>ERZ1370068.5493-contig-4517_pt1 | contig 31823 bp, 30 predicted proteins | sample MGYA00561227_ERZ1370068 | MGnify/ENA primary metagenome ERZ1370068 (study PRJEB38410, sample SAMEA6850437) | metagenome | study: Metagenomic assessment of the ecological functions of the soil: analysis of the soil microbiota associated with the...
GGTTACGTATTGCTCTTCTTCGATCGGCGGAGTCTTCGTCGGGCTCCTCGGCATCCTCGGCGCGGTAGTACGGTCTCGCCCTCCTTGATCGTCTCGCGCACGCGGATCGAGCGCAGCGCTCTGGCGCCGGTGGCGTTGAGCGGGTTTGCGGTCGAGGATCACGAAGTCGGCGAGCTTGCCTGGCCTGATCGAGCCCCTGCGGTCGACTCTTCGAAGTACTGGTAGGCGGCGTCGATCGTGATCGCGCGCAGCGCCCGGCGACGCTGACGCGCCCGTCGGGGCCGATCACGGCGCCCGAGCGCGACGATGCGCTCGGTGGCGGTCCAGAGCACGAACATCGGCGTCGAGCGGTGGTCACCGCGGTAGTCGGCTGTGGTTGGTGAAGCGCAGGCCTGCGCGCGATCGCGGAGCTTGCAGCGGCGAGAGGTACGCACGCGCGCCTGCCTCGCCGAGGTTGCTGCACGTGCACGTCGCCCCAGAAGCAGGCGTGGTTGGCAGGAAGAACGACGGCACCGGCCCCGATCCGGGGCGTAGCTGTTGAGCTGCTCGGCGCGCACGAACCGGCAGAGTGGATGATCACGGGCCGGCGCCCGCTGCGGCGCGCCCGCGGCCTCGTGCGCGCGGCGAGCACCATGTCGATCGCGCGGCGTCGCCGTTGCTGGCAGCGGCTGTGTAGGTCCGGACCGTCGTGCTCTGATAGGCGAGCCGGAACGTCGCCTGCCGAGCGCGGCCTGCGAGGAGATCAGCGCGTGGCTCGCCGCGCCACGAAGCCGCGCTGGCCGGCCGGGGCCGAACACGTCTCACCGGCTTCGCCGAAGCGGCGCGGCGCGGCGCCCGCGCCGAGCCGTCGACGATCGACTTCACGCCGCCGAGCTTGAGCCGGGCCCCTGATAGGCGCCACCGGAACGACGCCCGGCTTGTCTCGGCTGATGCGTCAAAGAAGCGTAACGTGCGCGCATCAGGGCAAAGCGCGTCGGACCACGTCGAGGAACAGGCGGCGTCCTGCTGCGGCGGCGCGCTGGAGGAGCGCGAGGCTCGTGCGGCGAGCTCTGCCAGGCCGTCCGGATCGTGGTGTAAGCCGTTCGCCGCGTAGTGGAGCTGCGCGGGGCCGCAGCGCCTCGAGCGTCTGCCTCGGCGCTCGGCTGCGGCAGCTTCGCGCCGCGGCCGGCGAAGCACGCCGTCTCCATGATCAGGCCGGCCGAGCTCCCTGGCTGCCGGGCTTGCGCAGGGATCTGCCCGCTCCGGCGGCGTCGGCTGTCGCCGGGCCCGATCCCGGTCACGCGCAAGCTGCGGCCGAGTTGAGCACGGCGCCGTGGGCTCGACTGACGTGGATCACCGCCGACGGGGTTGCTGCGGGAAGCGCGCGTCGAGGTCGTCGCGCGTGAGCTTCGCAAGGCCGGGCGTGGCTCGTCCCTCCTCGCAGCCAGTAGCCGACGGTCGATCGAGCCGTCGCTGCGCGCGCGCGGCGATCTCGCGCGCGTGGCGCCTCTGAGCGCGGCGAGCAGCGCCGGGATGCTCTCGACGTCGCCGACCGGCGGGCGCGACGACGATTCTGCCCAGCCCGCGGTAATCGGCATCGCCAGGCGCCATCGTTGCGGTGGCTGTGCGGGTCGATTTGGGGCCGGGCAGCAGCGCGCCGGCGCGCGAGATCGACCCACCTCGGTCTTGGCGGTCATCGGTGCAGTAGCACGCCTCGTGCCTCGTCGCCGACGAGCGAGGACGCGGCTCGTCCTTCACGGCGACCGCGCGCGCGACGCGGTGCGTTGGCCGCGTCGACCGTGAGCACGTCGCCGAGGAATGATGGCGGTCGGCGGGCGGACCTCGGCGGTCTCCGGCCTGGCGCGCCCTCGCGCACGAGAGACCGGAGCAGCCGAACGCGCGGCAGCGCGCGAGTGCGTCAAAGCCGTCGTGCGATGCCGTATGTGCGATCCTCCTCCCGGCGGGGATCGTACGCGCGCCTCTCCGGCTCGGTAGGGTCGCGCGCAAGCTTGGCGCGCAGCGAGCTGGAAGGCGCGAAGAGCCCATCGGACTAGGCCGAAGGCCGTAATCCGTCAGCTAATGGCCTGGGTCGCGCCGGTAGAGCGTCTTGCGATCGATGCCCTGCAAAGCCGCGCTGCCTGGCCTCCTCTTGTCTCGCCGGTCAGCGTTCGTGCGACCTGCTCGATGGTGGCAGATCCTCGAGCTGGCGCAGCGTGGACTGCCGTCGCGCGCGGCGTCCGGCGAGCGCCTGACTCAGAGCACGCGTTCCGCCCGCCTGATCGGCGCGAGGACGGCTCAGCGCCTGCCCACGGCGTTGAGCGGCATCGCCGACGATGCGGACGCGTTGAGCGGATCGCGCCGGATGAGCGCGCGAGCGTGCGCTCGATCACTGTCCCGAGCTTCGCGCGCGCTGCCGCGCCGCCACCTGCGCTCCGAGGCGGAGGGATCGGCGTCGCGCGAGCAGGCGGCGCGGGCGTTCGCCGCTGTGCTTGCGCACGAACGCCGTCCACCAGCGATGGCACGTCCTCGGCCCGCCGGCGCAGCGGCGGTAGGTGGATCGGGATCACGTTGAGGCGGTAGTAGAGATCCTCGCGGAAGCGCCCGGCCTCCATCTCGACCTGCCGAGGTTGCGGTTGGTGGCGCGCGATGATCCGCACGTCCACCTCACCGCCTGCGTGCTGCCGACCGGCGCACTCTCGTGGTCCTGCAGCACGCGCAGCAGCTTCGCCTGCAGGCCTGCGCCCATGTCGCCGATCTCGTCGAGGAAGAGGTGCCGCCGTCGGCGACCTCGAACAGGCCGCGCTTGCTGGCGATCGCGCCGGTGAACGCGCCGCGCACGTGGCCGAACAGCTCGCTCTCGAGCAGGCCCTTCCGGGATCGCCGTGCAGTTGACCGGGAGGAACGGCTTCTGCGCGCGGCGCCCGTGGTGGTGCAGCGTGCGCGCGACCACCTCCTTGCCCGGTGCCGCTCTCGCCCGCGATCAATATGCTCTGCGTCGACGTGCGCCGCGCGCGGATGATCGAGGAACACGCTGCGCATCGACGCGCTGTCGCCGATCAGTCCTTGAAGCTCGCGTGCACTGGTCGCGCCGCGGAGCTTGCGGTTGGCGTCTTCGACCGACGCGCCGGTCGAGCGCGCGTTCGACTGTGCGCAGCACTTCCCTCGGGCTGGAACGGCTTGGTCGTAGCCGAACGCACCGGCGCGCATCGCGTCGACCGCGGTGTCGATGCTGCTGAACGCGGTCATCAGCACCACCGGCGTAGTCGGGCCGCAGCTCGCGCAGCTCGCCGACCAGCTTCGAGGCCCGATTTCGCCGGGCATCTTGATATCGGAGAGCACGACGTCGAAGTCGGTCTCGCGCGCGAGGTCGAGCGCCGCGTTCGCTGACGCAGCCTCAGACACCACGCATATACCCTCCTGCCGGAAGAGCGACTCCAGCATCTCGCGCATAGCAATGTCGTCTTCGACCAGCAGCAGCTGGGCAGCGGCCATGGCCGTGATCTCCTCTCGGGCGGTAGTGCGATTTCTACGGGATCACGGGCTGCGGAATCGCACTGGCGGCGGTCAACTCTGACTCGGCCATTTGACCAGCGTCTTCGGGTTTTCCCCGAGATAGTGCGCCCTGGCGTCGGGATCAGTCGAGATATCCCCAGTCTGCTTCCCCGCCCCGCGAGGGGACGCAGCTGATCGTGAACTCGGTGCTGGCGCCGGGCTTCGCTGTTCACGTCGATTCGCCCGCTGTGATCCGCCACGATTCCCTTGCACACCATGAGGCCGAGGCCGCTGCCATGGCCGGCCTCCTTGGGTGTGGAGAACGGCGCTCGAAGATCCGCTCGAGGTCGGCTCGGGCGATTCCTCACGCCGGTGTCGCGCGACCGTGACGCTGCACGCCGGCGTCGCCTTGGCCGAGCCCGACGCGCAGCTCGCCGCCGCCGGCATCGCGTCGGCTGCGTTCAGGAACAGATTCAGAACAGCCGCTGGAGGCGCTCGGGGTCGCCGGTCACGGCGACCGACGGCTGGAGGTCTGCCTATCACGCACGCCGCGGTTCCCCAACCGCTCGGAAACGAATGCTAACGTCTGGTCGAGCAGCTGGCGCGAGCTCGACCTGCTCGCTGCGCGAGCGCGCGCGGGTGCGCGATCTCGAGCAGGGTGTGGATGATGCGCGAGATGCGCGCGATCTGATCCTGATCGTCTGGAGCCGCCACTCGCGCGTCGCCGCCTCGCGAGCGCTGCCCTCGAGCATCTTGGCGTGCCCCTGGATCACCGACATCGGGGTGCCGATCTCGTGCGCGCAGCGCCCGCGCCACCAGCGTGGCGATCGACGCGAGCTCTTTCGGCGCGCGCGCGCGGTGGTCTCGCTGAGCGCAACAGCCCGCTCGCGCAGGCTGCTGGAGGATCCGGCCTGGCGCGCAAGCTCGTCCGCCAGATACGACGAGGCCCCTGCTCGTGGCGCTCGATGTGACGACTGACCACCATCCACGTCGAGCGCCATCCGCGCGGCCAACGTGGTGACGATCCGGGTGAGCTTGTCGAAGTCGTGGAGAAGGCTCGCCCCACGACCGGGGCGAGAAGGGTGGAAGTAGAGCACCGCGAGCCGGATCGTCCATTCCGGCCCGAGCCCGGCGTGCGCCTCCCGAATCATCGCCGAGCGCCTGCGCTCGCGCAGATATCCGCGTCACCGAAGTGCGTATCCGGGCGAGCGACATCATGGAGTGGCGCCGCCCGGCGATGAATCGCTTCCTTCACGTGCGGGCTCCAGGAACAGCCGGCGCGTCTCCGAAACAGCAGCAATTGCCGGTGGAAGGCGTCGACGATGCCGTCGACGTGCTGGCTTCGAGCACCGGGCGCAGCTCGGCGAGCAGCTGGAGGTCTTCCGGGTCGAGCCCGAGGTAGGCCGAGACGCTCTCTGATCGTCTTCTTCGCCATCCGAGCGCCCATCCTCCGCGCGTCTGGGCTGCGCTGTCAACGACGACTGCGCGAGTCCGGGCCTCGTTCTGCCGTACCCCTGCACGCTTGCTCGAAGGAGGCGACATGGACTGGAGGTGAGAAGACACCGCTCCCCGCTATTCGCGAGTACTACGGCCCTGAGCGCGTCGCGCACGCACCGAAGAGCAGCGCACAGCGCGAGATGCTCCGCTCCCAACTCTCGAGGAGATCACCGACCGCCGGCCCGCGCCCTGATCGATGCGGATTGCGCGACCTCGCGACGCTCGTGCGCAACGAGCGCGAAGCCGAGCGAGCGCCTGTTCTTCGATCCGGATGTTGCACCGCGACGACGTTCGCGGAGATCGAGACCCGCTGATGCTTACAAACGGGGGAGGCAGGCCGACGAAAGTCGCCCCGCAGCGGGCCTGCCGGGCCGATGCGCGGTTCCTCGGGGAAACACTCCGCCGCATCACCACCAGCGCCGCGTAGGAGATCTGCGAGTGTCCCCTGCCCGTTACACTGCACCCTCGTGAGCTCGACCAACAGCCTTCCTCATTGCGTCGCCGTGATCGGCGGAGCTGTCGCTGCTGCGTGCCGAGGTGGCGAGGCGCGCTCGCCGAGCGCGGCGTCGAAGTCGGCGGTGTTCGAGCAGAACCGCCGCCCGTACGGCAAGATCGAAGACGCTGAGGCCTGGCCCGCGCTGGCACGTGCGCCGCTGCGCAGAAGGAGTACGAGACGATCGGCGAGAAGCTCTCGCTGCCGAACGTCGCGTTCGTCCCGCAGCACCGAGATCGGCCGCGACGTCGGCTTCCGCGAGCTCACCGACGAGTGGGGACTTCACGGGCGTCGGTGCTCGCCGAACGGCGCATGGCGCGACCGGCCGCTGCCGATCGAGGGCGCCGACGCGTACGTCGGCCGCGGCCTGATCTACCAGAACCCGTTCATCATCTGGTTCAACCACTCCGACGAGCCCGGCTACCGCGGGCCCGGTGTTCGAGCCGCGCGACGGCGCGCTCGTGGTCGGCGGCAGGCTCCGCCTCGATCGACGTGGTGAAGGTGCTGATGCTCGAGACCACGCGCGCGAAGCTGCGCGAGCGCGCGCGGATCGAGGTCGACCTGGTCGAGATGGAGGTGAAGGGCGATCCCGAAGATCGCTCGAGCGCCACGGCCTCGCGTTCCGAGGATCTCGGCCTCGAGGGCTGCACGCTGTTCTACCGGCGCGGCGCCGCCGACATGCCGCTGATGGAGATGCCCGACGGCGCCGACGAGAAGCGGCGCGAGAAGGTCTTACGCGGGCCGCCAGAAGATGCTCGCAGAAGGCGATGGAGAAGTACCGCTTCCAGTTCGAGCCGACTTCGCCTGCCGCGACGGTCTGCCTCGTGGAGGACGGGCGGCCTGGTCGGCCTGCGCTTTCCGGCGCACGCGGATCGAAGGCAACCGGGTGATCCCGCTCGACGAGACGTTCTGAGCGGCGCGGCGTGTACACGATCAGCCCGATCGGCAGCGTGCCCGAAGGAGATCCCGGGCATCCCGATGAAGTGGCGAGCTGTTCGGGTTCACGGACTGGGAGATCGGCCGGCTCGCCGGCTACCCGAATCGTCTTCTCGGCCGGCAACGTGCGTGACGGGCAAGGGCAACATCGTGGCGTCGCGCAAGCACGCACGCGAGGTGAGCAGCACCGTGCTCGAGGCGTTCCTCGGCGTGGGCGAACGCGGGACACGCGGGCGAGGACAACTCGCCGACGCGATCGCCGGCGACGCGCGCGATAGGCCGCAGACGATCGCCGACGCGATCGCGGTGCAGCCGCGCGATCAGCGCGGGCGCGCTCGCCGCGGTGCACAGAGCGCGTGAGCAAGCGCCAGCAGGCGGTCGGCTACGGCGGCGACTACGGCGCGTGGGCGTGGGTGGATCCCGAAACTAGACGTCGCAAGGCCCAGGTCGCCGGCGAGATCCGCGCGGGCGCCTCGCTGACGCCGTAGTAGAGCAGCACGTCGCGATCGTCGAAGGCCGCGATCAGCGTCCGTCCTCGTGCCTGCGCCCTGTCTCGTTCGAGAACAGCTTCAGGTAGAAGCTCAGCACTTGAGGCTCGGTCACGGCGGCGCGCGCCCGCGCTGGTACACGAACAGCAGAGCCGGCCCGCGGACCAGCGCGGATCACGTCCGGCGGTCCGAACGCATCGACCACGTCGCCGACCGTGGTCCGTCCGGCTCCCAGGCGAAGCCGCCGCCAGAGAAGCGGTCGTCGCCGATCTGCCGGACCGGTAGGTGCAGCCTGACAGCGCGAGGCGAGACACAGGGAGACGCCGCGGCGGTCTTCCTCATTCCGGCCCGACTGCGTCTTCGGCGCTCGAGGCTCACGCGCACGAGAACGTCCCGGCTCGTCGAAGAACAGCATGAGCTTGCTCGCGCGCGCGCGCTCGAGGCGGTGAGCTGAATCCGCAGGTTGGTGATGCCGGATCGGAATGGAACCACCCGACCGGTGGCGGCACGCCTACGTAGAACGACACCACCGGCGCTCGAGATCCCGCGGTACAGCACGTAGAGCCGCCGCCACTGCGGCGCACCCGGGCGTCAGGCGGTCCGAGCAGCGCGAGCGCCGCGCCGACCGCCGCACGCATGGATGCAGCTCGCGCGGGCGCAACGTCTCCTCGTCGGCCGCGCGACCGACGCGCGCGTCCGCGCGCGTCGCCACGGGAGAGAAGGAGGTCAGGAAGAACTCGACGAACTGCGCGAGCGCCCAGTAGCTGGACGGCATGGCGCATGCGCCGGATCATGTCGCGCGGAGTACCGGACGCAGGCGCGCATCCGCGCCGAGCTCCGCCACGGGGCCCGTGTCCGTCACGCGCGAAGTCGCTGCCGACGGCAACCGCGTTGATGCGCCCGAGCGGCGAGATCGGACCGATCACGCCTGTCGTGGATCATCGTGATCAGCCCGCATCCCGGAGGCGCGAACACCGCCAGCGCCGAGCAGGCCGAGGCCGAGGCGACGCGCCGGATCACTGCGGCGGCGGGCTCCTGCGTCTGCCTCGAGAACGCCACGTAGCGTACGACGTCTCCGTTCATCGAAGAAGACCATCAGACGATCCGAGACCACCTCGCGGCGGAACTGCGTGAACAGGAGATGACCGTCAGGAAGTTCTCGCGGTCTTCGCGGTACTCGTAGACGAACATCCGCGACTCGGCCTCCCGCGCGCGCAGTCAGGTCGTCGCCGCCGGTGACCGAGGATCCTGCCGCGACGGCACGACGGAAGCGCCGAGTACGCGCTGGGCGGACCGAACTCGCGCAGCACGTCGGCCTTGGTCGACGTGCCGACGCGTGACGTTCGCGATCCGGCTGGCGTCGATCGGGCGGCCGAACCGCTGCGTGCTGATCAGCGCGCAGCCCGTCAGCGCGACGGCTCCGATCAGCGCGAGCACCTTCCGAACGGAGCCGATCCTTCGTCACGCTACTCGGTGAAGCTCTTGAGCAGCCGGCTGCGGCTCGGGTGGCGCAGCTTGCGCAGCGCCTTCGCCTCGATCTGGCGGATGCGCTCGCGCGTGACCTCGAAGTCCTGGCCGACCTCCTCGAGCGTGTGGTCGCGCTTCTCGCCGATGCCGAAGCGCATGCTGCAGCACCTTCTCCTCGCGCGGCGTCAGCGTCGCCAGCACCTTGCGCGTCTGCTCGGCGAGGTTCGTCGCTGATGATCGCCTCCTGCGGGCGAGATCGACGCTCTTGTCCTCGATGAAGTCGCCGAGGTGCGCAGTCCTCCTCCTCGCCGACCGGCGTCTCGAGCGCAGATCGGCTCCTTGGCGATCTTGAGCACCATGCGCACCTTGTCGAGCGGCAGCTCCATCTTCTCGGCGATCTCCTCGGGCGTCGGCTCGCGGCCGAGCTCCTGCACGAGGTAGCGCGTGCGCGCGGACGAGCTTGTTGATCGTCTCGATCATGTGCACCGGGATGCGGATCGTGCGCGCCTGATCGGCGATCGCGCGCGTGATCGCCTGGCGGATCCACCAGGTGGCGTAGGTCGAGAACTTGTAGCCGCGCTGGTACTCGAACTTGTCCACCGCCTTCATCAGGCCGATGTTGCCCTCCTGGATCAGGTCGAGGAACTGCAGGCCGCGGTTCGTGTACTTCTTGGCGATCGAGACGACGAGGCGCAGGTTCGCCTCGACCAGCTCGCTCTTCGCCTCGATGCGTGCGCTCGGCGCGCGACGTGCAGCGTGTCGAGCGTCTCGCGCAGCTCGTCGCGCGTCATGCGCAGGTCGCCCTCGAGCTTCGCCGACGCCGCGCTCGATCTCGTCGAGCTGGCGATCAGCGCTGTCGACGTGCTCCGGATTGCCGCGCGAGGCGGTCGAGCGCCTCCTTCGCGCGCATCGGCTGCGGCGCGTCGACAGCACGCGCGAGCTCGCGGAAGCGCGCCGGATCGACGCCGAGCGGCTGCGTCGAGCTTGCGCGCGCGCGCGCCGGCTTGCGCAGCTCGGTGTGCGCGGCCGTCGAGCCGCATCTGCGCCTCGAAGATCTGCGTGACTCGCATGAGCGCGTCTCGCGCAGCAGCTCGACGATCCGGTCGTAGAGCTCGGCGATCTCCGCGCGCAGGCGCCGGCGCGTGTCGTCGCTCGTGCGCGAGTTGCTGATCGAGGCGTGCTTCTTCGCGGCCTCGGCCTCGAGCGCTTGACCTGCGCGATCGTCGCGAAGAAGTCGCCGGCGGCGCTCCTCGGGCTGTGGACTCGGCTCGATCGTCGTCGAGGCCGTCGACGACGCTCTTGAGCTCGACCTTGCTCTTGCGCAGATCCTCGGCGACCGCGAGCGACCTCGCGCACGCCGAACGGCGTGCCGAGCACGGCGCGCTGCTGCGCGTGCTGGCCGGCCTCGATGCGCATCGCGATCTCGACCTCGCCCTCGCGCGTGAGCAGCGAGACCTGGCCCATCTCGCGCAGGTAGACGCGCACGGGATCGTTGGTGGGCGCGTCGTCGATCGCCTTCGACGGCGCCGAGCGGCGCGGCGCCGGCCGCCGGCCGCCGACCACGCGGATGCCGGCCTCGCCGACGAACGCGCGCACCTCTTCGAGGGCGGTCGGCGCCGAGCTCGCTCGGCAGCGCGCGGCCATCTCTTCGGGGTCAGGTACCCGCGCTGCAATCCGTCCGCGACCAGCTTCTGGATCGCGGGCAGATCGCGCATCGTCTCGACGCGGGGGTCGGGGCGCTGGTGGACATGGGGGGATCTCTCCTGCGAGATCGGCGGGTTCGGCGCCGATCGCTCGCGGCTATGGGTGGTGAGTAGCCGCGAGCCGTTGTTTCGCTGAGACGTTCTTTTTCCTCGAGAATGGCCTGCACGTCCGCGTCCGGATCGCGCAGCGCGTCTAGGTGAGCGCCGCGCAGGCGCCAGCTCAGGCGTTCCTTTCGCAGCCAGCGAATCGTGTCGTCGATCGTGCGCGCGGCGGCGGTCGCGTCGATCAGCCGTCATCGCGAAGACCGAGTTGCGCAGCAGGCGCGCCTCGTCGGCGCCGAGCCGGCCAGCGCAGCTCTGGCTGGCACCGAGCGGTCTTCGGCGGCCGCCTCGAGCAGCGCCGCGATCAGCTCGCGCAGCGACCTTCGGCGGCACGAGCTCAGCACATCTCCTCGCGGGAAACGCGTTCCGCGCAGATCGGGATGATCGACCAGGCTGCGCGCGAGCTGCCGGATCGTTGCGATCCTGCGGGCCCGCGCGTGCGCACCGGGTATCGGCACTGCCGTCGCGCGCGTCTTCGCCGCAGCTCGCGCGCGCGCGACGCGCGCCTCGACGTGACGCAGCTCTCGGTGCCGACCGCGAGCGCGAGTCGCTGCGCGAAGCCCGCGCGCTCGACGCCGGACGGGATCCGCGCGAGCAGCGGCGCGACCGCGGCGACCGCGTCGGCCTTCTCGCGCCGGCGTCGCGCAGATGCCGCGCGCAGCGCGCGCTCGATCGCGAAGTCGAGCGCGTCGGGCGCGCCGATCGAGCACCGCGCGCAGCGCCTCGGCGCCCTCGCGTGCGCAGCAGGTCGTCGGGATCGTCGCCGGCCGGCAGCAGCGCCGCCCGCACCGCAGGCCCGCGGGCAGCAGCACCTCGAGCGAGCGCTCCATCGCGCGCTGGCCCGCCTCGTCGCCGTCGAACAGCAGCACCACGTTGCGCGTGCGCCGGCGCAGGTTGCGCGCGTGCCCTCGGCGCGAGCGCGGTGCCGCAGGTGGCGAGCGCCTCGTCGACGCCCGCGCGCGCAGCGCGATCCGGATCGAAGTAGCCCCTCGACGACGACCGCGCGGTCGGCGCGCCGGATCGCCGCGAGCGCCGTCGGACAGGCCGTAGAACGCCTCGCGCTGTGTGGAAGATCGGGCTCTCAGGCGTGTTCAGGTACTTCGGCTCCCGATCCGTCGCCGAGCGCGCGACCGCCGAAAGCCGATGATGCGGCCGCGCGCGTCTCGAGATCGGGAACGTGAGCCGTCCGCGCAGCCGGTCGTAGTGGCCCGGCCGCGCTCGCGCGCGCGGCAGACCCGCCTTCTCGCCGAGCCGACGCGGGCATGCCGCGCCGCGCAGCGCGCGCGCCGACGGTGTCCCAGCGGTCGGGCGCAAAGCCGATCTCGAAGCGCTCGGCGTCGTCGGGGCTGACGCCGCGCGCGTCAGGTAGGCGGCAGCGGGGTTGCCCGGCTCGGCGAGCGCGGCGCGATAGGCGGCCTGGGCGATCTCGTTCGCGTCGCGTAGAGGCGCCTCGGAGACGCCCGCCCTCGCGCGCCGCCGCGTCTCCGGGATCTCGATGCCGCGCAGTCGCGCGCGAGGCTGCGCGCCGCCTCGGCGAAGCGTCAGGTTCTCGACCTTCATCAGGAAGGCGAACGCGTCGCCGCCCTCCTGACAACCGAAGCAGTGCAGTAGATGCCCGCGGTCGGGATTGACGTGGAACGACGGCGTCTTCTCGCCGTGGAACGGACACAGGCCCTTGCAGCTGCGGCCCGCGCGCCTTGAGCGAAACGATGCGCCCGACGCTAGGCTCCACGAGGTCCACGCGATCGCGGACCTGCTGGATGATCTCGTCGGGGATGCCGACCCACAGCTCCCGCAGCTCACCGTGCCATTCGGCGCATCTTCTTGAGCGCGCGCTTGCGCGCCGCCGCCGCCTTCTTCTTCTTGCGCACGCTCGGCTTGTCGTAGTACTCGCGGCGCTTGCAGCTCAGCGAGAATGCCGGCCTTCTCGCACTGCTTCTTGAAGCGCTTCATCGCGACTTCGAACGGCTCGTTGTCGCGCACCTTGATCACGGGCATCGGCGCGTTCCCCTACGCCGATGCGACAGCGCGCGCGGCGGCTCGTCATGTCAGGCGTTCTACCGATCGCATTGGTTGTGGTCGCCTGACTATCGCATTGTGTCGAATTCGCCTCGCCGAGCGCTGGTTTCGGAACACGGTTCGGGGAGGCGGCAAATTACTATGGAAAAGTCGAACACTTCCAGGCTGTTCGCAGCGGCGTTGACGAAGCTAGCGCAGGCTCGCGAGGGCATCAACGGACGACCGTAGTCATCGGCGAGGCGCGGACGCACGGCACCCCGAGCTCGAGCAGGCGCCGCTTGACCTCAGGCACCGTGGTCTCGCCGAGAAGTGGAAGATCGAGGCGGCGCAGCGCGGCCTGACGGTGCCCCCGGAGGATCGTCGCTGAGCGCGCCGGCCAGGTCCTCCGGCGCTGCCGCCGCCGCCCGACGCGATCACGGGAATCGCGACGCGATCGGCCACCGCGCGCAGCAGCGCGCAGGTCGTAGCCGCGCTTGCGTGCCGTCGCGGTCCATGCTCGTGAGCAGGATCTCGCCCGCGCCCGCGCGCGCCATGCGCGCCGCCCACTCGACCGCGTCGAGCCCGGTCGGCCGGCGTCCGCCGTGGGTGCAACCTCCCAGCCGCATCCCGGCGTGCCGGTCCCGGCCCGCGCGCGCGTCGATCGCGCACCACGAGGTTCGCGCTGCCGATCATCACGGCCGCCTCGCCGACCAGGTCGGGGTTGCGTGACCGCCGCGGTCATGATCGAGACCTTGTCCGCGCCCGCGTTGAGCAGGTCGCGCACGTCCTGCGAGCGAGCGCACGCCGCCGCCGACGGTGAGCGGCATGAACACGCTCTCCGCGGTGCGCGCGACCGACGTCGAGCAGGATCGCGCCGCTCCTCGTGGCTCGCGCGTGATGTCGAGGAAGGTGATCTCGTCGGCCTCCTGCTGCGTCGTAGCGGCGCGCCACCTCGACCGGGTCGCCGGCGTCGACGTGGTCGACGTACTGGACGCCCTTCACGACGCGGCCGCGTGTCGACGTCGAGGCACGGGATGATGCGCTTGCACAGCATCGCAAGCTCGCGAGGCGGCGCAGCGCCGAGGCGAGATCGATCGCGCCGGTGTAGAGCGCGCGGCCGACGATCGCGCCGGCGATGCCGCGCGGAGCGTGGCGCGCCGCCGCCACGCGGATCGTCCTCGCTCGCGACGCCGCCCGAGACGATCACGGGAATCGCTCACCGCGTCGGCGAGCTCCGGCGCTCGCGCTCGAGGTTCGGGCCCGCGAGCATGCCGTCGCGCGCGATGTCGGTGTGGACGAGCGCGCGCGACGCCCGCGTCCTCGAAGCGCTCGCCACCTCGATCACGGTCGCGCTCGCCGCTGCGAGCCAGCCCTCGACCGCGACGCGGCCGTCCTTCGCGTCGAGCCCGACCGCGATCCGGCCGGGAAGCGGCGCGCCGCGTCGCGCACGAGCGCCGGGATCGCGCAGCGCAGCGGTGCCGAGCACGACGCGGTCGACGCCCGTCGCGAACGCGCTCTCGACGCGCCGCGAGGTCGCGCAGCCCGCCGCCGAGCTGCACCGGCATGCGCGCCGACCGCGCGCGACGATCGCGCGCACCGCAGCGCCGTTCCGCCGGCTGCCCGCGCGCGCGCCGTCGAGATCGACCGACGTGCAGGCGCGGCACCGCGTGCGCGGCGAAGCGCGCGCGCGGCTGCGGCCGGATCGCGCGTCGTAGACGGTCGCCGCGTCGTAGCGCCCTGCGCGAGGCGCACGCACTCGCCGCCGAGCAGGTCGATCGCCGGGATCAGCTCGAAGCGCGCCGCGGTCATCGCAGCTCGGTCAGGCGCTTCGCCGCGCGCGTCGAGCCCCCAGCGCGCGAAGCTCGGCGGCGGTCAGCCAGCGCGAGCCCGCGCCGGGATAGCGCGACGCGCCACGAGCGCGTTCTCCGGACAGCGCGACTGGGTGTGGTCGAAGCGCGCGGTCAGAGCGAGCCGCGCGCCCGGCGCAGCGTGCAGCGTCGAGCTCGATGCCGACGCTCGCGGGCCGCGTCGCGCCGAGCTCGCCGCCGCGCCGCTCGCGATAGCGGTACACGGTGCCGAACAGCGCCGCGGTCGCGCCGAACTCGCGCGCGACCGCCGCCGCGGACGCGGCCTTGTCGCCGTGCGGCACGGCTTGCCCGCCGCCTCGAACACTGCGCGACGTCGCTCGCGCGGGATCACGTCGAAGCCCGCGCGCGCGAGCGCGTCGCTCGCGATGCGCGACGCGATCGCGGCCGGCGTCGGCGCGCTCGCCGCCTGCTCGCGATGCGCCGGATCGCCGCTGCCGCGCGAAGTCCGGCGCGGGCAGGAACAGGACTCACCGCGATCCGCGCGAGCAGCCTTCGGATCGACCTCGTGCACCTCGTCGTCGACGATCGGGTGCGCGCACGCGAGCGCCGCCGAGCAGCGCGAGCGCGAGGCGGCGCGCGCGATCGACGCGCGCGTCATGCCGTCACCCACGCGTGGAATGCGTCGAGCAGCGCGCGCGCCGCGGCCTGGCTCTTCTCCGGGTGGAACTGCACCGCGAACACGTTCTCGGTCGCGACCGCGGCCGCGAACGGCGCGCCGTAGTCGACCACGCCCGCGACGATCGCGGCGTCGCGCGGCACCGCGCGGTACGAGTGCACGAAGTAGAGAGCGTCGCTGCGCGGCAGGCGCTGCGTGAGCGCGTGATCGCCCTGAAGCGCACGCTCGTTCCAGCCGATGTGCGGCACGCGCGCCGGCGCGCACCGGCTCGCCGGGCGCGGGAAGCGCTCGACGCGGCCCGCGAGCAGGCCGAGCCCGGCGTCACGCCGTGCTCGTCGCTCTCCTCGAACAGCAGCTGGAGGCCGAGGCAGAGCCCGAGATAGGGCCGGCCCGCCTCGATCGCGTCGCGCACCGCCTTGTCGAGCCCGTTCGCGGCGAGCTTCGCGCACCGCGTCGCGAAACGCGCCGACGCCCGGCAGCACGACGCCGTCGGCCGCGCGCACGGCCGCCGGATCGCTCGTCACCTCGGGCGCGAGGCCCGAGCGCGCGAGCGCGCGCGACACGCTGCGCAGATTTCCCGCGCCGTAGTCGACGACGGCGATCCGCGGACGCGGAGCGAGGAGGGCTCACGCACGAACGATAGCGTCGTGCGGAGAATTACGCCAGCGCCGACCCGCCCTAGAGCGCGCCCTTCACCGTCGGCAGCCCGACGCCGCGCGGATCGCGCTCGAGGCGCTACGCGCAGCGCGCGCGCCACGCCCTTGAACACCGCCTCCACGACGTGGTGCGGGCTCTGGCCGTAGCGGAGCTCGACGTGCAGATCGAGCCCGGCGTTGTGCGCGAACGCGTACAGGAAGTCTTCGGCGAGCCGGCCGTCGAACGTCCCGATCATCGAGTGGTCGAGCGGCACGCGGTAGACGAGATAGGGGCGGTTCGAGACGTCGACCGCCACCTCGACCTTCGCCTCGGCCATCGGCAGGCACCTGCGGTGCCGTAGCGGCGGATCCCGCTCGCGTCGCCGAGCGCCTCGCGCACCGCCTGGCCGAGCGTGATGCCGACGTCCTCGACCGTGTGGTGCAGGTCGACCGCGAGATCGCCCGTCGCGGCGAGCTCGAGATCGAACACGCCGTGCTTGCGCGAACGACTCGAGCATGTGGTCGAAGAACGGGATGCCCGGTCGAGACCTGGTAGCTGCCGCTGCCGTCGAGATCGAGCGCGACGCGGATCTCCGTCTCCTTGGTCTTGCGGTGCACGCTCGCGCGGCGCCGATCGCTCACAGCTCGAACTCCGCCTCGCGCGCGCGGCTTCGCGCTCGCGGCGCGCGCGCCGGATCTTCTGCAGGCGCAGGTCCGACCGAGCGGCCGTGACCGGTCAGCCCCTCCATCGCGGCGAGCCGCATCACGTCGAGGCCGAGCTCGCGCAGCTTGGGCGGCTCGAAGCGGATCACGCTCGTGCGCTTCGAGGAAGTCGTCCACGCCGAGCGGCGAGAAGAAGCGCGCGGAGCCGCCCGTCGGCAGCACGTGGTTCGGGCCGGCGAGATAGTCGCCGACCGCGACCGGCGTGTAGTGGCCGAGGAAGATCGCGCCCGCGTTCGTCACGTCCTTGGCGATCCGGTCGGCGTCGTTGCTCGCGATCACGAGGTGCTCGGGCGCGTACTGGTTCGCGAGCGCGACGCACTCCGCGATGTCCTTCGCCACGATGATCGCGCCGCGCGACGCGAGCGACTTGCGCGCGATCTTGCGCGCGCTCGAGCGTCTTGAGCTGCTTGGCGATCTGCTCCTGCACGCGCGCGACGAGCGCCTTCACCGGCGTGATCAGGATCGCCTGCGCGAGCTCGTCGTGCTCGGCCTGCGAGATCAGGTCGGCCGCGAGCCACGCCGGCGTGGCGCTGCGGTCGGCGATCGCGAGCGACCTCGGTCGGCCCGGCCTCGCTGTCGATGTCGACGTCGCCGAACACCATCTTCTTGGCGGTCGCGACGTAGATGTTCCCGGGGCCGACGATCTTGTCGACGCGCGGCACCGACTCGGTGCCGTAGGCGAGCGCGGCGATCGCCTGCGCGCCGCCGCATCTTGAACACGCGGTGCACGCCGGCCACGCGCGCGGCCATCAGCACCTCGGGGCGCAGCTTCCCGTCCGGCCCGGCGGCGACGACCATGATGATCTCGGGCACCTCGACCACCGAGGCCGGCACCGCGTTCATGATCACGGTCGACGGGTAGACCGCCTTGCCGCCCGGCACGTAGATGCCGACGCGCTGCGAGCGCGCGCACGCGCGTGCCGAACACGCCGCCGCCCTCCTCGCGCACCTCCCAGCGACGACGGGATCCGCTTGCGGTGGAACTCGCGCACGCGCATCGCGGCCTTGCCGAGCGCGGCGCGGTCGGCCGGGTCGATCGTCTCGCCGGCCTCTTCGAACTCGCGCGCGGCGTCACCTCGAACTCGTCGCAGGCTCGCGCCGTCGAACTTCTGCGTGAGCGCGCGGCACCTCCGTCGTCGCCGACCTCGCGCACGCGGTCGATGATCTCGCCGCACCGTCTTGGTGACGTCGTCCTGCACCTCCTCGCGGCGGCGCACGAGCTTGGCGAACGCGCGCGTCGAAGCCGTCGTGCTTCGTCTCGAGCACGGGGAGGATCGCTTTGGCTGATTCACGGGCCATCGGTCAACCCTCCCGCCGGATGTCCGCGCCGAGGCGGCGGAGCTTCTCCTCGATGCGCTCGTAGCCGCGATCGATGTGGTAGACGCGGTTGATGATAGTTTCGCCTTCCGCGGCGAGCGCCGCCACGACCAGCCCGGCCGAGGCGCGCAGATCGGTGGCCATCACCTGCGCGCCCGGAGAGCGCGCGACGCCGCGCACGTGCGCGGCGCGGCCCGAGAGCGTGATGTCGGCGCCCATGCGCTGGAGCTCGGGCACGTGCATGAAGCGGTTCTCGAACACGCGCTCGGTGACCACGCTGGCGCCCGTGCGCCACGCACAGCGTCGCCATCAGCTGCGCCTGCATGTCGGTCGGGAAGCCCGGGAACGGCGCCGTCGTGACCTGGAGCGGCTGCGGCGGCCGCGTCGCGCGCAGGCGCACGCTCGTCCGCATCGGTCGCGATCTCGGCGCCGCACTCGGCGCAGCTTGTCGAGCGTCGCCTGCAGGCTCGGCGGGATCGACGCCCGGCACGCGCACCTCGCCGCCCGTCGTGATCGCGCCGCGGCGAGCAGCGTGCCCGCCTCGATGCGATCGCCCGCCACGGTGTGCCGGACGCCGCGCAGCGTGCGCGACGCCCTGCACCGCGATCCGATCGCTGCCGGCGCCGTGGATCTCGGCGCCCATCTTCTGGAGCACGTGCGCGAGCTCGATCACCTCGGGCTCGCGCGCGGCGTTCTCGATCACCGTCTCGCCCTCGGCGAGGCACGCGGCCATCATCACGTTCTGCGTGCCGTTCACGGTGTTGAGGTCGAACGTGACGCGCGCCGCCGACGTGAGGCGCGCGGCGGTCGGCCTCGACGTAGCCGTGGTCGAGCGTGAGCTTCGCGCCGAGCGCGCGCAGACCCTTCAGGTGCTGATCGACCGGCCGCACGCCGATCGCGCAGCCGCCGGGCTCGGACACGCGCGCGGCGCCGAAGCGCGCGAGCAGCGGACCGAGCACCAGGAACGACGCGCGCATCTTGCGCACGAGGTCGTAGGGCGCCTCGGGATTGCGGATCGTGCTCGCGTCGATCAGCACCGCGTGATCGTCGTCGGGATCCCACTGCGCGCGCGCGCCGAGCGCGCGCAGGATCTCGAGCATCGCGGCGACGTCGCGCAGCGCGCGGCACGTTCGCGAGGCGCGTCTCGCCGCGCGCGAGCAGCGCGCCCGCCATCAGCGCGAGCGTCGAGTTCTTCGAGCCCGACGCGGCGACTTCGCCGCGCAGCGTGCCGCCGCCGCGCACCGACGATCCGATCCATCGCTCTGCACCCCCGGCCCGGAGCGTATCGCGGCCCGAGACCACGCGCGCGCGGCCCGCGAGGTCGCGGTGCACCGCGGTGGCGAGGCCGGCCTGCTCGAGCCACGCCTGACACCTGCGCCGCCTGGCCCGGCGCGAGCTCGAACGCGAGCCCGCCGCGCGCGGCCAGCAGCGCGGGCACCTCGCGGCACAGCCGCTCGAGCGCCTCGAGCCCGGTCGGACCCGCGAACAGCGCCGCCGCGCGGCTCGTGCGCGAGCTCCGGGCGCCAGCGCCGCGCTCGCGCGTCCGGCGAGATAGGGCGGATTCGCGACCACGCAGTCGAACGCCGCCCGCGAGCGGAGCGGTCCAGTCTCCCCGCAGGAAATGAATTCGCGCCTGCCATTCCGAGTGCTTCGGCATTTTGTTGCGCGATCCTGAGCGCGCTCGCTGCGAGCGATCGGTCGCCGACGATCGCGCGCGCGCGGCCGCTCCGTCGCGAGCGCGAGCGCGACCGCGCCGCTGCCGGTGCCGAGGTCGAGCACGCGCGCAGGCGCGGCGGGTCCGGCAGCAGGTCGAGCGCGGCGGTCACCAGCGTCTCGGTGTCGGGGCGCGGGATCAGCACGTCGCGGAGTCACGCGCAGCGGCAGCGACCAGAACTCGCGCTGCGCCGGTGAGCAGCGCCACCGGCACGCGCTCGCTCGCGCGCGCGCGCACGAGCGCGCGGAACACCGCGCGCTCGCGCCTCGACCACCGGCTTGTCGAACTCGAGGTAGAGGCGCAGCCGGTCGACTGCCGAGCGCGTGCGCGAGCAGAGCACTCCGCGTCGAGCCGCGGCGTCTCGATGCCGCGCTCGCGCGAAGTGCTCGGTGGTCCAGCGCAGCAGCTCGAGGCACCGGTCCAGACGCGATCACGGCGCGTTCGGGCTGCGCGCGCGGGCAGTGCGCTCCGCTCACGCGGCTTGCGTTGATCTGCGTGTGGACCTGGTCGAGCAGGTCGTCGAGGTCGCCCTGCAGCACGGTCTCGAGCTGGTGCACGGTGACGCCCGCGCGGTGATCGGTGATCCGGCTCTGCGGGAAGTTGTAGGTGCGGATCTTCTCGCTGCGCCCGCCCGTGCCGACCTGCGGCGCGCCGCTCGCTCGCGCGCTCGCCCGCGGCGCGCTCCTGCTCGGCCTCGAGCAGCCGCGCGCGCAGCACCTTCATCGCCTTGCGTCTTGTTCTTGAGCTGGCTCTTCTCGTCCTGACACTGCACGACGACGCCGGTCGGGATGTGCGTGATGCGCACCGCCGGAGTCGGTGGTGTTGACGCTCTGGCCGCCCGGGCCCGACGAGCGGAACACGTCGATGCGCAGGTCGGCCGGGTTGATCTGGATGTCGACCTCCTCGGCCTCGGGCAGCACCGCGACGGTCACGGTCGAGGTGTGGATGCGCCCCTGGCTCTCGGTGGCGGGCACGCGCTGGACGCGGTGCACGCCGCGCTCGTGCTTCAGGCGGTGGAACACCTGCTCGCCCGACACCGACGCGATCACCTCCTTGACGCCGCCGCGCCTCCGACTCCGAGAGCGACAGCGGCTCGACCTTCCAGCCGCGGCGCTCGGCATAGCGCGCGTACATCCGGAACAGATCGTGCGCGAACAGCGCGGCCTCGGTGCCGCCGGTGCCCGGCGCGGATCTCGAGGATCGCGTTCTTCTCGTCGTTCGGGTCGCGCGGGATCAGGAGCAGGCGGATCTGCTGCTCGAGCGCCGTCGCGGCGCGGCTCGAGCTCGGCGATCTCGCTCTTCGCGAGCTCGCGCAGCTCGGCGTCGCCGTCTCGGCGAGCATCGCCTTGCGCGCCCTCGAGGTCGGCGAGCAGCTTGCCGGTACTCGCGCCGCCGCTGCGCGGCCGCGGGCGCAGGCCCGAGAGCTCCTTCGCGAGCTTCGCGTACTCGGCCGGATTCGCCGCGACGCCGGGCTCGGCGAGGCGCAGCTTCGAGCTGCGCGGCGCGGTCCGCGAAGGCCTGGATCTTCGGCAGCAGTTCGGACATGGCGAACCCGGAGACGCGTGGGCGTCACGAGTTCATCGACGCGAGGAACTCGTCGTTGGTATCGCTGATCTTGACCTTCTCGAGCAGGAACTCCATCGAGTCGACCGCGATTCAGCGGCGCGAGCACCTTGCGCAGGATGTACATCCGGTTGAGCGTCGCCTCGGTCAGCAGCAGCTCTTCGCGGCGCGTCGCCGAGCGGTTGATGTCGATCGCGGGATAGGTGCGGCGATCGGCGAGCTTGCGGTCGAGCACGATCTCGCTGTTCCCGGTGCCCTTGAACTCCTCGAAGATCACCTCGTCCATGCGCGAGCCGGTGTCGATCAGCGCGGTGCCGATGATCGTGAGGCTGCCGCCCTCTTCGAGGTTGCGCGCCGCGCCGAAGAAGCGCTTCGGCTTGTGCAGCGCGTTCGAGTCGACACCGCCGGAGAGGATCTTGCCCGAGTGCGGCGCCACGGTGTTGTGGGCGCGCGCGAGCCGCGTGATCGAGTCGAGCAGGATCACCACGTCGCGGCGGTGCTCGACCAGGCGGCGCGCCTTGTCGATCACCATGTCGGCCACCTGCACGTGGCGCGTGGCCGGCTCGTCGAAGGTCGACGAGATCACCTCGGCGCGCACGTTGCGCTCCATGTCGGTCACTTCCTCGGGCCGCTCGTCGATCAGCAGCACGATCAGGTACGCCTCGGGGTGGTTCTCGGCGATCGCGTTCGCGATCGCCTTGAGGATCATCGTCTTGCCGGCCTTGGGCGGCGACGTGATCAGCGCGCGCTGGCCCTTCCCGATCGGCGCGATCAGATCGATGATGCGCGTCGTGATGCCGCCCGACTTCGCCTCGAGCGCGGAACTTCTCCTGCGGATAGAGCGGCGTCAGGTTGTCGAACAGGATCTTGTGCTTGGCGGCCTCGGGCGCCTCGAAGTTGATCTGGTCGACCTTGAGCAGCGCGAAATAGCGCTCGCCCTCCTTGGGCGGACGGATCTGACCCATCACGGTGTCGCCGGTGCGCAGGTTGAAGCGGCGGATCTGCGACGGCGAGACGTAGATGTCGTCGGGCCCCGCGAGATAGTTCTGGTCGGGCGCGCGCAGGAAGCCGAAGCCGTCAGGCAGCGTCTCGAGCACGCCCTCGGCGTAGATGCGCCCGCGCTTGGCGGCCTGCGCCTTCAGGATCGCGAACACGAGGTCCTGCACGCGCATGCCCGCGGCGTTCTCGACGCGCAGCTCGTCGGCGAGCGCCGCGAGCTCGGCGAGCGGCTTCTCCTTGAGCTGCTTCACGTCGAGCTGTGCGGACGCTCGTCCGCCGCGTCGAACTCGAGCTCGCTCGTCCTCTTCGAGCTCGCGCCGCGATCGCCTGCGGATCGGCGCTCGCGCGACGCCCGGCTCGCCGTTGCCGTTGCCGCGCGCGCGCGCGCTGCACGCGCCGCGACGCGACTCCGCGGGAGTCCGGATTCTCGGTGTGTCCGGTGCTCAGGATGGCGCTCCGCGTGCGTTAGTTGACTCGACACGAGCGACGCGGCGCGCCGACGTGGCGCCTCGCCGCCGAGCACGTGCACGAACAGGTGGATGGGATTGGAGTCGGAGGTTGGGATGCGCGAACTGCGATCCAACTGGAGAAACGGAGGTGTCGAGGCTATGCGTCGCTTCCGGCACTGTCAGGGATTCCGCAGCGCGATCCAGTGCACGAGACGCGCCGCGCGCGCACCGTCGCGGCGATAGGAATGGAAGCGCTGCGCGTCGCACGAGTGCAGCTGCGCTGCGAGCGCGCCGATCGCGTCCGGCGACACGCCCGCGCGTAGCAGCGCGCTGCGCGACGAGCGCGCCGAGATCGAGCCAGTGATGCCCGGGCCGGCTCGCAGTAGTCGCTGCGTCGAGATCTGCGTCGAAATGGCGCAGTGCGTCGAGGACCGGGGCGTCGATCTCGTAGCAGCATGGCGCCGATGTGCGGCCCGACCACCGCGCGCAGCGCCGCGCCGGGCGCCTGCGCGCCGCAGCGCGTCGATGCCCGCCTCGATCACGCCGGCCGCGAGCCGCGCCAGCCCGCGTGGATCGCGCGCCACGGCGCGGCCGTCCGGCGCTCGCCGCGAGCACGGGCACGCAGTCGGCCGTGACCACGCCCGACCGCGTGCTGCGGCGCGCGCGCGCGACCACCGCGTCGGCCTCGATGCCGCGCGCGCACTCTGCGCGCGTCACGACGCGCGCGCCGTGCACCTGGCGCGGCCGCAGCAGCGCTGCGGGCGGCGCGTCGCCGCGCGTGCCGAAGCCGTGGCGGACGCCGCACGCGCGCGTGCAGCGATGCGGATGCTCGATGCACGAACTGCAGCCTGCGGCTTCCGCGCTTGCTCGCAGCGCTGCGCGGATCGCCGCGCGAGCGAGGTCCGCGGGCAGCTCCGCCTCGAAGCGCATCCGCTCGCCGCTCGTCGCGGATGCACGAGGCCGAGCACGCGCGCGTGCAGCGCGGGCCGGTCGAGGCCGGGCTCGGCGCGCTCGCGACCGCGCCGGCCGTAGACCGGATCGCCCGCGATCGGCAGCCCGACCGACGCGAGGTGCACGCGGATCTGGTGAGTGCGGCCGGTCTCCGGGCACGCACCTCGAGCTAGGCTGCGCGCGCTGCGCGGGAAGCGCCGCGCGACGCTCCAGCGCGTGCGCGCGCTGCGCCCGCCCTCGCGCACCACGGTCATGCGCTTGCGGTCGCGCGGGTGGCGCGCGATCGCGGCGTCGACGCGGCCGCTCTCGCTCGCGGGAGCCCGCGCACGAGCGCCTGGTAGACGCGCTCGATCGTGTGTGCCGTGGAACTGCTCCGCGAGCGCGCGGTGCGCGTCGTCGTGTTTAGCCACCACGATCACGCCCGACGTGCCGCGGTCGAGCCGGTGCACGATGCCCGGGCGCAGCACGCCGCCGACCGCGCGCGAGATCGCCGCAGTGGTGCAGCAGCGCGTTCACGAGCGTGCCGCCCGCGTGGCCGGTGCGCCGGGTGCACGACCATGTCGGCGGGCTTGTCGATCACGCACGATCGCGGCGTCCTCGTAGAGGATGCGCAGCGGGATCGCCTCGGGACAGCGCGCGCGGGGATCGGCTCGGGCGGCGACGGCGTCGATCTCAGTCGCCCTCGGCGACGAGCTGGCTCGCCGCGGCCGCGCGGTCGTTCCAGCGCACGCGGTCGCCGTCGATCCAGCGGCGCACCTGCGAGCGCGACTGGCCGACCAGGCTCGCGAGCGCGGTATCGAGACGCTGGCCGTCCTCGCCCTCTCCGACCAGGTAGCGCGGCGGCGCCACGGCCCGCGCTACTTGCGCGAGAACAATGCGGCGCTTGCCGCGCGCCCTGGCGCTCTTCGTAGCGCTGCAGGTAGCTCGCCGCGACTGCGCTTCGCGTCGAGGCCGAGGCATCCGCGCATAGCCCGCCACGAAGCCGCGCACGTAGACCGGCCGCGGGCAGCCCGTCGAAGCGCTCGTCCTCGATGAACGCGAGATAGGTGGGTTCACCTTGGTGATCTTGCGTGATGTCGTCGAGCTCGATGCCCTGGCGCAGCCGCGCGCGCCGCAGCCGCGCGCCGGTCCACTCGCCCTCGCCCTCCTCGAGCTCGTCGAGCGCGTCGAGCGGCGCGAGCACGGGCGCGGCGGGCGCGCCTCCTCGGCCGCAGGTCGCGCGACGCTCGCGGCGGCGCGCGGAGCGCCGGCGCTGCGGACGCCTGCGCCGAGAGCTCGCTGTCGTAGGCGCGGCGCGTCTCGGGATCGACGAGGATCCGGTAGGCGATCTCGATCCGCTCGCGCAGCAGCTCGACGTCGCCCGACCTCGAACACCGGATAGCCGGCGAGCGAGTCTTCGCAGTAGGTGTCGCAGGCGAGCCGGTAGGCGCGCTCGATGTCCTCGAACGCCGCGCTGCGCGCGACGTCCGAGGGTTTCGTAGTAGTCCTGCTCGGTGAGCGGCTTCATGCGCGGCACCTCGTCTGCTGCGCGCGTCGATCCGCGGCGGCGCGATCAGCTTGCGCGCGATGCGCGCGAGGTAGACCGCCGCGTCCGAGCGCGGGTCGAATCGACCAGCGGCCGGCGCGCGCGCACCGAGGCGCGCGCCGCGGCGTCGTGGTTCACGTAGCCGAGATACTCGGCGTCGATCGCGAAGTACTTTGCGGCACACGCTGCGCACCGAGAAGCCGAGCCGGATGTCCTCGGCGCGTGCGCACGTCGTTCACGATGATGCGCGGCCGGAACGCGCGCATCACCTCGACGAAGCGGTGCGCCTCCTCGGTGTCGATGCGCCTTCACCTCGCGCAGCAGGTCGAGCGGCGTGCGGATGCCGCGCTCGTTGCGCTCGTCCATCGCGCAGCGCGATCACCTTGCGCACGTCCGCCGAGAGCATCGAGAGCTTGAGCCGCCGGTAGAACGCCGCGCGCATGAACGCGTAGGCGTTCTCGACCGACGTGGGCTCGGGCGCGATCACGACGACGCCGTCGTCGCAGACCATGAAGTAGTCCATCACCGTCGAGTCGGCGCCGGCGCCCAGGTCGATGAACACGAAGTCGGCGTCGAGCGTGCGCAGCGCGCGCACGAAGCGCACGCGCAGCGCGTGCGAGGGCTGCGGGCTGGCGAGGTTCGGGCGCGTCGCGGCGATCAGGCGCAGGTTCGGGATCGGCGTCTCCTCGAGCAGCTTGCGCACGTCTTCTTCGCGCTCGGCGGCGAACTCGGCGACGCTGTTGCGCGGGCGCGCCACGCCGAGCGCGGTGTGCAGGTTGGCGCCCTCGAGATCGCCGTCGACCGGCAACGACGCGGTGACCGGCCTTCGCGAGCGTGGTGGCGAGATTCGCCGCCACGAAGCGTCTTGCCGACGCCCGCCCTTGCCGCCGCCGAACGGAATCAGGCGCGGCGCGCCGGCTGGCGGCGGTCCCTCGCGTCGTTCCGCTGATCACCTCTCACCCCCGTCTGATGGCCGCTCGCCTCGGCGCGCTGCGGCAACTTGCGCCGCCATCCGGCGCCGGCACCGCGCCTCGACTCGATCAGCCCTGCCTTCCAGCGCGCCACCCCGGCTCCGGCGCCGCGATGTGCAGGAACGGCCGCCACTCTTCGTAGCGAATCCTCGCGCCGATGTGCGTGAGCATCGGCGTCCAGCTCGGCTGAGCCGGCCGCCGCTGCAAGCGCAGCCGCGCCTGCGTCAGGCGTGCGCCCGCCCTTGCGGCGATTGCAGTCGATGCAGCTGCACACGACGTTCTCCCACGTGCGTGCGCCCGCCGAGCGAGCGCGGGATCACGTGATCGAGATTGAGCTTCGAGCGGTGCGGCTTGCTGCCGCAGTACTGACACGTATAGTTGTCGCGCGCGAAGATGTTGACGCGGCTGTAGCGGACGTGGCGCCGCGGAACGCGGTCGTAGCCTTGCAGCAGGATCACTCTTGGCACCCGGATCGAGCCGTCGGGCGTGCCGACGCCCTCGTCGCCGTTCACGTCGACGCGGGCTCCACTGCTCGAAGTCGAACGTCTCGTAGCGCCCGTTCACCGCGAGCGCGGTGCCGCGGTAGATCAGCGAGAAGGCGCGGCGTACCGATGTGACGTGGATCGGCAGATACGAGCGATTCAGGACGAGAACGTTCGAATCCAGCATGCGTCTCGCCCACGGAGCGTAAGCGAACCGCGGAAGGCGCATCAACGCAGCGCCTCGAGCAGCGCGCGCACGAGGCCGTCCTCGTCTCCGTCGAGCAGGGTGCGCACGTCGAGGATCAGGCGGTCGTCGCGCGCACGCGCGCGCAGCACGGGCGGATCGACCGCGTGCGCAGCCGCGCGGCGAGCCGCTCGGCGCCGACCGGCGCTCTCGATGCGCACCACCCAGCTGTCGAGCGCGTGCTCGGGCAGCGACCCGCCGCCCGCGTAGCCTGATCCGGCCTCGACGCTGCGCCTCGCCGCGAAACCCTCGCTCGCGCAGAGCCGTCTCGGCGAGCGCAGCGGCGCGGCCGGCGCAGCGCAGTCGGGCGGCGCGAGCAGCTGCGCGCAGCACCGGAAGCTCGGCTTCGGCGCGCCCGTCGAGGTAGGCGCGACGAGCGTCCAGTCGAGCGCGCGCGAGCGAGAGCTTGTCCATGCGCAGCGCGCGGGCGAGCGGATGGCGCCGCAGGCGGTCGGCGAGCGCGGCGTCGCGCGTGAGCGATGATGCCCGGCCTGCGGCCCGCCGAGCAGCTTGTCGCCGGAGAAGCAGACGACGTCGGCGCCGCGCGCGAGGCGGCCCGGCGCCGCAGATCTCCTCGGGAAGCCGCGCGACGACAGATCGATCAGCGTGCCGCTGCCCGAGGTCCTCGGCGAGCGGCGAGGCCGCGCTGCGCGCGCGAGCGCGGCGAGCTCGCGCGAGCGTCGGCCTCGGCGACGAAGCCCGCAGGGCGAAGTTGCTGCGGTGGACCTTCAGCAGCAGCGCGGTGTCCGCCGTCGATCGCGCGACGCGTAGTCGCGCAGGTGGGTGCGGTTGGTGGTGCCGACCTCGACCAGGCGCGCGCCCGCCGACGCCATGATCGTCGGGCACGCGGAACGAGCCGCCGATCTCGACCAGCTCGCCGCGCGACGACGATCGACCGCGCGGCCTGCGGCGAGGCCCGCGAGGCACGAGCAGCACCGCGGCGCGCGTTGTTGTTGACGACGAGCGCCGCCTCGCGGCGCCAGTCAGCACGGCGCAGCTTGCGCTCGACGCGCGGCGCCGCGCGATCCGCGCTCGCCGGTCGTCGAGATCGAACTCGAGGTCGCCGTAGCTGCGCCGCGAGCTCGCACGGCGCGCGCGGCCGCGCCGGGCGCGAGCGGCGCGCGGCCGAGGTTGGTGTGCAGCAGGATCCCGGTCGCGTTGATCACCGGCTGCGGATGCGGCCGCGCCAGATCTGCCGCGCGCGCGCGGCCGCGCGTCGATCAGCTCGTCCGGGCGCGGACGGCCGACGTCCGGACGCCGCGGCGCCGAGCCGCGCGCGCTCGCGCGTCGATCACCTCGCGGGCCGCCTCGCTGCAGCGCCCAGAGCGGCAGGCCGCCGGCTACTCGCCCTTCGAGCGCGCGGACCAGCCGATCGACCGCCGGAAGCGACCGGCGGGGGTCGGCTCTTGACCTCATCCTCGCGGATTCATGATTCTGTGGCATCAAATTTTCGCGCGGTCCTAAGGGTTTACCCACGGGAGGCGAGGCGTTTCCGGAGCGTGCGACCGGCGGTCCAGTCACCGGTCGGTCTAAGGAAGCAGGCCCGGAGCGCGTCGAGACCTCCTGACCACGTGTGAGAGCCTTCACGGTCAGGAGCAGACGAGCCGGACGTGCGGCGGGGCGCTGCACGGGCTCGAAGCTGGTCGAGGGCCGCACCGTAATAGACACAACCTGTGCGAGTCAACGTTTTCAATAGCGATTTCGGGATATTAGAGACAGGTCCCGTCCGCCGTGCCGCGCGCGGCGCCGCGACGAACCCTCGGCTGGGCCCCGCCGGCGTCGGCCCGCCCGGCGTCCGACCCAGCTCGATTCCAGCACCCGAAACGGCTCGCCAACGCCGGAGAACAGGCGTGGCGTCCAATGGACAGCGTTCGGGGCGGCGGCCGCCCCGCCGTCTCGAACGAGATCATCATCAATGCCAGCGGCGGCGAGACTCGGGTCGCGCTGCTGGAGGGCGGAACTTCACCGAGCTCCACATCGAACGCGAACGCGATCGCAATGTGGCCGGGAATGGTCGCGAAGGGCCGCGTGACGCCGGGTGCTGCCCGGCATGCAGGCCGGGCTTCGTCGACATCGGCCTCGAGAAGGCCGCGTTCCTCTACGTCGGGCGACTACCTCGACGACGAGTCGGCAGTGCTCGACGAGCGACGGACGAGCGACCGCGCGGCGCCGGCTGCCGCGGCCGCAGGGCCGGCGCCCGGCGCCGCCGGAATCGAGACGCTGCTGCAGGAGGGCCAGGAGATCATCGGTCCAGGTCGCGAAGGAGCCGATCGGCACGAAGGGCGCGCGGATCACGTCGCCACGTCTCGATCGCGGGGCGCCACCTCGTGCTGACGCCGTGGTCGAGCGCGTCGGCGTCTCGCGCCGCATCGACTCGGACCGCGAGCGGCGCCGGCTGCGCGAGATCGTCGACGCGCGTCGCGGCCGCAGCGACCTCGGCTTCATCATCCGCACCGCCGGCGAGGGCACGCGCGAGGCCGACCTCGAGGCCGACGTCGCGCTACCTCGACGCAGGTGTGGGAGGAGATCCAGCTGCGCAAGGACCGGTGCGCGCGCGCCGCCGTGCTCTACGAGCGAGCTGTCGCTGCCGCTGCGCGCGATCCGCGACTTCGTCGAACCGGCGCACGCGGCGGATCGTCGTCGACGATCGCGGCCGGTCTACGAGAAGATGAAGGAGCTTCGCTCGACGCGCTTCGTCGCCGATCCGAAGCCGCGCCTCGAGCTCTACGAGGACGCGCGCTGCCGATCTTCGACCAGTTCGGCATCGAGGTCGCGCATCGACGCGAACCTCGGCACGCAAGGTCTGGCTCAAGTCGGGCGGCTACCTGATCGTCGACCAGAGCGAGGCGCTCACCGCGATCGACGTGAACACGGGCCGCTACGTCGGCAAGCGCGATCTCGAGGAGACGGTCCTCAAGACCAACCTCGAGGCGGTGCAGGAGGTCGTGCACCAGCTCCGCTTCCGCAACATCGGCGGCCTGATCATCATCGACCTGATCGACATGGAGACGCGCGGAGAACCGCGAGAAGGTCTACCGCGCGCTCCAGGAAGCGCTGCGCAGCGACAAGGCGAAGACGAACATCCTCAAGATCTCCGAGCTCGGGCTCGTCGAGATGACGCGCAAGCGCACGCGCGAGAACCTCGTGCAGCAGCTGTGCGAGCCGTGCACGCTACTGCGAAGGGCAGCGGCTACGTGCTCTCGCCGAGAGCGTCGCGTACAAGGTGCTGCGCGAGATCCGCAAGGACCTGCCGCGCTTCGCGGGCCGCCGAGATCGCGGTGATCGGTCAGCCCGCGCGTGGCGAGCATGCTCTCAGGGCCGGCGCGCGAGCGCGCCGCCGCGCGCGTCGAGGCCGAGCTCGGGCGCGAGATCGAGATCCAGGTCGCGGCCGGGCTTCGCACCAGGAGCAGTTCGAGATCCGAGGCGCTCGACCAGGGGCCGCCGGTGTCGATCCGCGTCGCCGTGGCTCGAGAGCCGCGACGGAGCGGCGCAGCGGCCGCCGACGCCCGCGCCGCGCCGCCGCCGCGGCACAGGGCGGCGCGCCGCGGAGGCAGTCCTGGCGCGCCGCGGAGGCGAGCGGACGGCTCCGAGGCGGCCGAGCCCGAGCGCGATCGCCGAGGAGCCGCGCTCGGAGCCGTCGCGGTCGACCCCGCGAGCCGGCGTTGCCGGTTGACGGGGAGGGCGAGACTCCGATACTCCCGCGGCTCCGAAGCAGCGAGGATCGTGATGTACGCCGTCGATCCGCACGCGGTGGCAAGCAGTACCGCGCGTCGAGCCGGGCCAGTCCGTGCGCGTCGAGAAGCTCGGCGGGCGCCGTCGGCGACCGCATCGAGCTTCGCGAGGTGCTGCTCGTCGGCGGCGAGGCGCGAGCGCGCGTCGGCAAGCCGCCTCGTCGCGGGCGCGAAGGCGGTCGCACGATCATCGCGCAGCGACCGCGGCCCGAAGATCCGCGATCTTCAAGATGAAGCGGCGCAAGAACTACCGCGCGCAAGCAGGCCACCGGCAGGACTTCACCGAGATCCGCGTCGACGCGATCGAGGGCTAACGCCATGGCACACAAGAAGTGGTCAGGGCAGCTCGCGCAACGGGCGCGACAGCCACTCGCAGCGGCGCGGCATGAAGGTCTTCGCGGGAGCAGCGTGTACGCGCCGGCACGATCCTCGTGCGCCAGGTCGGCACGCGCGATCCATCCGGGACGCGAAGCGTCGGCGTCGGCCGCGACTTCACGCTCGTTCGCGCTGACCGACGGCGTCGTCGCACGTACGGCCGCTCGCGCGGCCGCGTCGTCGCCAGCATCGATCAGCCGACGCCTGCGAGCTGCTTCGCGCAGCGAGCCGCGTCGTGCGAAGCCAGCAACTGCGCGGCGCTCGCTAGGTCGAGGTCTTGGCGCGATGAACACCGACGACAAGACGTTCATCGACGAGGCGACGATCGCGCGTGCGCTCCGGCGCACGGCGGCGACGGCAGCGTCGAGCTTCCGCCGCGAGAAGTACGTGCCGCTCGGCGGACCTGACGGCGGCGACGGCGGGCGCGGCGGCGACGTCGATGCTGCGTGGCGGACCGCAACCTGCGCCGACGCTGATCGACCAGCGCGCTGCGCCGCGAGGTGCGAGCCGAGTCGGGCGCGGCGGGCGCCGGCGCGAACGAGACCGGCACGCGGCGGCGACGACGCTGATCGTGGTGCGCGTGCCGGTCGGGACGATCGTGCGCGACGCCGACGACGATCCGACGACGCGCGCCGCTCGCCGATCTCGCCGCCGACGGCGCGCGCTGCGTCGTCGCGCGCGGCGGACGCGGCGGCCGCGGCAACGCGCGCTTCGCCACCGCGACGCGCCAGACGCCCGACTTCGTCGAGCCCGGCCAGCCCGGCGAAGAGCGCGCGGCTCCACCTCTCGCTCGAAGCTGCTCGCCGACGTCGGCCTCGTCGGCTTCCCGAACGCGGGCAAGAGCGACGCTCCTGCGCGCGATCTCCGCGGCGCGGCCGCGCGTGGCCGCCTACCCGTTCACGACGCTCGTGCCCAACCTCGGCGTCGCGCGAGGTCGGCGAGCGGCGCTTTCGTGGTCGCCGACCTGCCCGGCCTCGTCGAGGGCGCGAGCCAGGGCGCGGGCCTCGGCGACCGCTTCCTGCGCCACGTCGAGCGGCAGCGTGCTGATCCAGCTCTGATCGACGTCGGCAATGCGCTGCTCGAGGGCGGCGACCCGCTCGATCCGCTACGAGACGGATCCGCCGAGCTCCGCGCCTACGCGGCCGAGCTCGCGCAGCGCCGCGAGCTCGTCGCGCTGAACAAGATCGACCTGGTCGCCGACGCGAGCGCCTCGCCAGACCGAGGCGGCGCTGCGATGTCGGGCCGCAGGTGATCCGCCTGTGGCGCGACCGGCGAGGAGTGCCGAGCTGCTCGCGGCGCGGTGCGCGCGTGCCTGATGAAGTCGTGACGCAGAGGCCGCGGCGAGTTTCCCGCGCAGCGAGCCGAAGCCGAGCAAAAGGCCAGCAGGATGAGCGAGCTGCGCTTGCGCGGCGCCCGCGCGCGCCGGATCGTCGTGAAGGTCGGCAGCGGGTTCCTCACCGACGGCGGCAAGGTAGCAATACGTAAAACTGAACGAAGCCGTCCCG
>ERZ1370068.9306-contig-8092_pt1 | contig 31818 bp, 53 predicted proteins | sample MGYA00561227_ERZ1370068 | MGnify/ENA primary metagenome ERZ1370068 (study PRJEB38410, sample SAMEA6850437) | metagenome | study: Metagenomic assessment of the ecological functions of the soil: analysis of the soil microbiota associated with the...
GGCTCGTGCGCTGTTCAGAGTTGCGTATTAGCTGACGATAGACGGCGCGGAATAGTCCCTCCGCGTTCCGGGCACGACCAGTGAACGAGGCGCAGTCGTGCTCGGCGTCAGGCGGCCCAGCAAAACGAGGCTGCCAACGCATCCTTCCGGTTCAGCCTCAAGTCGAAAAAATGCGTCCCAGAAACAGACGCGAGCCCGGCGATGCGCACGGGCCATCCCGAAAGTCTGGCAGTTCACACGAAACCCGCCTGGCGAAGAAATTCAGCAAGGGTGATGCCGTCGCGATACTTCGGCAGATCAACCGCCTCACGACGTCGTGCAGCGGGACGTCGGCGAGAAGCGTGTGCACACGAAGAGGCAAGGCTTGAAACCTCCGTTGCAGAAATCTGTGCCATGTCTTTGTTCCACGGTGGTCGCCCACCTTTGAGTTTAGTTGATGGAAATCCTCGAGAATGCCCAGTTTAGGATTTGGAAACTGCGTGCTGCCTATGGTCCGCAACCGTAAGATCATCGTCTACATCGCGACCAGTGCCGATGGCTTGATTGCCCGACGCGACGGCTCTGTCGACTGGCTCGACCGTCCGAGTCCGAAGGGCGACTACGGCATGGGTAGAGTTCTATCAATCGATCGACGACACGATCCTATGGGGCAGGAAAACATGCGATGTCGCTCTGGATTTTCAAAAGAAAGGCGTGCCCGGGTCGGCTTTCGACACCAAAGTGAAGAACTATGCGTCTTTACACGCAATGCCTAATGCCAACGCCGTTGCCGGGCGTGGAATTCGTGAGCGAGCCAATCAAAGCCTTCGCAACCCGTTTACGGAAAAAAAGGGGAAGGACATCTGGATGATGGGCGGCGCAGGAATTATTGCGTCATTTCTCGACGAAAGAAATCGACGAGTTCATGATTCACGTGGATTCCCACGTTTATCGGCGAAGGAATACCGTTGATCGCGCCCAACCCCGCACTGTGCCCCTGAAGCTGATCTCCAGCACGAAGTTTAAAGACGGCGTGGTTAAGCTGCACTATGCCGTCTGCAGGTGATCTTCTACATCTCGCTGCGGGCTATTTCCTTTGATCTGGCCCTATTCACCTTCTCAAGTAATTCTCTCGATGGCTGTTGCAGCGGCCCCTCAATCTTACGGCTTCGCTCAGGACTTCGCGAGCATCCGTAGTCTTGTTGACCTTGGCATAGGCGTAGCCCAACCGATAGAGGGCGGTCGCGTACGCCACATTGTCCTGTCCCTTTCAGCAACGCGGATGCCGACTTGAGTTCCGGAATCGCGGCGGTCGTTTTGTCCTGCTTCATGTAGGCTGTAGCCGAGGGTCGAGTGTGCAACTCCCGCCGACAGCTTGCGAGTACGGTCAGCATCCGGCTCGTTCTCTTTGGCCAAAGCGATCACCTTCTGCGAATACGTAACGGCCTTTCCCCAGTTTGACGGCTTGGATTCCTCGACGTACGTGTTGGCGAGCATCAGCAATGCCGGCATGCTGTTCGGATTCGCCACCAGACTCTTCTCGCCGAATGCCACACAGTCGGGCCGGGTCATTTAATTGCCCGGGGCCGAGCGTATACATGGCGTACTGCGAGACCTGCTCCTGGAATTGCGAACTTGGAAAGGCTCCCGTGAAGCGCTCGATGTACGACATGCGCTTCTTCGCAGTCTTTCTCGTCGGCGATCGCATTGAAGCCCACACTCTCCAGAAAATCGCGCGAGGTCTTCAAGGCGTCCTTCTCCGACTTTGTGCGCGTCGCAAAATCCTGGTCGCTGACGCCTTCCGGCTTGGCTTGCTTCCCGATTCCCTTCGTAGACCAGACCACCTTTCTCGGCGTAGTCGATAATCTTCGCGTCATCCCTTTAACTGCTGCGCGATGCCCGCCTGCGAAACCAGGATGTCGAGGTTGTGGGGCGATGCCGCCAGCGCTTTGTCGCCGAACTCGAGCGCCTTCGGAAGATCTCCGCCACTCTGGTAGGACTGCGAAATCTGCCAGTTGCCATAAGGCCACGGCCGCGGGATTCGACGAATACTTCTGCAGGAAGTCCTGATACAGCGACCTTCTTCTGCGCGTCGGTCTCCGTGGAAATCTCCTGGATGGATTGATCCTCCGGAGTTCCGGCCGGAATCACGATGCGATCGGATCTGAGCCTGCGAACACGGCCAGCACTAAAACAACCATCGGCAGCATGCCGAACCTGGATTTCATCGGCCACCTCCCTACCGGAGCACGAACTCCACTTTCGGGCGACATGCTGGCCGCCGTTGCCGCGCAAAACAAGGGTTGGGATCACCCATTTGGGGTGACCCGGGCCGCCTTCGCTTTTCGGTTCCCGCAATTGGTCGACGTGTTTCGCCAGCCTGCGGAAAACTTCTCATCCTCGGTGATTTAGAGTTGAGAACAATGCGCGCCATCCTGCAAAAGCGGGCCCTTCGTTTTGTGCTTCTGGCCAACGTGGTTTCGATGCTGGGGCAGCGGATGAACTCCGCCGCCGTCGCTTGGCACATCCTGCAGGCCACCCATTCCGAGATGGCCTTGGGCACGCTCGCTGCGTCCTGCAGACACTTCCGGCGATGCTGATGCTTCCCTTCACGGGCGTGATCATCGATCGCGAGGACCGCCGGCGGCTGGTAATGATGCTGGACGCGGCCGCGCGCCATCGTCATTCTGATTGTCGCCGTTCTCGCCTTCCGCGGCGCCGTGAAGGTCTGGCAGCTCTACCTGATGAACACTCTGGTCGCCGCGGGCTTCTGGATGTTCTGGCCTACCGATCACGGCACTGATTCAGGAACTCACCCCGAAGGCCGAGTTCGTCGAAGCCGAATACGTTTCTGCTCGCAGGAATGCAGGGTGGATGGCTGATGGCCGGCGCGATCGTCGGATTCGTTCTACGAGCACATCGGCCTCGGCGGCGTACTGCTGATTGACTTCACCACCTACGTGGTATCGTTTCTATGCTACTTCGCGTGCGCAAGGGCAAACACGTGGTGCCGCGACCGGCGGAAATGAAGGCATGACATCGCAGCCGCCGAGACAGCGGAGCGGCGCTTCATGCGCATGAGACTGCGCGAAGGGCATCGTCTTTCTCCGCGATCGTCGCAGGCGTGGTGCTGCTCGGCACTAAGCTGGGCTCTATTCCTGGGCGCGATGCTGACCGGCGTCGTCGTCACGCCTTCGCTCAGCGATCAGCGTCTTTCACGCCGGAGCAGTCGGCTACGGCTGGCTCAATGGAGGCTGGGGCGTCGGCGCGTTCCTGAGTGCTCTCTATGCGCCGTGGCATGATAACTGCGCGCTGGGTTCGCATCGCCGATCTGTCGATGGCGGTTCCTGGCGCATCGCCATGACGCTCTCGCCCGTATTCGCGCGTGGCTTGCCGATCGCCGTATTGTTCTACGGTATCATGGGATCCAGCACGCGGCCTGAGCGGCGTCGCCATGAACACGAGTCTGATGGAGCAGGTGCCCTCAAGCACTTCATGGGGCGCGTGCAGAACGCCTACCTATTTCGTCAGGACGTTTCTGCAGATCACTGATCAGCGTGACGGTCGGGCTGGATGGCTCCGAGTAAGTCTGGCGGAGGGTTCGCCATCATCGGCGCGGTTTGCGTCGTCGCTTTCCTGAGCGCGGCGTGGCCCGACGTCAGGAGACGGCGTATCCGACGTTCAGACGCGCGGGCCATAAGCTGGATCAGCACAGCTATGTGTTCGACCCGCTGCTCTCGCAACTCCTGGCTCAAAGCTCGCTAGCGCTTCCGCTCTGATATCCTTTCAATTCACCAACGACCCAGGAGACTTTCCATGTCTTATCCTCAACTCGAAGGCCGGAATGCCGTCGTATTTGGAGTCGCGAACAAGCGCTCGATTGCGTGAGTCCATCGCACAGGGCCTGCATGGCGGCGGGGATGAAGCTCGCGATCACATATCAGAACGAGCGCCTTGCCGAAGAGGCCAAGGACTTAGTGTGATTCGCTGCCCGGAGCTGAGGGTTTCATGTGCGACGTCTCCAAAGACGAACATCGACCGCACCTTCGCGGCCTTGAAAGAGCGTTATGGGAAACTGCATGTGGTCGTGCACGAGCGTGTCACGCGCGCCCGCCGCCGAACTGGAGGCGAGTTCTGAACACCAGCCGGGAGGGCTTCCGCGTCGCCCACGACGTAAGCGTCTCATTCGCTGATCGCCGTGGCCCGCGCCGCAGCACCGCTGATGGAAGACGGCGGTAGCATCATCACATGACCCTACGGCGCCGAAGGTCGTTCCCCACTACAACGTAATGGCAGTCGCCAAGGCTGCACTGGAATGCAGCGTCCGGTACCTCGCTCCTGACCTGGGGAAAAAGAACGTCCGCGTGAACGCGATTTCCGCTGGACCAATCAAAACCTGGCGCGCGTGGCATTTCTGGCTGAGCGACATGCTCAAGGCTCACCGCGAGACCGCTCCATTGCGGAGGAATGTCGACGTAGCCGAGGTGGGATCGACCGGCGTGTTTCTCGCTTCGGACGCCAGTTCAGGCATTACTGAAACTCTGTACGTTGATTGCGGCTACAATATCATGGGATTCGCCGACTGCTCCCAGCAGGGCTGACGATCTGATGAAAAAAACTCGCTACCTCGCTTCGTCGCTTCTTCGCGGCAGCGCTTCCTCTCCATAATCCAGGAGTGGAGCGCACCCGTCGCCTGTCCTTTTCCAGGATCAACCGGGGCATCCCGTTAGGCGACCATTAGACCTTAACTAGGCTGCTTCGACGACTGATCGAAGCGCTTTCGTACGGGACTCTCTGTTACATCCGGGCGGTCCGTAGCTTGTCGCTTCGATTGCTTCATAAACTTCCGGACGACGAATTCCTGCATGACTCGACCAGGGAGCTCTGCCCATTCCTGATGAGACCCGTTCGAAAGAACTACCGACGCTTGATTTGTAGTTGGGTAGTAGGTGGATGAGATTGCAGCGCCCGCGAGCGATCCAGCGATATTGGAGTAATTGACTTGCCAGCGCCCGTTATCGCCTTTAGGCAGATGACGGAGTTGCTCACCGCTCAGCGCAGAATCCGGGAGCGCATGCTACCAGCGCCCTTGTAAAAATAACGAGGATCCTGTTTCAGCAGGACGGAAACACCGCCCCGAAAGGAACGTGGATGCAATCACGTCCGCGTAAGCCGTTCCGTAGCGCTTGCCCAGCCGCCCTGCGCGCCTTGTCCAAATTCCGGGTACTCGTCACCGAGCCTGTTTGTAGTCCCGCGAAGAACGCGGTCCGAGCGATGTTGACCGGATCCTGTCGCCTCGATTTCCACGCCGGTTTGTATTTCAGCTTTGTGGTAAGCGGAGCCGCGTCGGAATGGTAGGTGACACAGAAGTTTGGAATAAACCCGAGAACGCGCTGGTGCTCCTGCTCTTTCACTTCTTCCGTGGCCACCTCCACCGGATCCACCGTCACTTTGACACCGGTCACCACTGTGGCCACAGACAGAACAATTGGCGGCACCAGATAACGTCTGGCCCGAGGTCAATTCTGCGGTGAAGACTCTTGCCCACCAAATCCTGGAGAGTTGATTGAAAGATCGAACTTCCGGGAGAACGTTGAGAAGAGTATTGTCCGTTGTCCCCGGACGCATGACCTCTCGCGAGAAGATTTGTCCTCGGAAGTCAGCCGAACAACGGCGCCAGGAGAGTAACTGAGCCCGATTGGTCCAGAACTGGTTCCGACAATATTTCCGTTCGCGGCGGGCCCCGACGAACCGCTCCCGGCGCTCTGGGCATTCGCGATCGCAGCACAATAGCAGGACCGTAGCGCCACGAATCAGTCCATTTCGGGTTCGCCTTGGCGAAAACCGATAATCCAGGCTTTTGAAGTATTTCACGTGCGATCAAACGAATACTCTCTCGCCTTCGATCTCCGGATGGGTGGGAAGAACCTTCCACGCGACGACGTGCCCGGGGTCTTCTACCGGCTGCCAGAACCGATTAGATGCACCACAACGAGAATCGGATTTCTCGGCGGGAAGGAAAAGAGTACCTAGGGTGTTGTAACGCAACGCCGGCCCGAACTCGGGCGAGGTCGTTCCCGATCGATTACGAGCCGTCATTTTTACTTACGTTTGAAGACCTTACGCCGGATATCGGGCCAGAATTCACTCAGCAAGTTGCCGCCTGCGGCGTAAGCGAGCGCCAGTCCACTTCGGCTCATGGTCAGTGTGAATCCGCGATCGTCCGGGGATGATAGTACGCGTTGGAGACTCCACCCGACGTGACGGCTCCCAGCACGTTGAAGTGTTGAAGGCACGTCGCCGCCACTATCCGTATGACTAAACGACTCCCCTGCACTGAGGCTGTACCCGGAAGCGATGAACAAATCCGCCATGCCCCAGCCGGAGGTATGCGTGGATCCTGTTTGAAGATGGTCGGATAAAGAAATGTACGGAAGAATCCGCTCGATACCTGGTCGGCGTAAGCAGCGCCGAAACTGCTTTCCGTAGCCTTCGGCGCCCTGGCCATATTGTTTGAACTGGCCGTCTGCCTGGCTGACTCCGGCTCGTGCCGCAGCGATGAAAATCGTCACCGGATCCAGCGAGGTCTTGGCGAACAATTTGAACTTCTCGCTGGTTTTCAGCGGCGGAGCGTCCATGCGATCCGTGGTGCCAAATCTTGGCACTGATGCCAAGATGTACGTTCCGACTGCTCCTTCTGCCACGGCAGCTTCCGCTTCGGCCTTGCTCTGTAGACGGTGCCTGAGGCGCAGCGCCTCGCTCGGGCCTCCGCCTGCAGCGACCTCTGAGCGTTCCCGCCCGCCATGAAATTCGGCTTCGCCGACGTCAAAACCTGATCCTGCGCACAAGCGCGAACCGCAAGCAGCGCCAATGATGCCGCCACCAATTCGCCAATGAAACCCGAGTCTTTTTCACGCCCTTACCCTTCGACATTCCTGAGCACCGTCGCGGAAGGCGATCAATCAACTGTTGCGTTGGGATCGCAAAGCACGACCGATGAATTTGGATGATTCTTAATGGCTCGATACGAGGATTTTTCGCCTCGTTCTCCCCCAACCGTTCGAGTCGAATCTCGACGTCCCGGTCGCGAACGAAGCGCGAGAACTTCTCTCCCACTCTATCAGCAGAATACTTTTTCGCTGATCAGGTCGTCGAGCCCGAGGGTCTCCAAGTTCGCGAGGTGTATCGATCCGATACAGATCGATGTGAAACAGATTTGCGCGTGGGCCGCGATACTCGTGTACCAGCGTGAAGGTGGGACTGGTGACGTCTTCTTCGGAAGCGGCATCGAATGCTGCGGCGATTCCCTTGATGAGTGTGGTCTTCCCTGCTCCCAAGTCGCCGCGCAGAAGGACGAGCTTCGGGGGAGCGAGCAGATCCGTCAGCGTCCGACCGAACGCGGTCGTCTCCTCAGCGGAGTGGGTGATGACTCTCTCGCGTCGTGCCGATGAGGCATCGGCAACAGTATAGCGAGCGTGACTGCGCGCCGATCGAACAGGAAAGTTCAGTCTAAAACAGCGACTTCGGCGCCGACGTCTGGCCTGGGATTCATGGCCAGATAAGCTCTGGTCTGCCACCGACTGCAGCGCCATGCGCAGGTTGCGATGATCATCATCGCCCAGCGCAATGAAGCGGAACGGCTGCAGAGTACCGTCGGTCGCCTTGCGTGTCGGAGACAGCATCTCCGCCATGCCGATCACGGTGCCGACCTTGGTCTGGAAGCCGATCTCGACAAAGTCGCCCTGGCTAAGCGGTTTGTTCAGCTTGAGCAATCCGCCGGTGACAGAGATGGAGTAGAGTTTGCCTCGTGAACGCTGTGCCGTCGTCGAATCGGATGGCAGCCAGCACGGAACCGCCGAGTTGCACACGGGCCGCGCGCTTGGTGGGGTGCGGTTGGGGGAAGTGGGTCATAGCCGAAAAAGGAATATGACTTATGTGCCATGGTTACGGAAAGATTACGACAGAGCTAGTCCGGATTCGCGCCTCGGATATCCTGCCAATTCTCGGTAAAGCGATTGCCCCAATGAGAGATACGAGGATTGGTCGATTAGACAATGTTTCGGTGTCCGAGGCGCTACGTCTGGGGCGAATCTCGCGCCGTCTTCATCTGCCAGTTCCTCACACTTCACACTTGCAAACGAACATATCCCCTGTAGTAGCTTCGCCTACGTTTGTAGTAGACCCATGCCGCAAACCCAAACTGACGAAACTCTGGAACTGCAAATCATGGAGGCGCTTTGGACGGGGGCCGGCCTCGATCCGCGCGATTCAGGGAGACTTTTGAAGAGCGGGACCGGCCTGCATACATAACTGTTCAGACGATCGTCTATCGACTTGAGGGCAAGAAAGCAGTGCGCCGCGTTAAGAAGGTCGGAAATTTTCACATCTTCGAAGCCGCGATATTCCCGCGGTGCGGCGCAGCGAGAACTCATTGACGACCTTCTAGCGTTGTTCGGCGGTCGCACGCAGCCGGTGATGGCACGGCTGATCGAATCGGACGGCTCACGCCTCGATGATGTCAAAGAAGCCGAGAAAACGCTGCGCAGGCTCGCGAGAAAGCGACCAGCCGCAATGAACATGCCTTCCTTTCTGCAACTGTGGACGACGCTTGCGCCGGCCTTGGGAGATCATCTGTGGCAGTCGACGGTGTTCACGATTGCGGCCGGAATCCATCGTGCTGCTCCTTCGCAAGAATCGCGCTCGCGCACGTTACTTGCTTTGGCTGATTGCCTCGCTCAAGTTTCTCGTTCCGTTTGCTCTGCTGGTTTTCCTAGGACGCCATCTCTCCTGGATACGCAGCCCCATCGAAACACAGAACCACGTGTCCTCCGCGATCCGAGAAGTCGGCCAATCATTGATGGAACCGGTTTGGGTCGCATCTCCAGGAAGTATGGCCGAGACTTCATCCCAGCCATTTCCCGGCCTCGTGCCCGTGCTCATGTTGGCGATCTGGGTCTGCGGGTTCGTCACCGTCCTCTCCGTTTGCGTACGTGCGCTGGCAGAAAGCATCCAGCAGTCGTACGCGAAGGTGTGTTGTTGCATGCAGGACGCGAACTGAAACGCTGCGCCGGCTGGAGCTTGTCGGGGAGTACGCAAGCAAATCGCGATCCTGAAGTCATCTGCTTCATTAGAGCCCGGGATTTTCGGATTCGTGCGGCCGGTAAGTTGGTATGGCCCGCAGGCATTTCCAAACATCTGGAGGATGCTCACCTGGAAGCTATCCTGGCCCACGAGATATGGCATGTTCGCCGGCGCGACAACCTGGCTGCGGTGATGCACATGGTTGTCGCATCGATTTTCTGGTTCTACCCTCTGGTGTGGTGGTTGGGAAAACGGTTTGGTCGAGGAGCGTGAGCGTGCCCGTGACTGAAGGTGTTTTGGAATTGGGCAGCGCTCGACACGTTTACGCAGAGAGCATTCTGAAGACCTGCACCTTCGGTGCAGGTTCGCGCCTTGCTGTGCGTTTCGGGAGTGACAGGAGCCGATCTCAAGAGGCGGATTGCCTACATCATGACTCCACGCTGGGGATCGCAAACCGGATCCCGGCCGAAAGCTGTTGCTGGCTTCACTTGCCGGGCTGCTGGGCGATCAGTGTACCCACAGCCTCTGGTATGTTGAGCGCCATAGGTCCCGTTCCATACGAGACGCCAGAGCGAGCCTGTGGCACAGACACGTTGAACACTCCTCGAAGAAGCCGACGATGAACCCGCCAGTCTCGGCAGTTGGTGGCCGCCCCGAAAATGATCAAAAAGAGATCGTGCTCGAAATCTAGACGGGTCGCAAAGCCGGCCTCTTCCATTACGAGTGATCCTGCCAAACCATAATCACTAGCTGCGAACGGAGATGGGAAATGCGTTTATGCAGCATCTTGAATTCAGTGGTTGATCAGTGCACTGATCGTTGTCTCCGTGCTCAATCTGCCTGCGCGCACAAACGTCTCCAAGTGCTGGCAGGCACGGCTCCAGCCCGGACCGTCGAGCGCGACGGGCAGCGCGATTTCGACTTCGAGTTGGGCACTCCGGACGATTCACTTAAAGCGCCTTGAACAACCCTTGACGGGCTCAAACAGTTGGGTTGAATCTTCGACGGAACATCTGTGACGCGCAGGGTTTGGGAATGGCTGCCTGCAGATCGAAGAATTCGAAGTCGACAGCCCAACCGGTCCGCATCGAAGGCTCTCACCCTGCGACTGTACAACCGCTAAACCCATCAGTGGAGTCTGTACTGGGCAAACAGCAGGGACGGCGAAACATCAGCGGTCCACCCAACGTCGGAGAACTCAAGAACGGCCGCGCGAGTTCTATTGTCAGGACAGTTTCAACGCGAAGGATGGTCTATATCCGGTACGTCTGGTCCGACATCACCCCAAAATCCGCTGCACTTGAGCAATCGTGTCCAACCGATGGCGGGAAAACATGGGAGGTCAACTGGATCACCGATCAGACGCAGAGTGCAAAGAAGCCGCAGACAAGACGCGCACTGAAACTGCCTCGACCACAAAGCAGGAGACACCCTTACGTTACGATCGGGAACCCCACCCGTCGGAGCAGCGATTGGAAGCGCGCATCTGAACGTAAAGGATCCAGTCGCGGATCAGCCTTACGGGACCAGGAGAGCTCAATCGATCTCTCTCGATACGCTCTCTCCAAATAGTCGAACGCCTTCTGCCTTTCGCCGAGGCCGGCATAGATCGTAGCCACGATGTATGGAGAAATCTCGCTGCTCGCGGACCTCTGCTCGAGATCGCGAAGAATTTTTCTGGCTTCCGCAACTCTTCTGATACCAGCGTATCCATACGCCAACGCTGCAAGCGGCATCCTGATCCGCGCCCGACAGTTCGACCGCTTTCTGGTACTCCGAGACGGCCTGGACTCGTTTGCCCGTAGCGCTCGTAGCCGATTCCGAGGTAGTAGTGCACAATCCATTCGCCCGGGTTGGAGATCAACCCTCTCTGGCTGGCTTCCACCAGGCGATCGAAGTCCCGCAGTTGGTAATACGTTCCGGATTCTGTGATGGCTGAGCTGGGGCCGGGATCCAGTTCAATGCTCTTGGCGAGTTCCGCCAGCGCTTCCTCGCGTCGCCCACTCTGGCTGAGATACAGGGCGCGATCCTCATGCGCAACTGGCAGCTCGGGGCCAGCGCAATGGCCTGGTTGAGTTCTGCTTCCGCTGCCTTCCAGATTCCAGTCGTACCGTCCAACTCAGACAGCGCCAGGGTATCGTGCACCTCGCCGATACTGTCGTCGAGTTCCAAAGCCTTCCGCCTATGGCGTCTTTCGCAGATCGGTAGGCGAAGCTCCGCCGCACCTGGCGAAAGAATGCCGGAATACGTGTACGAGTCCGCCCAACCCAGAGTACGCCAGGAGCAAAGCCATGGATCCCGCTGAATTGCCTGCTCAAAGTAGCACCCGCGCTGTCGTGAGGTCCTGCGGCCTCGAGAACAGGTTCGTCATGTAGAAACGACCCTGCAGGTACGCCTCGTAGGCCTCCGGATTCACTGCGCGTGTCGAACGGAATCGAGACCTGCTGCTGTAGTGGGCTGATTTAGTGCGCGCACTTGCTGCAGCAATGGCCTGCGCTACATCGCTCTGCAAGCGGAGCACGTCTCTAAATCCGCGTTCCATACGTCTCTGCCCAGAGATGCCGGTCGGTAGGCCCGTGCAGATAGCTGTGCGGTGATCCGGACCCGCTTGCCGGAGCGGACGACTGATCCTTCGATGACGAGCGTCGACATTCAATTCGCGTGCAATTTCCGGCAGAGTCTTTCTGTCCCCTTGTAGCGCATGACCGATGTTCGCGAGATCACGCGCAACGAACTCTGACTTTTGCGAGGTCCGTGATCAACTCGTCGGTCAGTGCCGTCGGCGAAAAATTCCTGCGACGGATCGCCCTGACAGGTTGTCGAGCGGCAGGACAGCTGGCGGAGCGCAACTGCAGATCCTCGGTGGCACTGGCGCGAGGCGACACTGGGACGAACCATCCAGAAGGCGGAGGCGATCGACGCAAGCACCAGCAGGGTGACCGACAGCTAAAGCAGTGCGCCCCTTCTTGGCCGGCACCGAGAGCGGTGTTTCGACGGATTCGTTAGGGCTCGACCGGTTGTTCCGGTCTCCTCAAGCTCAAGTTCTTCGACCGTGCCCGATAAATCTGTAACCCCGGCGTGGCAGAGTTTCGATGTACACGCGGCTTCTGGGCAGAGTCGCCCAATACTTCTGCGCACGACGCGCAATTGCGTTGTGGAGGCTGTGGTCGAAATCGACGAAGGTGTCGGCCGGCCAGATCTGCGCGCGCAAGCTCGTCGCGAGTTACCAGATCGCCGGAATGCTGGAGCAGGGCCGCAAGAGTACCTGCAGGGCTGGCCCTGAAGACGCAGCTTGATGCCGCGCTTGCGAAGCTCTCCGGCACGCGTATCGAGTTCGAAGCGCATCAAAACGGAGCAAACATGCGGTCTGAGTGTGAGCGGACACTGCAAACCCCACGAACTTGATGAAGGCTATCATAGTCCTGACCCTGAGACCCCTTGTGGAGCGTGGCAAATGTCTAATTTTTGCAATCATTTAGCAATGAGAGAACTTTGAGGGTGCGATGGAGGCGCGGAAAGATTGACGCCCCGCACTCTGCGCTCGACAGTGATTCCAACATAACCGCGTACGAGCGGAAGATCGCGGCGACCTGTAGTTGGCGACAGCGTGCTATCGTTCTCGGACGCAATTCCTGACTCAACAAGAAGGAGAGCAGTAGTGAGAATCACTGCACTGAAGTTCGGTCCGCTAGCCGGAGGTTTGATGTCCCTAATAGGGACGGCGGCGCTGGCGCAGGAGCGGCGCAAGCTCCGGCCAGCACCAGCCCAGGTCGTCGCGCTCGACGAATGCGACCATCCGCTTTTAACGCGGCGATTGGCCCGGACTTCTGTGAAGAACGTCGCTCTGGGAGCTGCCACCACATTCAACGACCTGTTTGCCAAGGCCCAGGCAGGAACTCCCGATCCGGGCTGGGATTTTGAGCCGGATGTCCTGCACATCCGCAAGGAACTCCACTTGTTGTAACCAACCGAGGCGGCGAGCCTCACACGTTTACCGAAGTGAAGAAGTTCGGCGGAGGCTTCATCACGGATCTGAATGCCGGCGAGGAAACCGTGCCGGAGTGTGCTGGCGGCTTCAGAACATCGACGTCGCGAGAACCCGTATCCTCAAGGCAGCCAGTTACAGGTAAATCAGGCTTGTCTAAAGGAGAGCACAAGTTCGAGTGCTGCATTCATCCGTGGATGCGCATGACGGTCGACGTGAAGTAGTTCGGTGTTCGACTCTCTCCTGGGCAGGTTGCAGAGTCGGTTCGGCGAAATCCCCACTCATTTGCACTCCGGTGAAGAATGAGTGGGGATCTTCGGATGCAGATCTCGCGTACTCGCTGAAAGGCTTCGGGAAGGGCATCAGATCAGATCGGTCGCGACCAGCGACTGCTCGCTCATGGTCTCGCACGCGATGTCGCCTGCCAAGCCATGAAGGTGAACCGCAGCCGTAACGGCTTCTGTAACTCGCTGGGGATTCTGCGCAATCATACCCGCCACCATGCCGGTCAGAACGTCGCCCGTGCCACCGGTCGCCATTCCCGGATTTCCGGTAGTGTTGACCCATACTTCGCCATCGGGCTGTGCGATCAACGTACGATGGCCCTTCAAGACCACGATGATGGCGTGCTCGCGCGCAAATGAACGGGCTATGCCGATGCGATCCCGCTTGAACCTCGGGAATCGATAGTCCTGTCAGGCGCGCCATCTCGCGCCTGGATGCGGCGTGATCACCAGCGCCCGTCCCTTCCCGTTCAGCTTCTCCGCCGCGCCGTCAAAAGCATTCAACCCGTCCGCGTCCAGGACGATTGGAGTCTTGTACTTGTTCACTACAGTTCTGACAAACTCTGCAGTTTCATCGTGGCGCGAAATTCCCGGTCCCACCGCCAGAACTGTCTTGCCTTTTACCAGGTTGTCGATGTGCGCATACTCGAGCGCGCGCAGAGAAATCGTACCGGCTTCCGTCTCTTCACAAGGCTCGGTCGCTGAGCTCGGGTGAAATCCGGCTACTGTGGCCAGCACGGACTTCGGTGTCGCTACCGTCGAGAGTCCGGCGCCGGTCCGCAGCGCCGATATGCCTGCCATGGCGGCCGCCCCTGCCTTGCCGAGAGATCCTCAATTACTAACACGTGACCGAAGCTGCCCTTGTTTGCGTCGCGAGCACGTGGGCCGATCAATCTGGCAACTTCTGGCGCAGTGATGAGATTCAGTTGTAGGGTGGACGTGATCCGCCGCGTCCGGGGATCCAATGGGCACAGCGACAGTTGGCCCGTCCGTCAGATCTCCGAAAACATGCGCCGGACGCGGCGCCGTGAACGTAACAATCGCGTCTGCGGCGTGCGACCGCGCCCACTTGGGGGCCCATTGCGTCGGCATCGGCGCCTGATGGAATGTCCACGGCGACAACGGGAGTCTCGGTGGCGTTGATCGCTGCAATCGCTTCCGCGTAGAGCCCGCTCACCGGAGGCCGGAAACCCGTGCCGAGAATCGCATCCACCAGCAGATCAGCGTTACCAAGCTTTGCCCGTGCCTTGGCAAATTCCGAGGAGTTCGACGCCACCTCGGAGGCAAAGCCCATGCGCTGAACATCTCGGCCGCATCGCCCCGCAGGTCGCTCCGGATCCGCCAGCAGAACAACAACCACTTCCCTGCCCACTTCGCGCAGCTTACGAGCCGCGACGAAGCCGTCGCCTCCGTTGTTGCCTTTTCCGCATACGACGCTTATGCGCATCGCTTCCGGGTAATTCTGCAGCACGAAATCCGCCACCGCCGACCCGGCATTTTCCATCAGCGTGAGGAAGGCACACCGAAGCGTTCACTGGTCACGCGATCGATTTCGCGCATCTCGGCAGCACTGACAATTTTCATGACAGGGAAGCCGCCATCTGTGTCGCCCTGGCGGAGTTGCGCTGGTTCAGCAATCAATAATATTGCGATCAGTCCGCCATAGTCGGCATGCGATCCGGGTCTTGGCTTCGGGGCGTCGTACTCTCCGCGCTGCACGCGGCTGTGATTCTTGCCATAGAAGAAGTAGATGCACAGGCCAATCGCCAGCCAGATAATCAGTCGCGCCCAGGTTTCCTTGCCTAGACTGACCATCATCAGCAGCGACACAACGATACCCATGATCGGAGTGAACGGAATCCATGGCGCCACGAAAGCGCGCGGCACATCGGTTCCGCGCTTACGCAGGATCCACACCCCGGCACACACGATGACAAATGCCAGCAGCGTGCCAATCGAAACCAGTTCCCCCAACACGTTGATCGGCGTCAAAGCAGCCACCGTCGCAACGCAGAAGCCCACTAGAATAGTCGAGATATACGGCGTGCGGAACCGCGGGTGGATTTTGCATGCCCACGGAGGCAGAAGACCATCTCTCGACATCGAGAAGAACACGCGTGACTGCCCCAGCAGCATGACCACCATGGTGGAACTCAGACCGCAGATCGCTCCCAGTTTCACCAGGATGCTGCCCCAACTCACGCCCGTGATGTCGATGCCGATGGCGATCGGATCCGGCACGTCAAGCGCGGTATATTTCACCAGACCCGTCAAGACCACTGCTACCAGGATATAGAGAATCGTGCAGATGACGAGCGATCCTAGAATGCCGATAGGCATGTCGCGTTTGGGGTTCTTCGCCTCCTGGGCCGCGGTCGAAACGGCGTCGAAGCCAATGTACGCGAAGAAAATTACCCCTGCGGCAGTCGCAATGCCCGACCAACCGAAATCTCCGTAGTGACCGGTGTTTGCCGGAAGAAAAGGCGTCAGTTCGCGGCCGCTTCGGCGCGATGGCCGAGGATATAGTTGCCACCTAAAATCAAGAAGACAATGAGTACGCAAACTTTGACCACAACAATGAGGGAGTTCAAATTCGCCGATTCCTTGATACCGATGACCAGAACAACGGTCACCATCATGATGCCGAGGAAGCCGAACAGGTTGAACGCGGAAGCCTGATGCGGCAGGGTGGATGGGTCGATATGTTTCAGCGCAAGCACTTTCTGGAACTGCGCCGTCAGGCGTTCCAGTGCCCGTTGTACATGACGAACGTAGTTCCCGGCGAGCCGGCTAGCTTGGGCGAAAGCCGGATGCCGAATTCTCCAGAAAGCTGAGTACGTAGCCGCTCCAACCGCTCGCGACCGTTGCCGCGCCCAGCGCATACTCCAGAATCAGGTCCCAGCCGATAATCAGGCGATCAACTCGCCCAACGTCGCATAACCATAGGTGTACGCCGAGCCTGCAATCAGGATCATCGACGCGAATTCCGCGTAGCACAAACCGGCAAAGACACACGCAACGGCTGCCAAAGTAAAGGAGAGAACGATGGCGGGACCAGCATGATTGGCGGTGGCCGTTCCGGTGAGCACAAAGATGCCGGTGCCGATGATTGCGCCGATACCCAGCGAAATCAGGTTGCCGGGACCGAGCGCGCGCTTCGGGCTGTGCTCGCCCGTTTCCGAGGCTTCCGCCATGATCACGGGCAGTGGTTTTTGGCCATCACATTAGCCATTCGGTTCTCCTGTTAAGCTCGTATTTGCTTGTGCCGCAGTTCAAACCGCACTCGCAGACGTCTCTTGATTCCGATTCCACAGGTAGTACACGGGGATGCCCAGCAGCACAATTATGAGACCAGGCCACGTGTATTGCGGCTTGTAGCGCAATAGTACGACATCAGATAAACAATGCCATCAAAATATATATTGCGGGAAGTACTGGGTAACCAATTGCCCGGTAGGGCCTGGCCGCGTCGGATGCGTCCGTCGGAGAACAAACAAAGCTCCGATCGTGAGGATGTAAAAGACGAGAACGGCGAACACGATGTAGTCCAGCAATTGCCCGTAAGAGCCCGAAATGCACAGGATGCATGTCCACACCATCTGCACCATCAGCGAGACGGCGGGCGTCTTGTAAGTAGGATGGAGTTTAGCCACACTGCGGAAAAACAGCCCGTCTTTGGCCATCGCGTAGTAGACGCGAGCGCCGGAAGAATCAGGCCGTTGTTGCAGCCGAAGCTGGAAATCATGATGGCGATCGCCATCAGCGCGCCGCCATGCCGCCCCGAACATCTGCGTCATGACCGCCGTGGCCAACTCGGTCTTCTGAGGCGTACTTGATTCCTGCGCTCCGAGGATGCGTCGCACGCCGTGGCACTGCCATCGAGCGGCAGCACGTTCAGGTAGATGACGTTACACAGTAGATACAAAGGGAATTACAACGCCCGGTGCCCATGGCCAGGGACAGCGGCAGAGTTGCGTTGCTAGTTCTTCACTTCGCCAGCGGTGAACGTAACGTTGTTCCACGCGTCGGCCGAGAATAGTGATCCGGTCTGCGCCACCGCTAGGATAGTCAGGGTTCCCACCAGCACATCGGCCCACCGACCCCGACCTGTACGGCGTGCTGCGCGCTCCAGTCCCGGCGTTCTGCCAGAAGTGGCCGCTGAAATTGGCCGCCAGGGCCTGCGCGTTGCGTCCTTTGAATAGATCCGAACAGCACCAGTCCCGCCAACGCCGAGACCTTAGCCGCCGTAAAGATGTTCTGAATAATCGCGCCCGTCTTGACTCCGAAGATGTTGATGATCGACAAGCGCGACCACTATCAAGGATCGCAACCAGATTCTGCGTGCTGAGCCCAACATCCATGTTGCCCAGCACCATGGGGCCAATTCGGAATCGGCGGGACCTTCCAGAGATGAACTATCCAGTGCGTCGAGGAAATCGACGGAAAGAAAATACCAAGAAACTTGCCGGAAGCGCACTACGCCGACGGCGGCGATCGTTCCCGCGTCTGGATCACGAGAAAGAGCGTCCAGCCGTAGAGGAATCCCCAGAGCGGCCCGAGGGCCTCACGCAGGTAAACATATTGCCCGCCGGCACGCGGCATCATGGCTGACCAGTTCGCCGTAGCTGAATGCTCCAACAATCGTCATGAAGCCAGTCACCAGCCACGCTCCCAGTAGCAGGGCGGGAGAGTTCACCTCGCGCGCGATCTCTGCTGAAACAATAAAGATGCCCGAGCCGATCATGGAGCCCATCACCAGCATGGTTGCGCTGGTGAGCCCAGGATCTTGACCGAGTTCTTTATCTTGATGTGATGTGAATGTCCCAATCGCTGGCAGGCGTCGGGGTGGTTGAACTGGTCTGGTACTCACGTCCCTCCCTGCAGGTGGAGCGACGGGCGTCGTCGCCCGTCGAGCTACGCGCCTATGCCGCAAAAGATATGCGGCCACTTTACCCCAGAATGCGGAAAAATTCCTCTGCTGATTTGCGGGGATCCCGTATCAAGTCGGATATCACGGCCACGACTGTCCGCACCCGCTTGAACGACTTCGTAAGGCATTTGCCCGCAGTGATCCCACCGATCGCTACCAGCGGCTTTCGGGTCAACTGACGCGCCCGGCGCACTCCCTCTAGCCCAATCACGGGATCGGCGACGTCTCCTTGCTGGAGGTAGCGAACACAGGCCCGATGGCAATGTAGTCGCCGCGTCTGGTCGCTTCTGCCTCTATTAGTTGCTCGGGATTGTGCGTGGAAACACCCAGCCACAGCGGTCAGGCCCGATCACGCGCCGAGCGCCGTCTGGGGAGAGAGTCATCCTGCCCGACGTGGACTCCATCGAAGTCGGCCAGCCAGACACAGGTCTGCGCGATCGTTCATGATGAGTCGCACCGATTTCCCGAGGCTGGCGTTTCAATTCACGGCGCATCCTCCAGAATCCTGACGCGCAGTGCCGGCTTTATTTCGATATTGCAGCAGCGTGACGCCACCACCGACTAGTTCTTCGCGCGACTGAAATCAGAGCATCGCGATCAGAAAACTGAGGAAGAATCAAGGATCGGCATAAAGCCGCGGGAGGTGAATGATCCTGCTCAAGATTGAATGGGTCTAGGATTGTCGTCAGGCCGCCGGCTCAGCTTTTCTTCCTTTCTAGGAAGCGCTCAATGAAGCCGGTATCGAAAGTTCCCTGCGGAAATCTGGATCTGCCAGAATGCGCCGGTGCAGAGGAATCGTCGTATAGATACCCTCTACGATAAACATCTCGAGCGCCCGGCGCATGCGCTGACAGGCTTCGTTCCGATCTTTCCCGCGCACCACCAGCTTGGCAGATCAGACGAATCGTAGTATGGCGGAATCACGCCTCCGCATAGCGCCGCCGTGTCGATGCGCACGCCCGGTTCCGCCCGGCGGATGGAACGCCGTAATCTTCCCCGCCGACGGCGTGAACTTCTCCGGATGCTCCGCGTTGATGCGGCATTCGATCGCGTGCCCGCGATGCACGACGGGCCCTTGCAGCACGTCTTCCAGGCTTCGCGCCGGCCGCAATGCAGGATCTGGCTCTTCACCAGGTCCACGTCCGTGACCATCTCCGTGACCGGATGCTCGACCTGGATGCGCGTGTTCATCTCGATGAAGTAGAAGTCGCCTGTCCTCGTCCATCAGGAACTCGATCGTGCCGGCGTTCTGATAGCCGATCGCACTCAGCGTCTTGCAGGCCGCGCCGATCTGCGCGCCGCAGTCGTCCGCAGTCACCTGCGGCGACGGCGACTCCTCGAGCAGCTTCTGGTGGCGGCGCTGGATCGAGCACTCGCGCTCGCCCAGGCTGATCACGTTGCCGTGCTCGTCGCCGAGAACCTGGAACTCGATGTGGCGCGGGTGCTCGACATACTTCTCCATGATAGAGGTCGCCGTTGCCGAAAGCCGCTGCCGCCTCCTGCGGCCTGCCGCGTAGAAGCCGCGGCGAAGCTCCTCGCTCGCTGCGGACGATCGCGCATGCCGCGTCCGCCGCCCCCGGCCGACGCCTTGATGATCACCGGGTAGCCGATTTCCGTCGCCGCGAGCTCAGCGGCCTCGTCTGTCCGATGCGATTATCCCATCGCGAACCGGGCAGAATCGGCACGCCGTGGCGTCTTCATGCAGCTGCGCGTGCTTTTGCTTTGTCGCCCATCAAGCGGATCAGTGTCCGGCGAGGGCCGATGAAGTTCAGCCCGCTGGTCTCGCAGACCTCAGCGAAGTTCGCGTTCTCAGATAGACAGTCCGTAGCCGGGATGGATCGCGTCCGCATTCGCAATTTCTGCGGCGCTGATGACTCCGGGAATGTTCAGGTAGCTTTGCGCGAGTTGCGGAGGGCCGATGCAGATGGCCTCATCGGCGAACCGCACATGGAGAGAATTCCGGTCCGCCTCGCTGTAAATCGCGACCGTACGGATGCCGAGTTCTTTGCACGCACAGATGATTCGCAGGGCGATTTCCCGCGATTCGCAATCAGGATCTTCTTGAACATGCGGTTTCAATAATGTCGTCCACGAAAACTTGTTCGCAACAAAGAGCGGCACAGTGTCGTGCCCTGGCATCTTGCACGCTCTTACTTGCGCGGCCGGATGGCAAACAACTCCCTGCCCATACTCGATGGGCTGTCCATTGGCGACTAGCCGTTTCACCAACTCTCCCCGCAACGTCTGACTCGATTTCGTTCATCAGTTTCATCGCTTCCACGATGCAGAGAACTTCGCCCGTGGCAATGAGTCGCCCGGTTTTACGAATGGCGGCGAACCCGGTGAGGAGACTCGTAGAACGTCCCACGATGGGCGACCGCACCGTGTGCAGCTCTTCTTCTGGTTCTGGCACCGGGGCTGCGGGGGAGCGAGGCTCGCGGGAGGAACAGCGCGGTACCGGATCAACCGGAGGCGCGCGGGTGCCGCTGCGCATGGCACTGCAAGTACGCGGCTATCCGCGAGCGAGCGCCGAACCGGGTTCGGAGGCGCGCTTGATCGCGCACTTTCACGTCGCCGCGTTCGAGTTCGAACTCGGCAATTCCCTCTTCACTTAAGAAGCAGTATGAGTTCTTTCAGCTCTTTTAGATTCATCGTCTGCGGTAGGACTGCTCTCTACCAGCCAGAATGACCGGAAGTGCGGAAGACTTCCAGCATGCTGCGCTGGGGCTCCTTATCCAACTCTATGAATTCCTTCTGCGTCGGACTCAGCACCTCATAGCCCTGCTCGGTCACTACTACCATGTCTTCGATGCGCACGCCCCACTGCCCGGAAAGATAAACTCCCGGTTCGATCGTAATCACCATTCCCGGTTGCAGGACTTCCTGTTGGCCCTTGGCCGACGCGAGAACCTCATGAATTTCGAGCCCCACTCCATGCCCAGTTGAATGCGTAAAGCGCTTCGCTAAAGCCCTTCTTTTGCAGAGTCTTACGGGCGGCACGATCCACCTGTTCGACCTGTAACTCCGGGCCGAACGGCGGCAATCGCTTCCATCTGCGACGCAAGCACCGCGTCATAAATCCGGCGGGCTTCCGCGTCAGCCGGCAGCGCCCCACGTATACAGTGCGGTGCGGTCCGAACAATAACCGTGAAGTATAACACCGAAGTCGCAGACCACGGAATCCCCATGTCTGGATGGTGGCCGTTGATGCGCGACCGTGCGGAAGCCCTGCTCACGGTCCGGAAGCAATAATGGTCTCCGAACGACATCCCTTCGGCATTGCTCTTGCGCGCCGCGTATTCCATCTCAGCCGCAACCTCGACCTCGGACACTCCCGGACGGATCGTGGCCAGGGCCCGATCGAAGAGTCCGGCCCCGAGTTCCGCCGCCTTCGGATCGCTGCGATCTCATCGGCATCGCTTCACCATGCGCTCCTTCTCGACGAGTGGAGCCGCTTCGCGCAGTCGGACGTTTTGAGCGCGGCGGCGAGGTTTTCATAAAAGCACCCGAGACGTACTGAGCCTCGATCCCCAATACGCTAGCTCTCGGAGTTCGGTTGCGGCCAGGTTGGCTGCTCATCCGCTCTCAGCCGCTGCGATCGCCGGTGCCTTCTTTGGTAGACGACAATCTTGCGATGCGCCGAGCTGCGCCTTGGCCTGCCGGGTGTGGGCGGCTGTCTGTACAAGAAAAACACGGCCGTCCCAGCGCCAGCAGCAGACGCTCCCGAACTGCCGGTAAAGCCACGTAAGCCGTGGGCCTGTTCCGGAAGCGCGCGACACCAAGAAGAGCGTCGTACGCGCGCGCCCGCGACAATTTCACTCGCCCGGAGACGCGCCTGACAGCCAAAGTAGTCCATTGCGTTGCGAGTGTATCAGGAGAGCGCACCGCGTCGAACCAGGTCGGATATCCCTTTAAACTCAAAACCGCCGGCTCAAGGATTGCCAGAGCCGGCGGCAGCTTTTCTGCTTCAACAGCCCGCGTTTATGTCTGAGTGATGCGCGGAGTGATGAAGAAAATCAGTTCCTTGGTTCGGGGTGGTCACGCTGCGGCGCTTGAACAGGTTGCCGAGCACGGAATCGCCTCAGCAGCGGAACCTGCGTGCATGTTCAGCGAGTTGTTGGTCTGATGACGCCACCGATCACCACCGTCGCCGCCATCGGTGACCAGGACTTGGCGTGGTTGCCTGCGTGATCAGTGTTGGGTTGCCCTGCACGGTCCGGCCGGAGTCGGGCGTCGTGTTCTCGACGTCCGACGTTCAGGAAGATGGTGCCTTCCGACGTGATCTGCGGAACGACTGTCAAGCCCGCAGGAACGCGTCGACGTAGGTCACGGTGGGCGGACCCCAATTGCGCTTGCGTCACGATCGGAACGCGCACGCCCCTGGCGCAACCAGCGCCTGGATGTTGTTCTGCGTGACAACGCGCGGACGAGACAGAATCTTCAGCAAGCCACGCGACTCGGCCAGCGTCAGGACGGTGTCGATTCGCACGTTATTGCTAGCGTTGATGAAGCTCAGGCCGCTGGTCGGACTGGTAACGTGGCAGGTTCGAGAACAGAGGAATGATCTGTCCGGTTGCCGATCGCCTGGCCGTGATAATTCGGGCTCAGGCCGTTGGTGAACAGCGGAGAGTTCGCCGCAGCGCCGCCCACTGCCGTGTGCCCGTTGCCCCAACCGAAACCTGAACTGCGTACCGATATCACGCGCAAAGCTGCGGGTGGCAGCCACGACGCGGGCTTCGATTTTCCAACCTCCTGGGTCTTGCGATCCAGCTGGGTGGGCAGAGCCGGTCGAGCGCCGGGTATCACGTTCGGAATATCCGAGATGATGACCGCGTTGCGTCCGGTCGTCAGCCGAGATTACGTCGCCGCGCTGCGAAGGAACTTCTTGATGGTCGGAACCACGTCCTTCGAGTGCGCGTAGCTCAGGAAGCGGGTGACAGTGACTTTCTCCGACCGCGAGAGCTTCCGATTCCTGCTGGGCGCGCCGCGCGTCCGGCTTCCTTCTTCAAGTGTCAACGGTCGCGATGCGCAGGACATTGCCTTCGAGTTCGCAGCGCCAGGTCGTTGTTCTTCAGGACGATGTCCGAGCGCCTGATCCCACGGCACGTCATCCAGCACGATGGTCAGGGTGCCATGCACGTTGGGATCGAGAACCACGTTCAGTCCGCTGATTTCGTGGATCAAGCGGAAGAAGTCCTTTCAGATCGACGTCCTTCAGGTTGACTGAGATCGGCTCGCCCGTGTACTTCGGACCACGTGAGCGGCGGGCGTTTGCGACATCTGGGTCTTCTGTTCGGCTGCGAGGTTGACCGCCGGCGTGAATCGCCGAGGAGGCTGCCTGCGCCGCTTGCGGCTGCATCTGAAGCACTGGCGTGCACCGGGAGGAGTGCTCGACGCAGGCTTGTCAGCGAACTTCGCGGCTGCTTCAGCGCGCGCTCGGCCGGGCTCCACCGGAGCGGGCTTGGCTCTCTGCGTCTTGGTTTCGTCCTTGCGGTTTGTACGAAGGTCTCCGACGAAGACATAATCGCGTGGCCGGTCGAGAGGCCGTCTCGACGCGCTTGCCAGCGCCGACCGGGGCTGACTGCATGCTTTCGACCTCGGCCGAGGTCATCTGCCGCGGCCGGAACCAGCTTGGCCGTTAACGGCGAACGCGACCGCGGGTGAGGTTCGGCCTTCGTGCGACCACGGCCGGGAGGCCTTCGCCGCGTACCGCGGGCGCTCGGCGCCTGCTTGCGACCCGTGTACAGACTTCACGGACAATCTGGTTGTCGCTGCCGGGAACCAGCTCGAACTTGCAGGCCTTGTCGAGGTCGACCACCACGCGCGTGCTGGGCGGAGTCTGCACATTCATGCCCACCCGCAGCCCCTCCACGCCATCGCTGTCGACGGCCAGCGGTGTTGATTGGTTCCCATCACCGTGTTCGGCAGGTCGATCACGACCGCGGGCGGGCGAACTCAGGGTGCTCAGCTTGGGAGTCACCGGCCCGAGCCGTGATTTCCACACTGACCTCGTCTTCGCCGCGCACACATTCCAGCTGCTGCAAGGCAGCGTGCGTGTTGCGCTGGCGCCCGTGTTCTGCGTATCAGCCGCGGCGCCGACCATGTACCAGCGATCAGCAGCGGTAGAACCACACCCAGCAGTTGCTCGCATTTCGCATTCTCCCCCACACGAGGCTGGCCACTGGGCGCAGCGCGTGTCTTTCTTCAAGCTCGCTTCCAGATTTGGACTCGCCAATCTATACAGCCGGCGTCGTGATCCGTTTCACAACGTCTTTCGTGAACGGTTTCCAGCCGGTCTTGAAAGTGCCTTGTTTGAACACGATCAGATCGACGCGTGATCTTCACCACGTACCCGTTGAACACGGGATCGTGTTCTCTCGCAGAGAAATAAGCCTTGTTCAATCCGTTGGTGACGACGGCGATCATGCCGGCTTCCGACTTTCACCACGCCGATGCAGCGCGATTTGTTCGATGTCCAAGCACTTCTTGCTAATGCCTGAACCCACGACTGGACGGTTGCACCACCGGGCTGATGAACGGATCCCCGCTGTCCCGGTCATCGAGCAGCTTCCGTTCCTTTTCTTTTCTAGCTGGTCCTTGGCGTGCGCCAGCTTCGCTGCTTCGCGCTCGCAGCAACGCAGTTTGGCTGCCGCCAGGCTTGTTCGTTGCTGCAGCGAGCTTGGTGGCCGTTATTGCGGGCTTAGCTCGCCACAGCCGCTGGTTCTGCAGCAGGGCGGTTCGCGCAGAGCAGTTGTCGACGGCTCTGAGTTGCGGACCGCTGCGGATCGGTCTTGGCCGCGAACCTACCTTCACGGCCCGGAACTGCCGCCGGAGCAGTCTTGCGTCGGGTGCAACCGCACGACGGCGCCAGTGGCCGGCAGCTGCATTCTTGCCGGAGTCACATGGCTTCACGCTTGGCGCCGAGCTTCGCGGAATCGCTTCTGACTGTTCGTCGGACGCAGTCGCCGCGAACGATCTTCGCCGGCAACTGGCGCAGGCTTCGCGGCCGCCTGGCTCACGGGCCGTAGCGCGAGACTTGGCCGCCAGGCGCATACCGGCTGTCTGCAGACGCGGTTGTTGGTTGGCGGGAATGCGCTCGCGGGAAACGCGGTGGTCCGGCCGAAGGTTTCTGCCGACAACTTCCACTGCGCGCGGCATTGCTGGCCGCCGTCTGCTGCTAGCGCGACGTCCTGCAGCGAGTTCTTCGTGTTCGCAGGATGGTCGGCGGGATTCTGCGCCGCCGCAGTGCCCACCGTAGACGTGCTAGCGCAATGATGCCAGTGGTCAGCTTCATAGAATCTCCTACCTTTCACCGCAGGCCTGGCCGGGGAGTTGCCGCCGGATCCAGGTCGTGGCTGAAGAACGTCGTCGCTTGCAGGTCGCCACAATGTCTCGTTCGGCGCGTACTGATATGTTTCTTAGCCTTCGCGTCGCGTGGGCTTGCGGGTGAGTCGAGACCAGCAGGCTCAGAGCACGTTCACGATGCGCTCCAGCTTGCCCACGCGGTCGAAGAAACTCAGCATCGAGTAGTACGGACCGTCCGAGCTCCATCTCGAACGGCACTTCCGTGTAGAAGTCCTTCTGCGCGCACCGGCCTTGCGAGTGTAGCGCCGGATCTCAGATGCCGGCCTTGCGACGCTTCCGCATCCATCATGCGCATGAAACCGTCCTGACTTCCTTCTCGTCGGGCACGATGCGCCGTTCGATATCGAGCTGCTGCTTCAGACTGGCCAGCTGCCGCTCGATCGTCCGCCAGCTTCGGCCGGTAGGCCCAGCTCCGCGTTCTCTTCTCATCTTGGCCTCAAGCTCTAGCTGAGCCAGCCGCCGTTCTGGTCGCGCTGCGGTCTTCGAAGACGGTGTAGTACAGGCCGACAGTAACCAGAGCCGTTGCTCCCAGCAGCACCACCGCCCACTGCTTGACGCCCGACATTTCCCAGAAATTCGCCATAGTCTCCTGCCTTTAGGACTTCGCCTTCTCGCACGGTCAGGTGAACTGAAACGCCTGCATGTCTTTGATGGTGCTCGTCCTGAATGCTTTCCTTGATCTCGATGTTGCGGAAGTATCCGGTCTTCTGCAGATTCGAGATCAGGTTGGCTACGGCATCGGTGCTGAGCGCCATGCCGTCGATATCGACGCTGGCGCCCTGAGTCCTTGCATGCTGTTCAGCCAGACCGCTTCGGTGCCGTTCACGGTCTCGCCGATCATGGCCAGCAGGTTGACCGGGCCGGTCTGGTTGGCGCGCAGCTGGTCGATCACGTCCACGCGGCGCTTGTAGGTCTTCGGCCTCGCGCTGGCGCTCCATGTAGCGTGCCTTGACGTCAGCCAGTTCGCGGTTCTTCTGCTCCGCCACCCGCCATCTTTGCGGCGATTCGATTTCTTTCGCTGTCCAGGTGGTACCAGTAGCCAGCATTGAGCCAGGCCGCCAGAACACGAGCGCCAGCAGGACACTTGCAGCATCGGCGAACCGCCACCGTCGCCGACTTCCATAGATCGGCATGCTGACGGCGGCGACCGTCTTGCCGCTCTTCGGTTTCGTGCACCCAGCAGGTTGATTCGGATCATAGGTTTTCAAAACTCCTCAAGGCCAAGCCCACTGCCACTGCCAACTGGCCGGCGTTCTGCTCGATCAGTTCCGCTCCCGGTCCGTCCGCCGGCGGAGCGACCTTCTGGAACGGATTGAACAGTTCCACCGGCATGGAGAACTCCTGGCGCAGAGCCTTCCACCAGACCCGGAACCTTGGACGAACCACCCGCCAGATAAATCTTCTCGATGTGCTCGCCCGCCGCGCTGGCGCGGAAGAAGTCGAACGTCTTCTGAATTTCGAGCACGATGATCTCGGTCACCTGCTGCAGGATCGGCGTCTTGGCATCTTCGCTGACCGTTCCCACCTTGTGGCCCAGCTTCAGCGACTCGGCATCGTCGAAGCTCAGAGTCGAGTTCCTTCTGCAGCGAATCGGTGTACTGATGTCCGCCCACGCTGAAACGTCGCGCGGGAACAGCGGCGTCGTGCCTTTCACGATGTTGATGTTCATCACGCTGGCGCCCAGGTTCAAGCAGCGCCACCACTTGCCCGGCGCGGGCTCGTAGTTGTACTCGTAGCAGTTCTGCAGGGCCAGAGCATCGATGTCCACAATAGCCGGAGTCTTGCCCGCCATCGAGAGTACGTTGGTGTAGTTGAGAATCTTGTCCTTCTTGACGGCGACCAGCAGAACGTCCATCTGCGGGCTGTCGGCGTCTTCGGAAAGAATCTGGTAGTCGAGGTTCACGTCAGCCAGATCGAAAGGAATATGCTGCGCGGCTTCCTTCTGGATGGTATCCGCCAGTTCCTGGTCGCTCATGCGAGGGCAGCGAGATTTTCTTCACGATCACGGAGTGCCCGCTGACCGCCGTGGCCACGTGCTTTGGCCTTGATCTCGGTATCGGTGAACAGCTTCGAGATCGCGCTCGAAACGGTGCCCGAGTCCACGATCATGGAGTCCACGACGATATCGGGAGCGATCGGCTCCAGGCCGAGATGCGCCACTTCGATGCCGCTGGCGCGTCCCTTCCGAAGCTCGACCGCCTTGATGCTCGGAGGAGCCCACATCCAGACCAACAATCGTCTTCGATCCGAATCCAAACATGTGCCCGCCTTTGCACTGGCGATCCGGCAGCCTTGACAGCCGCTCTTCGGAGTTTCTTCTTGCCCCGCTGCTCCACTTCCATCTGGGTGGACTTTCTCTTCCATCCACTGGTCCAGCTTCGATTTCTTGAAGCGCCAGCGGTTCGCCAACTTGAACGCAGGAATCTTTTGCTCGTTCACGTACTTGTAGAGCGTGTCCGGACTGACTCCCAGGTACTGCGAAGCCTGGCGAATATTCATCACTTCCCGCGAGTCGGCCATGAGTTCCAACCCCTTCCACAGGATTGAGCTCCCTGCCGGCGTCTCCGGCCGCTAAGGCAACCCTGGGGAGGGAAATCCCTCGCATCAAATTCGTGTTCGAGCGGATTTCGGTGTGCCGAGCATATCTCAACCCCGGAAAACGCCGAGTGTCAAGCCAAATCTCCGAGTTTTACCGGGTTTTATAGCTGTTTTCTGGAAAATTACTTTCGTGTGGTTGCAGGTGACTGCTACCGCACTGTATGATTAGCGCAGCTGGTGACCACTATCAGGAGGAGTGGTTATTCACAGAGGTCTTCCAGTGGCGCGCTCCAACATAACCAAAAGTACTAGCGACGGTACGAAGGTGGTAGGACGTGCGATAAATCAAACTAGAGCACTAAGCTGTCCCCCACGGCACCATAACCAGCCCACAACCTTGCGATTCTTTCCGGTTCCGGAGTTGACTATCCTTGCTTTACCATGCACATTTTCTGGGTGCATCAGCATAGAATCAGCCCAGTCCCCACAAAGAAAACTCTGCTTCGATGGTATCCCAAGTGTGCGCCATAACCTTCGTTTCTCATGAGCCCTTGTTAGGGTCAGAGTTCCTCGACTTCCTTTGAGGTGTTGCGTGGAAACTACTCGTGATTGGTTCCAGGATGATGGGATCGGCCGCCTTCTGACGTGCCGTCAGGCGGAGAGTCAGCGCTCGTCCGCTCGCCGACGCCGAACTCAAACGCGCTCGCAAGCTGCCGCTCGCATCAATCGCATGCGGCGGCAAAAAGTGAAAGCAGTCGCGCTCTGAAACGCCCTAACGAACGGGACGCGGCGCGTCTGGTGAGGCATGCTGCCCGCGCACCGCATTGTCGGCTGGCTTTCCCTGTTCCTGAATTTGGGGCTGGCAGGCTGCCAGCTGAGCGCGCTGCCACTTCGCACAGATCTCGGCGGCAACAATACTGCGTCGATGCGCCAGGAACTCGCGCACTTGCGCCGAAGGCCAGAAGCAAGGCGTTGCCCTTGCGCCCGATTGTGGCATCCTCCCGCGCCAAAAGCGATGCCGGCGGGGAGTTGGTCAGCGCCTGGACGACGCGCCACGACACCTCAAACTCTACGTCGGCGGTTGCCCCGCCAAGCCGATGCCGTTCCACTACCAACTCGTCTTCTCGGTTGAAAGTTGATCCAACGAGTACGTGGAGCCGGCGCGCATCCTTGCGTAACGGAAAAATGTTGACCGTCGACCCGCTGACGAGCCACGAAGAATTTTTCACATGGCGGATTCGCCCTCGTCACCTTTCACCTTCGGGAGGAACGTCGACGCTGCCGAAGCATTCGAGGCCGGGTCGAGGAATGCTTCGAAAGACTTTGCGCTATCCGGGACACTTCGACTTGCGCTTTGCGAGTTGAAGGAACTGGGATACCAGCCAGAAAATAAATGAACAGGACACCGGTCGCTCAGGACTGATGTCAAATCTTCAAGGAAAGTTTCCCGGCAAGGCCCAGACGTCTGCATCATGCACGTCTCGAAGCGCACGAGTCCGTTCGCACGCCGGCGTGCGCGCGGACTCCCTGGGCGCTTTGCCTCCGCGGCCAGGTCGCCACGTTCCACGCTGATCGATCACTACGATCCCCAGAAACCGACATACCAGGCGCAATGATGCGCTGGCACCGCTTTCCCGCACTCAATCACATGCCGGCGTTCAGATGCTTGCTTCGGGAGCGATCGCTAAGCGCGCGGCGCCGTTCTGCAGGAACGCGACGTTCCCGCGGACTTGTTCTTGCAAGGAAATGGAAAGGCCGGGGCATCCGCATCCAGTATGCGATTCAATAGCGGGCACCAAGGTCGCGACGTTCTAAGGGATAAGGAAGGGACCCTGCCCGCGCCTCAATCGCGACCTGACATTCGAAGGATGCAAGATTCAGAAGGGTGGGCACCTTGACGACTGTCACCCCTGATCTGCTCCCGAACGCCCGCATCGACTTTATACCACTTCACACCTCCCCACCCCGCTTCCTGAACGTTGCCGCTTTCTAACGTGGAGTTTCTTGCGCCACCTCAGATCGCGTGACTACGGCTTCGTTGGCGCTGGCAGACTTCGCCGCGGCACGCTCCGGGATCATCTTCATCGGCCATGGTTCCCACAAAGGTCTACGGGCATCTGCACACGACTTCGCGAGTTTATCATCCGGCCTCGGTGTGCCGCGCACTGGCTCCAGATATGTTTCCGCATTACGCCGAATTCTCTCGGCGGCATTCTCTGCTCGTCCTGGGATTCGCTCACCGGATCGCGGCTTTCACGCTCTTCTCATCCTGACATGTTGGTGGCTTTAGAATTAGCGCCCAAGGTGCACACTGGAAGCGCGTGGACTCCCGGGCGGCGGCGTGCTACACAGTTTCCTCGCATTCCTGCAGCGACAGTTTGCGTTGCCTTAATTTTCTGGCACGAGTTTGCGGGTCCAATCTCAATCTGATGCCATACGCGGTGGTGGAGAGGTTTTGGCAAGGAAGCAAATCAAAAATAGTACAGGCCGCATATCCCCCTTATCCTCACTCAAAATATATAATGATGCCTAGTATCATAACGGGTAGACATCGCGACCGACCTCCGACCAGATTCATTCGTTCTTGTCTCTGCCTTGCCCTCGACACCCCAGTGCCCTTCTGGCGGCATACAAGACCGACCGCCTAGTTTCACTGTCTCGAAGCTCGCGCCCAGAGCGCGCGTTCCGAGCGCTTCCACGTGAAGAAATGCTGGACGCTATCGGCACCCTTCATAAAATCGCGCACGCATCGAGTGCCACCTCGCTGCCACAAACCATTCCAAAATCGATCACAGCCACTAGCAAGAGGAGATACGGCACTGAGGTGTGAAGTCTCTCTGCTTTCTCTGGTGGTGTTCGTGGCCGTCGCTTCGGCGACGTTCGCTCAGGGACGATCATTTCGGCCGATCCTGAAGGCGCGACTCACCATCCGACACATGGTGAAGCACGCGCCCAGGCAGAGGCGGACGACGGCGGCGGCGCGCCTCTGGCCACCGGCATCAACGCCGGCGCTGCCGTTATGGAGCTTCAGCGTCCACTCCGATCGGAGAGCGGCAACAACTACGCCGGCGTTATGGTCGGCAGAAATCCGTTCAGCTGAAGACTCCGGACGCGCCAGTGTCGCTGCTCAGATCGCTCCCCATCATCCTCAAGACGCACACCGTGGGTAAGTCTAGCGTGGACGCGAACGCGCGATCGACCGCCACACCGCGCCCTGGCGCGGCAACACGTTCAGCAACCAGCCAAGCTGACCACCGGCTTGCACTGGGATCACGGCAACAACCGTTGCGCCTGTTCCGGCATGAGTCTCCGATCTTCGACCGCGCTGACTTCAATTCCGGCTGGCACCGACGTCGGACGCACACAAATACCGATGCTGCCTTCCAACACTGGAGCTTCCTGGGAGGCTGATCAGCCCGGGAGGACTACCGTCACGCTCAGCCCGGTCTCCGTTCAACATTCACCAAATCTGACGTTCCACGGCCAACGACGCCCTTTGCTGGCCACCACTGCTCTGGACCTCCAGCGGCTTTCCCAGCCCCCTTTGTAGCGTCGTTGACATAACTGTTTGATCATTCATTAACAACAACATTCTCCCACGCTGTTGCACGGTGAGCCACGGCACCTTCCCAGTCTTTATAACATCACAATACGTG
>ERZ1370068.644-contig-10589_pt1 | contig 31815 bp, 57 predicted proteins | sample MGYA00561227_ERZ1370068 | MGnify/ENA primary metagenome ERZ1370068 (study PRJEB38410, sample SAMEA6850437) | metagenome | study: Metagenomic assessment of the ecological functions of the soil: analysis of the soil microbiota associated with the...
GTTGTACTTCGTTCAGTTACGTATTGCTCTGCTCGACGGTCGCTCCTTCCAACGGACCGATGGTGGCGGATTCCGCCGGAGGCTCACCCAGCGTCACCGGGATCTCGTGCAGCTCGTCGCGCCGGAACACCGTCACGCGAACGGTCGAGCCCGGGGCGCGCTCGGCCAGGCGGCCCGCGAGGCGCGCGGCGTCCACCCTCGCGCCGTCGATCGCGATGAGCTCGTCGCCCGCGTAGAGCCCGGCGGCTTCGGCCGGGCCTTCCGCCCGCACGGAGGCCACGACGAGCCCGCGCGCTTCGGTGCGCGTCGTGGCGCCGAGCCAGCCCGGACGATCTCTCCGTCGGCGCGCCGCGGGCTCCACTTCAGCGCCAGCCCCGCGTGGCCCAGCGCGCGTTCGTAGTCGAGCTCGGCGGTTCCCGACGACGAATCGCTCGAAGAACTTCTTGAACGCGCCACCCTGTTCTCCCGCCACCTTCTCGACCGCGGCGAGGTAACCGTCCGGCTCCGCGAATCCGGCGTCGTTGAGGGTGGCCGCGTGCGCGAGGTGCTTGACGACGTCGTCGAGGCATTTTGCGCGCGAGGTCAGCGCTCGGATCTCGAGGTCGAGGATCAGCGGCGACGAGCGCCCCCTTCAGGTAGTACGAGACGCTCGAGTTCCCCGAGTTCTCGTCCGGCCGGTAGTGCTTGATCCAGGCGTCGAAACTCGACTGCTCGAGCGACTGCAGCGCGCGCCCGGGCTGCGCCTGCAAGGCTCGAGATGTCCTCCGCGACGCGCTCCAGGAACCGCTCCTTCGAGTACAGCCCCGCCGCCGCGACGAATCTCTTCTCGTAATACGAGGTCACGCCTTCCATCGTCCAGAGCTGGCGGGTGTGGTTCTCGACGCGATAGTCGAACGTCCCGAGCGGCTTCGGGCGGATGCGCTTGACGTTCCAAACATGGAAGAACTCGTGGGACACGAGCTCCGAGGAAGCGCTCGTACGAGGCGCGGGGACGGAAGCCGAAGCGATCGACGAGAAACACCGCGCTATTGCGGTGCTCGAGCCCGCCCCGCCCCGAAGCCAGGTGGTGAATGAACGTGTAGCGCTTGTACGGCACTCCTCCGAAGAACTCTCGCTGCGCGCGCACGATCGCGCGCGTGTCCTCGGTCAGGCGCGCCTCGTCCTCGTTGCCCTGTGCCCCACAGCGCGATGCGATGCGGAACGCCATCGACGTCGAACTCGAGCAGCCGGTGCGTGCCGCATTCGACGGGGCTATCGACGAGCTCGTCGTAGTCGCGGGCGCGAAACCGGAAGATGCCGTTGCCGCCGCCCAGCGGTTCGAGGCCGGTGGCGACCTGCCAGCGCGCGGGACCGTGATTTCGAGAGTCACCGCCTCGTGGGTGTGGTCCGGGAACGAACAGGAACGTCGCCGCGCCGTTCGCGAAGCCGTGGGTCCCGTCGAGGTGGCAGGTCCGCACGGTGAGATCGTGCGCATAGACGCGGTAGGTCGACGCTTCACACGCCCGGCGACCGTGGTCTCGACACGCCAGGCGTCCTTCGCGGTCTTTTCCCATCGGGCGGGATGGCCGTCGCTCGTGGCCACGAAGTCCTGCACGTGCCGCGCGTACTCGCGAATCATGTACGAGCCCGGCGTCCACGAGGGCATCACGAGATCGAGGCGCGGATCGCTCCAGCCGTCGATGGTGATCGACACCTCGAACAGGTGGGTGTGCGGCCGGGTCATCGCGAGCGCGTAGGCGATACGGGGACCGTTCAAAGGGTGCCCTCCGGAACGACGGCCGTCGCCTCGATCTCGACGAGGAGGTCCGAACGCACGAGGGATGCCACCTGCACCAGGGTCGCCGCCGGCCGTATCTCGCGGAAGACCTCGCCGTGGGCGCGGCCAACCTCTTCCCAGCGGGCGATGTCGGTGACGAACATGCGGGTCCGGATGACGTTCTCGAATCCGCCCCCGCCTTCGGCGAGAGCCCTGCCCGATCTTCGCCAGCGCGTATTGGGCCTGGAGATAGGGATCGTCCGGGCCGACGACCTCGCCGCGTTCGTCGACGGCCGTCGTCCCCGCGACCTCGATCAAGTTGCCGACCCGCACCGCGCGCGAGTAGCCCACCGTCGTTTCCCACGGCAAGCCCGAGGAGATGTTGCGACGCGTCATCGCGCGGCCGCCTTCCTTCGAACGATCGGTCGTGTCTTCGAGCGGCGGGCGACCTCCCGAAAGCCCGCCCTCTGGAACGCCGGCAGCAGACCGTGGTGGACGAACGCCCCAGGTTGGTCCTTGTCGGTGTCGGTGGGATACCCTCGACGACACGCCCGCCGCGCGACGCGACCCAGCGCGCCGCTCCCTTCAATAGCGTCCACCGTCACCCCGCGCCGCCGCCAATCGCGCCTGACGAAAAAGCAGGTCACCGACCAAACCTTGGCGTCGTCCACCGGCGCCAGGATCTTCGATCGCGCGAGTCGCGGGTAAGTCTGCCGCGTCGGCGACGGCGCACCAGCCCACCGCCTCGTCGCCGGCGAAGGCGAGCAATCCCGGCGGCGGACCCTTTCTTGACGATGGGCGCGCATCATCGCGCTTCGTCCCGTCCCCCTTCGTGGCCGAGCCATTCCGACTGGCCCATCTTCCACCACGTGCACCAGCACCCCGCGCACGCGCCGTTCTTCCCGAACAGTGTTTCGAAGTCGTCCCAGCGGTCGGGGTGAGGGGATGGATGGTGAGCTTGGACGACGTTCACCGCGACCATGAGCCGGAGAGTAGTCGGGTCGGAAAGCACGGGCAAGGGCGACTGCGCGGTCGCAGGAGCCTCACATTCTGAAATTGACCTCGATCGTGAAGTAAATGGCGACCGGCTTTCCGCCGGCCGTCGCCGGGCGATACGACCGCCTGGACGGCGGCGATCGCTGCATCGGTGTACTCCGGACCGGAGGTCTCGAGCGCCTCGCACTGTCCCACGCGTCGGTCCGCACAGGTCGACCACGCATTGCAACCCGATGGCCCGGCCGTCCACGCGCAGTCATCGCTCCAGACCACACGGAGCTCGGCGCTGCGGAGGATCTTTGGGAGACGACATTCCGGAGGTCCGTGACCGTTCCTGCGTCGACCTTCGTCGGATCGCACCCAGGATCGCAGCATTTCCTCTTCGGGGCATGAACTGAAACGTCTCCGTCCACCGGACGTCGATGGGTAGCCCGTTACGCGTTGCTGGCGTATACCGCCATTTCTTCAGTGTCGCGACGGCTGGCACTCCGAAAGGCGCTATCGGGGAGGAGACGATTTCCGTCCCGCCCACGCGGCCCTTGCTGTCAACCAGGGCGCGAACGACTACCGTCCCTTTCGCTGGGCGAGCCCCGCGCGGGTACTCCATCGAACGGGACGATTCCAACCGCGGGTGGTGTGATTCCCGGTCCGACTTCGACGGCCCTGTCTTCAAGCCCTGATGCTCGCGCATCTAGCGTCGCCAACATGACGAGCACAACCGGGAAACACGCCAGGTGCCGCCAGGCGATTCATTGTCCGTTCAGTCGAACGAACCGCGCAGAGCGGACCGCGCGGTCGAGAACGCCGGCCGGGAGCAGGCCGCACCAAGCGTCATCAACGCCGCCATCGGCCAGGGAAGTTGTAGACGCGGCGGCCGGCGCGCACGGCGCGCAGGATGCGGCGCGCGGCCTCGCCGGGCTCGAGCAGGAACGGCATCGCGCCGGTGTTCTTCACCGTCATCGGCGTGCGGACGAATCCCGGGCAGACCGTCGTGACGCGAACGCCGCGACTCGGAGATCTCCGGCACGCAGGCCCTCGAGGAAGGCGTTCAAGGCCGACTTGCTGGCGCAGTAGGCGTGCGTCATCGGGAAGCCGCGGTAGGCGGCGAGGCTCGAGACGCCGACGATGTGCCCGGCGTGGCGGGTCATCATCGACGGCAGCGCCGCCTCGACCGCGTAGACCGGGCCGAGGAGGTTCGTGCGGATCGTGTCTTCGAAGAGCGCCGCGTCGAACGTGTCGGCGGGGATGACGTGCCCGACTCCGGCGTTTGCGATCAAGAGATCGATCGGCCCCAGCTCGCGCGCGGCCTCCGCGACGGCCGCGTGCATCGGGCATCCGCTCGCGGACGTCGCACGGAATGGCGAGCGCGGTGCCGCCCGCAGAGCGGATTTCACCCGCGAGCCCGTCGAGAAGGTCCTTGCGCCGAGCGACCGAGGGCGACCTTGGTCCCGTCGCCGGGCCAGCTGGCGCGCCATCTCGAAGCCGATGCCGCTCGAGGCGCCGGTGATCAGCGCGACTGCGTAGGCTGGATGCCAGCGCGATTCTCCTCGACGAACATCCGTATGGGTGACCCGGCCACCCCTCGACCTGCGCGATTAGAGAGGATGCAGGAACGGAGTCAACGGCGAGGAGAGAGGTCAGGAGATGCTGCGGTTTCCGCCCGCCGCGCGGCCAGCACCGCCGCGGTGAACAGACCGCCGACCGCCCCACCAGAGCAGCCCGAACAGCCGAACCCGTCTCCGACCGTGTCCATCCGTGCGAGCGCCGCGAGCGGCGTCGACGAGATCGAACGCGACCGGCGGCGTCGCGCGCATCGCCTTGAAGGCCGTCAGACTCGCTGAGAACGAACGCGCCGACGAGGAAGAGCGCAAGCCCGGCGGCGATCCCTCGAGTCGCGAAGCAGCCGCGACGTGATCGGAACGCCCTCGTGGCGCTTCGTCAACCTCGAGGTTCGGCTCCTGGCCCCCGAACGGGGCGAAGCGCCGCAGCAAGAGCAGTCCGGGTATCCCCGCCGCCACGGCGAACCAGAAATAGGCCACCCACCCGACGGCGTCGACGACGATCCCCGCGATCGGGCCGGACAGGATGCGCGGGAGCGCGAACAGGCTCGACATCAGCGAGTACTGCGTCGCGGAAAAGCGCTTCTGCGTCAATCGCAGGAGCAGCACGGAGAACGCCCCCGGTGCCCATCCCCGAGGTCAGCGTTTCGAAGCCGGTGGCCGCCAGCATCAGCGGCCGGTTGACCGGGCTCATCGCGACGACGATGTAGCCGATGTTCGACAGCGACTGCACGATGCCGAAGACCCAGAGCGAGCGGCCGACACCCAGGCCCGTCGTCAGCGACTCCGCCGAAGAGCGCACCGAGCGCGCGTGTCGCCCAGGTCACAAGCCCCAGGATCACGCCACGATCGACCTGGTTGTAGCCCATGTCGTGCAAGGAACGGCCGCAGCAGGGCATTCGCCATCACGTCGGACAGCTTGTAGAGAACGACGAAGCGCCAGGATCTCCAAGGCGAGCGGGCGGGAGAGAAACCCGACGAACGGCTGCCAGACGGCGTCGCGCAGCGACCGCGGAGGCTCCTCGGCCTCCTCCGGCTTCGGGGCGAGCGACGTGGCGACCAGCAGGCCGAGATACGAGAAGGCGATGAGCACGAGGACGGTACGCCACGACCACCACGCCGCGAGCGTGATCGCGAACGCCCCCGCGAGGCGCATCGCCATGAGATAGGCGGCGGTGCGGAACCCCACCGCGACGCCCTGTTCGTCCGGCCGCAGGACATCGACCGCGTAGGCGTCCACCGCGATGTCCTGCGTCGCGGCGGCGAAACGCGATGGCGAGCGCCAGCGCCGCGATCACCCAGGGCGAATCCGGGTGCGCGGCGACGCCCGGCCAGAACGAGCGTGATGACGAAGAGCGCGACCTGAGCGATCGCCGCCCACCCGCGCCGCCGGCCGAGGAACGGCGGCACGAAGCGGTCGAGCAGCGGCGCCCAGAGCACCTTGAACGACCAGGGGGCCTGGGCGAGCGTGATCAGCCCGACCACCTTGATGTCGACGCCGATCGACCGCATCCAATCCGGGATCGCGACGTAGACGAGGCCCAAGGGAGGCCGGACGAGAACGACATGAGCGCCACGGAGGCGGTCCGCCAGGACCGCATCGCCAGCGCGATCGCTCGCAAGCCCCGGACTTTTGAGGCGAGCCGCTCAATCCGCCGCCATGATCTCGACGGAGTTGCCGGCGGGGTCTTTGACGTACGTCGAACGCGTCCCGTCACGGTGGGTCGTCAGCGCGCCGAATCGCTCCGCGTTCGGGCTGGCGAACGCGATGTGCGGCGGATGCTGCTCGGGGATCGACCAGAGCCAGCTGCGAGGTTGGCGAAGTCGAGCAGCGCCCAGGACGCGTCCCGATAGGCGACGGTGCAGCGAAAGTTCGACGTGTACCAGGCCACCGCGGAGTCGATGTCCGCGACGGAGATCGCGACGTGCTCGATGCGGTCCAAACTGCCGGGCGTGCCGTGGATCGTCATGGGGCGCTCCTCGTGGCGGGTGATCTCATCGTAGGTTCGGGCCGGTCGCCGTTCAAGCCGTTCGGGCTATTCTTGAGGCCGCTCCCATGTCTTTCGGAGGACCGCGACCATGATCGTTCCAGCCGTGCTTCTCGCCGGCGCCGACGATGGCCATGCCCGAGGCGCGCCGCGGCGCAGGCCGTCCCGCTCTTCAACGATCTGGGCTCCTACCACCGCGCGATCTCGACGAAGAACCGACCGCCCAAAGTACTTCGACCAGGGGCTTCGCCTCGTCTACGGCTTCAATCACGACGAGGCCGAGCGCGCCTTTCGCGAGGCGGCGCGCCTCGACCCGACGTGCGCGATCTGTTTCTGGGGGATCGGGCTGACGTTGGGTCCGAACATCAACCTGCCCGATGGACCCCGACCGGAACGCGAAGGCCGTCGAAGCGATGGCGAAGGCCAAGGCGATCGCGCCTTCCGGCGGGCGTCGAGCGCGCGCTGATCGACGCGCTGGCCGTGCGCTACAGCGCCGACCCGGCCGCCGACCGGACGAAGCTCGACGAGGCCTACGCCGACGCGATGCGCGCCGTCCACAAGCGCTTTCCCGCGGACGACGACGTCGCGACGCTTTACGCCGAGGCGATGATGGATCTGCGCCCGTGGAAGTTCTGGAGCGCCGATGGAACCCCGGCGCCCGGAACCCTGGACATCGTGGCGACGCTCGAGGGCGTGCTGAAGCGCAACCCGAAACATCCCGGCGCGAATCACTACTACATCCACGCGACCGAGGCGTCGGGAAACCCCGGGCGCGCGACGGCGTCCGCGAAGCGCCTGGAGACGCTCGTCCCCGGTGCGGGGCATCTCGTCCACATGCCCGCGCACGTCTACATGCGGACCGGCAACTACGCGGGGGCGTCGGCAGGCCAACGCCAAGGGCGCCGCGATCGATGAGAAGTACATCCACGCCCACAACGTCCAGGGCATCTATCCGATCATGTACTACACGCACAATCTGCAGTTCCTGGCGGCGTCCGCCGCGATGGAGGGGCGGTCGGCCGACTCGCGCGACGCCGCGAAGAAGACGACCGCGCTGGCGATCCCCATCGCGAAGGAAATGCCGATGGCGGAATTCGTCGTTCCGTTCGAGATGTACTACGCGCTGCGGTTCGAGAAGTGGGACGACGTGCTCGCCCTGCCCGAACCGGACGCGGGACTGCCCACGACGGTCGCGCTCTGGCATTTCGGGCGGGCCGTCGCGTTGGCCGGCGAAGAAAAACGTCGAAGGCGCCGCAGCCGAGCAGAAGTTGTTCGACGCGGCCGTGCCCAAGATCCCGCAAGACGCGATGATGAACCTGAACACCAGCAAGGATCTGGTGGCCGTCGCCGCGGCGATGCTCGACGCCGAGCTGGCGGAGGCGCACGGTGACCTCGACGCCGCCATCGCCGCCTGGGGAAGGACCGTCGCCGCCGAGGACAAGCTGAGCTACGACGAGCCGCCCGCCTGGTACTACCCGGTGCGCGAGTCCCTGGGCGGCGCTTTGCTTCGCGCCGGGAAACCCGTCGAGGCGGAGAAGGTCTTCCGCGAGGATTTGAAGAACAATCCGGGGAACGGACGCTCGCTTTTCGGGCTGGCCGAGGCGTTGAAAATGCAGGACAAAAGGGACGAAGCGGCCGCCGTCCTGTCGAAGTTCAAGAAGGCGTGGGCGCGCGCCGACGTCGCGGTGACGGTCGCCGGCCTTTGAGAGGATCGCTCCCGGAGGGGAATGGGATGGACACGTACTACTGCCCGCACGATCTTGCGAGATTCGGCGACATGGGGAAGAACCGTCCGGAGCTGTGGGCGAAGTTCCTGGACTACTACACGTCCGTATTCGCGGACGGCGCGCTGACCGAGCGCGAGAAAGCCCTGATCGCCCTCGCGGTGGCCGCATACCGTGCAGTGCCCCTACTGCATCGACGCCTTCACGAACGCGTGCCTCGAGAAGGGGTCCGACCTCGATCAGATGACCGAGGCCGTCCACGTGGCCACCGCCATTCGCGGCGGCGCTTCCCTGGTCCACGGCGTCCAGATGAGGACCATCGCGCAGAAAGTCGGGATGTAGGGACGTGCCATCGCTTCAGGCCCGCCGCCATCCGCTCGCCGACACCGTCGAGCAGGAGCGGGCGCTCGCGCGGACCGGCGCCCCGCGGTTCGACGACGTGCTCGTCACGCACGGCTTGCCGCCGCTGACGACCGGGCGGATCGACCAGCTGCAGGTCAACGTCGGCAAGCTGTGCAACCAGACGTGCGCTCACTGCCACGTCGATGCGGGACCCGACCGGCGGGAAGCGATGTCGCGGGTGACCGCCCGCAAGGTGATCGAGCTGCTGCGCCGCCACGCCATCCCCACCCTCGACATCACCGGGGGCGCCCCGAGCTGAACCCGCAGTTCCGATTCCTGGTCGACGAGGCGGCGAAGCTCGGCCGGCGGATCATCGACCGCTGCAACCTCACGGTGCTCGCGCTCCCCGGACAGGCCGACCTGGTCGCGTACCTCGCTCTGCGCAGGGTCGAGGTGACCGCCTCGCTTCCGTCGTTCCGCCAGGCCGGCACCGACGCCCAGCGCGGCGACGGGGTCTTCGAGAAGAGCATCGCCGCGCTCAAGAAGCTCAACGACGCCGGATACGGGAAGGGAGGGGGCTCGTGCTCGACCTCGTCCACAATCCCGTCGGCGCCTTCCTCCCGGGGACGCAGGTCGTCGCTCGAGCGCGACTATCGGCGCGAGCTCGGGGTCACGCTACGGGATCGTCTTCGACCGCCTCCACGCGATCACCAACATGCCGATCAGCCGGTTCCTCGAGTTTCTGGAACGAAGCGGCAACACCGAGCGCTACATGGATCTCCTCGTGCGCTCGTTCAACCCGGCCGCCGCTGCCGGCGTGATGTGCCGCACGCTACCTGTCGGTCGGGTGGGACGGCACCCTCTACGACTGCGATTTCAATCAGATGCTCGCCCTGGCCGTCGACCACGGGGCGCCGCGGCACCCTGGATAGCCTCCTCGCGTCCGAACGATCTGTCGCGGCGCGTGCGCACCGGCCGTCCACTGCTTCGGCTGTACCGCCGGCGCCGGCTCCAGCTGCGGCGGCGTCGATTGAATAGGCGACAAAAGTGAGAACGGTCCCCTGTTGGCCTGCAGGGGGTTGCGATACCATCCGGCGCTTCCTTTGCCGATAGCCGGGGAGGGTGGGCATCTGGGGTCACTGCGGGGATCGACTGCGGGGTTCACGCAGCACGCGCAGGCGGCCGTCCTGGCGCCGCGCGGAAGCTGCCCGGAAGATGCTGTGACGGAACGGGAGAGGATATGAAGACGAGTCGCTCGTGGCTGGCGTTGCCGATCGCTGCGGCGATCGTGATGGCCCCGGGGTGCGACCGGCTTCAAGGAGCAGGTTCTTCTCGAAGAAGGGGAACGAGCTCTACTCCGCGCAGAAGTACGACGAGGCGATCAAGCAGTACGAAGCAGCTCCTCAAGCTCGATCCGAAGAGTTGGGACGGCAATTACCTGACGGCCGTCTCGTACCTGGCCCTCTATCACCCCGGCTCGGAGCATCCGAAGGACAAGGAATACGCGGAGAAGGGGCTGGCCGCGTTCGAGCAGACCCTCGAGCTCACGGCGCCCGAGCCCGGAGGTTCGCGAGAAGACCGAGAAGTTCTACCTGAGCTTCCTCGATTCGGCCGGCGACAAGGACAAGGCGATCGCCTACCTCGAAAAGCAGCTCGCCGCGCGTCCGAACGATCTCGCCCTGATCAACCAGATCGCGACGCTCTACCAGAAGAAGGGCGACTTCACGAAGGCGCTCGAATACTTCGAGAAGCGTGCCAACATGGACCCGACCAACAAGGAAACCTGGTACACGCTCGGCGTCAACTGCTGGGCGCGCTCGTATCACGGCGGCGTCGCCGTGTCTCAAGAAGAGCGCGAGCAGGTCGTCGACAAGGGGATCAAGGCGCTCGATAAGGCGCTGGCGATCGATCCGGACTATTTCGACGCTCTCTCCTACATCAACCTGATCTACCGCGAGAAGGCGAAGGCTCTGGCCACGGTCGGCAAGAACGAAGAGGCGGGACAGGCGTACGCCAAGGCGGATGAGTACCAGAAGCGAGCGATCGATCTGAAAAGGCGCAGGCGGCCAAGGCGAAGTCAGGCTAGACACCCGAGGGCACGCGAGGGACACGCGATGTTCGATTCGATGCTCGAGAGCACCAACGCGAAGCCGGAGGACCGCAGCAAGTGGTCCTTCCCGATCGCGATCGGCGCGCACGTGCTGGTCCATCGCGCTCATCCTCGGCGCCTCGTATCTGATCGTGCAGGCCGTGCAAGACCCCGACGTCATGATCTCGTTCATCGGCGCGGCGCCGCCTCCTCCACCCCTCCGCCCCCTCCGCCGCCTGCGGGCTCGTCCAAGCCGAAGCCCAAGACCGAAGAGGTCAAGCCGACGTCGACAGGAAGTCATCCAGCCGCAGGTGACCCCCGAGGTCGTCCCCGAGGCCCCTTCCGCCCCGCGGATGAAGGGCGTCGAGGGCGGCGTCGAGGGCGGTGTTCCCGGCGGCGTTCCCGGCGGCGTCGTCGGGGGCGTGGTCGGCGGCGTCGTCGGAGGCGTCGGGATCGGACGAGCCGATCCTGCCGACCGGCGACGTCGTGCTTCCGGTCATCATCAAGAAGGTCGATCCCGACTACCCGGACATCGCGCGCCGCGCCCGCATCGAGGGCAAGGTCATCCTCCAGGCGGTCATCGACAAGGAAGGCAACGTCAACGAAGTGACCGTGCTCAGCTCGTCGAATCCCCATGTTCAACGATTCGGCCATCGAGGCCGTCAAGCAGCGCAAGTACAAGCCGGCGCTCCAGAACGGGCGGCCGGTGGCGATCTACTTCACGATTCGCGTCGATTTCAGGTTGCGCTAGGCGTCGTTCGCACGACTACGATTCAAGGAGCTCAAACATGAATCCCCTGCAGATGTTCATCGATTCGAGCTGGGTCGGGAAGACCGTCATCGTCATCCTGATGGGCCTCTCGGTCTACTCGATCGCCGTGATGATCGACAAGTTCCGCAGCTACAAGGCCGCGCGGGACGAGTCCTTGCAGTTTCTTCCGCTGTTCGTGAAGAACCTCAAGGACAGCAACTTCGCGGGCGCGCTCGATGCGGCCCGGAAGTACAAGAAGTCGCACATCGCGAAGGTCGTCTCGGCCGGCCTGATCGAGTACGACAACGACAAGGTCGAGACTCAAGGACAGCCACGACCTCGTCGGCGCCGTCGGCCGCGCGCTCGACCGCGCGGTGTCCTGACGTCGGCCGAAATGAAGAAGGGAACCGGCGGCCTCGCCACGATCGGCTCGTCGGCGCCGTTCATCGGCCTGTTCGGCACGGTCGTCGGGATCATCAACGCGTTCACGGGCATCGCGACAGTCGGGCTCGGGCGGACTCGCCGCCGTGTCGCGCCGGTATCGCCGAGGCGCTGATCACGACGGCGTTCGGGCATCTGCGTCGCCGTCCCCGCGGTCATGGCGTTCAACTACTTCACGACGCGGCTCGAGCGGTTCCAGATCGAGATGTCGAACTCCTCGGCCGAGCTTCTCGACTTCTTCCTGAAGAAGCACGAGGCGGCGAGTGCAAAGCGTTAAGGTCGCGACGGTCAATTCGGCGATCAACGTCACGCCGCTCGTCGACGTGATGCTGGTGCTGTTGATCATCTTCATGGTCATCACGCCGATGCTCCAGAAGGGGCCGCCGGTCATCATGCCGAAGGCCTCCAACCCGCCGACAGAAGCCCGAAGAAAAGACCCAGATCCTGATCACGGTCAACGACAAGAAGGTCGTGTACATCGAGCAAGGACGCGATGCGGACGACGCGCAGTTCGCCGCCCGGATCACCGAGGAGTATCAGCGCAACAAGAACGCCACGGTCGTGCTGAAGGGCGATGCGCGGCTGACCTACGGGGACGTCAAGAAGGTGATGCTGAAGGTGAAGGAGGTCGGCTTCGAGCAGGTCGGTCTCATCACGCAGAGGCAGGATAGCTAGGGACGGGGAGACAGACAACCATGGCCATGGCAGTTGGCGGCGGCGGCGGTCTCCAATCGGACATCAACGTCACGCCGCTCATCGACGTCCTGCTCGTTCTCCTGATCATCTTCATGGTGGTCGTGCCGCTGTCGCAGCGCGGGCTACGACATCGAGATCCCGAAAGAGTCGCACGGACATCGTCCAGCCCGACCCCGATCATCCTCCGGTCATCATGGCGATCAACGCCGAGTCGTGCGCGATCGAGTCGGGCCTGAGCTCGCCGGGTCTGCCGCCGGGTTGCAAGGTCTTCCTGAACAAGGACGAGGTGGACGTCGTGCCAGCTTGCCACCAAGATCGGAGAGACCTTCAAGAACCGGAAGTCCTCCGACAAGATCCTGTTCCTGGCGGCCGAAGAGAAGCTGAACTACGAAGGGGTCATCCGGATCCTCGACCTGGCCAGGAAGGGCGACGAGACCGTCAAGATCGGCATCGTCAGCGACGAGCGGCTCGCGCATCCGGCGGCGGCTGCCACTCCGTAAGAGAAAGGGGACACTCCCTTTTTCCAGAGGACCTTTCTTCAAGGGGAATGTCACCCGAAAGGGAGTGTCCCCCTTTTCTCTTCTTGCTTCTCAGTACTCGACGACGATCGGCAGCAGCGAGACGGCGATGATTCCGATGACCACGAGCGAGAAATTGTTCTTGACCACCGGGATGTTGCCGAACGCGTAACCCGCCAGACGTGCAGCCCCGACCCAGCTGATGGCGCCCGCGACGCTGTACGCGAGGAAGCGCGCGTAGGGCATGGTGCCGATGCCGGCGACGAACGGGGCGAAGGTGCGAATGATCGGCACGAAACGCGCGAGGAAGACCGTCTTGCCGCCGTGGCGTCCGTAGAACTCCTGCGTGCGCACGAGATGCTCGCGCTTGAAGAACCGCGATTCCTGTGAAAACGCCCTCGGTCCGATCGACCCTGCCGATCCAGTAGTTCATGTTGTCGCCCAGGATCGCCGCGGCGGCCAGGAGTGGAACCAAGACCGAGAGCCGGAGCGACCCCGTCGCCGCCAGCGCTCCGCACGCGAACAGGAGCGAGTCGCCCGGGAGGAACGGGGTCACGACGACTCCCGTTTCCATGAAGATGATCAGGAAGAGGAGACCGTAGGTCGAAGAGCCGTGCGCCTGCACGAATTCCGCGAGGTGGCGGTCGAGGTGCAGGAAGACGTCGACGAGCCTGTGGAGCACGGAAGAGTCTCCCGACGTCGCGCGAGCCCGGGAGTCTAGCAGGGCTCGATTGACAGCCCTCGGGGGTTGCTAGAACGTGCCGCGGCCGGATCCGCCCTCGGGGCGGACGGGGTGGTCGAAGCGTGTCTCCTGGATTGGCGGTCGGTGCCCTCAAGCACCTGCTCGTGGGCAAGCCGATTCCCATCGCACCAGGCTCACCACGAGCGCTACACGAAGTCCTCCGGGCTCGCGATCCTCTCGTCGGACGCGCTGTCGTCGGTGGCCTATGCGACGGAAGAGATCCTCCGCACGCTCCTCATCGCCGGGACGGCGTCGCTGTGGCTCGTCACGCCGATCGGCTGCGTCATCGCGGGGCTGATGCTCGTCATCGCCTTCTCGTACCGGCAGACGATCCATGCCTACCCCGGCGGCGGCGGCGCCTATCGCGTCGCGCGCGAGAACATCGGCACGACCGCGGGGCTCGTCGCGGCGGCCGCGCTGCTGCTCGACTACGTCTTGACCGTCGCCGTCAGCATCGCGGCCGGCGTCGCGGCCATCACGTCGGCTTTCCCGCATGGCACGTCAACACCGTGGAGCTGTCCCTCGGATTCCTCGTGCTCATCGCGATCGGCAACCTGCGCGGGATCCGCGAATCGGCGCGCATCTTCTCCGTGCCGACCTACTTCTTCCTCGGCAGCATGGGGGTCCTGCTCGTCGTCGGGGCTGTTCAAGGTGCTGACCGGGGATATCGCCCCGATCGAGTCCGCCGCGGCCGCCTTCGTCCCGCACGGAGGCGGCGTCGCTCTCGATCTTCCTCGTGCTCCGCGCGTTCGCGAACGGGTGCACGGCGCTGACGGGAATCGAGGCGATCTCGGACGGGGTCCCCGCGTTCAAGCCGCCGGAGGCCAAGAACGCCGCGATCACGCTCCTGATCATGGCGGGCTGCGCGGTGGTGCTGCTTCATGGGCGTCACGCTCCTCGCGGATGCGTACCAGATCATCCCGCGCCAGGACGAGACGGTCATCTCGCAGCTCAACCGGGCGATCCTGGGAGGCCGCGGCCTCATCTACTACATGGTTCAGGCCGCGACGACGATGATCCTCGTGCTCGCCGCGAACACCGCGTTCTCCGATTTCCCGCGTCTCGCCTCGATCATCGCCAGGGACAAGTTCCTGCCGCGGCAGCTCGCCAACCAGGGCGACCGCCTCGCGTTCTCGAACGGCATCGTCATGCTTGAGCTGCCTGTCGGGCGTCCTGCTCGTCGCGTTCGGCGGCGACACGCACGCGCTGATCCCGCTCTACATGCTGGGCGTCTTCGTGTCGTTCACGCTGTCGCAGGCCGGCATGGTCATCAAGTGGCGGCGCGAGCGGAAGCCGGGCTGGCGCCTCGGCGCGTTCGTCAGCGGGCTCGGGGCGACGCTCACGCTGATCGTGCTGTTCGTCGTCGCGATCACGAAGTTCCGCGAGGGGCGTGGATCATCATCGTCCTCATCCCGGTGCTGGTCGCGCACTTCCTCGCGATCCACCGCCACTACGACAAGGTCGCGCAGCAGCTCTCGCTCAAGGGCCTCGCCGGTTCCCGACAAGAAGCACAACACGGTCATCGTCCCGATCGGCGGCGTCCACCGCGCCGTCGTCCAGGCGCTCGAGTACGCGCGCACGCTCTCCGACGACGTCCGCGCCATCTACGTCGACGTCGATCCCCACGCGACCCAGGAGATCCGCGACGACTGGCCGCGCTGGGGAGGGGATCCGCCTCGAGATCCTCGCGTCGCCGTTCCGGTCGGTGATGGAGCCGCTGCTCGAGTACATCGAGCTCACGAACGACGAGCGCCCCGGACGACTTCATCACCGTGCTGCTCCCGGAGTTCGTGCCCGCGCGCTGGTGGCACCACCTGCTGCACAACCAGCGCGCCCTCCTGATCAAGGGCGCTGCTCTTCCGCCGCACATCGTGGTCACCAGCGTCCCGTACCACCTCCACGACTGAGGGGACACTCGCCTTTTCCTACAAAGTTAGCGAGGACACCTCTATCCGTCTCGGCTATGCTCGCGCGGTGATTCCGCTGTCGCGCATTCCGCACCGCATCGCGGTGCCCGTGCTCGTGGCGCTCTTCGTCGTCTGCGGATTCGTCTCGCTGTCGCTGGATTCCGCGACGTTCGACGAGACCGGCGCACGTCGGCGCCGGCGTGTCGTACCTCGAGACCGGCGACTTCCGCCTCAACCCCGAGCACCCGCCGCTCGTCAAGCTGATCGCGGCCGCGCCGCTCGCGCTTCTCGCCGGGCGGCGGGACTACGGCTCGCCGCTCTGGACCGGGACGCCGCTCGCCGACGTCGATCCGCGCCGATCGCACGCCGTACCAGTGGGGCTCGGCTTCGAGTTCCTGAACGGCCCCACGAGAGCGCCGCACGCCGGGACCCGCGGCGCGGCTGACGCCCGCTCGTTGCGCGATCCTCGGCCTGGGCGTGCTCCTGGCGCTCGTCGTGTACGCGCCTGGGCCCGCGCGCTCTACGGCCCGCCGGCGGCGCTCGCTCGCGCTCGCGCTCGCGGTCACCTGCCCGACGCTCCTCGCGCACGCGCGCCTCGTGACCACCGACCTTCCGGCGGCGCTCGGCTTCACGGCGACGGCGTGGCTCGTCTGGAGGTGGCTCGCCGCTCCGTCGTGGCGACGCGCGACGTGCGCCGGCGCGCGCTTTGGGCGCGGCGCGCCCTTTCAAGTTCTCGTGCGCGCTGCTCGCGCCGCTCGTCGTCGTCGCTCGCCGCGATCGCCGTCGCGACCGGGCGCCTGGACGTGAAGCGCGCGGCCGCCGGGATCGCGTTGATCGCGGCGATCGCCTACGTCTCGATCTGGGCCGGCTACGGCTTCCGCTTCGCCGCCTCGCGAGATCGCGGCTACGTCCTCGAGTGGGCAGGACCTCGACGGCTCGACGCCGCCCGTCGCCCGCGATCGCGTTCGCGCGCGAGCACCGGCTCTTCCCCGAGGCCTACCTCTACGGCTTCGGCCTACGCGAAGTCCGAGTCCGATGGCCGTCGTCGCCTTCCTCGACGGCGAGCAGTCGCTGGCCGGCTGGTATCGCTACTTCCCCGAGGCGTTTCTCCTCAAGACGCCGCTGGCGTTCACCGCGCTCGCGCTATGGGTCATCGCCGCGGCGTGATGCCGCACTCGCGGCAAGAGCTTCGACGGCTGGTGCGTCGCGCTTCCGCCGCTCGTCTCTCGCCGCGCGCCGCGATCCAGAGCCGCTTCAACATCGGCCACCGCCACGTGACGCCCGTCTACCCGTTCCTGTGCGTGGCGATCGCGCCCGCGGCGGCGTGGCTCGCGGAGCGCGGCGCGCGAGCCGTCGCGGTCGCCGTCCTCACCGCTGTCGTGCTTCGTCTCGTTCGCCCTCGCGACGCCGCGCTACCTTTCGTATTTCAACGTCGCCGCCGGCGGACCGCGCGGCGGCGCCAAGCACCTCGTGGACTCGAACGTCGACTGGGGCCAGGATCTCTCCGCGCCTGAAGCGCTGGATGGACGCGCCACGGCGTCGCGCAGGTCGACCTCGCCTACTTCGGCACGGCCGACCCGCGCGCGTACGGCATCGACTTCCGCAAGGTCGCGCTGTTCATGGACTTCTATCCGCGACCTGCCGGTCGTGCGGCCGGAGTCCGGACGCTACCTCGCCGCCAGCGTCACGTTGCTCGCGGGGGTGTACCTGGACGCCGATCGCGCCTTCGCGACGGAGATCCTGCGGCGCGGATTCGTCGCGCGATCCAAGATCGACGAGTACCTCGCCGACAGCCGAGCGCGCCGGCGCCGGGGCTTCCGCTCGTCCACGTCGCGGACTGGATGGCCGAGCGCGGGCTGATCGACCGCCGACCAGCGACGCGCCGCGGAGGACGTCATTCCCGCGACGCTGGCTCCGCCGCGTGCGCGACACGCACACGCCGGTCGGCTGGGCCGGCGACTCGATCGCGATCTACCGAATTCCCTGACGAGGACAGGCGATCCTGTCTCGCCGCGCGACGAACGCGCGAATCTTCGCGTGGTCCTTCCAACCGTCGGCGCCCCTGGTGCCCCGAGTTGACGTCGACCGCGAACGGGCGCACCTGCGCGATCGCCTCCGGCGACGTTGTCGGGCGTCGAGGCCTCCCGCCAGGATCACCGGCTTCGGCGACGCCGCGGCGATCCTGGCGCTGATCGACCAGTCGTGCGTCGTCCCGGTGCCGCCGATCCGCCCGCGCGCTATCGTGTCGAGCAGGATCGGCGTCGCGCGACGCACGGGCGGCCGCCAGCGCCGCCGCGATCGTGTCCTCGCCGGTGACGTGGACGCTCTTGACGATCGCGGCGTAGGGGAGCGCCTCGCGCAGCGCCGGAGATCGCGACCGTCGGGAATTCGCCGTGCAGCTGCGCCACCGTCGCCCCGGACTCGCGCATCAGCGCGGTCACCTCGGCGAGACCGGTGCGATGCGTCACCAGCACGCGGGCCACGAACGGCGGAAGCGCGGCGAAGATCGCTCGCGCCGTCGCCGGATCGATGCGGTCGGGGCGGCGTAATCGAGCCCCGACCAGGCAGCCCACGGCATCCGCCCCGCTTCGACCGCCGCCAGGGCGTCCTCCACCCGCCTGATGCCGCAGATCTTCACGCGCATGCGCCGCCACGCTGCACACGCCGCTCGCCCACCGCAAATGGGGTGCTCCCAGTTCGCAGCTCCCGTAGAATGCGCGGCCATGGAAGACGACCTCGTCCAGGCCCAGTGCCCCTATTGCGGCGCGTGGCAGGAGCTGCGTCCTCGATCCCGAGTCGGTCGGGGAAGATGGTCCAGGACTGCGAGGTCTGCTGCGAGCCCTGGGACATGACCGTCACCCGCAGCCGCTCGGGCGCCGTCTCCGTGCGCCTCGCTGCGGATGGACTCAGAACCGGCGGTTCCCTGGTATAACCCCCGGCTTTCTGCCCTAGGGCTAACCCCAGCGGGACCTTGACGGGCCGGAAGCGTTGGGCGCTGAAGCGTCCGCCGATCGGCGGGCGGCCAACCCCTCCAAAACTCGATTCCGTCCGCGACAACGGGCGGGGCATTGTGGCTTCACGCGAGCCGAGGAGAGAGGTGGACGATGTTCACGAGCAAGTGGTTCCGAGGGCTGATCGCCCTCCTTCCGGTCGTGCATGCTTGGCGATGCGCGATCCTGGCGCCGGTTCCGGCGCTCGCCAGCCGAGGGAGGCGAGGCCAACCTGCAGCTTCCCGACCTCGGCACGGTGAATTTCTTCGGCGGGACCAACGGCCGGACGCTGCTGATGGTCGGCCTGGTCGTCTCGGCCCTGGGCCTGGGCTTCGGGCTGATGATGTACACGTCGCTCAAGAACATGCCCGTGCACGCGTCGATGCTCGAGGTCTCGGAGCTGATCTACGAGACCTGCAAGACGTACCTGATCCAACAGGGCAAGTTCCTGATGATCCTCGAGCTGTTCATCGGCGCGATCATCTTCATCTACTTCTTCTTCCTGCAGCACTTCTCGATCGCCCGCACCGCGATCATCCTGGCGTTCTCGCTGGTCGGCATCGCGGGAAGCTACGGCGTCGCCTGGTTCGGCATCCGCATCAACACCTTCGCCAACTCCCGCACCGCGTTCGCGTCGCTGCGCGGCAAGCCGTTCCCGTGCTACGCGATCCCGCTCAAGGCCGGCATGTCGATCGGCATGGCGCTGATCTCGGTCGAGCTGTTCATCATGCTCTGCATCCTCCTGTTCATCCCGGGCGCCTACGCCGGCCCCTGCTTCATCGGCTTCGCGATCGGCGAGTCGCTGGGCGCGGCGGCGCTGCGTATCGCGGGCGGCATCTTCACCAAGATCGCCGACATCGGCGCCGACCTCATGAAGGTCGTGTTCAAGATCAAGGAAGACGACGCGCGCAACCCCGGCGTCATCGCGGATTGCACCGGCGACAACGCGGGCGATTCCGTGGGCCCGTCGGCCGACGGCTTCGAGACCTACGGCGTCACCGGCGTCGCGCTGATCTCGTTCATCCTGCTCGCGGTGCAAAGACCCGACCGTCCAGGTCCAGCTCCTGGTCTGGATCTTCACGATGCGCGTCATGATGGTGATCGCGTCGGGCGTCTCGTACTTCCTCAACGAGGCGGTCGCGAAGAGCCAGTACGAGCAAGCCGACAAGATGAACTTCGAGGCGCCGCTTGACGCGCCTCGTGTGGCTGACCTCGATCGTCTCGGTGATCGCCACCTACGTCGTCGTCGTACCTGATGATCCCGCATCTGGGCGACGGCACCCTCTGGTGGAAGCTCTCGACGGTCATCACCTGCGGCACGCTGGCCGGCGCGATCATCCCCGAGCTCGTCAAGGTCTTCACCTCGGTCGACTCGGCCCACGTCCGCGAGGTCGTCACCTCGTCGCGCGAGGGCGGCGCCTCGCTCAACATCCTCTCGGGCCTCGTCGCCGGCAACTTCAGCGCCTACTGGCTCGGCATGACGATCCTCGTCCTGATGGGGATCGCCTACGGGATCAGCACGCTGGGCCTCGGCGCGCTGATGCTCGCCCCGCGGTCTTCGCGTTCGGCCTCGTCGCCTTCGGCTTCCTCGGCATGGGCCCGGTCACGATCGCGGTCGACTCGTACGGCCCCGTCACCGACAACGCGCAGTCGGTCTACGAGCTGTCGCTGATCGAGCAGATCCCGAACATCAAGGCCGAGCTCAAGAAGACGTACGGCTTCGACGCCAACTTCGAGAAGGCGAAGCACTTCCTCGAGGAGAACGACGGCGCCGGCAACACCTTCAAGGCGACCGCCGAAGCCGGTGCTCATCGGCACCGCGGTCGTCGGCGCCACGACGATGATCTTCTCGATCATCGTCGCGCTGACGCACGGCCTGACCGAGAACCTCGACGAAGCTGTCGCTCCTCCACCCGCCGTTCCTGCTCGGCCTCATCGCCGGCGGCGTCGATGATCTACTGGTTCACCGGCGCCTCGACGCAGGCCGTGACGACCGGCGCCTACCGCGCGGTGGAGTTCATCAAGGCGCAACATCAAGCTCGACGGCGCCGACCAAGGCCTCCGTCGCCGACTCGAAGAAGGTCGTCGAGATCTGCACGCAGTACGCGCAGAAGGGGATGTTCAACATCTTCCTGTGCGTCTTCTTCGCGACGCTCGGCCTTCGCGTTCCTCGAGCCGTACTTCTTCATCGGCTACCTGATCTCGATCGCGCTCTTCGGCCTCTTCCAGGCGATCTTCATGGCCAACGCCGGCGGCGCCTGGGACAACGCCAAGAAGATCGTCGAGGTCGAGCTGAAGGAGAAGGGCACGCCGCTCCACGACGCGACCGTCGTCGGCGACACCGTGCGGCGATCCCTTCAAGGACACCTCGTCGGTCGCGATGAACCCGATCATCAAGTTCACGACGCTCTTCGGCCTGCTCGCCGTCGAGCTGGCGGTCAGCATGGCGCGCCAGCAGGGCCCGATGATCACGCACGTCCTCGCCGGCGGCGTTCTTCGCCGTGTCCGGTCTTCTTCGTGTGGCGCTCGTTCTACGGCATGCGAATCCCGATGGAGAAGGCATAAAGGGGACACTCCCCTTTCTCAAGAAGGGGACAGTCTCGATTCACTCTGAGACAGTTCGCGAAGGGTTCGTTGGGACGGCCGCTCCGAGGGGAGCGGCCGTTTTCGTTTCGGGATTCTCGTTTTCGGAACTATTCACGGGCGGTGTTTTACAGTACGACGCACAGCGGTGATGAGCGAGAACTCGCGGTTCCGCCCGCTGCTCGGGATTCGGCGAGATGGCCTGTCCGACAGATCCATTTCTGCGGGAAGATTAGACGCGGTTCGCCCGGAAACTGCATACGACGATCTGAGGCGAACCAGGATGAGGTTCCCATGATCACGATGTTGGGTATCGAGAACTTTCTGAGCTACAAAGCAGACGCCGATCGCACTTGGGCGCCTAAACGTGTTCATAGGAAAGAACAGTTCGGGCAAGTCAACGATACTCACGCGCTCGCGCTCCCTGAGTGAGACGATCGACGAGTCCTCAAACATCCCTCCCCTTTTCTCGAATGGACTGAATCTCGGAACGTATCGAGATGTGGTGCACGAAGCAATCGGCGCACGTCAATCGCCTTTGACTTGACAATCTCCATTCCGGACACCCTTTCGATTCCACCTCAATGCGGAAGCCGGAGGCGCCGGTCCCGTTTCGCTACCGGTTGATTTTTCACGAAGACGAAAAATCTCTTCAACCCATGTCTCCGCCGTCTCGGCATACTTCAAAAGACTCGCGCCTGTTCACGCTCCAGGGCTCCCCGGCTCGGACGGCTCCCGGCTACATTCAGCAGGTGTGCGGGGGTATGCGGGCGGCCGCCAGGTTTCGTACCGGCGCTCCGTCATTTCCTACCAATGTTTCGGTACGAGGGTCGGCACCAGTTCCCCAACGGACAATTCTAGAACTGCACCATTCTGGGCTGTCAACATCGTCAGTCGAGAATTTGCAGGTATGCTCGGCGACCTGGTCTACATCGGTCCTTCGCGATCAGCGTTGGACACCGTCTACTTTCCGTTGGTCGGTTCCCCAAAACTCAACTCAACCGGCTCAAATGCGGTTCCGCTAATACTCGGCTCCATTCGAAACACGCGGCAGCGTCAGCGATTCGAGCGGATGCTCGAGCTTTAATCGCAAAAGGAATTCGGTCTTGTATCAAGTCCAGCTTGAAGCACCTCTCGAGGTGGTCAAGGTGTTCGCCTCGAAGGCGTCGACCCGCTGATTAAGGCGGCCGTGACGCTCTCCAATACGGGCTTCGGTGTATCCCAGATACTGCCTATCGTCATTCAGTTGGCGGTGGGCAAACCCGGCGTACTACTGATCGAGCAGCCTGAGATTCATCTTCACCCCTCGGCGCAGGCGCAGTTGGCAAAAACGCTCCTCGCGTTCGCCGCGGAGAATATCAATTATTCGTCGGAAACGCACAGCGAACACTTGATCTACCGCCTGCGTGGGATGCTGGCGAGAGAATCGCCCATCGAACGATGAGGTCCGCCTCTTCTTCGTCGAGAAGGTCGCTCCGGCTCTGGATTCGTCGCGTGGATATCGTCGACCGGCAAGCTTTCCGGTGGCCAGAGGGTTTTTCTCGGCCTCGTCTCGGGACATCATTTCGTTGCTTAAGGCAGATGGCGAGTGAGTGGCCCGATGGTTTTCGTCGCTGATACCAACGTTTGTGGACATGATGAAAGCCGACGGCGCCCCGATGTTCCAGCGCACGAACTGCAGCCGCGAAGCGGAAGTACTTCTCACGCTTCTGGAGAATCGCTTCTTGCTCGGCTACGCCAGGAAAATGACCATCAGTGGACAGACAAGGGACTGTTCAATGACGAAATGATTGTGAGGCTGTTGTTGGACCAGAATCTACTGAAGCCGATCGAACCGCGAGCTAAACGGGGAGTTAACGGGAAGCTCTGGCGCGATTTGTCGACCGTGACGATCAGGTTTTCGTGCTACCGCTGCAGAAGATCGATGCCGCTCGAAAGACGCTCACGACAAGGACCCTAAGACTGTCCAATCGCCATCTCGCGCGTATGTGAAACGAACGCTGAACGTCGTCATCTTGCTTGCCGCTGAATTCGTCCAGAAGTACTGCTAGCTGGAACTATCGAGAGGTGCCACCGACGCAGCTTGGTCAGCCTGTCGAGTCGCTGTGTTCCGGCAGTAGGGCACGTCTTCCAGAATAACGACCGAGGTTACGCCGACCTTCCGACCAGCCGGGACGTGACGGACACGAACCCGTGTGAGGCGCGGCCTACAAACTGTCGCGCTACCGTTGGCGCACCAACTCGAGAGAACTCACGGTCACATTCCCAGTCGTCGGTCGGCAGAGCGACGTTTAGCGGACCTTCTCGCGCATGCGTGAGGCGGCTTCGTTGGCAACGCGTGACCGATGAGGTGAAGGATACTTTCCATTTCGGGCCGCACGCCGGGCGATATAAACTTTGTCCCACCGTCGCTGAGCCTCCAGAATCTCGCCAATCCACGATGCTGCCCACCCCAAGTTCATCAGTACTGGTCCGTCATGGTTTTTCCAGCAATATCGCGGACTTCTTGATACAGATGAAACTCATCCAGCCAGCCCTCGAGCTGAAGACAACGTCCCACGTTTCCGTAAAAGGCCCGCCCCTATTGACGTCCGGTTCGCCGACCGCGGTGACCTTCTCAAGCTTCTCTCCGTACAGGAAATAGGTCAGCGCGGGCCGAACGTCACCGGAATCTCGTCGCGCAAGCCTGAGCGTGTGCCCGCAATCGTTAGCGGTATCTAGGCCTGCGCTCGCCTTCAGATCAGCACCTCTACTCGCCCAGTCGACGGCGGTGCGATGGTCACCCCCAAGCCGGATCGATATGCCTTCCAAGCTGCAGAAGAGTACGTATCGAGCTGTCAATTCGCTGTAACGCTGGTCTTCGAGTCGTGCCCCAACCACCCATCCGCCTCCTGGAACCGTGCGAGATAGGCAAGTGTGCGAATCAACAACCCGGGTCGCTGAATCGACCTTCGCGCGCAGCTCATCGTTCCCGTCAAGCCTTGAAAGACTCTGCCAGTACGTTCGCGGCTAGTCGCAACAAACTCTTCCGGATAGCCGTGCGTTTGGAGCGGTTCAGCAGCCTGCTCGAGCAAGGTATCTAAGAGCCTCACTGTCGAAGCCGCGCCGAATACACAATTCAACCTTTAGCTGGTCTGAAGTTCTCGTGCGATGCGCTGTAGGGGAGGTTCGCGATACTTCCCGAAAGCGCCCAGCAATCATCCGGTCGCAGAGAAATGTATGATCGAGTCAACGTACGGAGCACGTTCCTCTGGCCGGAAACTCCGGCGTGCGAAATCGCGAACCAGTGGGTGCAACTCTGGGGCATCATGCGAGCCATCTCCGAGCGGTTTTGATCACAACCAGACTCAACGCCTGAGTGTCTTGATCGCCTTGCTGAATTGGTTGTAGTTGAGCAGCACGTCAGCCGAGATAGCTCGGCGATCTCGTTCCTCCGGTTCCGCGTGAGAATAACTCCGCCAAGTACCGCAACACTGATTGTTGCTTGAGTCGAGGAGCCCCCGGATCCTGAGTGGAACATCAGGATGCTCCAGTTCGGCCCCCAGAACCCTTGTTTCCTTAGTCTATCGATCAGACCATCGAGGTCCATCTTGTTCCTTGGCGACTTTGGAGTGGCGTGATTGCCAGGGATTTAGGGCGAGGTGGCACGCCCGCCCGTCAGCGCATGAACTTCGGCGATGGTCTCCGAAACCCTCGCAGGTTCCAGCACCACCCCCGCCATCTCAAAAAAGCCGCCGCCGTATCCTCCGGCAGAACAACCCACCGCCCAAGGCCAGCTCTCGAAACGCATAGTCGCCGCAAAATCGAGGGCGGGTCGAGTTGTGACGATGACTTCTATCGGGCATTCTGATGTCAGGGCACGCCCAACGAGAGCGCCCATTGCGCCCGTGGCGCCTTCGCTGTTCCCAAGTCAGAACGGTCACTTCGATCGAACGTTATCGAAGACGCTGCATCGTGTTCGTCTCCGCTTCGGCCGACCGTCTGGAGAAGGATTCCTCGATAACATCGTTTGCTGTGGCACGTCTTGAAGCGCTTTCGCTGAAGCTTGTCCCTTGGAGAGTCCTTCAACCATTCGGACAAAGTTGCGTATGGATGGTGTGGCTCCTGCTCTCGGCAATCCGCCCAGTACCAGATAGTACGTCTTCCGCTCCTCTTTTCACCTCAAGGTACTTTGCCGCCAAAGCTTGACCCTTTGCCGGTTCCGCCCAGTCCCGTAATCGCCATGACTCGCCAGTCGCTGGACAACATCCGGCGGAGTTCACTCCTCTCGTCCGACCCAAAGTAGCGACTGAGGTGGTTGATTCCCTCGGCGGACGCTGTTGTCGCTTCACGGATTTCGTCTGCTTCGATCGATCGCTCGGGCGTCTCCAAAGAGACCGAACCAATTGCTCAGCGAGTTTGTCACGCAAAGTAGGCAGGCACGACGTGGCAGTCGACGCCCCTGTAAAAGACCACGCGTTGACCCGCCAACGGCTCAAGTTGATCAAGGAGAGCGCAGTGGCGTATGACGATGTCTTCCTCGTTGTCGGAATAGAAGGTCCAGAGCACATTCAACTGTTCCGTTTGTTCAGCTCGATCACCTCAACAAGCGTCCTGGTGAACACGCCGGACCAGCCTCCGTAGCCCATGACGACCAGCAGCCGTATCGCGTAACAGGGAACGCAGTGACCCCTTCAGTTGCGGTCGATTCCTCGTCATTTGTCCGGGGCGTGTGCGGTGGTGTCGCCGCCCAGCCAGTAGCCATGAAAAATGGACGACCTTGGTCGCGCCCGGCACCCGTACATTGGTGAACTCGTCCATCCGCGGCGAGGAAGATCGACGCGGCGCCCGCCCCAGACTTGCGGAGGCTTGCTTCCGGGAGCGGATCGAAGTTGGACGTGAGAATCGGCCGAGCGAAGACCTCGGATGCCTCGCCGAATAGCTGGCCGACGGCCCAACCGCCGGCCGCAGGTACCAGCCATTGAGGTCGCGAGTTCGAGTGCGTCCGGGCTTTCCGGACGTCGATGCCCCGGAGCTTCGAGCCCGCTGAACCACGCATTCCTGATGAGCGAATTGAGACGTCTTGGCCGCGACAATCAATCACAAATTGCATCGCAGCCTGATATCTCCGTCCGGAGGACGATTGCCGGAGCGTATTGTCCAGAGGCTTCGAATTCCGGTGTGCCGCGGAAGCTCGAAATGACTTCCTCGATCAATTGATTTGTGTCAGACACGCCCAAATTCTCCCGGCTTGGGTCCCCGGTGCCGTTGGGGCGGACCCAAACAGGAATGTGACCGTACCGCCGGAGCTCGCTGCATGAACCAGCCGGCTCAGCAGTCGCCCGACATCTGCGAAGGATTGCTGGTGCGCCACCGTACCCTCCGGGGAAGCTCGAATCGCGACGATTAAGCCGTACGGTATGCGCCGCGTGGGAGCCGCGTCAATCTGCGTTGATGCGAACCCCTCGCGAGGGCGCGTAGATCGCCGGAGACGCGAATACGTTCGACCCGCCGGGCCGGCTGCCCGATGGGGCGGCCGTTCTCGTTGGGGCTGGATCTTGTGCTCCTCACCGTTCCCAGGACCGCATTCCGATGTATAACGCGCGCACAACGCCAGTTCCGGCGGCAGATGGAAAGACGGCCACAATGATGCGCACAACTTCGTAGCCGCCTTCTAGAGGCTTCGATCGGACAGAGTTGACGGTCGATTCTCTGCACGCCATCGCGCGATCGAGGGGCTCAGCTATGGCCCCGACGGCTTTTTGGCCACGGCGAAACAGCGGCGCTCACGGCTGACGTCGCCTAGCGTCGGAGGGAGAGCAGCAATGCCGACGATCACCGAAATGGAGCTGCCGAAAGCGAACCCCTTCGACACGGACAGCGGTGTCGATCACGGGGTGAATTTTGAGCATTGTTGACCGGGCCGTGGCGTGTCGAGATATGTCCCTCACGTCGTGACCGGCTTTCGGAGCTTCCGTCGCCGTTCTGGCGTTCATCCCTGCGCCGGGGACTTCCCGGATTCTTTGGACTCATGTTTCGCAACGACGGAGTAACGAAACAGCCCACTCGACTGTCAGATGCGTTCGCGAACAGGCGCTTCAGAATGTTGCACGGTGTGCAACTCGACTGGGCGTTTCTGCCGCATGTCGGCGGTCTCATGTGGCCAGTGGAGTCCGTAAGCTCAGGGACTCGAATCCCACCAAGTCTCGGCTCCTGCCTTGGATGAAATTCAACGCGCCCATGGAGACGGGCAAGTGGATCATCCCCCAGGAATGCTTCCGCCCCCGTCCCGATTCAACAGTGGTCAGGGAAATCGCGGCGCGCGGGACGAGCCTACGCGCCCTGAACGGCACTGTTGATACTCCCACCCGGGTCGGTTTGCGGCGGCGCGAGCGGAGCGGCGCGCCGTGATGCGCGCCGCTGGAGGTTAGCATTGCCAGTGACGTTCCGAGGATCGGCTCAAGCGTGCGTGCTTGGGGTCGCGCGGGATGGCTGTCGAGCCGTCGTCGCCATTCAGAACACGTTTCCTGAGTACGTGTATTTCTTCGACGGCTGGCAAGTCGATCGGCCAAATGCTCCTACGCCGAATTTCAGTCCTTCGACGGTTTACGACATCGAACTTGGAATGGCGACCGGTCATCGCGCGCGCCATCCGGCTCCAGATGGGCAAGTACCCAATTGTTGACAGATATCCAGGAAGCTGTGCTTACGGGTGGTGGAGTACGATCACGGAAGGAAGACGGAGACACGTTCTTCCTTGTGAGACCGGCGCTACTCTGACGTTCGTGGAAGTTCGGCGCGCCCCCGGAGTTCTCGAGAGGATTGGTGGAAGAACCTGGAGCAGTTCATCGACACCTCGGACGAGTGCGCGAAACGAGCAGGTGTCGCCCGAATTGCAGGCAGGAACGACTTGACAAGCCTACGGAGAGTGGCCTCGGCGGTGAGCGTTGGACTTGTCTGCCAGTTTCCGCGCAGGCCTGAGTAATCAGCTGCGTAGTCACGTTAGCCCATGGTCTCCTACCGAGAACTCGCCGAAGCCGTCGATCCTGCTACCCGCCGTTCCTGCTCGGGCCTCATCGCGGGCGGCGCGATGATCTACTGGTTCACCGGCGCCTCGACGCAGGCCGTCACGACCGGCGCCTACCGCGCGGTCGAGTTCATCAAGGCGCAACATCAAGCTCGACGGCGCCGACCAAGGCCTCGGTCGCCGACTCGCAAGAAGGTCGTCGAGATCTGCACGCAGTACGCGCAGAAGGGGATGTTCAACATCTTCCTGACCGTGTTCTTCGCGACGCTCGCCTTCGCGTTCGCTCGAGCCGTACTTCTTCATCGGCTACCTGATCTCGATCGCGCTCTTCGGCCTCTACCAGGCCATCTTCATGGCCAACGCCGGCGGCGCCTGGGACAACGCCAAGAAGATCGTCGAGGTCGAGCTGAAGGAGAAGGGCACGCCGCTCCACGACGCGACGCGTCGTCGGCGACACCGTGGGCGATCCGTTCAAGGACACCTCGTCGGTCGCGATGAACCCGATCATCAAGTTCACGACGCTGTTCGGCCTGCTCGCCGTCGAGCTGGCGGTCAGCATGGCGCGCCAGCAAGGCCGATGATCACGCCATGGCCCTCGCCGGCGCGTTCTTCCTGTGTGTCGGTCTTCTTCGTGTGGCGCTCGTTCTACGGGATGCGGATCCCGATGGAGAAGGCATAAAGGGGACACTCCCCTTTTCTCGCAGGGGACACTCTCGATTCACTCCAGACAGTTCGCGAAGGGTTCGCTGGGACGGCCGCTCCGAGGGGGAGCGGCCGTTTTCTGCTTGGGCTCATACACCGGACGGAGTTTCGCTGTGCCGCCGTATAAGAACGCCAGCGCGCGTTTTCCTGACCGGATTCAGCGATGGTTGCAGGAGAAGCAGATCTGCACGGAATGGGAGGTCAATCAGCCGAAGTCAACATCAATGCTGCGGGAGCTCGCGGTGTTGTCAGATACACAGACCTCGTCTATTTCGTGTTAGGTGTCATCTTGAGATCGTCTGTTCTATTCGTCGCGTTCTTGGCGACTGTGCTCCTGAGAGTCGATGGCAGCCGAGGCACACTGGCAGCCCAGGATCGACCAGCGACGCATGATCTAGCTGGCTCTCGTGGACCCTTCGGATCGAGAGCCTGCGGCATCGGCCGGTGGCAACTCTAAACATCCGGTTTACCGATGAACGGGCGTAGTCGTGATGTCAGCGGCGGTGGAAAGCGTCTCCCTGGTAACCGCCCAAGAGTCATCCGACGAACGGTTTCTTTCCGGTAACGCATCCGCTGCTGTCTTACCAGGTCACTGGCGACGACATGACCATTGGTCGCCAATGAGATATGCGACGATTACCTGCACCTTCACCGGAAAGCTGGCTGGCAACGAGGCACACACGGCGCGTACGTAGGAGTCCGGACTCACTGGGTGCCACGCAACGCGGTTATTTCCTTCTCGGTCGGCAGTACTGGCGATGACATCCTAACTGCGCGGTCAGCCCGTCGCACTCCAGCCGTCACGGCGCGTGCTAACTGGCGCACGCGCCGCGCCTTCGGGCGCGCAGCGGGCTACCGCGAGCGTTAGGCCCCACGAGAGACGAAATGCAGAGCCCCTGCAAGCATGCGAAGGCGATGGCGATCGTGGATTCGCCAACATCGAAAGACAGATGTTTGAACGGGCGTACCTCGACAAGGATCTCTTCCAGCAAGGTACGTCGCTATCGTCCGAATCAAACGTGGCGATACAGACCCACTGGGAACTCTCCATCACCGGGTCTTTCACAACTACGCGCACTCACTCGTGCTGCAGATTCGAAAGATCGCGGATTCCAGCAAGAAAGCGGTAAGCCTTTCGCGGCTTGCTTGGAGAGATCGCCAATCGATCTTTGCGGTGATAACGAAGAGAGCATTCCCTATCCCGGATACCCCGCCCATCACCGTGACCTCGGCGAGCGCAACTGGACTCGTCATTGCGGGGGTCAGAATTGCGAGGCCCTACCACAGGCATAGCGCACAGGGATCTCAAGGAGGTTGAGCGCATCTCCGCCAGCATCGTTTCGTTCGTCAACAAAGGAAATCGCCCACCACGAACGGCGGCGACGATACCGGACGTTGGACCTGGAACATGCCCACGCCGCGTGGACGAGTTGCTGCACATTGGCGCGAAATATGGTGACCTCTGTGGCCAACGGGTTCCTGAACCGTACGACATAGTCGACAGGTCTGACTGGGACCAGATCTTCAGGAAGGCGTGGATCACCGAAACGAGCGCGTGAACGGTCGGGAGATAGGTGACACTCCGGGGACATGGGTGACACGGTATTGCGGACCGCCGCGGATCCGAACGCAACGAACAAAAATTGTGACGGCCCTGCAGATTCTGATTGAGCGCGACCGGCCCGGCGCCGCACCGGTCGTCGAGCTTCTGAAAGAAGCCGGTGCGAGCGGGAATAGGGAGCGCGCCCGGAGGAGTGCGAATGCACAAGACTCGGGTTTTTGCAGATGTAAATTTGCGAGCGTGTATCCGCTGTATGTTCAGAAGGCGGAACGCAAGAATCGCACGAAAGAAGAAGTTGACCAAGTCATCTGCTGGTTGACGGGCTATAGCCAAGCGGGACTACAGCAGCAGATCGAACAGGAAAGCGATTTTGAAACCTTTTTTGCTCAAGCACCAGTCATTCATCCAAATGGTTCGCTTATCAAAGGCGTAGTGTGTGGTGTCCGCGTGGAAGACATTGAAGATCCGCTGATGCAAAAATACGATACTTGGACAAGCTGATTGATGAGCTCGCAAAAGGAAAGCGATGGAGAAGATTCTACGGCAATAGGGGAGCACCATGATCGTTGAAGCACAGGTAACCATCAACGGATCCAAGGCGGCGATCTGGGCCGCAATCACCAACATCGAGAACGCCTCGGAAATCATCAGCGGAATCGAAAACATTGAGGTTCTCGAAAAACCGGCAAACGGGCTCGTAGGACTAAGGTGGCGAGAGACCCGAATGCTATTCGGCAAGCCAGCTACCGTGGAAAAGTGGATCACTGATGCTGCTGAGAACGAGTTCTACAAAACCAGAGCAGAAGATGGTGGATTTGTATTCTTAACCACCATGACGTATTTCAGAGAGCAGTGGCGGCATGACGTTGACGAGTGCTCATGATTCCAAGCCTCAAGGTATCGTTGCAAAATTACAGTCGATCCCAATGGGGCTGTTCTTCAAGGGCGTGGTGAAAAAGGCTCTCCTGCAAGACCTAAACGACATCAAGGCCGCAGTTGAACAGGAGCGATCGATTGCTGCCGTGAAGACATGAATCAAGAAAAGGATACCGAGAATGGCTGCTTACGTGATTGCGGACATCGAGATACTCGACAGCGAGGGCTTTGAAGAGTATCGGCGCCTGGTGCCTGCAACTATCGCCGCCCATGGCGGTCGTTATCTGGCTCGCGGGGGCGCGACCGAAGTGCTCGAAGGCTCTTGGTCGCTGAAGCGGTGCATCATCGTCGAGTTCCCCGACATGCAGCGATTCAAGGCCTGGTGGTCATCGCCCGAGTACGAGCCGCTTCGGGTCATACGCCAGCGCACCACGGAAATCGCACATCGTCGTCACGCAAGGTGTGTGAAAGGGATGTCGACCCCGGCCGAGCGAATCGCCCGTGTTCGCAGCCTCGTCGCGGCGTTCAATCCGGCGCGATGCCGCGGGGGTTGCGGAGCAGCTGGCCGCGAACGTGATCCGGAACCGC
>ERZ1370068.737-contig-10674_pt1 | contig 31811 bp, 40 predicted proteins | sample MGYA00561227_ERZ1370068 | MGnify/ENA primary metagenome ERZ1370068 (study PRJEB38410, sample SAMEA6850437) | metagenome | study: Metagenomic assessment of the ecological functions of the soil: analysis of the soil microbiota associated with the...
GCGCACGCGGCGAGCGACGTCCTTTTCCAAGACAACGCATCACGAGTCGCCGGACTGCGGGCGGTGTCGAAGCGGAAGCGATCGCCAGTCGGGATCGTGCTCGAGGATCGCGGCGATGGTGTCGGACGAGGTCGGTCGATCGAAGGCCGGCCGGCCGGTGAGCATCTCGAAGAGGATGCAGCCAAAGGCCCAGATATCAGTGCGCCTTGTCCACGGCTGCGCCGCGCGCTGCTCGGGGCTCATATACGCCGCGGTCCCGAGACAGAGCCCATTCCGTGTGGCGTTGGTCGCAGTGATCGCGCGTGTCGTCTCCGGCAGCGGATCGGTGCCGGCGATCTTGGCCAGACCGAAGTCGAGCACTTTGACCTGTCCATCGAGTCGGACCTTGATGTTGGCGGGCTTCAGATCGCGATGGACGATTCCGCGTTTGATGGGCGGTGTCGAGGGCGTCGGCGATTTGCTCCGCGAGCCTGAGCGCCTCTTTGAGGGGCAAGCGGCCAGCGCTCGAGCCGTTCGACCAGCGTGGGGCCTTCGACGAGCTCCAGCACGAGCGCGCGAGTGTCGCCGCAGCGCCTCGACCGTAGATCGCGCCGATGTGCGGATGGTTCAGCGCGGCGAGCATGCGCGCTTCGCGATCGAAGCGCGCAGTCGATCGGATCGGCGAGCCACACCTCCGGCAGAATCTTGATTGCGACGTCGCGATCGAGCGTCGTGTCGTGGGCGCGATACACCTCGCCCATGCCGCCGGCGCCGAGCGGTGACTGGATGGCAAAGGATCCGAGGCGGGCGCCGATCATGTCCCTGTGGGGCCTACAGGGGTAGCAGGCACGTCCAACCGATCGATTTTTCCTCAATAGAATCCAGGGTCTTGACGGCGGGGCTTGGAAGTCTTATAGTGAGTAAAACGTTTATTCACTATGCCGAGACACCGCTTCGCCGACACGCCCGACCGCATCGAACAGGCCGCCGTTCGACTGTTCGTCGAGAAGGGTGTGGCCGAAACCACCGTCAGGAAGTTATTGCTCGCGCCGTCGGCCTGTCAGGAGGGTGCGCTCTATCGCCACTTCGAAGCGGCAAAGACGAACTCGTGTGGCGAGCATTCGAGCGACACTATGTCGCCTTCGGCGCGACGCTGCAGGCGCTGGCCGCGAACGAGCCGACGACTCCGCAGGCAAAGTCGCCGCGATGATTCGCGGCTTCTGTCGCGCCGCATGACGACAACCCTACGCTGTTCAAGTTCCTGCTCTTCGTGCAGCACGGACAGCTCGCCAAGCTCGAGGCGGGCACGCCCACGCCGGTCGATGTGATGCGCACCGTGCTCGAAGGGCATTGCCTCGGGTGAGATTCACCGCGCAGCGGCCCGACCTGGACCACCGCGCTCGTCTTCCTGGCGTCGTCCTGCAGCCGGTCACATTTGCCGCCTACGGACGTCTGCCGCTCAATCTCCGGCTCGATGTGTGAACGGCTGATCGCCGCCGCGTGGGAGCCGCGTGTGACGGCGGTCGAGCGGGCAGCGTAGGGCGCAAGTAGAGGCGGAGGCTAGAGCGTAGAGGCGGACCTTCAGGTCCGCCTGGAGAATGGAAAGAGAGACGTCGATGCGATCACCTCTCGTGGAAGGTTACTGACAGCGCGCCGGTTCGCGCCGCTCTTCATCACGCAGTTTCTCGGTGCGTCTTCAACGACAACCTGTTGAAGAGCGCGCTCGGCATCTGGTGACGTTTCGACTCGCCGAGCAGGCAGGCATCAACGCCGCCTCGCTGGCGATGATCGCGAGCGCCGCTGTTCATCGCGCCGTTCTTCCTCACTGTCTCTGGCGCATCGAGAACGCTGTCGACGCTTGTGATAAGCGCTGATCGCCCGATGGGTCCAAGGTCGCCGAGATCGGCATCATGGCGCTCGGCGCGCTGGGGCCTCTGGCAGGGCAGCGTGCCGCTGCTCCTCGCCGCGCTCTTCTGCCTCGGCACGCACTCGACCGTCTTCGGCCCGATCAAATACGCGCTGCTGCCCGCAGCACCTGCGCGAGGACGAGCTGGTCGCCGGCAACGCGCTCATCGAAGCCGGCACGTTCCTCGCGATCCTGCTCGGCACGATCCTCGGCGGCAGCATCGTGCTCGCTCGACAACGGCGCGCTGATCGTCGGCGGCTGCGGCGTCACGGCGGCGCTCGTCGGCTGGCTCGCCGCGCGGCAGATTCCGCTCGGCGCCGCCGTCCGCTGCGGCTGAGTCGCCGCGCCCGCGACTGTTCGCACGACTCGATCGACGTCGTCAGGCCACGTCACGACGCGGCCGGCGCTCCTGCTGCCGATTCTCGCGACGTCCGTGGTTCTGGCTCTTCGGCGCGCATCGTCGTGTCCGGTCTGCCCGTCGTTCGCCAAGGACGTGCTCTTCGCGCAACGAGCAGGTCGTGACGATGATGCTGGCGCTCTTCGCGATCGGCGTCGGCGCTGGGATCGATGCTGGCCGAGCGGCTGCTGCACGGCGAGGTCAGCGCGCGCATCGTGCCGGGTCCGGCGCTCGCGCATGGCGCTCTTCGCGCTCGACCTGCATCTGTCGAGCCGCGGCGCGTGCTCGACACGGCGCGACTGGCGAACGTCGCCGACGTTCCTCGCGCAGCCGGGAAGCTGGCGCGATCCTCGCCGATCTCGTCGGCCTCGCGATCGCCGGCGGCTCTTCACGGTGCCGCTCTACGCCATCCTTCAGCACGAGAGCGAGCCGGCGCACCGCGCGCGCGTGATCGCCGCCAACAACATCATCAACGCGCTGGCGATGACGGTGGCGGCGGTCGCCGCCGCCGCGGTCCTCGCGCGCGGCATGACGATGGGCGAGCTGTTCGGGCTGTGCGGCTTCGCGACGCTGCCGGTGGCGCTCGTCGCGGCGTGGATCCTGCGACGCATCGCTGGCCAAGAGCCTGGTGCGGCTGCGTGCTGCGGCTGCTGTATCGCGTCGAGGTCGACGGGCCTCGAGCACGCGCGTGCCGCGCATGCCGCACGCGGTGATTGCCGCCAATCACGCGTCGTTTCTCGACGGCCTGCTGCTCGGCGCGTTTCTGCCAGGCGATCCGATCTTCGCGGTCGACACGTTCATCGCCAAGCAGTGGTGGGCGAAGCCGTTCCTCGCTGTTCGTCAACGCGCTGCCGGTCGATCCGACCAATCCGCTGTCGATCCGCGCGATGATTCGCGCGGTCGAGGCGGCTCGGCCTGCATCATCTTCCCCGGAGGGCCGCATCACCACGACCGGCGCGCTGATGAAGGTCTACGAAGGACCGGCCGTGATCGCCGAGCGCACGAAGGCGCTGCGCTGCGTGCTCGGTGCGCATCGACGGCGTCGGAGTTCACGCCGTTCTCGCGACTCGCCGGGCAAGGTCCGTCGTGCGTCTCCTGCCGAAGATTCGCATTCGCGTGCTGCCGCCGCGGCGTGCTGGCCGCGCCGGACGGCGTGACCGGCCGCGCGCGCCGCGCCGCGCTGCGCCGCGCGCTCGCGCGACGAGATGGTGCAGTCGATGTTCGCCACCGCGCGCATCGATACGACGCTGTTCGACGCGCTGCTCGAAGCGCGCGAGCAGCATGGCGGCGGCCACCTCGATCGCCGACGACATCGAGTTGCAGCCGCTGAGCTATCGCGCGCTCGTGACCGGCAAGCTTCGCGCTCGGTTCGGTGTCTCGCCCAGCGCGCACGCGCGCCGGCGAACGCGTCGGCGTGCTGCTGCCGACCTCGCGCGCCGTCGCTGGTCACGTTCTTCGCGCTGCAGGCCGAAGGCCGCGTGCCGGCGATGCTGAACTTCTCGACCGGTCCGGCGTCGGCGAGTCGCTGCCTGCCGCGGCGCGCGGAGATCGCGCTCGTCATCACCGCGCGACAGTTCATCGAGAAGGCGAAGCTGCGAGCCGCTGGTCGCAGCGCTGCGGCCGCAGACGCACGCGTCTGTATCTCGAGGACATTCGCAGGGAGATCGGGATCGTTCGCCAGGCTCGGCGCGCGCTGGTGCGGTCGCTCGCGGGCGACGCCGCGCCATCGACCGCGAGCGCGCCAACGATCCGGCGGTCGTGCTCTTCACGTCGGGATCGGAAGGCACGCCGAAGGGCGTCGTCCTGAGCCACCGCAATCTGCTGGCGAACCGTCATCAGCTCGTCGTCGGTCGTCGACATCAGCCCGAAGGACATCGTCTTCAACGCGCTGCCGGTGTTCCACAGCTTCGGGCTGACCGGCGGTCTGCTGCTGCCGCTGCTGGCGGGCGTGCGGACGTTCCTGTATCCATCGCCGCTGCACTACCGGACGGTGCCGGAGCTGGCGTACGGCGATCAACGCGACGATTCTCTTCGGCACCGACACGTTCCTCGCCGGCTACGCGCGCGTCGCCGACAACTACGACTTCTACTCGGTGCGCTACGTGTTTGCCGGCGCCGAGCGCGTGAAGACCGAGACGCGGCGGCGTGTGGTTCGAGAAGTTCGGCATTCGCATCCTCGAGGGCTACGGCGCGACCGAGACGGCGCCCGGCATCGCCGGTGAACACGCCGATGCACTTCAAGGCGGGCACCGTCGGACGTCTGCTGCCGGGCATCGAGCATCGTCTCGAGACGGTGCCGGGCGTCGACGGCGAGCGGCCGCCTCTTCGTCCGCGGTCCGAACGTGATGCTCGGGCTACCTGCGCGCGGAGAATCCTGGCGTGCTCGAGCCGCCCGCCGGACGGCTGGTATGACACCGGCGACATCGTCCAGATCGACGCCGACGGCTTCGTCACGATCAAGGGCCGCGCGAAGCGCTTCGCCAAGGTCGCGGGCGAGATGGTGCCGCTCGGCGCGGTCGAGGAGTCTCGTGGCGACGAGTGTGGCCGACGAGTCGATGCACGCGGTCGTCACGCGTGCCCGATGCGAAGCGCGGCGAGCAGCTCGTGCTCGTCACGGATCAGGCCGATGCGCAATCGCGCCGCGCTGGCAGCGCCGCCGCGCGAGGCCGGGCTTCCGGAGATCTTCGTGCCGCGATCGATCGTCCCGTGTCCCACAGGTCCCGATCCTCGGCACCGGGAAGATCGACTACGTCAGCGCGGGAAAGCTTTGCGGTCGAGCTGGCGGTGGCTGCCCAGGAGGTCCTGGGTGCTTCGGTCCTTAGAGCTTGGTCCGTCACCTGGTTCTTGGTCCGTCCTGTGTGGTTCGTCCCGGTCCCGGGTCCCTTGCTGCGCGGCGCTCAGCGGACCATGGACCTGAGGACGGACAGGACCACGGACGGACCGCGGGCCATGGACGGACCAAGAACCAAGCACTAATGCACGGACCGGTCCACTAGGTCCCGCCCGCGCGCCGCGGCGCTCGGCAGATGTCCAGCGCTTCGCTTCACGGGATCACGGCGTCAACTCGTGACCGCCACCATCGCCAGCTTTGTCTGACGACGATGAGCGCAAGCAGTCCTCCGGCAAAGCGGCAGTAGCATCTGTGCGGCGATTGATCACCAACGCTTGTACCGGTGAAGAACTCCGCGTGCGGTCGAGGGTTCCGGCGATTGGCCGAGTGGTGTGATCCAACCGGCTGTAATTGCTGGTGACATCCCAGAGATAAATTGCACAGCTCACGAAAAATCTCCTTCGGGTCCTGGGCTTTGCTACGACCGCTCGCATTCGAGGGTTGTCGGTCTCGTTTTTCGTCGTCAGTTGGGAGGGCATTGAGACCGCAGCCGGGGACAGAAGACAGGAACAGCGCATGAGCCACGAGATCAATTACGACAGACGGCGGGCGCTTCGGGCGCTGCGGCGCTGGCCCTCGCGGGCGGATCCGTTGGAGCCGGTCCCTGGCCTGCGCCGACTCATCTGTCGCCGGCGTCGCCGACGATGGCGACGACGACGGGTGGGCACGACCAGCGGCGCCTGCGTGGAGGCGGGGTCCGAGCCGCGGGGACCATGCGGACTCGGGGATCAGACCGGCATGCTCAACAACCAGGGGTTCTATCGTCAGGACATCCGCGAAGGCCGAACCGGCCTGGCGCTCAGCCTCGCGCTGACCATCGTCACGTCCGCAACAACTGCGCTCCGGCTTGCCAACGCCCGCTCAAGGAAATCGAGATCTGGCTTGTACAGATGCCCGCGGGCAGCCATTCCGAGTACGCGCAGCCGGGGCATAAATTGCTGCCGCACCGAGGGCAGACGTTTCTTCGCGGGCTGCAGACGACGAATATGCCAGCGGCCGAGGCGGCGTTCGCGACGCGATCTATCCAGGCTGGTATCGGGGCCGGGCCACGCACATTCACGTCGATGTCAACGTCGGCGGCGCGCGCGTCAAGTCCACACAGATCGCGTTTCCCGAAGACGTGACGCGGCAGGTGTATGCCAGCGGCATTGCGCGCGAAGGGACGAGATCGACCAACAACGCCAACGACAACGTGTTTTCGGACGGAACGTCTACGGAGTTGGCGGCGTTGACCGGCGCAGCGTCGCAGGCGGTTATACCGCGTCGCTCACGATCGGCATCTCCGTCTAGATTTCACCTATCGCGATAGTTCGGAAGCCCGAGTTCGGCACGACGCGGAGTTGCCGATCGCCAGTGTCTTCAACTGGTAGCTGCACGAGGAAGCGCCAGTCTGGGCCAACGACGAGAGTCTTCCGGCTCCGCGCAAGGCGAGGATCGGTTGCGGAGCCGCGGATTGCAGTAAAGAGGCGGCCGCCGTTATCTCGACGGCCATGAGCCGGCCATCAGCGGCGAGGAGTAGAGCGCTCTTCCATCGGGACGCCATCGGGGACGCGTGCCTCCACCGGTGGAGATCTGCCATCGACCTTCTGACGGCGGAAAGGCGCGCACATACACCTCGTCGGCACCCGACTGATCCGATGCGTGCGCGATCCATCGAGTGTCGGGCGACAACACGGCCCTGCGATTCATTGGCGCCGTTTGATCGAGGGGTTGAGGCTTGTGGTCGCCCATCGTTGGAAGCATCAGAGGTCCATGCCCGTCCGCGGGGAGCGGGCCGTATGAGATCAAATAACGACCGTCCTGGGACCAGTCGGTGAGGCGCTTCGACTCAGGAGATACGAAGAGCACTTCGACCTTGCCGCCGCCACTCGCGAGGATGGAATGCACGCTCTCGATCTTGTCGCGGCGGGCAGTGAATGCGATGCGCGAGCCGTCCGGCGACCAGAGCGGAAACGCGCCGCCGTCCAATCCCATCGTGAGTCGAGAGATCCCGTCAGACCGAACGTCCATCAACCAGATGCTCGACGCGTCGTTGTCGTCGCGACGAGCAACGCCAGACTCCGTCCGTTTGGCGACAACGCGAACCCTCTTACTCGCCGGGCGTCCCAGCACACCGAACTGTCGGCCTTCACGATCGAACCACGTGAGCTGCCGTCACGTGGTGCCACATACGGCTGTGGGCGGGGACCGTGGCAGAAGCGGAGAAGCCGCCGCTCCCGTCGATCATGCCGCCCGCGATGTTCTCGACGCCGCCCAGCGTCTGTGCCTCGCCGATCAGGCCGCTACGTGTCTGATCGAACTCTTGCGTGGCGAGGGCCTCGCCTCGCGAGGAAGCAGGCAGCACGTTGGCGGCGAAGGCAGTGGGGCCGCGTCCCTCTGCGATCGCGACGGTCTCGGCGCCATCGACCTCACCGACCTGAGTCATCACTCTTTCCGTTCGCATGCCGGACCAGAAGAGACGAAACGTCGGCCGCCGGGCAGGAATTGCGGCCAGAGATGGGCAAGATGGCCCTGCGCGACATCGACCTTCGTCACCGCGACAGGCGTCCCGCCAGATGCCGACACCCGAGACAGCCCGTTGGCGTCGGCAAACCGATCGACGTTCTGATGGTTCCAGGTTCCGCCCTGGCCGGACGACATCACAGACCGTCTGCAACAGGCCGTTCCCGACGTCGATCCGCTTCAGGCTCCGGTTGGCAAAGAAACCGATCGCTGACGGCTGTCAGGCGACCAGAAGGGGAGCGTCGCGCCATCGGTTCGTGGCGGCTCACGCGCCATTCCAGGGATTCCAATCAGCACGCGACCACAGTCGATTGCTGCCCATTTGCGCTTCTTGCGGCGACGACCGAGCTGCAGGCCGTCTTCGTCGAACACGGCGATCTGCGCCCCGTCCAACATCTCGGTCTCGTCGGGGAGCGTCAGCGTGAACCTTGCCGGGCTTCGGGGTGACTGGTGGCTGCCCGGCACCCGCGATCGAGGAAAAAGAGGCCGTGGCTGTCAGGACAATCACGGAAGCAGCGCCGCGGCCACGTCATCCACTTTGCCCAGCGGTGGGGAGGCGATGACGATAGTCGGTGGCGGCGGTGAGCGCCGCTGCGCCGCGAGAGGCGCGACCGGGTCGGGCTCGGGCCTCTGGGCAGCGATGGCGGAGTCATAGTGCAGGGTCGCTCATGCCCAGCTTCAGAGGACATGTCGGACAACAGCCCGAGAGGCGACGGGGTAGCCGTGAACTCGGCTCCACGCTCGCGCACAGCGTTCCGTGTCGCCCACGTTGCTCGCCTGAGGCTAGAACCTCCGCTCACTCCCTACTAGAAGCGAACGCAGCCGGACGTTAGCATCCCGAATCGCGGCCAGCAAGCCGTCGCGAAGCTCGCTGCCCACCTGGAGAGGGTCGTGACAACGGTATGCGAGGATCTATCTTCATCGCGGAAGTGTGTCCCCGCGTGAATCGCTGGCACGCAAGCCGGTGGGCGGCGACTTTGCCCAGGCGCGCCTGCCGTGGCACTCGAGGAGGCTCCGCCGCGAGAGCGTGCGGCAACCGGCGTCGTGTGCCCTCGCCGAGGAGGCAGCGCTTGGAGCCGTTCGAATTGGACCGCCTTGCCCTGTTGAGGATCGCCTCTTCGCGCATCAGAGTCTCCTGCACGCGCGTCAACTCCGTCGGCGCGCCGGCGGCGCTCGAAGATCCCGGTCAGGCGTTAGATCGCTGCGGAGGCTCGAGGCCGGTATCGCCGGTCGGCGTTGCAGGACGTCATCGAGCGGGAATGGGCCCGTCCACCACCGCGCTTGCGCGCACGGGCGGCGTCGCGCTCGTTGGCGATGAAGTGTTTGAGCGCTGCGAGGAGAAACGATCGAAACGCGACCCGCTCGCCGTCGAAGTCACGCAGGTAGTGCTTGTCGAGCACGCGCGTGAAGAAGCCCTGTGTCAGAGTCTTCCGCCTCTCGTGGCTGTGACCGAGCCGGCGCGACGCAGGCGTAGCGTGGGGCATCAATACGTGGTGCAGAGCGTCGAAAGCGCTTCATGCGCGCGTGCGGCCCCGGCTCTCCCCGGGCGGCGTGAATCAGCGTGATGCGAGTGGTGGGAAACGCCGCGCGGCGAGGCTGGCTCACGCTGGCATGCGAGGAGTTATAGTCGCTGCGAGACCTCGCTCACGATCGTCGTGTCGGCATGCGCCGCTGGTGCCTCGATCTCGTGGGGCGCGCGTTGCCGATCTCCTGGAGTGTCGTCGTGCCGGCGCGCACCAGGTTCGGCAAAAGCTTCTTCACGAAGCGTCTGAGAGGCCTGGAGGCGCGGGCGGCGGCGAGAATTTCTTCCTCCGTCGCGCGCGCGAAGAGCAGGCGACGCCAGTTCGCGTTCATCGTCAGCAGCTCGAACACGCCGACGCGGCCACGGTAGCCGATGCCGCGGCGCCCGGAGCGGCCCGACGCCGTGGAAGAGCTGTCTCCGGCGGGTTCGCGCCGAACAGATGCTGACCGACTCCGGTGTCGGCGTCGGGCGCTATGCACGACTCGCAGGTCTTTGCGCACCAGCTACGCTGCCATTGCGACGACGCAGCCGGCCGTGGCTGCGACGCGAGAAAGCGGCCGCCTGATGCCCATCTCGAGCAGCCGTGTCAGTCGTGGCAACGGAGCCGTTGGTGCAGCAGCGTCAGAAAGCAGCTTTCAGGTGACCCGTGAGCGACGCCTCGATGGCGAGTCTCGAGCGTTCTTCGGGATCGCGAATCTGCCGACCATGATCACGTCAGGGTGCTGCCGGAGAATCGCGCGGAATCCCTGCGCGAAGGTGAAGCCTGCCTTCGCATTGTGGTCTGCCCCTGGCTGACGCCAAGGGGCCAGTATACGACGGGATCTTCAGATCGTCGCGACGTTCTTTTGCCCGACTCGGCGAGCTCCGCCAGCGCGGCGTAGAGCGTGGACGTCTCTTTCACGCTGCCTGTCGGTCCGGTGACCAGCACACGATGCCTTCGGGGCGCTTGATGAGATCGTGTGATCGCAGTTGTGAGCGAGTCCGGCCGCATCGGCATGACACTCGAGACCGAACTATGGGAGCCCGGCGCGATCCAGCAGACGGAGAACGGCCTTCTCGCCCCAGATGGTCGGGAAGGTCGAGGCGCGGACGTCCAGGCTGCGGCCGTTGATGGTGGCGCTGAACCGGCCATCCCTGGGGATTGCGATGGAGTCGCGATGTCCATGCCGGACGAGCACCTTCAATCGCGCCACCACCGCTGGTGCCAGCTACCCGGCAACACCGCTCGGCGGCCTCGTGAAGCATGCCGTCGATTCGAGGCGCCGCGCGCAGGGCTCGTGTTTGGTCGGCTCGAGACGGATGTCGCTCGCTCTGGATCGCCCGCGCCTCGCGCGAGGATCCGATCGACGATCGACGGCGGGCGGATTTCACCGTGCGCCTGAGTCCCGCAGATCGAGCTGCGGACCCGGCAAGTCCCACGACGACCGACGCACTCTCCGCCGCTGCGTCGTTTTCGCGAACGGATTGCCGTAGCTGGGTCGCGAGCGCCTGCGGGATCTCGGACTCCAGCGCGATCATCGTCTGCACGTCGCAGCCGGCCGCGAATTTCAGATCGTCGAGCGCCTGCGAGGTCGCGCGGGTTGTGCCGTCGCGACGATGAGCGTCGAGCCGATGCTTGAGCAGCGGCACCTGGGGCGGTGCGCTTGCGCGCGACTTTTTTCAGAGAGACACGTCAGCGCTGGCGGCGTGACGGTGTATGGGTTGACTCGCGTGGGGAGCGCCACACCGGGCTGCGCGCTCAGTCCATCGAGCACCTCCGGCGTGGGGCTCGCGAAGCCGAGCTCCATCGGGATCTCGCCGGAGCCGCTTCTGCGCGAGCGCTGCTGGCGTGCCATCGCTTCGCGCAGCTGTTCCTTCGGTGAGCGCCTTGCGCTCGACCAGGATCTCGCCGAGCGCTGGTCGCTTCCTGGATCCACGGCTGCCTGCTCATTGAGTGCGCGGGACGACCCGCAGCGACGCCGTCGCGTCGTCCTTCGTCTCGCAGGATTCTCGAGAACCGTCCGCGAACCGGCTTTACGGTCACCCTGCGGTGCGACGTCTCGCCGCGCGCATCGTGCTGCGTTTTACCCACGCGCAGCCGGTGAGCAGAGTGGAGAGCCACCCCGCTCAGGCGATGGTTTCGGGCCCGAAACAGCGGGGTGCCTCGAGCGTCCTACGAGTTTTGTGCGGAAGCGCGGCTCCTGATCTGGTTCAAGTCTGAGCGCCATGTTCGAACACGGCCCCAGATTTTCTGATCCGCAGGCGAACCGAGGATCATCGTGGGACGAGAGGAAGAGACTGTCGCGAGTCGGGCATCGGCGAACTCGGGAAGGGCTCGCATGCGAGCTGGTCAGGACCAGCGTCTTCAAGCCGATGCCATAGCCGCCGGCGAGACGCCTGCACAAAAACGACCGCGCTCTCGGCCCGAGACCAGGTTCGATTACGGCGGCGCGCGCGATACCCCCGCATTCGATCAGTTCCGCGGCGAAACTGCTCGGCGCCACGCAACGTCCTCAAATGACGCGACTCGAATCGCGAACCGCTCGCCGCCACGTCGCGCTCGATAGAGTACGCGCGGCCGGCCGGGTCCAGCGGTGGTGGTGGTCCCGGTTGAATCCAGCGGAGCGACGGGCTCGGATCGTGGGAACGATCTCGCTGCGGCGCCGAAGTGGCGGGATGATCATCGCAGGGTCGGTGAGCGCCTGCACGCGCGTACGCGAGCAGCGCACCAGCGGCTGGCAGATTGCCACGAAGGTAAACCGCGGCCACGACCATCCATCCACGTGCGATGCTCTGCTTTTACCGCGCCAGTGTGCGGCTGGCTCAACGGCGCGAGATCCCCGGGGACCTACGTCATCCGTGCCCGGCACGTCGACCGAATTCTTCGTTGGAACGAGAAGAGCGAAGTATCGGCGGCACCCGGCGTGGGCGGCGCAGGCGCGGCCTTCGCTGCCACCGCTGATGGCGTGGTTGGCGTTGAGGCTGTCTGCTGCTGTGGGACCGCGATGATCTCGAGACCGAGATCCGTGATCGCATCCACACCACTGAAGCCTGGCTCGATGCGTCCGACGCGATGCGGTGAATCCGCGGTGCAGGGCACGGTCGCCAGATCAGATTCGATCAGACGTGGTGTGCCGCGCCCGACCCTTCGTAGACGGCGTCGGTCGCTGCGTCCGAGAAACTCGACGTGCGGGCCTGACCGTCCGCCAGCGACGCGAAGAAGGCGACCACGCCGACGCAGCCGGCGACGCCATCTCGCGCGCGAGCGGCGTGAGCTCGCAGCGCACGGAGCACGCTGATTGACCTGCCGCATCTCCGGGAGCTTCAGGTGCGACTCGCAGTTCCGGCTGACCCGACGAGCACGACCTGCAGCAGCTTCCCGCGGCCCTCGAGGTCGGACGAGGATTCGAATCTCTTCGAGCAGCGGCGAGCGGCAGGTTCTGCGCCTCGTCGATGATCAACGACGGCGAACGCCTGCAAGCGGCACGAGCGAGTCGAGGAACTCGTAGAGCGGGTAGCTCAGGTCAGGACGCGATGCGCCGTTCGAGGCTGCCGCGCTTCAGATCGTCGATCAGAGATCACGCCGAAGTCCACGAGCAGCATCTTCAGCAGGTCTTCGCGCGAGACGAACGGATCGGGCACGAAGGCGCTGAACGTGCGGCGATCGAGATGCTGCAGCACCGAACGAATCAGCGTGGTCTTGCCCGTGCCGATCTCTCCGGTCAGCGACGATCAGACCTTCACGCCGGCGGATGCCGGTGAGCAGTTCTTCGAACGCCGGCGCGTGCGCGGGGCTTCGGAAGAGAAACCGCGGATCGGCCGACAGGCTGAACGGCTTTTCCCCGAGGCCGTAGTACGGCTCGTAGGTCAGCGAGAAAGGCCGGACGAGGACGGGCGCGACAAGTGCTGCGCGTCCACTGCGGCTGCTGACCGACCATCCGCGCTCGAACGGCGTCAAGGATTGCTGACTGTCTCGACTATCGGTCGAAACGGGCGGGAACTTTGGTCGGGACATACGAAGACTGTGCAGTCAGCGGGCCGCCTGGGCGTCCCTGATGGGGCAACCCCTACCAGCCGTTGCAGTCGAATCGAACCCGCACTTCAGGCATGATGCGCCCTTGACCTTGATCAGATGGCTGGGTTCCCGCATCGCGGGCACGTGCCCTCATCGGTGGCCTGCGATCCGGGATCGGAGAGCTGGCCGCGCGGTTTCGCACTCATCGCCGCACGAGATGATGCGCTCGCTCTTCGAACGAAGCGTGCGCGTCGTGATGCTGAACTAGGATGCGCGCTGTGTCGGCGACGGCAGAGCATGCCAGCCGACGCGAGGAACGCGTTCGGATCGCCGGCGTTTGGCCGCCGAGGACGTTGGTCAGCAGGAGCATGCGTGACCGAGCATCGGCGTGGCGTAAGGATCCACGGCGCGCGTTGCCGATCGGATAAAGTGACGCCAATCACGCCAGGAATCATCGGCATCAGGATCAGACGCCCATGTAGCTCTGCGCTTCCTTGAACGATGCGCGCGAGCGTGGCCACCGCGGACTGCAGTGCCGCCGAGAAGAGACACATCGGCAGCGCCGCGCCGAATGATGCCAGCCGATGTGCTCCGGGCCGATCGCGAGACCGGATCCTCATGTCCTCGAGCGGCAGAAATCGCGGCAGGTTCGCGCACAGAAGTCACGGTCGTCAGTGCGCGTGCTAGCCATGATCGGCGGCGAGCGTCGCGGCGCAGCCACTTGCCGGCCAACGAACACCACGCGCGGCGCGGGATTCACCAGCAGCGGCTCGAGCGATCCGCGCTCGCGCTCGCCCGCCGTCGAGTCGGTGGCGATCTGCATGCCGCCCACGAAGCCGGCCAGCCGATGATGAACATCGGAATGAACGTCAGAATCTGCGCGGCACGCTGCTGCGCGGTCGAGACCTCGACGTCTCTCGATCGTCGAGCGGCTGGCGGCAGTCGGACTCACGCCGCGCGTGATCAGGCGCAGGCTGCCGATCTCGGCGGCGCATTGCTGGAGCAGGCGACTGCACGCGCTGCACCGTTGGACGCGCGTCGTTGCGCGAGCTGTCGGCGACGATGCTGCAGCGGGCGCCGGGCGCGACTGACTGAAGCCGCTCGGCGAAGTCGTCCGGATGATGATACGACCAGCTCCTCATCGCTGATCGCGCACCGCCTGCTTCGGCATCCGCCGGGCCTCGGCACGATCGTCGACGCCCGCGGCTGCTGATTCAGCCAGCTCGACGAGCGCCGGCGCGTACTGCGCGCCGACGATGGGCACGCGCACGTGCTCGGCTTCGCGCTGTCGATCGGCGACGCGGTTCATCATGAAGCCGATGAGGACCGGACCGATCGATCACGCTGAAGACGATCGACCACAGCGCGCGCGCGATCGCGCAGCGAGTCTTCGAGCTCCTTGCGCAGCACGATGAGCATCTGCCGCACGCTGCGTCCGCGGCGTTCACTCGTGCGCTCCCCGCTCGAGGCCGGTGAGCGCCACGAACGCATCCTCGAGGCTGTCGTGGCCCGTCTGCTCGGCGAAGCTCGTCGGGCGTGCCGCGCGCGACGACGCGGCCCGCCGCGATGACGACGATCGCGTCGCAGAGCGCGGAGACCTCCTGCATCACGTGGCTCGAGAACAGCACGCAGCGGCCTTCGTCGCTGCAGGCGGCGCACGATGGTGCGCACGGCGCGGGTGCTCATCACGTCGAGGCCGTTGGTCGGCTCGTCGAGCAGGACGTTCTGCGGGTTGTGAACGAGCGCGCGCGCCAGCGCGACCTTGGTGCGCTCGCCGTGCGAGAAGCCGCGCCGTGCGGCGATCGGCGATCGCCGTTCATGTCGAGCAGGTCGAGCAGCTCGCTCGGTGCGCTGCCGCAGTGCCGGCGCCGCTGATGCCGTGCAGCTCGCCGAAGTACTGGAGGTGCTCGCGCGCGCGTGAGCCGCGGATAGAGGCCGAAGCCATCCGGCAGCACGCCGAGCCGCGCCTGCGCCTCGCTGCGGCGTCGGCGATCGCATCCACGTCGTCGACGCGGATGCTCGCCGCCGTCCGGCTTCATCACGGCGTACAGCATCCGCAGCGTCGTCGTCTTGCTCGGCGCCGTTCGGGCCGAGCAGACCGGTGATCGCGCCATTCTCGGCGGCGAAGCTCGACGCCGTTCACGGCGGTCACTGTGCCGAACTGTTTGCGGAGCTGCTCGACGCGGATCATGGGCGCGGTCGCCTGCATGCGGCCGGATCGGGGCCGGCGGGCGTGACGAAGAACGGCGGCCGCTTGACCGACGCACGCACGACACGTCGAGCGACGTCGGACGATGCGCGGTCGATGAAGTCCTGCATCGAGCTTGATGCCGCACGACGTGCGTGATCACGCCATGGCCGTGTGCCTAGGCGCGGTGATGTGGCGTGCCGTGCTCGAGTGATCTCTGACGACCGACTCGCCCCACGCCGGCGGCGTGACCGGGATCGAGATCGCCCGACAGCACCGAGCGCCGGCACGTCCGGATACCACCGGCTCGTAATAGCGACGCGATCCACAGCGCCTTGCGGCCACATCGCGCACGCCTCGAGCTGACTGCTGAGGAGGTGCGGGCCGAACAGCGTGCCGGCGTTGCCTGCTCGCACGATCGTCTGTGTGACGACGCGGCGGCGTCTTCGCTGCACAGCACCGAGAGCTGCATGCCGACGCTCATGTTCTCGTCGCCGCCTTCGCCGGCGAGGCCGAGCGCGAAGACGCTCTGAAACTCGTTGTGCTCGGCGCGATCGACCAGCGCGCGGCACGATCGAGGCCGTGAGCGGTGAATAGAGCGCGCTGAACAGGATGCTCGGCCACGACGCGCGCCTCGACGCGCACGTCTTCGGCGGATGCCGGTGCGCGGATGCACGATCCGGACGATCGGCGGACGCTGCTCGAGGCGCTGCAGCAGGTTCCGGATTCGGAGTCGCCAGTTCAGGGAACGCCTGCTTGCATGCCGAGTCGGCGTCGCAGTCGGTGAGCAGCTTGTCGAGGGCGCGTTGCGCGTCGCGCGCGGTGAACAGCGGGAGCCGCATGTCCATCGGCGCGACGCCGTCGAGGATCATCGATCGCACGTGCATTCGCCGTGACGACGGAGGTAGACCAGCGCCGCGCGCGTGCCGCACGAGCCGCCGATACAGGTTCGATGCGGTCGTATCCGAGATACGCGCGCGACATCGTCGAGATCGTCCATCGCGATGTTGGTCGTGTGCAGCAGGCGGACGTCGGCGTCGTAGCCGGCGAGGCATCGCTTCAAGCGGTCCAGGCCCGCGTCGGTTGATCTCGGTCATCTCGCGCAGCGAGTTGGCGTCGGATCGGCAGTTGAGGGGATTGCGACTTTCCTGGTGCCGCGCTGATCACACGAGGACGATGTCGCGCGTGCGCTGCACGGTGCGGAAGGCGCCGCGAATCTGGCGGGCGAGTTGTGCGGCGCCTGGTCCGGGGTCCGCCGGCGAGAAGCACCAGCGGATCGCGCGCGACGCGGAGCGAACCGCGGGGAGCACGACAATCCAGAGGCGTGATCTGACGGCCGGACTTACCGGCTCGGTCCTCGAAGACCGTCAGGGTTCCGCAGTAGGCGTCGGTCGGGACCTCATCGGCGCTCGCGCAGGGATGAAGGCCGGTCGAGCGCCCCGGTCCGTGGACCATCCCGGCATGCCGCGGTGCCAGGCGAGTCAGGCAGCGTCAGGAGGCCGGCAAGGAGTCGTCGAAGACGCGGTGAAGCGCCGCCAGCGGCAGTTCACGTGCGGCGATGATGAAGCATTGCGGTCCGTTAGTCTTGGCGTTCTAAACCACTTATCGCGTTCTTTCGTCCAATCTATGCGCTCAACGGTCGCGTTTCTTACGTAAGATTCGCTATCCCCGGGTGTTCCACGACAGCTGGTTGGTTCGTTGAAGCTGGAAGAGAAGGCGGGGCTACCCATGAAAGAGTCTGCTGAACAATCCAGTCTGGCATCGGAAGCGCTATTCCGTGGTCCGACAGCGCATCCTGCGCGGCGACATCGTTCTTGGACAGAGTCATTTCCGGCGGAAGCTGGCCGCCGAGCTGAGCATGAGCTTCCTTCCGGTCTCCGAAGCGCTGCTGCGCCTCGAGATCGAAGGATTGCTCGAGAGCCGGCCGCGCGCCGGGCACGCGCGTGCGCATTCCCTCACCCGAAGATGTGCAGGGCACTACGTCGTCCGTGAAGCGCTCGAGGTGCAGGCCGCGCATGCGATTTCGCTCGAGTGCGCCACGCCTGGCGAGCATGCACGAGCTGAAGAAGCTGGCGACACGCGTGGATCAGTTGTCGGCAGCAGTTGGATCGCCCTCTGTATCAGACGGTGCATCAGAAGCTGCACGCGCGCATCGCGCAGTGCGCGCGGTGCCGCGCACTGCTCGACGCGATCGAGAAGACGCACGCGCTGGCCTCGATCTGGTTCTGCGTGATGAGACAGCCCGAAGCCAGACGATTCGCCGACGCCGGCACCAGGAACTGGCCGAGGCGGTGTGCAGCGGCGAGCCCCGACCGCGCCGCCGAAGAAGTGCGGCGTCACCTCGCGGTTGCCGTGCACGGCACTCGATGGACGTGCTGCAGCCGTATTTCCAAGCTGCACGCAAGGCTACCGGCCGGACGTTCCATCGCAGCGACAGAAGCGGCGAGGCCCGGTGGATCTGTCGCAGCTGCACTGCACAGGCAGCACTGATCGAGGAATGCGGAAGGAAGCCCCCCGTTCCTTCTTCATTGACACGCGAACGCGATCCTACAGCGACAATAATCGTCCACCGGTTCGTGGCGTAGACGTGTGCAACAGCCGGGCGCTCTGCAGCAGCGGGGCCGATGGCCCTGACAACAACAGGGCTACCCCCGCAGTATTAGCTTCCAGGAGTCTGTTCGATGCGAACCAAGTTGTGCTGTCGTGATTGCCGGCACTCGCTGTGTTGCTCACGAGCGCACGGACGATCGTGGCCGCACCACTCGTTCTCGGCCGAGTTCGACGCCAACAAGCCGTTCAAGATGACTGGCACGGTCACCAAGGTCGAGTGGATGAACCCGCACACCTTCTTCTACATCGACGTCGACCGACGAGAAGACCGGCAAAGGTCACGAACTGGGCGATGGAAATGGGCAGCCCGAACGGCCTGATGCGCCAGGCTGGACGCGCAACACCATGAAGATCGGCGACGTGGTCACGGTCGAGGGCAGCCTCGCGAAGGACGGCAGCCCGACCGGCAACGCGCGGCTCGGTGACGCTGACCGCGACCGGGCAGCGGCTGTTCGCGCGCATCGAGCCAGGGCAACACGCAGTAGCAAGGAGCCGTCGCTTGACGAGAGTCTTCCGCACCGCGCTGCTGCAGCGCGACGGCGGTCTGTCGTGTTCTCATCGAGCGTCATGGGTCGCTGGCGTCGCAGCAGGCGGGCCGGCAGCCAGGCGCGGCTCCCGCGCAGCGCAGGGAAGGAGGCGGGCCGCGGACGCGGCGCAGGCGGGTCCCGCCACTTCCCGCCCCTCGACTTCCGGACGGCACCGTGAACTTCGGTCGCGTCCCCGGTGAGAAGGGCGTCTGGAGCGTTCCCTACATCACCAACATGGCGATGCGCGTCGTCGGGCCTGACGGCCAGCTGCTCCCGGAGATCCAGCAGGCGCAGGCAGGCGCGCGCGCGCCGCGCGGCGCGGGCGCGCGCGCTGGCGGCGGCGGAGGCGGCGGACGCGGCGGATCGAAGTCCGAGCCGTGGATGCCGTGGATGCCGTGGTCGGCCGCGGTCTACGACTACAACTCCGAGAACGAATCGAGCTACGACCCCGAAGGCTACTGCCTGCCGCCCGGCGGGCCGCGCATGATGGCGACGCCGTATCAGATGGAGATCATCCAGCTGCCGGAGCACAAGCGCATCATCATGATCTTCGAGGGCGCCACGCACATCTGGCGCGAGATCTACATGGACGGCCGGCAGTTCCCGAGGGCGACGAGCTGAACCCGACGCTATCTCGGCTACTCGATCGGCCGCTGGGAAGGCGACACGCTCGTCGTCGAGAACAAGGGCTTCAACGAGAACAGCTGGCTCGACTACTTCGGCCATCCGCACACCGACCAGATGGACGTCGTCGAGCGGTGGACGCGTCCGAACAAGCAGACGCTGCACTACGAGGCGACGGTCACCGATCCGGGCGCCTACACGCGGCCGTTCACGGTGGCGTGGGACATTCCGTGGCGACGCGGACGGCGAGCTGCCTGGCTACATCTGCCAGGAGAACAATCGGCTACCTCGAATCGCCTCGAAGACGATCTCGGTCAGCCGATTTTCGGTCCGCGTCCGCAGCCCGGCGCAGAAACGGCCACGACGCGGAGCCACGCAAGTGATGTCGATGCGTGCAGCACTTCTTCGCGCGGCGATCTCGTGCTGGCGGTGATGCTGTCCGCCGGTGGCGCATCGCGCAGTTCGGGCACCCGCTGAAGGGACAGTGGAGCGGGCAGTGGGGTCCGGCGGACAAGTCCGAAGCCGCCTGCTGCTCAATCTCGAATGGGACGGCAAGGCGATCACCGGCGTCGATCAATCCCGGGCCGCGAAGCGGCCACGGTCAAGACGTGTGACCTTCGACTACACGAACCCGACGGCCTGGGTCGTGAAGATCACGGCCGAAGGGCAAGGACGCAGCCGGGCAAGCCGGTGCCGATCAGCGTCGACGGCAAGCTCGAAAACATCGGCGCCTACACCGAAGCTGTCTCACGGCACGTGGACGCAGGCCGGCCAGAAGGGCGACTTCACCGTCACGCGCAACTAACGGTCCGGCGGGTCTACAAAGCCAAGACCCGCCCCACACTGTCCTTCGGCTAGCATGAGGGCCCGCGTGAAGACGCGGCGCCTTTCTCTATGCGTTGCGTGTCCTGGTTGTTGGCTGTCGCTCGCCAGAGAAGCCGGCGCCGGTAGCCGATCGCCCTGACTGGTTCGTCGATCGCACCGAACAGACCGGCCTGAACTTCACGCACTTCAACGGCATGACCGGCGACTTCTACTATCCGGAAGTCATGCCGCCCGGGCGTCGCGCTCCTCGATTACGACAACGACGGCGATCTCGATGTGTTCGTCGTGCAGGGCGACATGCTCAGCGGCAAGCCGATCGCGCAAGGCCATCGTGCCGCCGAACGAGTCCCGTTCGAGCTGCCGGCTGTTTCGCAACGACCTGGCGCCGTCCGAAGGGACGGCCCTACGGTTCACGGATGTGACCGAAGCGAGCCGCATTGACGTGCGCGGCTACGGCATGGGCGCCGCGACTGGCGATATCGACAACGATGGCTGCGTCGATCTCTACGTGACGAAGCTCGGGCCGAACCAGCTGCTCGCGCAACAACTGCGACGGCACGTTCACCGACGTCACGGCCGCGAGCCGCACCGACGGATCCGGGATGGAGCGTATCGGCCGCCGTTCGTCGACTATCGATCGCGACGGCTGGCTCGATCTGTTCGTCGGTCACTACCTCGATTACTCGATCGCCGCCAACGTCGTGTGCTTCAGCGTGTCGGGGCAGCGCGACTACTGTCCACCCAGCGCGCTATCGCGCGCAGACCGAGCCATCTGTTCCACAACAATCGCGACGGCACGTTCAGCGACGTCACGGCGCGCAGCCGGCATGTCGACCGAATTCGGGCCCGCGCTCGGCGTCTCCACTGCGGACTTCAACGGCGACGGCTGGATCGATCTCTACGTCGCCAACGACGGTGCCACCGAATCAGCTGTGGATCAATCAGCGCAACGGAACGTTCAAGAACACGGCGCTTCTGGCGCGGCGCTGCGGTCAGCGCGGAGGGCGAAGCTCAAAGTCGAGCATGGGCGTGGACGCCGGCGACTTCGACGACGACGGCGACGAGGATCTGCTTCGTCGCCGAGCTGACGGGGCAGGGCGCGGACCTGTAACGTCAACGACGGCTCGGGTGTGTTCGTCGAGGAAAGCGCGCAAGCCGGCCTTCGACTGCGAACGCTGCCGTTCACCGCGTTTCGGCGCGGCGTGGCTGGACGCCGACAACGACGGCCGGCTCGATCTCGCGATCGTCAACGGCGCGGTGACGCACACGGCCGAAGCGCTGGGCCGCCAACGAGCGGTTCCGTCTTCAGCAGCGCCGGCAGCTGTTCCGCAACATGGGCAAGCGGCCGCTTCGAGGAGATCACCGGATCGCGCGGGCTCGGCGTTCACGACCGAAGACGTGCGGCCGCGGCGCGGCATTCGGCGATCTCGACAACGACGGCGACACCGACATCGTCGTCGGCGAATGACAACGGTCCGGTGCGGGTGCTCGTGAACGAGATCGGCAGCCGATCACAGCTGGATTGGGTTGAGGCTGGTCACGATGGCCGGTCCAAAGGACCGGCCCTAGCGACGGCCGTGATACGCTCGGGGCGCGCGTCACGATCTCCACCGGGACGCGACGCTGACGAGACGTGCCCGAGCGGATGGCAGCTACGCGTCCGCGAACGATCCGCGGGTGCTCGTTGGCCTCGGCACGACGGGCTCTCGTGTTCTCGACGTGCAGGTTTCGTGGCCCAGCGGACGCAGCGAGCAGTGGTCCGGCATCGCGGTGGACAGGTACTCGACGCTCACGGAAGGCACGGGCGTCGCGAGCCGGACGCCGGGCGTGGCAAAACGAACGCCTGACTCAGAAATAACCTCGACTGTAGTGCTCCGAACGGCACGAATCTGCCCGGAAATCCACGCATTCCGCATACAGGAAATCCTGGGTATCGCCTGACATGTCCACGAAGCCCCTAGTGGAATAACAGGGCCCCTTTTCGAGGCACTTCAACGGTCTGAACTAACAGACTGGTCGAGACTTGCGGGCACGGCCGTTAGCGGCGGCCGGGGACAGCACCGAAGGCAACGGTGAGCGCGGGGGCGAACTCAAGCGAACGAACTCAGGAGGTCAGGTAATGCGTGCATTTGTTCGGATCGTGCCGGTGATCGCGATGGCGGTGCTTCTGCCGACCATGGCGTTTGCTCAGGCGACGATCACGGGAACGGTCAAGGACACGTCGGGCGCGGTGCTGCCCGGTGTGACCGTCGAAGCGAGCAGCCCAGTCACTCATCGAAAAAGTCCGCGTCGGTCAGTCATCGACGGCAGCGGGCAATACCGGATCGTCGACCTGCGGCCCGGCACCTACCAGGTGACGTTTACGTTGCCCGGCTTCAACACCGTACAAGCGGGATGGCGTCGAGTTGACGCGGTGCGCGTTCACCGCGACGATCAACGCGGACATGAAGGTCGGGTCGCTCGAGGAGACCGTGACGGTCACCGGCGAAAGTCCGATCATCGACACGCAGAGCGTGCGCCGACAGACGGTCATCAGCGGCGACGTGATGAACGTCGATCTCCCGGCCGCGCGGTCGTATGCCGGCGTGATGATGCTCATTCCCTCGACGATCACTCAGGCCGGCGCGAACCTCGATATCCAGGTCACGCCCGGGCATGCTCGTGTTCGGCGGCGCGGGCGGGCGCAACAACGAAGCGCGCATTCAGGTGGATGGTCTGAACACCGGCGCGGCGTTCAACGGCGCCGGCGTGTCGAGCTACGTGCGCCGACATCAGCAACGCCCAGGAAATCGCCGACGACGACATCCGGCGGTCTGGGCGAAGCGGAAGTCGGCGGCCCGTCGTTCAGCATCGTGCCGAAGACCGGCGGCAACACGATCAAGGGCAGCGTCTACCAGTCGAACGTCACGCAAGGGATGGTTGGCGACAACTACACCCCGGAGCTGACAGGCCGCGGGACTTGACGACGCCTGGCAAGCTCGTTCAAGCTGTGGGATTCGAACCTCGGCATCGGCGGTCCGATCGAGAAGGACAAGGTGTGGTTCTTCTTCCAGTTCCGCGACGAGGGCAGCCACCGGACGATTCCCGGCATGTTCGCCAACGCGAACATGGGCGATCCCGACGAAGTGGACCTACGAGGCCGATCACGACCCGTCCGGCGGTTGCGGCCGGCAGCTGGCGCAACGCCTCGCTCCGTCTGACGGTGCAGCCGACGGCGACGCAACAAGTTCAACGTCTTCTGGGATCAGCAGCAGTCCGTGTCAGGGCGCGGGCGTCCTGGGTTCGCGACGAAGGTTGCCGGCAGTCGGGAGACGAACGAGATCATCTGCGGCGCGGCAGGCGCGTCGAATCCGCCGTGCAGCGCCACCGCCGCTCCCGAGAACGGCACGTATCTGAGCGGCTTCGGCCAGCGCGTGCAGCAGGCGACGTGGACGTCGCCGATGACGAACAAGCTCCTGCTCGAAGCCGGCTTCGGCACCTACTGGAGCCAGTGGGGCGGCACGCCGCATCCCGGCAGCAACTTCACGCAGTTGGTGGGCGTGACGGAGCAGTGCACGGCGGGCTGCGCTGGCAACGGCAGCATCGCGAACCTGGCGTATCGATCGGGCACCTATCGACAGAACTTCCAGGGCACGATCGGCTGGCGCGGATCGGCGGTCGTACGTCACCGGCGCGCAGCAGCATGAAGTTCGGCTACCAGGGCGGCCATCTGATCGACAACCAGTACATCTACACCAACGATCAGTTCCTGACGCTTCCGCGTCAACAACGCGCGTTCCGAACCTGATCACCGAAACGATCAACCAGATTCCGGCTGCAACAGCGCGTTGCACTACGCGTCGTTCTATGCGCAGGAATCGTGGACGATGCGGCCGGATGACGCTCCAGGGCGCGTTGCGCTACGACCGCGCGTGGAGCTACTTCCCCGAGGTCGATCGTCGGCCCGGTCGCTTCCTGCCGAACGGCGATCCACTACGCCGAGACGCCGGGCGTCACCGGATACAACGACATCACGCCGCGCGGCGGTCTGGCGTCGGGATCTGTTCGGCACCGGCAAGACGTCGGTGAAGCTGAACGTCGGCAAGTACCTGCAGGCCGCGCAGAACGGGCTTGCGTACGCCGCGCTGCGGCCGAGCGGGCGTCTGCACGACGACACGTCACGCGCACGTGGACCGACGCCGACGGAGACTTCGTCCCTGACTGCGATCTGCAGAATCCGCTCGCCAACAACGGCGGCGACGCTGCAGCGCAGATCAGCGACCTCGGCGTTCGGCAGCGAGCAGTTCACCAGCGATCTCGATCAGAAGCTGGTGAGCGGCTGGGGCGTGCGGCCCGGCGACTGGCAGATTCGGCGCGTCGGTCCAGCAGGCAGCTGCTGCCGCGCGTCTCGGCGGAGATCGGCTACAACGCGCCGCTGGCTGACGAACTTCACGTGGGACGACAACGTGCTCCAGGCGACCAATCAGTTCGACGACGTTCAGCGTCACGGCGGCGAACGATTCGCGTCTGCCGGAAGAGGCGCGCGGCCGGACGATCGAGTGGTCTCTACAACGTCCAGCAGAGCGTCGCCTCGCAGGTGAACAACATCACCATGCTGGCGAGCGATGCCGGCGGCAACTACACGCAGGTCTACAACGGCTTCCTGCTCAACGTCAGCGCGCGGCACGCGAAACGGTCTGACGTTCCAGGGCGGCTTCGGCACCGGAACGACGCACGACCGACTACTGCGGCGTTCGAGCGGTCTGCCGGAATTCACCGTGCTCGGTGCGCAGGGCCCGACCAACCCGTGGTGCACACGCGTCCACGGGCTTGGGTCACCCGCTACACCGGCCTCGGCTCGTACACCATTCCGAAGGTCGACGTGCTGTTCTCGAGGCACGTTCCGAAGCGACAAGGGGCTCGCCGCTGGCCGCGAACATGGTCTTCACGTCGGCACGAGACAACGCCTCGGCCGCGCCTTCGCCAACAACGCGCCGAACGTGACCGTCAACCTGGTCGAGCCCGGCACGCTATACGGCGATCGGGTGAACGAGATCGACCTGCGGGTGGCCGAAGATCCTCAGGTTCGGGCGGACGCAGGACCAATGTCGGGTTCGACATCTACAACGTCACGAACTCGAATCCGGTTCTGACCTACAACCAGGGCGTTCAGCCCGACGATCAGCACGACCAGCCCGTCGGCGAACTGGCTGGCCCCGCAGTCCACGCTGCAGCCGCGCTTCGTGAAGTTCAGCGCGCAGATCGATTTCCTGATCTTGTCGGGACTCGGGGCTCACGGGATTCGGATTCGAACCCCGGATCCCGAATCGGATCCCCTCGTAGGCCGGTCCTTTCGGACCGGCCTTGCTCTTCCACTTCTTCCACTCCACAGTGAAATCGAACGTTCATGGTCATTGATTGCCACGGGCACTACACCACCGCGCCGAAAGAGCTACAGGTCTTTCGCGACGCGCAGATTTCCGCGCTGAAAGATCCGGCGGTCGCGATTCCGTCCGGTCCCATCAACGTCTCCGACGATCAACTGCGCGAGAGCGTCCAGCCGCAGCATGAAGTTCCAGAGCGATCGCGGCACCGACGTCACGATCTTCTCGCCGCGCGCGTCGGCCATGGCGCATCACATCGGCGACGCCACGCACCAGCCTGCGACTGGACCGAGCACTGCAACGATCTGATCCACCGCGTCGTGCGAGCTGTTTCCGCAGAACTTCGTCGGCGTGTGCCAGCTGCCGCAGACGCCCGGCGATCCGCTGGCCAACTGCATCGCCGAGCTCGAGCGGTGCGTCAACGAGCTCGGGTTCATCGGCTGCAACCTGAATCCCGATCCGTCGGGCGGCTACTGGAACGCGCCGCCGCTGACCGACACGCACTGGTATCCGTTCTACGAGAAGATGGTGGAGCTGGACGTGCCGGCGATGGTGCACGTCAGCGCGTCGTGCAACCCGAACTTCCACGCCACCGGCGCGCACTACATCAACGCCGACACGACGGCGTTCATGCAGTTCCTGACCGCCGATCTGTTCAAGGACTTCCCGACGCTGCGGATGATCATTCCGCACGGCGGCGGCGCGGTGCCGTATCACTGGGGACGCTATCGCGGCCTCGCCCAGGACATGAAGCGCCCGCCGCTGGCCGATCTGATGCGCAACAACGTGTTCTTCGACACCTGCGTGTATCACCAGGCGGGCATCGATCTGCTGACTGAAGATCGTGCCGGCCGACAACATCCTGTTCGGGTCGGAGATGGTGGGCGCCGTTCGCGGCATCGATCCGGAGACGGGGCACTACTACGACGACACGAAGCGCTACATCGGACGCTGCCGCCGCATCGCCGCCGCCGACCGGCAGAAGATCTTCGAGGGCAACGCGTGCGCTAGGTGTATCCCTCGAGATCAACGACCGACTTCCAGCGCCCAACACCGCGAAACACATTGACCGCGGGGCGCTTGAGCGTTGGGCATTGAGCATTGGGCCTTGTTGGAATGAAACCCACCATCGTCCGCAACATCCACGCGCCGAGCGCCGGTGTCATCGAGACACTCGGCAAGCTCGGTGTGGCCACCGTTCACGAAGCGCAGGGCCGATCGGGATCTGCTGCGTCCGCATACATGCGACCGATCTATCCGGCCGCGCGCATGTCGGGCAGCGCGATCACCGTATCGCTGCCAGGCTGGCGACAACCTGATGATCCATGCCGCCATCGAGCTCTGTCGTGCCGGAGACGTGCTGGTCGTCACCACGACCTCCGGAATCCACCGACGGCATGTTCGGGGACGCTGCTGGCCGTGTCTGCCCGTGCGCACGGGGTGGTGGGCCTGCTGATCGACGCCGGCGTCCGGGACGTCCGCCGATCTGACGACGATGGAGTTCCCGGTGTGGGCGAAGGCGATCCATTCACAAGGGACCGTGAAGGCGACCGCCGGCTCGGTGAACATTCCTGTCGTGTGCGCCGGTGCCGCCATCGCGCCCGGGCGACGTCGATCGTGGCCAGACGTCGATGGGGTGGTCGTCGGTCCCCGGCAGGTCGCTGCGGAAGTGGCAAAGCTCGGGGAGGAGCGCGTGAGCAAGGAAGAGCAATCCCGTGCAAGACTCAAGGCGGAGAACTGGGCCTCGACTTACGGGCTTCGCGCCAAACTTCCGGAACTTGGCGTGAAATACGTGGACGAAGCCTAGGGGCGGCTGGCCATAACTCTCCTGGTATACCGGGATCCCATGGTTCCCATATCCATTTGACATCCTCTTAACACAAGCGTAGATTTCGGCCCGGTAGACGGCGTTTTCTGATGCGAACGCCGTAACCCGTCCCCAGGTTTGCGTGCAACTGAATTTCCCTTTCGGCGTGCGTCCGTTCGCTTCGTACATCGAGGCTGATCCGTTTAGTCGGGTTCCATCCGGGCGGGGCCATATGTTGGTCGAATCGCGGCGGCCATGATGCCGGACCGTGGTTGCAGGGGAGGCTGCCATGCACGCAGAGGCCAAGCAGTCGGCTCATCGTGAACGCGCTCGTTGTGTGCGCCTGGATGATCTTTCTGCCCGCTGCAGCCTTTGCCCAGTCGGCGATCACTGGTGTCGTCAAGGACTCATCGGGCGCGTGCTGCCCGGGCGTCACGGTGGAGGCCGCCAGCGATGCGCTGATTGAGAAGGTTCGTTCGCGCGGTCACCGACGGCAGCGGCCAGTATCGGATCGTCGATCTGCGGCCCGGCACCTACGCGGTGACGTTCACGCTGACCGGCTTCAGCACCGTCAAGCGCGAAGGCATCGAGCTCGACCGGCGACGTTCGACCGCGACGGTCAACGCCGACATGCGGGTCGGTCGACTCGCAAGAGACGATCACCGTGACCGGCGAGAGCCCGATCGTCGACGTGCAGAGCGCCAAGCGCGTGCGGACGCTCGACAACGAGTTCGTCCAGTCGCTCCCCACCGCGAAGGGCTACGCCGGCGTCATGCTCCTGATTCCGTCGATGGTGCAGAGCGGCGGCGGCATCGCCGCAACGTGCAGCTCACGCCCGGGATGGTCGTGTTCGGCGGCCGCGGCGGCCGCGGCAACGAGGGCCGCGTGCAGGTGGACGGCCTCAACACCGGCGCGTCGCTCAACGGCGGCGGCGTGTCGGGCTACCGGCAGGACATCGAGAACGCCGCGGAAGTCGCGATGACCACGGCCGGCGGCCTCGGCGAAACCGGAGGTCGGCGGGCCGACGATGAACATCGTGCCGCAGACCGGCGGCAACACGTTCGCGGCGCACTTCTTCTGCACCGGCCTCAACGGCGTCGATGCAGAGCGACAACTTCACGCGAGCGGCTGATCGCCGCCGGGCTGCGCGCGCCCCGAACCAGACCAACTACATCTACGACACGAGCGTGCTCGGCTGGGCGGCCCGATCATCAGAGATCGAGCTGTGGTATCTACGCGCTGGTCTACTACCGCGGCAGCGGCAACGACATCTCGCATGTTCCACAACGCGAACGCGGGCGACGTCACCAAGTGGACGCTACGTCCGGCCGACGCCGAGCAGCTGATCCGCGCGAAGAGCGACGGCAACGGCCCGCTGCAGCCGGACCTGCGCCTGACGTTCCAGGTCTCGCCGCGCAACAAGCTGAACCTGTTCTGGGACGAGCAGATCAGCAACGACAGCATCGGCGCAGGGTCGTGCGACGACCGCGCCGGAAACCGGCGGCATGGAACCACGGGTTCCAGCGCGTGCAGCAGGCGAAGTGGACGTCGACGCACGACCAACAAGCTGCTGCTCGAAGCCGGCATCGGCACGTATCTGTCCAACTGGAACACGCGCGAGCGTCCGGACAACGATCGCGCGCGCTGCATTGCCGATCGACCGAACAGTGCACGCTGCGCGGCGCTGCGCAGCCAACGGCAGGCATCGCCAGCCTGCGTATCGCGCGGCATGAACAGCTGGAGCGCACGACTGGATCGGCGCGCACACCTGGAACGCCGCGGCGTCGTACGTCACCGGCGCCAACACCATGAAGTTCGGCTACCAGGGCGCCTACCACGCGGACAATCGGTGCGCCAGGCGGCGACACGAACGCTGACCTACCGCGTCAACAACGGCGTCCCGGAACCAGCTGACCCAGACCGCATCGACTATGACGAGCCGCACTCGCGCGTCCGCTACAACGCCGCTCTTCGCGCAGGATCAGTTGACGCGCGGACGGCTGACGATGCAGGGCGCCATCCGCTACGACCATTCGTGGAGCTACTATCCCGAGCAGTCGATCGGCGGCGTGAAGTTCCTGCCGACGCGCGACCACCGTTCCCGGAGACGAAGGGCGTCGATCGGCATACAACGACATCACGCCGCGCGATGGGCGTGGCCTACGACCTGTTCGGCAACGGCAAGACGGCGCTCAAGTTCAACATGGGCAGCTATCTCGAGGCGGCGGTCAACGGCAACGGCAACTACTCGGCGCTGCTGCCGTGCCCCGCGTGTCCTCTGACCGCGTCACACCGGCCATGGACCGATCGCCAACGGCAACTTCATACCCGGACTGCGACCTGCAGAACGTGCACTGGCGCAGGATCTGGCCGGCGCACCGGGACTTCTGCGGCGCAAATCAGCGAACGTTGGCGTTCGGAACGCAGCAGATCCCACGTCGTCTACGATCCGAACGATCACGCAGGGCTGGGGCGTCCGGCCGGCGACTGGCAGATCGGCGTCGACGCGTCCAGCACGAGATCCTGCCGCGCGTGTCGATCGAAGTCGGCTACACGCGGCGCGTGGCTCAGAACTTTCACGGTCACCGACAACCGCGCTCACGGCCGCGGCGGACTACGACGCCGTCCAGCATCACCGCGCCGCTCGATCCGCGGCGCTGCCGGGCGGCGGCGGCTGCCGCGATCTCTCCCGGGCTCTTCAACGCCAAATCAAGCACGCCGCCGCGCTGACCGACAACTGCTTTACCGCACCTGCGCGCGCCGAACTACGGGAACCGAAGTATTCGATTTACAACGGCCTGGAGTTGAGCGTGAACGCGCGCATGCGTACACGGCGTGCAGCTGCAGGCGGGCTCGGGCACGGGATCGCGGGTGAACGACGACTGCGGAGGTCCGAGCCCGCAGCTGCCGGGAGTTGAGAGCCGTGGCCGGCTCGGAACCAGACCACGTGACGCCGCAACGCGCCGGGGATTACGACCAGGGCCACGGCCGCCGGCTCGTACAGTCATCCGAAGATCGACGATGCTGCTCGGAGCGTTCCAGAGCAGCCCCGGCGCCGCCACTGGCCCGCGAGCTACGTCGTGACGCGAGTGCGTCGTTCGGCCGCAGTCGCTCGGACGGCCACTGTCGAACATGCGCGACCAGGACGCCACCATCAAGCCACGCTCGCGCCCGGCGACGTGTTCGGCGAGAGCGGGTCAATCAGCTCGACTTCCGCGTCGGCGGAAAGCTTCTCGCGCTTCGGCCGGCGGCGGGCGACCATTTCAGCCGACCTGCTCAACGCCACGAATACCGACGCAATCCTGACTTACAACCAGGGTTACGGCCCGACCACGACCTGGCCAGGTCGCGACGTCGGTGTTGACGGCCCGCTCGACCAAGATCACCGGTGCAGTGGGACTTCTGATCGAAGGCGACGTGGAAGAAGCGACACCTGGCTGCGGCCAACCAGTGTGATTACGGCGCGTGCTGTGAGAAGCTCACCGTGCAACACGATTTCTAATTGGTAAGTGGACGGCAGTTTTGATCGATATCAGGCAACGGATCGGACGATAATCACAACTGGGTATCGAGCGTTAGCGGGGCTCGCGACCTGACAACGGGGAGGAACCCATCCGAGACCACTCGTCATCAAGCTGAATCCGCCTCGTGGGATTATCCCGGTCTGGGGCCATACCTGTAGCAAAGGAGCTACCGCAATGCATCGACCAGAAAGAAAGTGTTACTCGCTCTCGCTGCGGTTCTGTTCGTGCCGGCGCTCGCCGTTCGCGCAGGGCACGTTGACGGGCGCGGTCCGAGACGCGTCGGGCGGCGTGCATGCGCCGGGCGTGACGGTCGAGGCGGGCAAGTCCCGCGCTCACCGAGGTGAGTGTCCGCAACCGTCGTGAAGCGCGACGGCTCGCGGGCAGTTTACCGCATCATCGATCTGCATCCCGGCATTTACTCGCTGACGTTCTCGCTGCCCGGCTTCAGCATCGGTCAAGCGCGACGGCATCGAATTGGCCGGCACTGCGGTGCTGACGATTCCCGTCGAGATGACAGGTTGGCGCGATCGAGGAGACGATTACGGTCACCGGCGAGACGCCTGTCGTCGACGTGCAGAGCGTCGAGCGCGAGACGGTGCTCAGCCAGGACGTCATCGCGTCGATGCCCGGCGACGCGCACGGTCGGCTCGCTGCTCAACGCCACGCCTGGCCTGACGGTCGACGGCAACGGCCTCGCCGCGACGCCGACGATGACGTTCTTCAGCGCGCGCGGCGGGCAGACCAACGAAGGCCGCATGACCGTGAACGGTCATGACCGTCGCGGCGGCGTTCAACGGCGGCGGCGTGTCGTCGCTACATCCTCGACACCGTGAACGTCGACGAGGTGTCGGTGACGGTGTCGGGCGGCATGGGCGAGTCGGACATCGGCGCGCCCCGTCATGAACCTCGGTCCCGCGCGCAGGGCGGCAACAGCTTCCGCGGTCAGGCGTTCTACAACAACGCGGGCGACTGGTCGCGCGGCGAGCAACATCGACCGACGAGCTGCGCGGCCGCTCGGGCATTCAGCGAGACGCCCGGCATCATCAAGGCGCTACGACACGAGCGTGTCCTACGGCGGGCCGGTCAAGCGCGACCGGCTGTGGTTCTTTGGCAGCTATCCGCAGGCTGAACACCGAGACCGCCGTGGAGGGGA
>ERZ1370068.10001-contig-8736_pt1 | contig 31808 bp, 31 predicted proteins | sample MGYA00561227_ERZ1370068 | MGnify/ENA primary metagenome ERZ1370068 (study PRJEB38410, sample SAMEA6850437) | metagenome | study: Metagenomic assessment of the ecological functions of the soil: analysis of the soil microbiota associated with the...
GATGTACTTCGTTCCGGTTACGTATTGCTGGACGACCAGCGGGTCCGAGCCGGTCTGCGCGAACCAGAACATGCCTTCGCGCGGATCGAAGGTCGAGCGCGATCGCGCTCGGTGCCGCGCGCGGCTGCTCGCGGAACGCGACGCACTCGATCGTCGCCGAGTCGCCCGGGGCGAGCGAGGGCGAGGGAGCGTGATCCGTTCGAGCTCGATTCGCGCTCACCGCCTGGACCCAGGTACGTATGGGGCCAGCGTCGCGAGGCCGTGCGGAAAGGGGTACCACTGCGCAGGCGGCCAGGACGCGAATCCGGTGTTCGTCACCGACACTTCGAGCACGAGCTGTTCGCCATCGAGTTGCCAGCGGCCTCGCGCCTCGAGCTGTGCGGCATACGGCTCGCCTTGGCCGTCCAGTCCAGGGTTCAGCGCATGCACCACGTTGTACTCGGGCCGATGCTGCTTGCGTCGGAGGGCACCGAAGCCGCGAAATCGGGTTTGGGGGGCAGTGAGGTCGATGAGCTTGTCGACCTCGGCGAGGCGGCGGACCATGGACGAAGCCCGCTCGAACGACGACCTCCTCGAGATAGTCGGGGTCGAACGGCGACTCGAGCGTTCCATGGCGCTGCATCTCCTCGATCAGGCTCTGCTCTCCGGCCGAACCCGCGGCGGGAGCACGCCTTCGTGGATGAAGCTGGCCACCCGGAACAAAGAGTCCGTCTGATCACCTTGAGCGTCTCGACCTCGTTGTCGAAGTGGTGCATCGTGTCGTAGAGGATCGCCGGCGTCGAACCGGTCTCCACGGCATCTCCCGAACGGGCGGCGCGTGGAACTCCGCCTTGGCGTCGATGCCAGGCCGACCTCGCCAACGATGCCACCCGTTCCTTGGCGATCGACCATGTCTGGGGAGATGTCGATCCCGGTCACCGAGTAACCGCAGCGCGCAGGAACTCGCTGAACCAGCCGGGACACACCCCACATCCGAGGACTTCCGAGCCCAGGCCCAGCTGGAGCAGCTCGTCACGTGCGCGAGGTGCGAGGCACCGCGCCAGCTCGTGGTTGGGCGGCGCCGCAACGGCTTGGTCCTCCAGCCGAGGCTTGAGCGGCCGGGTCGAGCTGCTGGACGTAGCCGATGTGCCCGCCCGCCATAATCCTGGCCGAGATCGGCCAGTCGGCCCTCTTGCGGCCGCCGCCCGATCTCTCAGACGCTCACGCCGGCTGTCGGGGTTCTGGCTGGGCGGCTGAGTATCCTGCCCGCGTGGCCGTCAATGTCCAGGTGCCTGGCAGCGGAGACGCTGCCAGAAGCGTCAGCTGGAAGTCTCGCGGTACGGCGAGCTCTTGCGCACGCTCGTTCGTCGCGAGCTGCGCATGCGCTTCAGGGTTCGGCGCTCGGACTCTTCTGGTCGCTGATCTACCCGCTCGCGATGGTGGCTGTCTACACGCTCGTCTTCTCGGTGCTCTGGACGGGCGACCGGGGACATCCCGCACTACCCGCTGTTCGTGCTCTGCGGGCCTGGCGGTGTGGGGGTTTCTTCCAGGCCGGCGATCCAGCTCGGGACGACCTCGCTCGTCGCAAACGGCGAGCTGATCAAGAAGGTCTGGTTTCCGCGCGAGCTGGTGTCGGCCTCTTCCGTGCTCGCGCAGACGGTCACGATCGGCGTGATGCTCGCGATCCTGATCCCGATCGCGCTCATCGTCGATGCCGTCCAACGCGCGGACGGTCGCGCTCGTGATCCCAATCGTCGCCGCGACTGATCTGCCTCGTGCTCGGCCTGGCGTGGATGCTGTCCGGTGGCGAACGTCTTCTACCGCGACGTCGAGCATCTGCTCGCCGTCGTCGTTCCTGCCCTGGTTCTTCCTCACGCCGGTCGCTCTACGGGCTCGACCAGCTCAGCGCCGCCGGCTCGCACCGCTGGCTGATCGTGGCTGATGCGCTACGGCAACCCGGTGCACGCCCTACGTCGAGGGCGTCCGCGCCGTGGTGCTCCAGGCGACGTGTGCCGGGCGCGCCGCTGCTCGTCTACATCTTCCTCGTCGTGGGCCGCTCGTCGCGCTGCTCGGCCTCCGGGTGATGCAGCGGTACGAGGATCGCGCTCGCAATCGAGCTTCTGACATGAGCTGCCACCAGATCGCGAGGTGCAGGCCGGCGAGATCCGCGCGCGCGGGCTCGGGCGGATGTTCAAGATCCGGCTCGCGAGCCGCGCTCGCTCAAGGCGAGACGATCCTTCGGCGCGAGCTGCCGCGCACGCGCGAGCTCTGGGCGCTCGCAGGACGTCGACCTCGACATTCGCGCCCGGTCGAGACGCTTCGGGATCGTCGGCCGGAACGGCTCCGGCAAGTCGACGCTGCTGAAGCTGATCGCCGGCATCTTCGCGCCGAGCGACGGGACGGCTCGAGGTCGGCGGGCGCGTCGGCTCGCTGATCGAGATCGGCGCCGGCTTCCATCCCGAGTTCACCGGAGTCGAGAACGTCTACCTGAACGCGCGCGATCTACGGCCTCAAGCGCAGCTACGTCGACGAGCACCTCGACGAGATCATCGAGCTTCGCGGAGCTCGAGCGAGTTCACGGACGTCGCCGTTCGGACCTACTCATCGGGGATGTACATGCGGCTCGGCTTCTCCGTCGCGATGCACGTCCAGCCGGACATCCTGCTGCTCGGACGAGGTGCTCGCCGTCGGCGACGAGGCGTTCCAGCAGAAGTGCTTCGGCAAGATCTGGCGACTTCAAGCGCGGCCGGCGGGACGATCGTCTTCGTCTCGCACGACCCGGCGGCGGTCGAGCAGCTCTGCGACCGGGCGATCACTGTCTCGAGCACGGACGCGTCGTCGAGCGCGGGACGGCCGAGCGAGGTCGTGCGCGCCTACCACCGCCGGCTGCGTGGCGCGCCGGCCCGCCGTGACGACAGGCGCGTGGATCGGCAGGTCGACCGGTTCGTGCCAGATGCACGAGGTGCGGGCGGTCGCGGGCGACCAGTCGATTCGCGACAGCTTCATGGAGGGCGAGCCGTTCGCGCGTCGAGGTCTGGCTGCGCGTCGGAGGACGGGCCTCGACAGCGGCGCAGCGTGACGATCGGGTTCCGGGACGGCGGCGGCCGGCCGCTCGGCTCGCAGACGACTCGACCGCCGTCGACCTTCGGCCGGAACGAGCTGCAGAGCGGCTGCGGCTCCACTTCCACGAGCTGCCGCTGCGCGAGGGGCGCTTCTTCGTCGACGTCCGGGTCGTCAGTCACGAGCGACGACCGCGAGCTCGCGGTCGCCGAGCAGCGCGCTCGAGCTGACGCGTCTACGGCCAGGAGGCGAGCTCGGAGGGCCGATTCGGCTCGGCGGCACGTGGGAGCTGCCGCGCCGGCGACTGAGGAGCAGGCAGAGGTCGTGAGCCGCTGAGCGTGTCGGCACCGCTTCTCGTCCGCGCCTGCCGGCTGGAGCCGGTCGAGCGCACGCCCGGTCTGGTTCATGCGCCAGGCCGGGCGTTCGCTGCCCGAGTACCGGGAGCTGCGCGAGCGCTACGGCGCTCTTCGAGATCGCCCGGCAGCCGGAGCTCTGCGCCGAGGTGACGCTGCAGCCGGTGCGGCGCCACGGCGTCGACGCGGCGGTGATGTTCGCCGACATCATGCTCCCGGTCCTCGGCATGGGCGTCGAGGTCGAGCTGGTCGAGAACGTCGGGCCGGTCGTGGCGCGCGCCGGTGCGCTCGCTCGCCGACGTCGAGCGGCTCGTCGTGCCCGAGCCGGAGGAGTCGGTGCCGTGGACGCTCGAGTCCGTGCGCCTCGTGCGCGAGGCGCTGCGGCCCGACCAGGCGGTCGTCGGCTTCGCCGGCGGGCCGTTCACAGTCGCCGGCTACCTGATCGAGGGCAAGCCGACGCGTGAGTTCAAGCAGACGAAGGCCTGCATGTACGGCTCGCCGGAGGTCTGGCACGCGCTGATGGACAAGCTCGCCGACGCGTTCGGGCGCTACCTGGCCGGCTGCGTGCGGGCCGGGGCCGACGTCGATCCAGCTGTTCGACTCCTGGGTCGGCGCGCTCTCGGTCGCGGACTACCGCGAGTTCGCCGCGCCCTACTCGGCGCGCGTGCTGGACGCGGTCGACGTGCCGACGATCCACTTCGCCACCGGCGACGCGCACCTGCTCGAGGAGCGCCGGGCGGTCGGTGGGGACGTGATCGGCGTCGACTGGCGCGTGCCGCTCGACGTCGCCTGGGAGCGGATCGGCCACGACCGCGGCGATCCAGGGGAACCTCGACGGAGCGGTGCTGCTCGGACCGTGGGAGCGCGTCGAGCGCGGGACGGAGGACGTCCTGCGCGCGCGCCGACGGGCGGCCGGGCCACATCTTCAACCTCGGCCACGGCGTCCTGCCGGAGACGGATCCCGACGATCTCGGGCGGCTTCGTCGAGCTCGTGCACGAGCGGACGGCGAAGGTGGCGGCATGAACGCCGCGGTGATCCTGATGGCGTATGGAAGCCCGGCGACCGCCGAGGACGTGCCGGCTTACCTGGCGGACATCCGCGAGGGCCGCCCGGTCTCGCAGGAGGCGGTCGACGAGCTGGCCGAGCGCTACCGCCGGATCGGCGGCCGCTCGCCGCTCGACGAGATCACGGAGGCGCAGCGCGCGGCGCTCGAGCGCGAGCTCGGGGTGCCGGTCTTCGTCGGCATGAAGCACTGGCGGCCGCGGATCGCCGAGGCGGTCGAGGCGGCGCTCGCCGGCGGAGCCGACACGCTGGTCGGCCTCGTGCTCGCGCCGCACTACTCGCGCCTGTCGATCGCCGGCTACCGCGAGCGGCTGGAGGAGGCGCTCGCAAGGGCCGGGCCGAGCTCGTCTTCGTCGAGAGCTGGCACGACCACGGGCCGTTTCTCGACGTGCTGGCCGAGCGCGTGCGCGGCTTCGACGGCCGCGTCGTCTTCACGGCCCACTCGCTGCCGGAGCGGATCCTGCAAGACGGCGATCCCTACCGCGACCAACTGCTGGAGACCTCGCGCCTGGTCGCCGAGCGCGCCGGACTCGCGGACTGGTCGTTCGCGTTCCAGAGCGCGAGCACGACCGGCGAGCCCTGGCTCGGGCCGGACATCCTGGAGGAGCTGGACACGGCTCGCGGCGAACGGTGTCCGGCGCGTGCTCGTCTGCCCGGTCGGATTCGTGTCGGATCACCTCGAGATCCTCTGGGACCTCGACATCGAGGCGCGCGAGAAGGCAGCCGAGCTCGGTCTCGAGCTCGAGCGGATCGAGTCCTGAACGACGACCCGGCCTTCATTCGCGCGCTCGCCGGCGCTCGTGCGCGAAAGGCTGCCGCCCGGAGGTCCCGCGCGTGAGCTCCCGGACCTGCCCCGACTGGCCGCGGCTGATGGAGATCGCGCCCGATCTTCAGTTCATGCACTACACGGTCGCCGAGGCGAAGCTGCCCGCGGAGGTACTCGCGAACCTGCAGGACATTTCGCTGCAGACGGTCGCGATCTGCTGCGACCTCGAGCGCCACGTCTTCAACGCCGAGCACACCGACCCGAAGGTCGCCGAGGCGCTGCGCGGCGACGCGCTGGTACGAGCCGCGCGAGCGGTCGACCCGCGGGGCCCGGGTCAGGCGGCCCGAGCTCCGGCGGCGACGGGGCCGTGGCCGGTAGGCGAGCACGACCGCCTGGACGCGGTCGCGCAGGCCGAGCTTCTGGAGGATGTGCGTGACGTGCGTCTTGACGGTCGTGTCGCTGATGAAGAGCTCCTGCGCCGATCTCGCGCGTTCGACAGGCCGCGCGGCGATCAGGCGGAAGACGTCGCGCTCGCGCTCGCGTCAGCTCGTCGAGCTCCTTCGGCGGCGTCGGGGCGTGGCATGCGCGGCGAACTGCTTGATCACGCGCTTCGTGACGGCGGGCGAGAGGAGCGCGTCGCCGGCGGCGACGGTGCGGATCGCGGCGATCAGCTGCTCGGGCGGGTCGTCCTTGAGCACGAAGCCGCTCGCACCGGCCCGCAGCGCCTCGTAGACGTACTCGTCGAGGTCGAACGTCGTGAGGATCAGGATCCGCGCGCCTCGGGTCGGCGGCGAGGATGCGCGCGGGTCGCCTCGAGCCCGTCGAGCTCCGGGCATGCGGATGTCCATCAGGACGACGTCCGGATCGAAGCGCGCGGCCTTGTCGACCGCCTCGAGCCCGTTGCTCGCCTCGGCGACGACCTCGATGTCCTCCTCGCCCGCGAGCAGCATGCGGAAGCCGGCGCGGACCATCGACTGGTCGTCGGCGACGAGCACGCGGATGCGTCACCGCCGTCGCTCGCCGAGCGGGAGCCGGCGTGCTGAGGACGAAGCCGCCGCCGTTCGCAGCGTCCGGCGGTCATCTCGCCGCCGTAGATCTTGACGCGCTCGCGGACGCCGACGAGCCCGTGCCCGAGGCCGTCGCTCGTCGGCGGCCCCGCGCCGTCGTCGCGCACCTCGATCTCGAGCTCGTCCGGGCCGTAGCGGACGGTCACGTCGGCGTCGCTGCGCGTGCGCGTGCTTGAGCGCGTTGGTCAGGCCCTCCTGGACGATCCGGTACGCGGAGAGGTCGATCGCCGCGCGGAAGCGGGAACGGCTCGCCGCTCGACGTGCAGCTGCGACGGGCAGGCCCGGCGCGCCCGACCTCCGTCCAGCAGCGCGTCGAGGCCGTCGAGCCCGGGCTGCGGCGCGAGCTCGACCTCGTCGCCGTCGCGGCGCATCGCGCCGAGGAGCCGGCGCATCTCGGCGAGCGCGGTGCGGCCGGCCTGCTCGACGCCCCGGAGCGCGTCGCGGTCCTCGGCCAGCTCGTCGGGAGCTTGTGCCGGACGGCGCCGACCTGGAGCACCATCACGCTGACGGCGTGGGCGACGATGTCGTGCAGCTCGCGCGCGATCCGCGCGCGCTCCTCGGCGACGGCGATGCGCGCGGCCGCCTCGCGCTCCCGCTCGGCCTGCGCCGCGCGCGCCTCGGCCGCCTCGGCCTGCTCCGCGCGCTCGCGGAGCGCGAAGCCGGCGAGCCAGCCGATCGCGAACAGCAGCGGGATGAAGACGAGCTCGCCGGCGCATGTGCCGGGCTTGTTGTAGACGATCGATCGCCGCGCCGCCGAGCACGACGCCGAGCCCGACGCGCGCCTGCAACGTCGTCGCGCAGGTTGCCGAGCAGGAACGCAGCGGCGCATGCCCGGCGACGAACGAGGCTGATCGGTGAACGCGACCAGCCGCCCGTCGACGAACGAGAGCACGGCGCCGAGCAGCCAGACCGACGCCGGTGCGCCGAACGGGAAGCGGCGGCGCGCGAGCAGCGGCAGCACGACCAGGCTCGGTGGCCGGCGACGGCGAACCAGTGCGTCGTGCGCGGCGCGTCGGGCTGCGTCGTCCGGAAGCGCGACCTCGAGCGACGCTCTCGAGCGGCGGCGACCACGATCAGGCGTCGAACCCGTACCTGCGCGGCGATGACCGACTGCTCACGCCGTGAACGTACTCCAGTCGCCCGACAGCGCCGCCTCCTACCTGAGGTAGGAGGTCGAATCGGCAGGCGGGCGAGCCGGACAGCGGCTCGACGATGGCGCACACGCGCCGGCTAGCGTCGACGCCATGTCAGTCCCCACGAAAGGACGGCTGATGGAACCACCGACGACTCGACACCTCAGCACTCACCGCGGATCGTCGCGCTGGCCCTCATCGCACGTGGCGCTGGCGGCTGGCCTACCTCCGCCTCGCCTCCGGCTCGAGCGCGGTCTCCGTGCCCCAGGGTGCGCACGCCGGCCAGCTGACGCTGCAATCCGTGCCGACTACGCAACGAAGAAGGGCGCGCTATGCCGCCGACTGCGGCACGCTCGTCGTGCCCGAGAACCGGCACGACCCGCGCTCGCGGCTGATCGCGCTGCCGGTGACGCGGATCCAGCGCGCGCTCTGGCGAATCCTCGGGAGCCGGTCTTCCGCCTCGAGGGCGGCCCCGGCCTGACGAACATGGACTTTCCCAGACGCGAGCCGCTTCGCCGGCGACCGCGACGTCGTGCTCGTCGGCTACCGCGGCGTCGACGGCTCCTCGGTGCTCGACTGCCCCGAGGCCGAGTCGGCGATGAAGCAGGCCCGCAACCTGCTCGCGAAAGGCCTACTACGACGCGTACGCGAAGCGGTCTGTCCGACTGCGCCAAGCGCCTTCGCGGTCGAGGGCGTCGACCTCGCCGGCTACTCGCTGCCCGAGCGCGTCGACGATCTCGAGGCCGCGCGCCGCGCCCTCGGCTACCGCCGGATCGACCTGCTCAGCGAGAGCGCGGGCACCCGCACGGCCCTGATCTACGCCTGGCGCTACCCGAAGAGCATCCACCGCTCGGTGATGATCGGCGTCAACCCGCCCGGGCAACTTCCTCTGGGACCCGCGGATCGACCGACGAGCAGGTCGGCAAGTACGCCGCCCTGTGCGCGACGGACGACGCTTGCAGCGCGCGCACGAACGACCTCGCCGCGACGATCCAGCCGACGCGTCGCGGACGATCCCGGACCGCTGGGGCTTCCTGCGCGATCAAGCCCGGCAACGTCGCGGATCGGCGCCTTCTTCGGGCTGATTCGACGCGACTGAGCGTGGCCTGCCGCTCTCCGGCGCCGCATGACGATCGACACGTGGCTGTCCGCCGCCAAGGGCGACGCGAGCGGACTGCTGGCTCCTGTCGGTGATGGCCCAGCTCGTCTTCCCCGAGGTGCAGGTGTAGGGCGACGCTGCGCCGCGGTCGGCGCGCACGGACGCCTCGTACGCCCGGCGCTACTTCGCGGCACCTCGAGGCCGCGGCTCGATCCTCGGCAGCCCGGGGACCGACTTCATCTGGGCCGGCGGCGCATCTGGCGACGCCTGGCCGGCCAACCCGGACGAGAACGAGTACTCGCGCGTGCGGGACTCGAGCGTGGAGACGCTGCTCGTCGGCGGGAACCTCGACTTCGCCGACCGCCGCCGCAGACGGCGCGGCGAGAGCTGCTGCCGCACCTGCCGAACGGCCACCAGGTCGTGCTTCCCGGGCTTCGGCGCACACCGACGACTTCTGGAGCTACCAGCCGGCGGCGGCCGACCACCTGGTCAACACCTTCCTCGACAGCGGCCGCGTCGACGCCGTCGCGCTACACCGCGAACCGGCGTCGACTTCGACGCCCATCACGCAGACGGCGATCGCGAAGATCGTCCTCGCCGTCCTCGTCGGCTTCGCCGCGCTGACCGTCCTGTCGCTGCTCGCGCTCTGGCCTGCGTGTCCGCAGCCGTGGCCGACTTCGGCGGCGAAGACCGGCGCCGCGATCCGGTCGCGCGTACGCGATCGTGCTCGGCGTCGGCGGCTGGTTCGGCGGCGTGCTGCTCGCGCTCACCGCGCTGCCGACAGTGGCCACTCGACAGCGAGCTGCTCGCGTGCGTCTCGATCGGTGGCTCCGGTCGGGCTCGTGGTGTTCTTCGCATTGCGACCGGGCCGGAGCCGCGTACCGGGCTACCGAGGGCGATCGGCTTCGCCGCCGCGGTCGCGGCGCTTTCGTCGGCGCCTGGCTCGGCTTCAACGTCGTCGTCGGGCCTGTTCAGCGGTCCTCACGACCGCGGCGATCGGCGCGACCGCCGTCTCGAACCCGGCCCGTGCTCGTGCATCGACATCGCGCGGCATCGCCAGTGTCGCTCCGGCAGCCGAGCCCGTCGACACCCGCCATCACGGCTGACTGATCCCAGGAGGTAGGCAGATGCAACCACCACGTCTCCATTCCAACCTCGCCGCCCGCATGGGTCGCTGGAGCGCCGCGCACTGGAAGACCGCGACCTTCGGCTGGCTCGCGCTCGTCGTCGTCGCCTTCGGCCGTCGGCACGGCGATCGGCACGAAGAACGTCGACCCGAACACGCGCCGGCCCGGGCGAGTCCGGCCGCATGGACAGGATCCTCGACGCCGGCTTCAAGCAGCCGGCCGACGAGAGCGTCCTGATCCAGAGCCGCCCGCCCGGCGCCGGAACGCCCGCCTTCGAGGCGGCGGTCGACGACGTCGTCGCGCGCGTCTCTCGGCGTGCGCCGCCGTCGCAGGCGCGTCCAGTCGCGGCCGGCGAGTCGCGAAGGACGGCCACGCCGCGCTCGTCGAGCTTCGACGATCCAGCGGCGACAAGGACAAGGCGGTCGACAAGATCGAGCCCGGTCCTCGACGCGGTCGCACGACGCGCAGGCGGCGCATCCGCGGCTTCACGATCGGCGAGTTCGGCGACGCCAGCGCCGTCAGAAGGCGCGTCGACACCGCTTACGGCGAACGATCTCGGCAAGGCAGGGCTGTTCTCGCTCCCGATCACGCTGATCATCCTCGTGCGTCGCGTTCGGCGCGCTCGTGGCCGCGGGCATCCCGCTGCTGCTCGCGCTGACCGCCGTCTTCGCGACGTTCGGCCTGATCGCGCTGCCGAGCCACCTGCTCCCGATCGCCTGCGAGGCGCTCGGCGATGGTGCTGCTGATCGGGCTCGCCGTCGGCGTCGACTACTCGATGTTCTACTTGAAGCGCGAGCGGCGAGGAGCGCGCCGCCGGGCGCAGCCGAGCGGCGGCGCTCGAGGCCGCCGCCGCGACCTCCGGCCGCTCGGTGCTGATCTCCGGCCTGACCGTGATGGTGGCGATGGCCGGGATGTTCCTGACCGGCGACCAGATCGTTCGCGTCCGCTCGGCTTCGCCACGATCCTCGTCGTCGCGGTGGCGATGCTCGGCTCGCTGACCGTGCTCCCGGCGCTGCTCTCGCGGCTCGGCGACAACGTCGACCGGCTGCGCGTCCCGCTCGTCGGCCGGCACCGCCGGCGAGCGACGGCGAGAGCCGCGTCTGGGGCGCGATCGTCGACCGCGTCCTGCGCGCGGCCCGCTGCTCTCGGCGGTCCTCGCCGGCGGGCTGCTGGTCGCGCTGGCCCTCCCGGCGCTGCAGCTGCGGATGGCGCCGCCGGGCGCCGGAGACGTTCCCGCAGTCGCTGCACGCGTCATCAAGACCTACGACCGGATGCAGAAGGCGTTCCCGGGCACGGCGCTGCCGGCCAACGTCGTCGTCAAGGCGGCCGAGCGTCGACGCACGCCGGCCGCGCGAGCGCGATCGCCGAGCTCGAAGCGGCGAGCGCTCGCCAGCGGCCGCGCCGCCGAGCCGATCACGGTCGACGTCAACCGACACGCAACGGTCGCGAACATCACCGATCCCGATCGCCGGGAACGGCGACCGACGCCGCGTCGAACGACGCCTTCCGCGCCCTGCGCGACGACGATCGTCCCCGAGACGGTCGGCGCGCTCCCGGACGCGGAGGCGGGCGTGACCGGCCGAACCGCCGCAGTGGAAGGACGCCGCCGACCACGCTGAAGTCGAACGCTCGCCGCTCGGTGGTCGCCTTCGTGCTCCTGTTCGCGTTCGCGCTGATGCTGGTCGCGTTCCGCTCGATCGTGGTCGCGATCAAGGCGATCGTGCTCAACCTGCTCTCGGTCGCCGCCGCCTACGGCGTGCTCGTGCTCGTCTTCCAGCACGGCGTCGGCAAGGGCCTGCTCGGCTTCGAGCTCGACCGGCGGGATCGACGCCGGTCGTGCCGCTGCTGCTGTTCGTGATCCTGTTCGGCCTCTCGATGGACTACCACGTCTTCATCCTCAGCCGGATCCGCGAGAGCTTCGACCGCGGGCGAGACGATGGACGACGCGATCGCGCACGGGATCAAGCGCACCGCCGGCGTCGTCACGAGCGCCGCGATCGTGATGGTCGCGCGTGTTCGCGATCTTCGCGACGCTCTCGATGCTGATCTTCAAGCAGTTCGGCGTCGGGCTCGCGGCCGCGATCCTGATCGACGCGACGATCGTCCGCGGCGGTGCTGCTGCCCGGCGACGATGAAGCTGCTCGGGACGTGGAACTGGTACCTGCCGAGCTGGCTCGAGTGGCTGCCGCGGCTCGAGCCTGAAGACGAGCCCGAAGCGGCCTCAGGCGGTGACGATCTAGCCGCCGATGCCTCGGGCGAGCACCTCGTCCAGGCGGACTCGTGTTCAGCACATCCCACGGCCCGGCGCCTCCGCGCCGGGCCGTGGGCATTGTCCGGCGGTGACCCCCGCACCGCTGGATAGGCTCTCGACGGCATGCCGACCGTTGTTGTTCCCTTCCGCGGAGAGACGGCAAAGCAGCGACTCGCGCCCGCTCCGGAGGACGTCCGCACGGCCCTCGCGCAGGCGATGCTCGAGGACGTGCTGGCGGCCGCCGAGCCGGTCGGCGAGGCGTCGTCGCCGACGAGCCCGGTGGCCAGGGCGCACGCGGTCGAAGGCGCGCTGCGCCGGCTCGAGAGCGGGCCGGTGCTGGTCGTCAACGCCGACCTTCCGTGCCGCTCGGGCGCGCGACCTGCTGACGCTTGCTCGGCGCGTTGCCCGAGGGCGGGATCGCGCTCGTCGAGGCGGCCGACGGAACGACCAACGCGCTCGCGCTCGCCTCGCCGCACCTGTTCGCGCCGCTCTACGGCCAGGACAGCGCGGAGCGGTTCCTCGCGCGGGCCGAGCGGCTCGGCGTGCCCGCGGTGCTCGCGGCGATTCCGAACCTGGCCGACGACGTCGACACGCTCGCCGACCTCGAGCGGCTCGAAGGCCGGCTCGGCTCCGCGCACTGCGGCTGCGCTCGACGGCGCTGCGTACCGGCCTCCGCGGTGAGAGTCGTCGTTCTCGCCGGCGGGCTCGGCGGCTCCCGGCTCGCGCTCGCCCTGGCCGAGACGATCGACCCGGGCGAGCTGACGATCGTCGGCAACGTCGGCGACGACGTCGAGATCCTCGGCCTCCACGTCTCGCCGGACCTCGACACGATCCTCTACACGCTCACCGGCCGGCTGGACGAGGCAAGCGGCTGGGGCCGCGCGGACGAGACGTGGAACGCGCTCGAGACGCGTGGCGAGCTCGGCGGCGAGAGCTGGTTCCGGCTCGGCGACCTCGATCTCGGCGTCCATCTCGTCCGCACCGAGGCGCTGCGCCGCGGCGAGCCGCTCTCGGCCGTGACCGGCCGGATTCGCGCGCGCCGTCGGGCTCGGAGCCGACGCTGCTGCCTGCCACCGACGAGCGCCTGCGCACGTGGCTCGCGACTCCCGCCGGCGAGCTGCCGTTCCAGGAATGGTTCGTCGCGCGCGGGCACCGGGACGAGGTGGACGGCGTGCGCTTCGAGGGCGGGAAGCTGCCCGGCCGGCGCCGGGCGTGATCGAGGCGCTCGAGGCCGCCGACCTGATCGCGATCGCGCCGAGCAACCCGTTCGTCAGCATCGGCCCGATCCTGGCCGTGGCCGGGATCCGCGAGGCGCTCGAGCGGCGCACCGTTCCGGCGGTCGCCGTCAGCCCGCTGATCGGCGGCGAGGCGGTCGCGCGGCCCGGCCGACGCGGATGCTCGCGCGCCTCGCGCGGCGGAACCGGCCCGCAGCAAGTAGCAGACTGTTACAAGGGCCTGATCGACGCGCTCGTGATCGACGAGGCCGACGCGGACGCCGAGGCCGGCGTGCGGACGATCGTCACGCGCACGCTGATGGAGGATGCCGAGCGGCCGCCGCCGCGCTCGCCGAGGCGGTGCTCGAATCCGTGGCGGCGCTGCGGTGAAGGTCGCGATCATCGGCGGCACCGGCGCCTTCGGCCGCGCGCTCGCCGCGGCGGCTTGCGCGACGCTCGGCGACGACGTCTACGATCGGCTCGCGCGACGCCGAGCGGGCCGGGAGCGGGCGCTCGAGCTCGGCGTCCAGGGCGGCAGCAACGAGGACGTCGTCCGCGGCGCCGACCTGGTCGTGCTCGCGACGAAGTCGAACGCGCACGCTCGAGACCGCCGTCGCGCTGGCAGACGCGATCGGCGACGACGCCGGTGCTCTGCGTCGCGAGCGACCTGCGCTTCACCGACACGGGATCGTGCCCGGCCTCGAGGAGGGTCGCTGGCCGAGAACGCTCTCGCGAGCTGATCGCAGGCGCCCGTCGCCTCGGGTCTGCAGATCGGTCTCGGCGATCGACCTCTCCGGGCCCGGAGCCGCCCGACCAGGACGCGCTCATCTGCGGCGACGACCTGGCCGCGAAGGAGCTCGCGCTGGAGCTGCGCCGGCCGCCTCGTGGGCGGTCGCGCGATCGACGTCGGCCCGCTCGCCAACTCCCGCGCGCTCGAGGCGATGACCGCCGTGATCCTGAACGTGAACAGGGACTACGGCGTCCACGCCGGCCTCCGCCTCACCGGCCTGCCGTGAGCGTCACGATCTGGCCGGTCGAGGGGCTGCCGGAGATCGAGGCGGGAGACGATCTCGCGCGCGCTGATCGCGGAGCGCGGCCGAGCTCGAGGACGGCGACGTGCTCGTCGTCGCGCAGAAGGCGGTCTCGAAGGCCGAGGGCCGCGATCGTGCGCCTGGCCGAGGTCGAGCCCTCCGAGCGGGCGCGCGAGCTGGCCGGCGACGAGCGACCCGCGCCGGCTCGAGGTGATCCTGCGCGGAGTCGGCGCGGATCGTCCGCAGCGCGCCCGCCGCTCGTGATCGCCGAGACGCGGCACGGCTTCGTCTGCGCCTCGGCGGGCGTCGACGCGTCGAACGCGCCCGAGGCCGGGCACGGTCGTGCTCCTGCCCGAGGATCCCGACGCCTCGGCGGCGCGGCTGCGCGAGCGCGCTGCGCGAGCTCACCGGCGCCGAGGTCGGCGTGATCGTCAGCGACTCCTTCGGCCGCGCCTGGCGCCAGGGCACGACCGACGTCGCTATCGGCCTCGCCGGGATCCGGCCGCTGCTCGACCTCGAGGGCACTGCGCGACGCGCCGGCTACGAGCTGCACGCGACCGTGATCGCGGTCGCCGACGAGCTCGCCAGGCGCAGCGGAGCTCGTGATGGGGAAGACCGACAGCGTGCCCGCAGCCGTCGATCCGGGGATTCGACGCGAGCGGCAAGGGAGCGGCGCGCAGAGCCTGGTGATGCCCCGCCGACCGCGACCTCTTCCGATGACCGACGAAGCAGCGCTCCCCGGAGGATCTCGACCGCGAGCTGATCGAGCTGCTGAACGAGCTCGCGCGTCGTGCTGCCGGGCGTGCAGGTGCTGTTCGCGTTCCTGCTCGCCGTCCCGTTCTCCGAACGGCTGGAAGCAGGTCACCGATCTGCAGCGGGACGTCTTCTTCGTCGCCTTCATCGCCACGGCTGCCGCCTCGATCCTGCTGATCGCTCCGTCCGCGTACCACCGGCTGCGCTGGCGCGAGGGTGACAAGGAGCACATGCTCGCAGACGTCGAACCGGCTCGCGATCGCCGGCACGGCGTTCCTCGCGCTCGGGATGACGGCGGCCGTCTTCCTGATCACGGACATCCTCTTCAAGGCCTCATGGGCCGCGCTGACGACGGCGCTGATCGCGGGCGCCTTCGCCTGGTTCTGGTACGGCCTGCCGCTCAGCCGTCGACGTGCGCGACGGGCGCAGCGCGATCCCGTTGAGGATCTCGCGCACGATCCGGTCGGCCGACCAGGGCGGTGACGTCGGCCGAGCCGCACGGCGGTCGGGATCACCTCGACCACCTCGGCGCCCACGAGCTCGAGCTCGCCGCGCGACCGTCGCGGCAGGCCCAGAGCAGGTCGCCGCTCGTCATGCCCGCCGGGCTCCGGCGTGCCGGTCCCGGGCGCGAACGCAGGGTCGAGCACGTCGACGTCGACGGTCAGGTAGACCGGGCCCGTCGCCGACGACGCTCGAGCGTCCGGCTCGACGACCGTCGTCGATCCCGAGCTCGCGGACGTCGTGCATGAAGAAGCTCGTGATCCCGTGCTCGGCCTGCCACGCGGAACTCGCTGCTCGCCCGGCCAGTAGCCGCGCAGGCCGATCTGGACGTAGCGCGTCGGGTCGACGTGCCCTGCCTCGACGAGCCGGTACATCGGCGTCCCGTGCGAGACCTCGACGCCGAAGACCTCGCGGCCGGTGTCGGTGTGCGTGTCGAAGTGGACGAGGCCGACGCGGCCGTCGTCGCGCGGCGCACGCGCGGACGTCCGGCTCGGCGATCGAGTGGTCGCCGCCGAGCACGATCGGCGAGCGCGCCGGCGTCGACGACCTGGCCGACCAGCTGCTCGATCGCGGCGTGCGAGCGCGGCCGGGTCGGCCGGCAGGCACCGGCCGCGTCGCCGAAGTCGACGATCCGCAGCTCCGCGAACGCGTCGACGCTTCGACCTCGAGGTGCGGCCCGGGCGGGCAGCTCGCCGCGCGGATCGCGCGCGGGCCGAAGCGCGCGCCCGGCCGGTCGGAGACGAGGTCGTCCGTCGGCGCGCCGACGATCGCGACGTCGACGCCCGCCGAGCTCGGCGGGATCCTGTGTGTACGGCGCGCCGCCGAAGGTGAGCAGGCCCGCGTAGTCGGGCTTCTCGCCGTACTCGCGCCAGCGCTCGAGCGGGTCGATCACGGCGCGATTGTCGCCTGCGGCGTCGGTAGGCGCTCGCGCACTGCCACTGTGTCGCATCCTTCCAGAGGCACGGCGGTTCTTCTAGCCGACGTCCGCGCGCTGACTATCGTCCCGGCGTGCGCCTGAACAGTCGGCCTGTGATTGTGATTGCCGCGATAGCCGGGGTCGTCCTGATCGCCCTCGCGATCTACTACTGGGCCGTGCCGGCGAGCTCGCTTCCCCTCGTGGCTGCCCGGCCACGAGGCGGGATCGAGCCACCACCACGTCAAGCACGGAATCGCGTCGTTCCTCGTCGGCGTCGCGCTGCTTCGATCTTCGCCTGGTTCCAGAGCGGCGCCGAAGCGGCCCGGCGCTCAGGCCTGACCGGCGCGTGGTCGTCGCGAGCTCATCACGTACTGGCAGGCGATCGTGCTCGGCCTGCTGCAGGGCGTCTCCGAGCTCTTCCCGATCTCGAGCCTCGGCCACAGCGTGATCCTGCCGAGCCTGCTCGGCTGGGACATCCACCAGAACGACGCGTACTTCCTCGCCTTCCTCGTCGCGACGCACCTCGCCACCGCGCTCGTCCTGCTCGGCTTCTTCTGGCAGCGACTGGGTGCGGATCGTCAAGGGCCTCGGGCGCAGCCTGCGCGACCGCGGGATCGACCCCGGACGACACCGACGCCAAGCTCGCCTGGCTGCTCGATCGTCGGGACGATCCCAGCCGGCATCCTCGGCCTGACTGCTGGAGCACAAGCTGCGCCACGTGCTTCGCCTCGCGCGAGTCGCGCGTCGATCTTCCTGATGCTGAACGGGCTCCTCCTCTACGGCGCCGAGCTGCCTGCGCCGGCGCGCGCCGCAGACGGACGAGCGACGACGACGCGCGGATCGCCAAGCAGGTCGGGCTGGGGCGGAGCGTTCGGCGATCGGCGCCGCCCAGGCGCTCGCGCTGATCCCCGGCTTCTCGCGCTCGGGCGCGACGATGGGCGGCGGCCTGCTCGTCGGGCTCTCGAACAAGGACGCCGCGCGATTCGCGTTCCTGCTGGCGACGCCGATCATCGGCGCCGCCGCGGTGCTGAAGCTGCCCGACCTCTTCGGCTCGACCGGCGACGGCGTGCGCGGGCAGGCGCTCGTCGGCGCGCTCTGCTCGGCGCTGACCGCGTACCTCGTCGGTCCGGTTCCTGATGCGCTTCTTCGAGACGAACACGCTGATGCCGTTCGCCGATCTACTGCGGTGTCGCCGGTCTCGCGGCGACGCTCTCACTTCGCGCTCTGAGCCCATGGAGGTCGATGCTCGTCAGGCACGGCCAGACCGAAGTGGAGCCGCACGGGCCGGCACACCGGCCGCACCGACGTGCCGCTGACCGAGGAGGGCGAGCGACAGGCGCGGGCGGTGGGAGCGGCGCTGCGCGGGCGCGAGTTCGCGCTGGTGCTGTCGAGCCCGCTGCTGCGGGCGCTCGACACCGCGAAGCTCGCGGGCTTCGAGCCGGAGGTGCGCGACGACCTGGCCGAGTGGGACTACGGCGAGTACGACGGCCTGACGACGCCGCGAGATCCGCGAGCAGGTTCCCGACTGGACGATCTGGCGCTACGGCGCTCTTGGCGGGGAGAGCCGTCGAGCAGCTCGCGGTTCGCGCTGACCGCATGATCGCCGAGCTGCTGAAGGTCGACGGCGACGTGCTCGTCTTTCGCACGGGCACTTCCTGCGGGTGCTGACGGCGCGCGTTGGCTCGAGCTCGGGGCGGCCGAGGGCGGCTGTTCGCGCTCGACTCCGGGACGCTCAGCACGCTCGGCTTCGAGCGCGACCAGCGCGTGATCCGGAGCTGGAACGTGCCGGTCTCGGGTTGAGTTTCGGTCAGGGACGACCGGACGCCGGCACCGCGTTCTCTCCGCGACCGTCCACCACCGCCGGCCCAGATTGTCGCTCGGAGCGGGCGCGGCAGGCCGTCCTATGGACGAATTGGCACACCTTCGTTCCAACCAGCGTGTCCCTTCCAGGCGCACTTCGGGGACGAGTCCCCGCCGGTTAGGGTCGGCTGCGCAGTGCGGGACAGCGCCGACGTTCTCACCGACCCGCCGCCTCCGGCGGCGGACGCGCAGATCGCCTACGGGCCGGAGCCGCTCCAGTTCGGCGACCTCCGCGTCCCGCCCGGCGACGGGCCGTTCCCGCTCGCGCTCGTGCTCCACGGCGGCTACTGGCAGGCGATGTACAACCTGATCCACACCGGCCACCTCTGCGAGGCGCTCCGCGACGCCGGGATCGCCAGCTGGAACCTCGAGTACCGCTGCCTCGGCGTCCCGGGCGGCGAGTGGCCGGCCGCCGCGGAAGACCTCGACCGAGCGCTCGCGCACCGCGACGACCTGCCCTTCGCGCACGACGGCCGCACCGTGCTCGTCGGCCATTCCGCCGGCGGCCAGCTCGCGCTCTGGGCGGCGAAGCGGAGCGGCCTGCCGGTCGTGGCCCTGGCGCCGGTCTCCGACGTCCGCGACGCAGTCGAGCGGCGCGGCCCCGAGAGCGCGCCAGGCCGCTTCATGGCCCCGGAGCACTTCGCCGACGGCTCGCCGCTCGAGCTGCTCCCGCTCGGCGTCCCGCCAGATCGTGATCCACGGCGACGGCGGACGACGAGCGTCCCCTACGAGATGAGCCGCCGCTACGTCGCCGCGCGCGGGACCGAGGCCGAAGCTCGTCACGCTCGAAGCGCACGGGCCACTTCGAGCCGATCGACCCGCAAGCGCCGCAGTTCGCGCAGACGCTCGCCGCGATCGAGCGACTCCTCTAGCCGAACGAGATCACGCTGCGGATCCCGTCCTGGGCCTCCATCAGCTCGAAGCCGCGGTTGACCTCGTCGAGCGTCAGCCTGTGCGAGACGAACGGCTCGACGTCGATCTCGCCGGCGAGCCAGCGGTCGACGAGCTGCGGCACCTGGTCGCGGCCCTTGACGCCGCCGAACGACGAGCCGGCCACGCGCCGCCCGGTGATCAGGAAGCGCGGCACGACCTCGAGCATCTCGCCCTTGCCCGGCGACGCCGCACACGGTCGCAGAGCCCCCAGCCCATCCGCGCCGACTCGACCGCCTGGCGCATCACCGCGACGTTGCCCGGTCGCCTCGAAGGTGTAGTCGGCGCCCGAAGCCGCCGGTCAGCTCGAGCATCTGCTCGACCGTGTCCGGCCCGCCGACCAGCGTCTCGGTCGCGCCCTGCCCGCGCGCCAGCTCGAGCCGCTCCGTCGGAGAGGTCGACGCAGACGATCCGCTCGGCGCCCTGCAGCCGGCAGCCCGCGACCGCGCCGAGCCCGACCATGCCGGCGCCGAAGACGACGCACGTCGAGCCGGCCGCGACCTGCGCCGTGTTCATCGCGGCGCCGAGGCCGGTCGAGCCCGCAGGCGAACAGGCAGGCGCGATCGAGCGGCGCCTCGGGTGACACCTTCGCCAGCGCGATCTCGGGCATGACCGTGTACTCGGCGAAGGTCGAGCATGCCCATGAAGTGCCGGACCGGCTCGCCGTCGCGCGAGAGCCGCGTCGTCCCGTCCGGGCAGGTAGCCCGAGCCCCTGCTGCTCGCGGATCGCCAGGCAGAGGTTCGTGCGCGGGTCGAGGCAGTGGACGCACTCGCGGCACTGCGGCGAGAAGAGCGTGACCACGTGGTCGCCCGGCCGCGATCGACGTCACGCCCTCGCCGACGCGCCTCGACCACGCCCGCGCCCTCGTGGCCGAGCACCGTCGGCGAGTAGCCGGACGGGTCGGCGCCGGAGGCCGTGTAAGAGGTCCGTGTGGCAGACGCCGCAGGCCTCGAGCCGGACGAGCACCTCGCCCGCGCGCGGCTCGGCGAGCTCGAGCTCCTGCACCTCGAGCGGCTCGCCGAATCGACTCCAGTACGGCTGCGCGGATCTGCACGAACGCGATCCTACGGGCCGCTAGGCTCCAGGTCGTGCCGCTACGAGGAAGCTGCCAGTGCGGCGGAGTCAGGTTCGAGGTCCCGGACCACTTCCAGCCGAGGGCCTTCTGCCACTGCGCGACCTGCAAGAAGCTCTCCGGCGGCGTCGGCACCGCGAACGGCCGTCTGCGCGGCGACGAGGTCACGATCGTCGAGGGCGAGGGCTGCTGCACCTACCAGCCGGAGGAAGGCACCGCGAAGACCTTCTGCTCGGTCTGCGGCTCGAACCTGTTCGGCGGCGGCTGGCCCGAGACCGAGCACGCGAGCGTCCGCCTGAGCGCGATCGACGACCCGCTGACCGCTGGCGCCGCGAAGCACATCTACGCGCGCTCCGTGGCGAGCTGGGAGACGCTCCCGGAGGACGGCCTCGAGCGGGTCGACGGTTCCGGCTGAGCCCGCCGGAACGAGACGAGCACCGCGCGCTCCGAGCCGTCACTTGGCCAGCTCCTTGACGGTGCCGATCCCGCGCGCGTACCGCTTGAGGTCGATCGCGCCCGGCTCGAGCGGCGTCCACTCGCGCGTCTTCATGCGCGTCGGTCAAGCTGCCGTACGGAACGCGCACCGGGACTCGATCGCCTGCACGCGCGAAGTGAGTCCTCGGCGTGGCCCTTGTAGAACTCCTGGCGGAAGCGTCGCGCCGACCTTCGGGTGGGCGAGGCATGAAGATCCCCGGCTGCGCGCCGTTGCGACCGCGCCAGCCAGCTGCCCCTGCCGGTGCTCGTGACCTTGCCGCTGCCGGTCGAGCTCGGCCGTCGCCTCGCCGAAGTACCAGACGTTGCCGTCGTTGTCCTGCGAGTACCAGTCGGTCGTGCGCTCACCGAGGTGGCCCGAGAGGTAGAGGTTGTCGCGGATCGCAATGCACTCCGCACCGGCGATCGTCCTCGTTCGATGCGTCACGGTGACCAGCTCGCGCGAGGGCTGGCCGTCCTTCGCTCCGGTGTAGACGTACTTGGACCCACCGGGTGGAAGGGGAACCAGGGGTTGTCGACGGTCGCGGAGTAGTCGCCGGCCGGTCTCGGTAGCGCCGCGCCGCCGTGCGTCCCGCTCGAGCCGCACCCGGCGGCCGCGAGCAGGAGCACGGCGGCTGCGGCCGCGACCCACGCGCTAGGACTGCGGCGCGATCGAGGACGACGCTGCCGTCCGTCGCCGTCGACCCCGATACCTCGCGGTTGCCGACGTCGACGACGCAGACGATCCGACCCGCCGTGGCGTCTCGAGATCGACCTGGCCGACCTGTCCGCTCCAGGCCCGCTCGGCGGCCGCGACGGCCTGGGCGGTCGTGATCGACGCCTGCGGGAGGTACTGCTTGCCGTCGTCGAGCGTGCCGGGTTTGACCAGGTGCCCGTCGTCGTTGATCAGGCCGCTGCCGCCGCCGAAGGCAAACGCGAGCCGCGGCGAGCGCCACGACGGCTGCGAGCGGCGGCGAAGGCGGCGATGCGCTTGCTCATGAGGGTCTCCTTCCGGCGATGACGCGGCGCACGGTAGAACCCCGGTGAGACGGCCGTGAGAGCACAGCAAGCGGTTCTCTCATCGCGCTCTCATCGAAACCGGCGAAGATGCCGGAATGCGCGTGCTCGTCGTTGAGGACACGCTGCAAGATGGCCGGCCTCGATCCGCCGCGGCCTGGTCGAGGAGGGCCACGCCGCGGACGTCGCCGCCGACGGCGAGGACGCGCTCTGGATGGCGCAGGCGCACCCGTACGACGCGATCGTGCTCGACGTCATGCTGCCGGGCTCGACGGCTTCGAGACCTGCCGCCGGCTGCGCAACGGCGGGCGTCTGGTCGCCGGTGCTGATGCTGACCGCGCGCGACGCGGTCGAGGACCGGGTCGCCGGCCTCGACGCGGGCGCCGACGACTACCTGACGAAGCCGTTCTCGTTCGCCGAGCTGCTCGCGCGGCTCCGCGCGCTGGCCCGCCGCGGCGAGCGTCGAGCGGCCGACCGATGCTCGAGGTCGGCGACCTGCGCCTCGACCCGGCGACGCCGCGAGGTCTGGCGCGGCGACGCGGAGATCCAGCTCTCGCCGAAGGAGTTCGCGCTGCTCGAGACGTTCATGCGCCGGCCCGGGCCAGGTGCTCTCGCGGCTGCAGCTGCTCGAGCACGCGTGGGACTTCGCCTACGAGAACCGCTCGAACGTCGTCGACGTCTACGTCCGCTACCTGCGCGAGAAGATCGACCGGCCGTTCGGACGCGACGTCGCTCGAGACCGTGCGCGGCGTCGGCTACCGGCTGCGGGCGGACGCGTCGTGAGCCGGCTCCCGATCCGGCTGCGGCTCGACGCTGTTTTCACCGCGGCGATGGCGGTCGTGCTCGCCGGCGCCGCGCTGGCTTCGCTCTACCTGCAGGTCGGCTCCGCGACCTGGCGCTCAGCGATCGACCAGTCGCTGCGCTCACGGGCGCAGGACGTCGGCGCGCTCGTCGCGACGGCGGCTCGCTGCGTTCGACCGCGAGCGCCGCTGATCGAGAGCGGCGAGTCGTTCGCGGGCAGCTCTCGACCGGCGCGGTCGCGTCCTCGATGCGAGCGCCTCGTTGCACCGAGCCGCTGCTCTCGGCGGACGAGCTGCGCCGCGCACGCGTCGAGCCGCTCTGCGTTGAACCGGCCGTCGGCACCCGGGCTGGACGAGCCGACGCGGTTGCTCTCAGCGGTCAGGTCGCCACGGGAGTCGCTCGTCGTCGGCGGCACGCGCGGAGAACCGTGCCGAGACGCTCGGCACTTGCGCAGGGCGATTCTTCATCGGCGGGCCGGTCGCGCTGCTGCTCGCCGCGCTCGGCGGCTACCTCGCTCGCGGGCGCGGCACTGCGCCCGATCGAGGGGATGCGTCGCCGCGCGCAGGAGATCTCGACGTCGTCGCTCGACGAGCGGCTGCCCGGTTCCCGCCACGGGCGACGAGGTCGCCCGGCTGGGGAGACGCTGAACCGGATGCTCGAGCGCATCGAGGACGGCCTCGCGCGCGAGCGTCGGTTCGTCTCGGACGCAAGCCACGAGCTGCGGACGCCGCTCGCGCTGCTGCAGACCGAGCTGGAACTCGCCTTGCGCGCAGGGCCGTTCGCCGGATCAGCTCCGCGCCGCGATCGAGTCGGCTGCCGGGGAGACCGACAGGCTCGCGCGGATCGCCGACGACCTGCTGCTGCTGGCCCGCTCCGAGCAAGGGCACCTGCAGCTTCAGCTCGAGCCGCTCGACTCACGCGGAGCTGTTGAACACCGTCGCGCGGCGCTTCGCGCGCGCCGGGTGACGTCGTCGGTCGAGGCCGGCGGCGGGAGGCTCGACGGCGATCGGCTCCGGCTCGAGCAGGCGCTCGGCAACCTGGTCGACAACGCGGTGCGTCACGGGCGGCGGCGCATCGCTCCCGCGCGGCGCCGGCGCAACGGCTCGATCGAGCTGCACGTGCTCGATCGCGGCACGGGCTTCCCGCCCGCCTTCGTCGGGCACGCGTTCGAACGCTTCCAGCCGTGCTGACGAAGGCCCGCGGCGGCGAAGGGCGCGGGCTCGGCCTGGCGATTGTCGAAACGATCGCCCGGCGCCACGGCGGGCGCGCCTATGCCGCCAACCGCGATGGCGGTGGCGCCGACGTCTGGATCCAGTTGCCGGCCTGGCACGAGCCGGGGACGGCCCGCAGACGCCCCCGGCTCGCAACTGGTCTAGCCGTCGAACTCCTTCTGATCCTCGTCGTTGATCCGGCCGCGGATCTCGCCGCCGGGCCAGCAGGGTCGTGTGGATGTTCGCGTAGGAGTGCCCGGCGCGCATCGCGCGCAGGATCTCCTCGAACGACCCGGGCTCGATGCCCTGGCCGTTCCGGCCCGATCACGTCGGCCGGGTGGCGTCGCCCTCCACGATGTCCGGACACGTTCGGGCACGGCGTCGGCTTCGTGCTGCCTGCCGCACAGGGAAGAACGCGACGCCGGCCGCGAATGTAGCGCGAACCGAAGTGGACGTGCGCGAAAGAGCGAGTTGCCGCCCTCCAGGCCGTGGTAGTCGAACTCGTAGTGGAGGGTCTGGTGTCGTCGACGGAACTTCAGCGCTGGAACTCGCCCACAGCCGGTCGACGAGATCGACGGGGTCTCGTTGAACCCGTTCAGCTCGGCGCTTGAGACTCCCTTCCGTGTTCGGCGGATTGCGCGGGCCATCCGGCCCGGCCACCGCGTACGTCACGGCTGCCAGCCCGGCCAGCATGGCGACCGTCAGCGGCGCAAACCAGCGTCTGCGGGCCATACCTGCCTCCTCCTCTCTCGGGTCGGAGCTCGTCCCAGCCCTCGCCCAGGAGAACTCTCTGGTGGCGCGAGTCTACGACAAGGACCGGCGCGCCCACGGGACGGCCGGCTCCGAGGGGAACTAGGAAGCGGCGATCCCGGCCGCGCCGACCGGCAGGCCGGCGATCTGGTCGACCTGGGTCAGCAGGCTGCCGTTGCCGTTGATGCGGAAGCCCGGTGATCGGTTCAGCCCGTCGGTGAGGTTGTGCGAGGAACTCACCGTTGGTGCTGACCGTCTCGTCCAGCGGATGCTGCCCCGCGCCGAGGCTGGCGGTGACGCCGCTCGCGTCGAGCAGGGTCAGCGCGCCACTCTCGCGACGCACCAGACCGGAGAGCGACCCCGAGCCGGCGTTCGCGGTGTGAGGCGTAGTGGCCGTCGACCGGTCGCGATCAAGCCAGCACGGTGCGGCCTGGTGCGTCGAGACCGCGCCGCTGATCACGCCTCGCGCCTGGCCGGGCTCACGTTGCAGGACGAAGCCGAGCCCGCGGCTCTCGGGAGACAGAGCAGGTGCCGCCGCCGAAGTCGAAGCCGAACGGGCGTGCCGCCGGCCGAGGGAAGACGTTCGGGGCGCCAGCCACGCCGTGGCGGTCGAGCGCGGTGAACGTCGCAGCGTGCTCGAGTTCTTCTCGGTCACGACGAGCGCCTTGCCGTCGGGCGTGAACGAGACCTGCATGCCGGGCCGGAGCTGCCGGCGCCGAGCGGCTGGGTCGAGCCGGCGAGCGGGAGTGGAGGCTCTCGCCGTGCTGGCTGAAGCCGGCGATGTGCTGCCCGCGCCGCCGCATTCAGCTACGTCGAAACATCGTGCTTGCGGTAGGTGAGGCTGATCGGCGTCGAGCCGCCGGAGGGGAACGGTCGTCACCCGCTTCAGGCGGTCGCTTGTCGACCTTGAACTCCGTCACGGAGTTGCTAGCGGCGTTGACGGCGAACAGGCGATGCCCGTGCGCGGCAAGAATCAGCGAGCCCTGCGAGCCAAGCCCGCCGCCGGAGCCGTTGCCGCCGGTCGGGTAGCTGCCGGCCGGCGTCAGCGTCCGCGCCGGCGGGACGGTCGTAGACGAGCACCGCGTTCCCGCTCGCCTGCGTTGCGAGCGTGAAGACAACGCCGGGAGCCCTGTGGCCCGCCGAGGCCGAGCCGGCGAACACCGCCGACGCCGATCGCGAGCACGCCGACGGAAGCAGCAGGATCTTCCTCTGCACTGTGAGCCCTCCTTGGGGAGATGACCCGGAGGTTTCGGCGCCTCCGGTTTTGGCCCTACCAGTCTCGCCCGGTGCCGATCCGTTACGGCCGACTTAGACTCGCCGCATGATCTGCGCGAGCTGTGGGGCCGAGAACCGGGAAGGCGCACGCTTCTGCGACTCCTGCGGTGCGGCGCTGGCCGAGGCCGCGCCGGCGCGCGAGGTGCGCAAGGTCGTGACGGTGCTCTTCTGCGACGTCACCGGCTCGACCGCGCTCGGCGAGCGGATCGATCCCGAGAGCCTGCGGCGCGTGATGGCGCGCTACTTCGAGACGCGCGAAGGCGATCGTCGAGCGGCACGGCGGCACGCGTCGAGAAGTTCATCGGCGACGCGGTGATGGCCGTCTTCGGCGTGCCGGCGTTGCACGAGGACGACGCGCTGCGCGCGGTGCGCGCCGCGGACGAGCTGCGCGCCGGCGCTCGCCGAGCTGAACGACGAGCTCGAGCAGGCGTACGGCACTCGCGCTCGAGCTGCGCATGGGCGTCAACACCGGCGAGGTCGTCACGGGCACCGAGGAGCGGCTCGCGACCGGCGACGCCGTCAACGTCGCCGCGCGCCTCGAGCAGGCGGCCCAGCCCGGCGAGGTGCTGCTCGGCGAGGAGACGTACCGGCCTCGTGCGCGAGCGGTGTCGAGGCCGAGGCCGCGTCGCCGCTCGAGGCGAAGGGCAAGTCGCAGCCGCTGACGGCCTACCGCCTCGTCTCCGTGCGAGCGGAGGCGCCCGGCCGCCGCCACGGCGCCCAGATGATCGGCCGCGAGCGCCAGCGCACGAGCTGCTCGAGGGCGCGTTCGCGAACGTCGTCAGCGAGCGCTCGTGCCATCTGTTCACGATCCTCGGCGCGGCCGGCGTCGGGAAGTCGCGGCTCGTCGCAGGAGTTCCTGGCCGGTCGTCGACGGCGCCAGGGTCGTGCAGCGGGCGCTGTCTCTCCTACGGCGAGGGGATCGGCTACTGGCCGGTGACCGAGATCGTCAAGCAGCTGGCACCCCGGGACGGCGTGACCGGCCCGCTGGCCTCGATCCTCGGGCGACGACTCGGCGGCGAGCTCGCCGGAGGAGATCGCCTGGGCGTTCCGCAAGCTGCTCGAGGCGCGCGCCGCGGAGCGGCCGCTCGTCGTGCGTCTTCGACGACGTGCACTGGGGCGAGCCGGCGTTCCTCGACCTCGTCGAGCACGTCGCCGACCTGAGCCGCGACGCGCCGATCCTGCTGCTCTGCATGGCGCGGCCGGAGCTGCTCGACGTCAGGCCGGCCTGGGGCGGCGGCAAGCTGAACGCGACCAACGTCCTGCTCGAGCCGCTCGCCCCGGACGAGACCGGCGAGCTGATCGACCGCGCTCGCGGACGAGCGTCGCGGACGGGCTCCGCGGCCGGATCCTCGAAGCCGCCGGCGGGAACCCGCTCTTCGTCGAGGAGATGGTCGCGATGGCGGCCGAGGGCGACGCCGAGGTGACCGTCCCGCCGACGATCCAGGCGCTGCTCGCCGCGCGGCTCGACCAGCTCGACCCGGCCGAGCGCGAGCGTGCTCGAGCGCGGCGCGGTCGAGGGCCAGGTCTTCCACCGCGGCGCCGTCGTGGCGCTCGCGCCGGCGGACGCAGGTGGACGGTCAGTCTCGTGACGCTCGTTCGCAAGGACCTCGTTCGGCCCGAGCGGCCGCGGTCTTCCCGGACGACGACGCCTACCGCTTCCGCCACCTGCTCATCCGCGACACCGCCTACGAGGCGCTGCCGAAGGCGACGCGCGCCGAGCTCCACGAGCGCTTCGCCGACCTGGCTGCGAGGAGCACGGCGCCGACGCTGGTCGAGCTCGACGAGATCGTCGGCTACCACCTCGAGCAGGCGTACCGCTACCGCGCCGAGCTCGGACCGCTCGACGACCGGGCCACAGCGCTCGCCGAGCAGGCGGCCACACGTCTCCTCGCCGGCAGGCGACCATGCGCTGAGCGCGGTGACGGGCCGGCGGTGATCCGGTTGCTCCGCGCGCGCTGGCGCTGTTGCCGCCAGGCCGATCCGGAAGCGCCCGCCGCACAGCTCGAGCTGGCCCGGGCGCTCTCGAGCAGAGGCGATCTCGACGCGTGCATGCGCGCTGCTGGACGAGGCCGTCTCAGCTGCGCGCGAGGTGGGCGACGAACGGCGCGCGCGCTCAGGATCGCATCAGGATCGACTTCGAGCTCTCTGGTCGCTCCGCGACTGGAAGATGACCGGAGGCTCTCACGCGAGGCGGAGGCCGCTCGCCGAGCTCGACCGCATCGGCGACGACGACAGAGCCGTCTGGGCGCTGCGCGTGATCGGCGCGCTGGTCGGTTGGCTCGGCAACAACGGCGAGGTCGCAGACGACACTGGCGGCGCGCGGTCGAGCGCGGCGCGGCGAGTATGCGACAACCTTCGTCAACGACGTGCTCGGGTGGATGTTGCTGGGTGCCTGGTGGGGGCCGACCTCGGTCGCGGAGGGTGCGCGAGCTCGCCGACGAACGCTCGCGACGACGTCGTCCAAGCGGCTTGAGAGGCTACGCGCGGGTCGTGCGTGGAGTCGCCGTTGCGGCGGAGGGGCGACTGGAAGAGAGGGCGGTCGAGGTCCTGGCGGGAAGGACACTGCTGCGCGACCTCGGAGACGGATCTCATGGGCGGGGCTCTCGGCGACTGGAGGCCGACATGGAGCTCGCGGGCCGGCAGTCCAGACCGCGCGTATCGGGCTCTCTCGCGGACGGCGCGGAAGTGCTTCGCGGCAAGCTCCGAGGCGGGTACCTCGCGACCGGTCATCAGCATCAGTCGCTCGCCGCGCTCGAGCTGGGACGCCAGACGGGAGGCGCTCGAGCCTGACTGCGAAGGCCTCGAGAGTCGCTGTCCCGGACGACATCGACCCGCACGCCCGCGATCGCATCGTCCGGGGCGGGTCGCTGCGCAGCGGGTGACTTCGCGACGCGGCCGAAGCTGATCTCAGAAGCCGGTCCGCAATGCATCGAGCCGACCGATTTCGCGGCGCTCAGCTCGACGCCTCGCGCTCGCGCGTGCCGAAGACTCGCGCGGCTCGCCGGCCGGACCGACGAGGAGCGCGCCGCGCTGGCAGACGCGCTCGCGATCGCCGAGGCGAAGGGGTCACACGGTCGCCGTACAGCGGATCCGCGGCCGGCTCGAGGGCTAGTCACCGTTTCGATACCGAACTCGACCAAGCGCGTAACCCACGCCGCGTCGGCCCGGCTGCTAGCGCGTCGCCCCGAGCGCCCCGGAGCTGCGGGCGCGTCCAGAGGAGAAGGAGGAACTGCATGACACGCAGGAAGCGCTATGCGGTCGCTGCCCGGGCTCGCGTCTGCCGCCGTCGCCCGGCGGGATCGTGATGGGGGGATGATGCGAGGAGATCGGGCGCCGCTGGTGAGGCGCGCGCCGGCGAACACATGAACCGTCATACGGCCATCGGCCATTCTCGACCCACCGCATGGGGCGCCCGAACGAGCTTCCGCCCGCCCACCTGTCGCGGTGATGAAGCGAACGGCGCGCCGCCCGGACAGCTGTCTCGTTGCGTCGTTCGTATCCACGTGACAGACGACGCTCAGGAAAGGCGCCCTTCCGGCCCGCCCGGCGAACGCCGCTGGGCCGTCCTCTACGACGCGGGCTGCGGCTTCTGCACGTGGCTCCTGTCCTTCGTGCTGCGGTGGGACCGCGCGGCGCGCCTGCACCCGATCGCACTTGGGCGACCCGAGGCTGACGACCTTCTGCAAGCGCTCACGCCCGCTGAACGGATGGCTTCGTGGCACCTGATCTCTCCTACTGGCGAACGACGCTCGGGAGGTGCGGCAGTAGCAGCGCTCCTGCGAGTGCTGCCTGGGGGCCGGCTTCCCGCAGCCGGTCTCGCGCGGTGTCCCAGACTCACCGACCGCGGATATCGATGGGTAGCCGAACACCGCTCGCAGCTCTCCAGGCGCGTGCCGTCAAGCGTCAAACACCGCGCCAGCCAACGCGTTCACCAGCGCGAGCATGACCGAGAGACCCAATGACGTCACACCGCATTCAACTTGCCCCTTTTGAGGGCAGCGATGGACTCGTTCGCAGCGCAAGCGCTGGCGTGATCCTGTGGGTGAATATCGCTCATGCGGCTCATGCATCGCGGGCAGCAGCGACTTCGTTGGCTGCGAATCGAGCTTGTGGAGAACTTTGCTACTCATCGGCTGAGCCCGACAGACCGCGACCTGCGAAGAGCACTGATTCGTCGCTGAAGCGCCAAACCGAGCTGCCTCCGGGACTTACCGGACTCAGCTCGCTGAATCTCCGCCTCCTGGGCAGTCTGTTGGCGAGCGTGCCAAAGGTCGACGTCGCAGTAGCTCAATCTCCTCGACCAGCATCAAAGAGTGCTCTGCCGGCGGCCCGTAGCTCGTCGCGGCGCGTCGTTCACGAGACCTTCGCCCTAGGTCGCGCAGCATCTCGAGCTTCTCTTCGTCCAGACGGTCCATCAGGCGCCCTCCTCTCGGCACTTCTGGAACGCCGCCGCAGTCAATTGGACGTGCCCGCCGGTTCGTCTCGGAGGAGGTTCTCACACGCGCGCTCCGTTGTGCGACCTCAGCTTGTCCACAGCGTCCGTCAGTCGCTCACGGCAGCAACGACGGCGAGCGGCCTCGGCCCGGCAGCTCGAGGAATGGCAAGGCGACCTCCGCTCAGGTGGCTCGCGCGGGAAGACCGCCCTCGTGGGCCAGTGTTCGGGAATGTCCGCGCGGACACACGCGGGCGTGCGGCGGCTGATTACCGGTTAGCGTCGTTGTCGAGCCACGAGCCGACGACGACCGACCAGAACTCTGGCTGCGCGCGGAAACCGAGCGATTCGTAGACCGCCTGCGCTTCATCGGTCTGCAACCCGACATGTTGCCCCGGCACGCCCTCAAGCAACCTGGCGGATCATGGCCGAGGCGATGCCTTGCCTGCGGTACGCCGAGGCAGTCCAGACGTCGAGCAGATACGCGTTGCATACACCGTCCGAAAGGAGGCGAGGCCATGCCCACGACGCGACCGCCATCCCGGGCGAACGCGACGTGTTGAGACTGACGGAAGGATCGACGAAGAGCCTCGGGCGTGCGCCCGTTGTCGAGATTGTCGGCCGCCAGATCGGCCTTCGCCTGTGCCCAATTGATGCCCTCGATCGAGCCATCGATACGGACAGTCACAACAAGCAGGATTGCACGCAGTCGCCTGGGCCACCCCCGCGAGCGATGAGCCTCTTCCCTGCTGGGCTCTCGGGCCCCGTCTTGGTAGTAGTAAAGTCGCTCACTGGGAGGCGGGCGTGCGACGCCAAACGGTTTCCCTGATAGGAGCCCTTGTACTTCTCGCCGCTGTTCGCGACGGGAAGCACGGCCATTGCGGTGTCATCGAGAACTCGGGCTACTACTGCGGTGGTTCCCTCAGCGCGGATCGGCGCGATCTACTTCGACGGCTGGGCCTGCCCGCTGACGAACTTCCGCTACAGGGCCTCCTGAGCGGCAAGTTCGCTGGCCGCGGCCTTCCGGCTGGCGCGACGACACACCGCAGGCGATGCAGGCACAGCTGCGCTGGGCACACAGCGACAGGATCGCCTTCTTCTTGTTCGACTGGTACCGGGAGGACATCGATCCTGTCTCAACGTCGCGCACGACGCTTCTACCTGAAGCTGCACGACCACGAGGTTGTCGGCTTCCGCCCTGCTGTACGTCAACCACGATCCCTTTGGCGTCTCTCCGGCGGAGTGGCCTGCGCTCGTCAGAGCGGTGGGCGACGCGGGACTTCCTGCAGCCCGACTACCTGCGAATCGGCGGCAGGCCGCTGCTCGTCATCCTCGGCAACGACTCTCTTCCAGGCAGCAGCAAGGAGAGGCACGGCCGGCGTCGACGCTGCGCTTGCGACCCTGCAGAACGCGGCGCATCAGCACGGACTCCCCGGGGTCTTCGTCGTCGGGGTCGCTACACCGACTACCTCAACGCGGATTGCTTCCCGGGGTGCGTCGGGACCGACGGAGGACCTACGGGGGCTTGCCCAGAGGGCTACGACGGGCTGACCGAATACGCCTACACGGGCGTACTCGCGCCGATCGATGGCCCCCGGCCGTACAGCGACGTCGTCACCGCCAAGGAGCTGAACTGGGAGCAGTTCGCCTGTGAAGACCCCAGCAATACGTAACT
>ERZ1370068.4739-contig-3794_pt1 | contig 31808 bp, 41 predicted proteins | sample MGYA00561227_ERZ1370068 | MGnify/ENA primary metagenome ERZ1370068 (study PRJEB38410, sample SAMEA6850437) | metagenome | study: Metagenomic assessment of the ecological functions of the soil: analysis of the soil microbiota associated with the...
AGGTTACGTATTGCTGCCCCAGGCCCAGAGCACCGGGAGCTGGGCGGGGTCGGAGGCCATCTCGCCGCACAGCGAGACGGGGATGCCCCGCAGGCGGCCTGCTCTACCACCGTGCGCAGCATGCGCAGCACCGAGGGGTGGTGGGGCCGGTAGAGGTCGGCCACCTCCTCGTCGTTGCGGCCCACGGCCAGCGCGTACTGCACGAGATCGTTGGTGCCGATGCTGAAGAAGTCGGCTTCCTGCGCCAGCAGGTCCGCGGTCACCCGCCGCCGCCGGGACCTCCACCATGATCCCCACGGGGAGGCCGGTCCGGTGCGGGATCCCGGTCCGTGCGAGCACTGCCGCCTCCTCGGCCAGCATGGCGCGCACGGCGCGGATCTCCTCGCGGTGGGTCACGAGCGGGATGAGGACCCGCACATCCCCTCCACGGCGCGCGCGCAGGATGCCCTGGAGCTGCGGGCGGAAGATCTCGGGGTGGCGGAGGCAGTAGCGGACGCCGCGCAGTCCCAGCGCGGGGCGCCCGAAGAGCTTGTCCTCCCCAGGTCGAAGATGCGCAGCACCACCGGGTGCGGCGCCACGCGGCGGCAGAGGTCGGTGTAGAAGCGCGCGTGCTCGTCCCGCCGGGGGCCTCCGTCCGGCCCAGCAGCAGGAACTCCGAGCGGTAGAGCCCGATCCCCTCCGCCCCCAGCCGCATCGCCAGGTCCACCTCCTCGGGGAACTCGACGTTGGCGCGCAGGGTGACCGTCACGCCGTCCAGGGTGACCGTGGGAAGGACGCGCCCTGGTCGGCCGCGGTCTGGCGTGTCTCCTGGGCCCGCCGCCGGCGCTCGGCCTCCGACGACGGCCGCGGGGTCCGGCTCGATCTCGATGGTGGCGGCGTCGGCGTCCACCAGCACGGTGTCGCCCGACCGGACCCGGCGGCTGGCGTCGTGCAGGCCCAGGACGGTGGGGACCCCCAGGGCACGGGCCAGGATCGCGGTGTGCGAGGTGGGGCCCCCCGAGGTCGGTGGCCAGGCCCACCACCCCCATGCGCGTCAGCAGCACGGCGTCGGCCGGCCCCAGGCTGGCCGCCACCACCACCACCGGGCCCTCCGGCGCCGGCGGCGCCTCCGAGCCTCCGGTCAGCACCTGCTGCAGCCGGCGGTGCACGTCGGCCAGATCCCCGCGCGCTCGCGAAAGTAGGCGTCGTCCACCTGGGCGAAGCGGCTGATGAAGCCGTCCACCGCCTCCTTCAGCGCCCAGGAGGCGGACAGGCCCATGTCGCGGATGCGCCGCTCCGCCTCCGAGATGAGCCCCGGATCGTCGAGGATCATGAGGTGGGTCTCGATCATCCCGGCGAAGCGGTCCCCCAGGGCCTGGTGCACCCGCTCCTTCAGCTCCAGGAGCTCGGCGCGCACGCCCTCGCGGGCCTGGGCCAGGCGCGCGATCTCGCCCGGTGCCGCCTCGGGGGCAAGAGCAAGGCACCGGCGGGACCGTGCCCGGGATCGAGGAGCATGGCCCGTCCGAGAGCGATCCCCCGGACACGCCGATCCCGTGCAGCACCTGGGGCATCAGTCGTCCTCTCCGAACCTTCCACGCACGAGGTCCACGGAGCGCGCGCAAGGCGACCTTGGCGTCCTCCCCCTCGGCGGCGACCCGCAGCCGGCTCCCCGCCCGGCGGCCAGGGTGAGCAGGCCCAGGATGGACTTGCCGTCCACGCGCGTGCTGTCCTTGGTCACGCTGATGCGCGACTGGAAGCCGTTGGCCACGTGCACGAACTTGGCCGCCGCGCGGGCGTGGAGGCCGAGGCGGTTCCCGACCTGTACCTCCTCGTCGATCACGGAGCATCCTCCGGCCCGGACTGGCGTGGCGGCCCTCCAGAAGCTCGGAAGCCACCTGGATGGACTGCTCTCCCTGCGCTCGGCCACCCGCCGCGCCACCTCCGACAGCTCGGCGTCCCCCGCAGGTTGACGCACTTGATCAACATGGGGAGGTTCACGCCGGTGACCACCCTCGATGCGCCCCGGCTCCAGGCAGCGAGAGCGCCAGGTTGCTGGGGGTGCCCCCGAACATGTCGGTGAGGACGAGCACGCCGCCCTTGCGGATCCACGCGAGCGATCGCCTCCTGGATGCGCCGGCCGGCCTGCTCCATGTCCACTTCCCAGCCGATGGAGACCGCCTCCAGCGCGTCCACGTCAGCCACGATCCGGCGCACGGCGTCCACCAGCTCCCCCGCCAGCTTGCCGTGGCTCACCACCAGGAGTCCCGGCACGGCTCACTCCCTCCCCAGGTCGCGGTGCCTCACCGTGGCGGGCACGCCTCCCCGGGACAGATGGGCTTGCAGGTCCTCGGCCAGCGCCACCGAGCGGTGCTTCCCGCCGGTGCAGCCCAGCGACACCGTGAGATAGCTCTTTCCCTCGGCGGAGTACAGGGGCAGCAGGAAATCGAGGAAGGCCTTCAGGCGGTCCATGAACTGCTGCGTCTCCTCGCGGTCGGACAGGAACGTGCGCACGCCCTGGCTGCGGCCGTCCAGGGCCGCAGGCCGTCCACGAAGTAGGGGTTGGGGAGGAAGCGCACGTCGAAGACGAGGTCGGACTCCACCGGGATCCCGTACTTGAAGCCGAAGGAGACCACGTTGACGTTCAGGACCTCGCGGTGCCCGCCCTCGCCGTAGGCGTTCTTGAGGAAGCTACGGAGCTCGTGGGCGGAGAAGCGCGTGGTGTCGATCACGCGGTCGGCCAGGTCGCGCAGCGGCGCCAGGGCGGCGCGCTCGCGGTCGATGGCCTCGTCCAGCGTGCCCCCGGCTCCATCATGGGGTGGGGCCGCCGCGTCTCGCTGAAGCGGCGCTTCAAGACCTCGTCCGAGCCGTCGAAGAAGAGCACGGTGACCGGAGTCCCGTCGCGCTGCATCTCCCGGAGCATGTCGGGGAACTTCTCCAGGAACATCCCTCGCGCACGTCCACCACCAGCGCGGCACGGCGCACCGGCTCTCCTCGCCGCTGGATCAGGTCCACGAAGGGTGGGATGAGCAGGACGGGGAGGTTGTCCACGGTGAAGAAGCCGATGTCCTCGAGGCAGTTCGCGGCCAGCGACTTCCCCGAGCCGGAGAGGCCGGTGACGATGACGAGCCGATCCACCCTAGGGCTCCCCGTCGCGCGGCTCCCGCGCCTGCAGGGCCTCGCGATCGTCGTCCTCTTCCGGTCCGCCGTTCCCCAGCCGCTCGCCCAGGCGGCGCGCCAGCTCGCGGGCCGGGTGGTAGCCCTTGAGCTTGAGCAGGTGATTGCGCGCCGCCACCTCGATCAGGACCGAGAGGTTGCGTCCCGGCCCCACCGGCATCTCCACGTAGGGGAGCTCGATCCCCAGGATCTCGTGGCCGCGCTCGTCCAGGCCCAGCCGCTCGTAGCGCTTTCCCGGCTTCCAGGGGTCGAGGCGGATGACGAACTCCACGAACTTGTTCTGGCGGACGGCGGCCACCCCGAAGCAGATCGGTGACGTTGACGATCCCCAGTCCCCGGATCTCCATGTGGTAGCGGGTCAGCTCGGGTCCCGTGCCCACCAGGGTGGTGGCGCGCCGCCGGATCTCCACCACGTCGTCGGAGACCAGGCGGTGGCCGCGCACGATGAGGTCGAGCGCGCACTCGCTCTTCCCCACCCCGCTGTCCCCCAGGAGCAGGACCCCCAGGCCGTAGATGTCGAGCAGCACGCCGTGGAGCACGATGCGCGGGGCCAGCCGGTCCTCGAGGTACACGGTGAGGCGATCGATCACCTCCGAGGAGGTGAGGTCGGTGCGCAGCAGGGGGACCCGGTTCTCCTCGGTCTCCGCCAGCCAGCTCGGGCGGGGGCGTGAGACCGGTGGTGAGGACGAAGCAGCTCACGCCCTGCCGGCAGAGCTGGGAGACGATGCGGTGCCGCTCCGCCGGGCCGCGCTCGGAGAGGAAGGTGATCTCCGACTTTCCCAGGATCTGAACGCGGCCGGGATGGATGTACTCGAGGAAGCCGGCCAGGGCCAACCCCGGTTTCTGGATGCGCGGGCGGTTGACGACGTTGTCCAGCCCTTCGCCGCCGGCGAGCAGGGTGAGGCCCAGCGGCTCGGCGGCCTGATCGCTGAGCAGCTCTCGCACGACCATGGTGGGAATGGCGGAGCGTTCGTGCGCGCTCACCGGTGCTCCAGGAGAGGCGGCATTCTAGGAGCCGACTTCGAAGGGTGTCAAGGTTATCAGGGGACGGTGGCGTGCGCTTCTCGTTGCATTGACACCTTTCCGGCGTGCATGCCATAGTGCACGGCCCCCGCGCTGCGTTGCAGGAGTATCTCTCATGTCGCGAAACGCCGTCGTCCACGTGATCGGAACGGGCACCATCGGCGAGCCGCTCATCGGCCTGCTCACGGCGATGAAGGAGCCCCTGGGGATCGAGGACGTCACCTTCCACAAGCGCACGCCGTTGCTCACCGACCGCTCCAAGGTGACGAACCTCCTGAAGCGCGGCGCCAAGCTGGCGGTGGACGACTCGGCCGTGCGCGGCTTCCAGGAGCTGGGGATGGAGCCGTCCTACGAGGCCAGGGAAGCCCTCGACCGCGCCGGCGTGGTGATCGACTGCACGCCCTCCGGCGTGGGCATGGAGAACAAGACCGAGTTCTACGAGAAGTACGCCGCCAACTCGCTGGGCTTCATCGCGCAGGGAAGCGAGTTCGGCTTCGGCAAGCCCTACGCACGCGGCATCAACGACAGGGCACTGGTCAGGGGAAGGATCAGTTCCTGCAGGTCGTGTCCTGCAACACGCACAACCTGTCCATCCTGATCGACACGCTGGCGCTGAAGGACGACGGGCCCGACAACCTGCTGGAGGGGCGCTTCGTTTGCATGCGCCGGGCCAACGACATCTCGCAGGACAGCTCCTACTGTCCCTCGCCTCAGGTGGGCCGCCACAAGGATGCCCGCTTCGGCACGCATCACGCGCGCGACGCCTGGCACCTGTTCAACACCATGGGCTACGACCTGAACCTCTTCTCCTCGGCCATCAAGCTCAACACACAGTACATGCACACGATCTACTTCGACATCCGGGTCAAGAAGCCGACCACGGTGGACCGCCTGCTCCACAACATCCAGACCAACGACCGCATGAGCCTGACCTACAAGAACTCCGCCAACTCGGTGTTCTCCTTCGGGCGGGATTACGGGCACTACGGGCGGATTCTGAACGTGACGGTGGTCGCGGCACCCACGCTGGCGGTGCGCAACGAGCGGGAGATCGTCGGGTACTGCTTCACGCCCCAGGACGGCAACTCGCTGCTCTCCTCGGTTTCGGGAGCCACCTGGTTCCTTTACCCGAGAACTACGAGGACCGGATCCAGTGCCTGAAGCCGTACTTCTATCCGGAAGTGTGATCCGACTACCGCTTCAATCTCCGTATCTCTTCCGTCAGCTTGGGCAGCACCTCGAAGACGTCGCCCACGATCCCGTAGTCGGCGACCTTGAAGATCGGCGCCTCGGGGTCCTTGTTGATGGCGACGATCACCTTGGAGGTGGACATCCCCGCCAGGTGCTGGACGGCGCCGGAGATCCCGCAGGCCACGTAGAGCGACGGCGAGACGACCTTCCCGGTCTGCCCCACCTGGTGGGCATGAGGGATCCAGCCGTCGTCCACCACCGCGCGCGACGCTCCCACGGCGCCCCCAGCGCCGCCGCCAGGTCGCGCACCAGCGAGAAGTTCTCCGGTCCCTTCAGGCCGCGCCCTCCGGAGACGACGATGGGCGCTTCGGCGACATCCCGCTCCTGTTCCTCGGCTTCTCCAGGCGCACCACCTTGATCCGCGCCGGGGGAGCGGAGGAGAAAACGGCTCCACGGCCGACGGTGCGGTGGTCGTCAGGAGATCCGGCCGGGAACACGTTGGGGCGCAGCGTGACCACCACCGGCCTCTGGCCGGCCACGCGCACCCGCGCGTAGGCCTTGCCGGAGTAGACCGGCCTCCGCCCGCGCACGCCGTCGTCCGAGATCTCGACCTCCACCAGGTCGCTCAGGCAGGCGCCGACAGCCGCGCCGCCGCTCGCGGCGCCACGTCCTTCCCATCGCCGTCCCCGCCAAGACGATCAGCGCCGCACCGGTGCTCTTCGCCGCCTCCGACAGCGCCGCGGCGTAGAGCTCGGGCGCGTAAAGATCGAGGGCGGCGTCTTCCAGCGCCAGCACGCGGTCGGCGCCGTAGGGCCCGACCGCCCCGGCCACCGAGGCGGCGTCCTTCCCCAGGGCGAGCACGCTGACCTTGCCGGCTCCCGCCAGGCGGCGTGCCGCCCGCACCGCCTCCAGGACCGGCCGCTTGACCTCGCCCTCGCGGCGCTCCGCCAGGACCAGCACCTCGGCCATCACAGGACCTTCGCTTCCTCGCGCAGCAAGCGCGCCAGCTCGCGAGCGGTGTCCGCCAGGGTCGCCCTGGAGGATCTTCCCCGCCTGGCGCGCCGGCGGCAGCTCGAGGGCTTCCCAGACCACCGCGCTCGTCGAGGGTCACGCCCAGCTCCTCGATCGACAGGGTGTCGATGGGCTTCTTCTTGGCGGCCATGATCCCCTTGATGTTCGCGTAGCGCGGCGTGTTCAGGCCCCTTGTCGCAGGTGATCACCGCGGGCAGCGAACCCTCCAGGACCTCGACCACGCCCTCCACCTCGCGCCGCGCCGCCAGCTTGCCGCCGGCGATCTCCAGGCGGCCACCACGGCACCGGCATGCGGGAAGGTCGAGCAGCTCCGCCAGCATGGGCCCCGTCTGCCCCTCGTCGGTGCCCACCCCGTACTTCCCGAGCAGGATGAGGTCGGGGCTCTCGCGGCGGGCCACGGCCGCCAGCACCCGGCGCGCGCGACAGGCCGCTGGCGCCGTCGGGCAGGTCCTTCACCAGCACCGCGCGGTCCGCGCCCTTGGCCAGCGCCTCCCGGAGCACGCTCGAAGCGGCCTCGGGGCCGCCGCAGACCGCCACCACCTCCCTGCCCCTGCCGCCTCCTTGAGCTTCAGGCCCTTCTTCGAGGGCGAACTCGTCGTAGGGAGGCGATCATCTTCACGCCCGCGGGATCGAGCGAGGGCCCCGCCGGCGGCCAGCTTCACCTTGGCCTCGGTGTCGGGGACGTACTTGAGCACCGACCAGGATCTTCATGGGCAGGCTTCGCTGTGGCGGACGAAGAGCAGGGAGGCATTGGTGCCTCCGAACCCGAAGGAGTTGTTGAGGCCGCGCGGCACCGGCATCGTGCGCGCCACGTTGGGCACGCGCAGTCGAGGTCGCACTCCGGGGTCAGGCACTTCCTGGTTGATCGTGGGCGGCACCTTGCCGTGGTACAGGCGCCAGGACGGACACCGCCGACTCAGGCCGCCGGCCGCTCCCAGCAGGTGCCCGGTCATGGACTTGGTGGAGGCGAAGACCAGCTTGCGCGCGTGGTCGCCGAAGACGCGCTTCACGGCCAGCGTCTCGATGCGGTCTCCCACCGGTGTCGAGGTGCCGTGGGCGTTGATGTAGTCCACGTCCTCGGGCCTGGCACCGGCGTCCTGCAGCGCCTGCCGCATGGCCCGCACGGCGCCGTCCCCGTCCTCAGCGGGAGCCGAGATGTGGTAGGCGTCCCGGCTCGATGCCGTAGCCGGTGAGCTCGGCGTAGATGCGCGCACCGCGCGCCAGGGCGCGCTCCCGCTCCTCGAGCAGCGAGCACTCCCGCCCCTTCGCCCATGACGAAGCCGTCGCGCTCGGCGTCGAAGGGACGACTGGCCTTCTCCGGTGCGTCGTTGCGGGTGGACAGCGCCTTCATGGCGCAGAAGCCCGCCGACGGCCAGCGGGCTGATGACCGCCTCGGTGCCGCCGGCCATCATCGCGTCGGCCCCTCCGTCCTGGATGAGGCGGGCCGACTCGCCGATGGCGTGGGTGCCCGTGGCGCAGGCGGTGACCACGCGACAGGTTCGGGCCCTTGGCGCCGTAGCGGATGGAGACCTGCCCCGAGGCCGAGGTTCACGATCATGCCGGGGATGAAGAAGGGCGAGATGCGCCGCGGCCCGCGCTCCAGCAGGCTCCTTGTGCTGGCGCTCGCAGCAGGGCAGCCCGCCGATCCCCGAGCCCACGTAGACGCCCACCCGCTCGGCGTTGCCGGGCGTCGATCTTGTAGGCCGGCGTCGTCCAGCGCCTCCTGTGAGGCCGCCACCGCGTAGTGGATGAAGGTGTCCATCTTGCGGACGTCCTTCTTCTCCATGTAGCGCTCGGGATCGAAGCCGCGCACCTCTCCCGCGATGCGGCAGGAGTACTCCGCGGCATCGAACTTCGTGATGGGACCGATCCCGCTGCGGCCGGCCAGCAGCGCCTCCCAGGTGGAAGGCGTGTCGAGGCCCACGGGCGAGACCAGACCGATCCCCGTGACGACCACGCGTCGACTGCATGCACGCTCCGATGGAAGAGCGCCCCGGAGCGGGCGCGGAGCTCGTCGCCTAGGACTTGACGTGGGCCTCGATGTAGTCGACTGGCCTGCTGACGTTGCCGATCTTCTCGGCGTCCTCGTCGCTGATCTCGAGGCCGAACTCCTCCTCGAGCGCCATCACGAGCTCCGACCACGTCCAGGGAGTCCGCACCCAGATCGTCGACGAACGAGGCCTCGGACTTCACCTCGTCCTCGTCCACCCCAGCTGCTCGACGATGATGTGCTTGACCTTCTCCTCGACTGACGATGCCATCGTGCCGACCTCCGTTTTCCCGTCCGCTTCCGCGGCCGGTGCGGACTACATGTGCATGCCGCCGTTGACGTCCACGGTGATCCCGTGATGTAAGCGGCGCCTCTCTCCCAACAAGGAACCCGACCGCGGCCGCGCCACGTCGGCCGGCGTGCCCAGCCGCGCATGCGGCACCTGCTCGAGCAGCTTGCTCCGTTGCTCCTCCGTCAGCGCGCGGCGTCATGTCGGTGTCGATGAACCCCGGCGCCACGCAGTTGACGGTCACGTTCCTCCGCGCCAGTTCCCGGGCCAGACTACGCGTGAACCCTTCTATGCCCGGCCTTGGCGGCCGCGTAGTTCACCTGCCCGGGGTTCCTGATGCGACCGAGACCGAGGTGATGTTGACGATCCGGCCGTGGCGGGCACGCACCATCGACGGGACGAGGGCCCGGCACACGCGGTATATCCCCGTCAGGTTCGTGCCGATCACGTCGTCCCACTCCTCCTTCTTCATCCGCAGGAGGAGGTTGTCCCTCGTGATCCCGGCGTTGTTCACGAGGAGCGGGATTCTACCACGCGCCTCCACGAGGCCCGCGAGAGACCCCGCCAGCTGGTCGTCACGGGAGATGTCCAGGGCCAGCGCCTCGGCCGACCCGCCCGGCCTCGCGGATCGTCTGGGCGGCCTCCTCGGCGCCGGCCGCCCCGGGCGGCCACCACCACGTGCATCGCCGCCGGCGGCCAGGGTCTGGGCGATCTCCAGCCCGATCCCCGCGATCCCCGGTCACGAGGGCGGTCTTTCCCGGCAAAGGGCTGTCCGGTCCCGCGCATGCCGCCCCCACCCTCGCGCAGCGGCGGTCGCCACCCTTCGGGGTCCGCCACGGGGACGCACGGTCAGGTCCTTGCGGATGCGGCGCACGAGCCCCGTCAGCACCTTCCCCGGGCCCACCTCGAGGAAGCGCGTGAAGCCCGCCTCGCGCGAGCGCGCACCGCCTCCTCCCAGCGCACCGGCGAGGCGACCTGGCCGACCAGTAGCGCGTCGGGCGGCAGCTCCGGTGGTGACGGGCGCGGCATCGACGTTCGTGTACGACGGGCGCCATGGGGTCGGCGAACGGTCGTGCTCCAGGCGAGGCGCCAGACGCGCCGCCGCCGGCTCCATCAGGGCGCAGTGGAAGGGAGCGCTGACGGGCAGCGCCACCGCGCGCTTGGCGCCCGCCGCTTGGCCGCGCTCGGCCACGCGCGCACCGCCGTCCGCGTGTCCGGCGATCACCACCTGGTCGGGCCCGTTCCGAGGTTCGCGGCGCGCCACGACCTGACCGCGCGCCTCCTCGCGGCAGACGGTCTTCCACCGTCGCGCGCGGCAGGCCGAGCACGGCCGCCATCGCGCTCCACTCCTCGGGGACCGCCTCCTGCATGAATCGACCGCGCTGCCGGACCAGGCGCACGCCGTCGCGCAGAGTCAGGCTCCGGCGGCGACCAGTGCCGAGTACTCTGCCCAGGCTGTGGCCCGCCACCGCCTCGGAAGCGCACGCCCGTGCCTCGAGCACGCCGCCAGCGCCGCCAGCGAGGCGGTGAGGATTGCCGGCTGCGTGTTCTCCGTGCGCGCCAGATCGGCCTCGCTTCCCTGCGAAGCAGAGCGCGAGAGCGCGAACCCCAGCGCCGTCGTCCGCCTCGTCGAAGACCGCCCGCGCTTCCGGGAAGCCCTCGGCCAGCGCCTTCCCATCCCGGCGCTGCGACCCCTGCCCGGGGAACAGCAGGGCGAGCGGCCCGTCTCCGCGCTCACCAGCGCACCACCGACGCGGCCCAGGTGAGGCCGGCGCCGAAGGCCGCCATCAGCACGACGTCCCCTCGCGTATCCTTGCCTGCCCGCACGGCTTCATCGAGCGCGATGGGAATGGAAGGCGGCGGAGGTGTTCCCGAAGCGCTCGATGTTGACGTGGCAGCGCTCGGGCCCGTCGATCCCCGAGGCGCACCCCGACGGCGTCGATGATGCGCTTATTGGCCTGGTGGGGAATGAACCAATCCACGTCGCCTGGCGTCAAGCCCACCCGGCTCAAGGACCTCCAGCGACACCTCCTCGATCGAGCGCACGGCGATCTTGAAGGTCTCGTTCGCCTCCGCATCTTGATGAAGTGCGGAGCCCCCATCCACGGTGGCCGTGGGTGGAGGCCGCACGCGTGCCGCCGCCGGGGATCGTGGATGAAGGACGCCATGCTGCCGTCGGTGTGCATGCGCGGTGGCCAGCACGCCGCGCGGAGGATCGCCCGTCGCTCATCACCGACCGCACCCGCGCCGTCGGCGAAGATCACGCAGGTGGTGCGGTCACTCCAGTCGATGTACTTGCTCAGCAGCTCGGCGCCGATCACCAGCACATGCCGGCAGCGGCCCGACAGCACGAACTGCTTGGCCACGCGAGCTTGCGCGTAGATGAACCCCGAGCAGCCGGCCGGAGAGGTCGAAGGCCGCCGCTTTCTGTGCACCCAGCGTGTGCTGCAGGGTGCAGGAGGTGGCGGGGATGGGGCATGTCGGCGTGACGGTGGCCAGGATGATGAGGTCCACGTCCCTGGGCGATCCACCGCGGCGGCCGATGGCCTGGCGCGAGGCCTCGGCCGCGTACTTCGAGACCCTTCGCCTTCCGCCGCCACCCGGCGCTCGCGGATCCCGGTGCGCGTGGTGATCCACTCCGTCGCTGGTCCTCGACGATCGCCTCCAGATCGCGGTTGGTGACCACCCGCTCCGGCACACCGCTGCCGGTCCCCGCTGGATCACCGCGCTGCGGGCCGTCATGCTCGTGTCCGCCTCCGACCGGTCCTCGTCGCCCCTCACCGCCACGGGAGCGCCGCATGCCAGCGCATCCGGCCTAGACCTCGGGCGGCGCGACGACCTGGCGGCTCCGTAGTGGCCGCAGTGCGGGCAGATGCGATGCGGCAGCTTGCGCTCGCGGCAATTCGGGCACTCGGACAGGCTGATGGCGGTCAGCGGGCAGTCAGAGCGTCGCCGCTTGTCGCGGCGGGCCTTGGAGTGTCGGCGCTTTGGATTCGGCATGGTCAGTTCCCCGATCGCGTCTTCTTGAACTGGACAGCGGCGCCAGGCGCGATCCACGGCCTCGCGCTGGCAATCGCACGCTGCTCGGTTGCGGTTCTGCCCGCACTGGGGGCACAGGCCCAGACACCCCTCGCTGCACAGCGGTCTTCAGGGGCAGGGCCAGGTAGATTCGCTCGGTGGCCAGCGCGTCCAGGTCGGCCTTCCTCCGGGCAAGCGAACAGCGCGGCGTCGTTGTCGGTGACCTCGATCTCCGCCGCCGATCCCTCCTCGGGACCCGACGAGCCGGGGACCAGGTCAGGCTCGACGTCGGTGGCCAGCTGGAAGGGCACGGCTCCAGGCATCGGCCGCAGGTGAGGGTGAACTCGGCATCGAGGTGGGCCCGCAGGTTCACGCCGCGGCCCCGGCTCGGCGGTCCCGCGCAGGCGGACTGGGGGCGCAGGCTCTGCCGGCGGGGCCCTCCAGGGGGCAGTGGCAGCACTCGTCGAAGCGCAGCCCTTCCGCGGGGATCTTCTGGATATCCAGGAACATACGGCTTCCTCGCGAAGCCGCCATCCTAGCATACGGCTACAGGCTCTCCAGCTCCCTGCATGGCCACGGCATGGGCGGGCACGATCTGCAGGGCCTGCTCGAACGCTTGCGGGCGCGGAGCTTGAGGCCCCGGCGCTTGTAGAACCTTCCCAGGCTGACCAGGTATTCCGCATTCCAGCTGTCGAGCTGGGTGGCCTTGATGTGGCCTGCTCTGGGCCAGGCGCTGCCAGCGGGCCTCGGGGTTGCGCACCTGGCAATCGGCGAGGAGGAAGTAGTAGCGGGCGTCCTCGGGGTTGTAGGAGATGGCGAGCTTCCCGTACTGGATGGCGCTGAAGTAGTCCCCTCGCGGACGAACTTCTGGCCTTGCCGAAGCAGACATCGGCCAGGCGAGAGTTCTCCTCGATCGCCATCTGGCTGCGGGTCTTGTCCATCTCCACCCGCACCAGCAGGTCCTCGACCGTGGTGTCGGGGGCAGCGTCGTCATGTCCTCCACCCGCTGGGTGTCGTGGTGCCGGGCCTGGCTCATGCGGTCAGGTAGGCCTCCACCAGGCGGCTCTCGATCAGGCCCGATCTCCGAGCGCAGCTTCTCGCGCACCCGGGGCAGGAAGCGCTCGCGGCTGAACCGCCTCTTGGCCTCCTCGTAGGCCTGATCGATCTCGTCCCGCTTGGCGTTGGAGGCGACGCTCAGCACCTCGTGCGGGTTCTTCTTGTTCAGGCCCTGGTAGGCTTCCAAGACGGCCTGCTCCCTGGAGTGCGCCCAGGGCCTGCAGGTCGGCGTGGTCGCGCAGGATGTTCGTGACCTGAACGGCCCCTCGGCGAGCGGCGGGTCGTAGCAGAGGACGCCTAGCACCAGCATGCCGTAGAGGAAGCGACAGGCCAGGTCTTCCTGCCCCGGGGCAGGATGCTCAGGATCTGGCGTCGACCCGGGGTGCTTCCGTCCACGCGGGACAGCAGGAAGCCGTGGTGGGCGACAGGGCCAGGGCGCTCCAGGGGGACCGGCGCGTCGGGGTCCGCAGCTTGAGACGGTTGTCCACTCCACGCATCGCCTCTTTGATGGGGGCGAAGTCGTTCATGTGGAAGATGCCGCGCAGCAGGATCTCGAAGGTGGAGACGACGTCGGTCTCGAAGATCTCCTGCAGGAGCCAGCCCTGGCTGAAGCGCGCCGCCCCGCCCTCCCACACGAACACGGACTGACCACGCGCCCACGATGTAGCGGACGGTGTGGACAGGGCTTCCTTCCCGATCAGGCCGCGGTTGACCAGGGCCTGGGGCAGGTCCCCTGGCCTCACTGACGCTGCGGGCGAGCCTCGCCAGGGCCCCCGCCGACAGCTTTCCTCGGATGAGCTGCTGGCCCAGGTCCTCGTCCTCGAGATCGACTCGGCGAACAGGATCATCCCCCGGTCGAAGTAGATCCGCTTCTCGACGTCCCCCGGGATAGGTGGAGGACGCCCGATTGCCCGCGAGGAACAGGTCGCGGAACAGCTCCGCCAGGGTCTGGCCGCTGAAATGCGTTTGCATGCCGCGTCCGACGCCCCCGCCTACAATGGTCCCGGACAATATAGTGACGAGGGGAAGGAAAGGTAGTCGCGTGAGGCTCCGGGCCATGGGGCTCGTCGTCCTCGGGGTCGGGGGCCCTCGCGGGGGCTCCTTCGAATCCGCTACAACTTCTAATACTTTCGCGGAAACACTGGCGTTGCTGCACGACGGGCAGTTCGACGCCGCCGAGCGCCGGACCTGTCCCGCCGCCGCCTCGGGCGACCTCTCCGACCAGTTTCTGACGCCTTCGTCTATTACTGGCGGCTGCTCTACGACGACAAGAACCCCACCCTGCAGGCCGCCTTCGACACCCGCCTGACCCGAACGATCTCCTGGCGCAGACGCGCCTGGGGAAGGACCCCAAGGACGCCGAGGCGGCCGTTCTCGGCGGCACGGCGCACGTCCTCCGGACCCAGCTCCTGGGCCGGCAGAAGAAGGCGATGGCCGCCGCCAACGAGGCCAAGCGGGGACGACGGATCCTGCTCCAGACCCAGACCCGGACGCCCTGTTCGGCCTGGGGAGCTACAACTACTCCATCGACCAGCTCCAGGGCGCCGCGCGGAGTCTGCGGGCCGTGATGGGATCCCCGCCGAGACCGGGAGGAGGGCCTCCCGGCAGCTCGGAGCGTGCCGCCCGCGAGGGAAAGCGTTTCGGCCTCGAGCGCGCGGCTGCTCCTGATGTCCGTCTACGCCGGGAAGCGCGAGCGCCAGCTCGATGCCGCCTCGCGCCAGGCGGAGCGGCTCGTTTCCGAGCACGGGCGACGCCGTCGTCGCCCTCGACGCGGCGGCGCGCACGGAGCCGCTGATGGGGCGGACCGATCGCGCCACGGCCTGGCTGGATCGGGCCCTGCGCGAGGCCTCGGACGCCGATCCCTCCGTGGTCGCGTCGCTGCGCCTCGAGCCGCGCCCGCTGCGAGCTGGCGCGATTCCGTCCCGACCGCGCCCTGAGTGGCTCCAGCCCCTCCCGGCCAGTCCCGCGATCCGTGCCCGAGAGGTTGCGCGACGACGTCCGGGAGGCCGCGACGGCGGCGCGCGCCCTCCCGCCGGCCTCCTCCGAAGGGGGCGCCGCGCTGAAGCTGGCGCACGAGCGTCCGGACGATCCAGTGGCCGCGCTGTATGCGGAGGGCGCTGGTCCTTGAGGGACGCGGGGCGGCGGACGCCCTTCCTCGCTGGCGCGGGCCGAGGGCTCGGGCCGCATCCCGGCGCAGTGGCTCGGCCCCAGCCGGCTGCTGGCCGGCCAGGCAGCCGATCTCCTGGGGCAGCGCGACGCCGCCCTCGCCTGGTACCGGAAGGCCTGGAATCGCCGGACTGGGTGGGGAAGGAGGCGCCCCCGTCGCTGGCTCAGCCGGCCCTACCGGGGAAGCCGTCTTCCTGAGGCGCTGCGGCGTCGTCGCGGATCGCGCGCTTGCGAGACGCCGTTCACGTAGCGCAGCGTCTCGTGGTACGGGGATCTGACCTCCGTGGCGGTCCACCGCCCCTCGCCCGCGCTGTAGGCGGCCAGCGCCAGATCGGCGCGCCCGTCGAACCGCGCCAGCAGCCAGCTCAGGTACTTCCGCCCCACCGTCCAGGTTCTGCACGGGATCGAAGGGGTCGGTGACGCCGAAGCGCCGCGCCGTCGCCGGCATCAGCTGCAGGAGCCCGCGGGCGCCCTTGGGAGAGACCGCGCGCGGCTGGAAGCCTCGACTCCACCTGCACCATGGCGGCCAGCAGCGCGCGGTCGAGCTTGTGGCGGTCCGCGGCGTCGGCGATGGCATCGGCAAACTCGCCGGCCAGCGCGCGCCAGCTCTCTGTTCTCGCGCAGCGAAGCCGCCATCGTCTGCACGACCTCGGGAGCGGCCTGGACGCTCGACCTCGACGGCGGCGATGCGCGCGTCCGGCACCACCAGCACGCCGCCCTCGGAAGGCGGAGGGTCGTCCATCCTTCCTCGGAGGTCGCGGATTCGGCGAGAAGGAGCGTCCGTCCTCGAAGACCACCCGCTGCGCCCCCGGCGTCGAGGTCGCGGGACGCCAGGACCGCACACAACAGGAGGACGGGGCCACGCATGCTCCGGCAGTGCAGCACGGCACCGGCGCCGATCGGGCAAGTCGGCTCATCGGCGGTGGAAGGTCCGCTCAGCTGATCTCGGCCAGGGGCAGGCGGAACACCAGCGGCCCGCCATGCGGGCAGGTGGTGGGGCTTCCCGTGCGGAACAGGTCGTCGAGCAGCCGCTGCATGGCCTCACGGCTCAACCCGTGGTGGATCTTGGATCGCCGCCTTGCAGGCCGCCGTGGTCACCAGGCGGAGCCGCAGGTGGCGTCGATCCCCTGCCGCGGCCGCAGCGAACGTGCGCCGCCTCTCCCAGCAACTCCTCGCGCAGCAGCGACGCGGGGTCGAGCTTCCGCGCGGCTCACCGCGGGAACGCCGTCGATCCGCACCGTCTCCCCGCCAGAAGGCCTCCACAAGGAATCCCAGGCGGCGGAACTCCTCCGCCTCCTCCTGGAGGACGATGCGCTCGTGGAGCGCCAGGTCCACCGTGCGCGCGAAGAGCAAGCGCCGGATTCTCCACGCGGTTCTTCTCCTCGCCTGGGCCAGGTAGCGCCTCGAACAGGATCCGCTCGTGCGCCGCGTGCTGGTCCACCAGCACCAGCCCATCGGCGTCTTCTTTCGGCCACGATGTAGCCTCGCGGAACATGTGCCAGGGCGCGGACCGCGGGCGCTACCTCCGGCGCGGGCAGCGGCGGCGGCTCCGCCACGGCGGTGGCGACCACCGGTGCCGGCCTTTCCGGCGCCGGCTGTAGGGATCCGGCATCGAGCCGGCGGAGGGAAGGCGCGGCTCGGCCACCTCCCGCGGCACTCGATCCGGCGCAGGTCGCGGTAGGGTCGTAACGGCGCGCTCTTCCGCCAGTGCGCTTCCAGCCGGCGCGCGCCGCGCACCAGGTCATGGACCTTCGCGCGAGGCGGCGAAGCGCACCTCCGCCTTCTGAGGATGGATCGCTGACGTCGAGCCGGTCCGGCGGCACCTCGAGGAATGGCAGGACCACGGGGGATGCCTCGTCGCGCGGGCCACCGTGTTGCGGTAGGCATCGGACACGGCGTGTGGGAGGAGGACGCGGTCGGAGACCACCCGGCCGTTGACGAAGAGGTGCTGCGCGCGTTCCTTCCCCGCCGCGGCCTCGCGCCGTGGCCGGCCCAGCCCACCCCGCGCACCGTCATGCCCGAGCCGGCGGCGGAGAAAGCGGGCACCAGGCGCGAAGCCACGTCTTTCCCCCAGCACGCGGACAGGCGCGCGTCCAAGGGCTCGCCGGCGGGGGCGTCGCGCCGCGCGGGCCGTGCTCCAGGCGAAAGGCGGTCTCGGGTGGGCGAGCGCAGCGTGCCGTGAACCGCGCCACGTGCGCGAACTCGGTGGCCTCCGAGCGCAGGAATCTGGTGGCGGGCGGGACGTTGAAGAAGAGGCTGGCCGCCGACACCGACGGTGCCGCGCGCGGCCGCGCCACCGGCCGCACCCCCACGATCCGGCCGCCGCGTACCTCGATCTCCGTGCCTTCGCCGTCCTCGGCGGCCGTGCGGATGAGTGCGCGACTGACGGCGGCGATGCTGGGAGCGCCCCTCGCCGCGGAACCCCAGGGTGGCGATGGTCCTTGCGGGTCCCCCGGCGTCGTCAGCTTGCTGCGGCGTGGCGCTCCAGGGCCAGGAGGGCGTCGTCGCGGTCCATCCCCGAGCCGTCGTCCTCGACGCGGATGGCGTGCTTGCCACCGAGACCACGGCGATGGCCACGCGGCGCGCGCCGCATCGAGCGCGTTCTCCACCAGCCCTGACCACGGAGGCCGGCCGCTCGACCACCTCGCCGGCCGCGATCCGGTTGATCAGGTGGTCGTCGAGGACCCGGATCTTCCCAGAGCGCCCGCCTCCCGGCCATCCTAGAAGCGCGGCATTGTAACACCCCCGCCTTTCCTGCCCGCGCGTCATTTCTGCGCTGGAACCGTTCCCAGCCGCGCTGTTCCGGCATGCCCGTGGGGGACCGAGGAGAACGCGCGGACCGCTTCGAGTGGCTCGCGGCGCGGCTTTCGGGAAGCCAGCGTGCCGGCTCGGCGGCACATGCCTTGCTTGAGAGAAAGCAGACAGAGGGGCTCGCCTGAGGAGGACCTGATGATCCTACCGCTTTTGCAGCGTGAGCTTCCTCGATCGCGGATGACTTCGTGCGGACCGGGATCAGGAGTGCCGCTCTGGTCACACTCTGCTGCGCCGCCAGAATCGTGAACTCCGGGGATCAGGAGCAGCGTGCTGTGCTACCGGGTGAGGTCGCTCTCCTTCCGTCCGTATCAGTGGCACCTGGGGTGACGCCTCGACGAGCGCGAGAGCCTGATCATCCGCAATCAGGATTCGGTCTACTCGGGGGAAACGAGCCTTCACTCGTCGAGGTCAGATCGTGGCAGCTGCCTGAAATCTGGAGCTTCGCTGAGCGCGTGCGCCGAAGCTGCTGAGCGGAAGCGAAGAACAAGCTGCGAACCGTTGCTCCGGCCTCCCAAAGCGGTCGAACCTGGCAGTTCTCTCTGGCCCGAGCCCTCGATGCAGGCTCGCCGCCGGCCGGGTCCTCCCCTGGCCGGCGTGGCGGACCTGTTCTTCCTCCCACCTTCCTCCCCTCTCGGTTCGCCGCCGCCCGCCTCCCGGGTGGCGGTGGGCCTTTCTCGCACGTCAGAACGGGTTCCCGATGGAGATGAACAGGTTCGCCCGCGCTCTCCTTCCCGACGGTCGAGCTTGTAGCCGTAGCCCACGCGGATGTGGGGCCGATCGGCGTCTCCGCTGACCCGCAGCTCCCGCTCCCCAGCACGTCACGGATCTGGTCGGAAGCCGCCGATCGCCGACAAAACACTGGCTTGAGTGAAGGCGTTGCCGGCGTCGTGGTGAACACGACGCCCTTTGAGCTGTTTGTAGAGGGGGACGCGTGCATCTCTGGCTTGGCGACCAGCAGCGCCTCGCCGCCGATCGGGATGCCGCCCCCTCGATCGTCCCCGGCCCTGCCTCTGTCCTGCCTCGAAAAGCGCACGAAGCGGTCGACTCCCCGCCTGGCAAAGAACCGCTCGGCCAGCGGTACGACGTCCGCCCCCGGCGTAGGTCCAGCAGCTCCCAGGCGCAGCGCGAGGTCGCGAACTGCACCTGGGACGGGTAGGTCCACCCAGACCTTGACCCGCGCAGCGACAGCTTGAGGAAATTGAGTCGGAGAAGAGCGGCGTGGCTCATGGAACATCCGGGCCCCTGCCGGGATCACCCGGGAGCCCTGGTGGAAGAAAGGGATCGTCCCGGCTGTCGCGCACGATGGAGAGGCCGATGTCCCCCAGGCGGGAGTCCCCGGTCAAGCGCTCCTCCTCCAGGAGCTCGAGCGGGTCCTCCAACGTCGTAGACGTCGTTGCGCTGGTAGCTGGTAGCGCAGGTACCGCGTCCATTTCTCGGCTTGAACTTCTGCTCCAGGCGCACGGCCGTGGACCATTGGTCGTTGGAGAAGCCCGTCTCCTCCGTGTCCTCCCACGCACCGTGGCCAGCAGGTCGACGTTCCTGGAGAAGGGCGCGGCTCCTCCGCCAGCAGCAGGACGCGCTTCTCCTTGCCGCCAGCGGGTCTGCACCCCCAGGCGGCGCGTCGTATCCGCCCACGTTGTTGTCGGGTGACGCCGGAGGTTGACCTTTGGGTCCGACCTCCTGTGTCGTAGCCCACGCCCACGTTGAAATCCAGCGGAGGAGCCTCCTCGACGCGACGCGGAGGAGCTGGGCGGTGCCGTCGCCGGCCTGGGTCAGCGGCGATGTCTCCATGCGCACGTTGGAGAAGATCCCCAGGCGGTAGAGCCGATGCTGCGCGCCCAGGAGCTCCTCGCGGGAGAGCTGGCTGGCCCTCCGAGCTCCAGCTGCCTCGCGCTCGATCTCTCCCATGGTGCGGCGGTTCCCGGTCACCTCGACCTCGGCCAGCGTCTCTTCGCCGCCGGAACCACATTGAAGACCACGTTCACGACTCCCTCGCGCCGTTCGGGCGCGGCACGCAGCGGACGTCGGGATAACTTCAGGGCGTCGATCTTGTTCCGCAGCGCCGTCTCGCGCCGACAGGACGCGCGACAGGAAAAAGACGTCGCCGGTGGCCAAGGGCGTGAAACCGCGCAGCTGCTGCTGGGAGAAGGGCAGCTCGGGCGAGAAGGACACCGTGTCCGACCTTGCAGGCGATCCCCGTGCACCCGGATGGTCACCGACGCCTCCTCCCGTCGGCGGCCAAGCTCACGCGCGGGGGTCCACGGTGGCGTCGAGGTGGCCGAGGTCCGCGCATCAGGTTGCGGATGGCCAGCAGGTCCTCCTCCAGGACGGCCGCCCGGAGCAGGCCGCGGGTCAACGCGGTGTCGGGCTTGGTCAAGACTCCTGCGCACCCGCCCTCGGGAACGGCTTGCAGACCCTCGATGACCACCTCGCGGACCTCGACGGGATGTCCGGTGTCCACACGCAGCGTGATCCCTTGCCCCTCGGTGCGCCGGTCCTGGAGCTGCACGTCGGCGGCGTAGAACCCGCGCTCCTGCATCGTAGCGCCGGGCCAGGTCCACTGAGTCCCGGTAGAGGTCCTCGTTGTACATGGTGTCGACCCAGTAGCGTTCAGCCGATCGCGGAGTTGCGGCGATCGCGGCGACCCAGCCCTCGATCTTGACCGGCACTTCCGGCCCCGGCTTGACGGTGTAGTGCAGGCGCACGCCACCGGAGACCTCCTCCACCAGCCCCGTCCACCTCGGCCTGATGCGGCCGCGCCGCACGCGTACCAGCGCCGGATCCGCTCCATGCCGTCGAAGAGGCCCGACCTCTGGTACGGCTCGCCCACGTTGAGGCGCAGGCGGCGGCGCGAGCTCCTTCTCGTCTCCCAGGACCTCGCCCTCGATCTCCACCGCCACCACGGCAGAGTCCGTGGCCACCGCGCCGGCGGACGCGGCGGCACAGGAGCCGCACGAGCCCCGTTCCAGAAGAAGCGGTCGATGTACTGGACGGTGCCCCCGGTGCCCCCTCTTCCTCGCGCTCGGCCGTGATCCGATACTTCCGGCGACGCCTGCCACCCGCCTTGTAGACGTCTCGCTCGGTGGCACCGAGCTCGGTGGAGTAGATCAGGAGGAGATCTTCGGCGACGCGCTTTCCACCGTGACCCGCGCCGTGGGGTCGGCCTCTCTCTGCAGGGAGGAGAGGATCGATGCGCAGCCGCTCCAGGCCGAAGGCGCGCTCGATCGTGCCGGTGAACCGGCCGGTCAGAGCACCGGCGAAGTAGTTGGCGGCCATGTCCCCGGTGGCGGCCGTGCCCACGCTCTGTCCCGACTCTCCCAGCTCGGTCAGGGTCTGGCCGGTGAGGAGCAGCGAGATGATGTCCTCCTGGGAGAGCGAGGGCGCGCTCGTGAGGTGGTACTCGAAGTCGTCCATGGTGCCCTCGAGATGCAGCGTGATGTCGTAGTCCTCGACGTGGGTGTCCGCGGTCAGCACGATGTAGGGTTGATGCGCTCGAGGTCGAGGAACTCCACGGTGCCCCGGCGCATCACGTACTCGACGTCGCGGAAGGTGAGCTTCAGCCGCCCTCGAAGAGATCGGCGCGGCCCGCCAGCCTCGGGCGCTTCGCCGTCTTCAACTCGCCACCCAGGTGGAGGTCGTGAGGCCGGCCTCCACCCTCGATCGTCCCCAGCGCGCATCGCACGCACATTTCCGTCGGACTTCACGACCGATGTCGAGGAAGACGTCCCCTCCGGGGAGCAGCTCCGTCTCCGATCCCGCGTACTCGCGGGAGCCGAACCCACAGCAGACGCCAGCCTCGACGTCCTTCGAGGTGAGACCCCCGCCAGCAGCCGGACCTCCCCACGCCAGGCGCTGCCAAAGAGACTGCTCGTAGCACGTCCCCTCCAGGGTCAGGTTCCCGGAATAGACGGCGGTGAACCCTTCCGGGGTAGGTCAGGCGCACGCGGGCGCCGCTGGCCTGCAGGCGTGTACCGCGTGGGGGTGAAGCTCCGCGCGCGTGGCCAAGGCCTGAGGCCTGCTGCACCTCCTCCGCCGCCCGGGCGCGCCGTGAGCGTGGAGAGCGTGGCCTTGGTGTCCTCCACCTCCGCCGCCAGGCTGATTCCCCCGAAGCGCCTGCAGTGGAAGCCCACGACGCGCAGCCGCCCTCCCTGCATGGAGAAGCGGCCTGTCAGGCGCGGGGCGGTCAGCGGCCCTGCGAGGACGAGGTCCGCCTGCAGGGCCCCGGAGCGCGGACGCCCTCCACGAAGGCGGAGATCACCCCCAGGTCCACCGAGCCCTTGCTCTGCATCTCTCGAGCGTGCTCGCATTCAGGTCCACGGTGGCGGTCGCCTCCAGGCGCGACCCCGTGCCCTCCAGCTGGACCTTCTCCAGGAGCAGGCCGCCCGTCGCGCAGCGACGGCGTGGATGGGCGAGACCGCCTCGCAGGAGCGCCGTCCCCACGTGGATGCCGGCCTCGCTGCACGGTCCCCCTCCGCCTCCAGGGCGGCGGGGCGCGCGCCAGCGGTCCACGCACGCTCTACCCGCCGCCTGGTGGCCAGGAGCCAGGGAGTGAGCGTTCCCGTCGAAGGCAGCTCGAAGGTCGTCGTCCAGCTCGAGCTCGACCACTCCATCGACTCTCGTAGTACCTCGGTGAACCGCAGTAGGTCCCTGCGAATGCGCCACGTCCGCTCCTCGGGGAGGCGAGAGCTGATCTGAAGGTGATCGGGGAACAGGTCCGTTCACCGATCCCGCGGCGGGGGCCAGCGCGACCGCGACACGCTCCCCTCCACGTCCTTGATGTGCAGCTCGCCGGTGGGCCCCGCCTCGCTCGGTAGGGAGATTGCTCCGGGGTCGGGACCGCCGTGCCCTGGGCGGGGGATTCCCGCCGTCTGCAGCGCGGCAGCCCCCGGACAGCACGACCTCCACGCGGTCCAGGTCGAGCTGCGCCGCATTGCCGCCTTGTCGGTGTACCGAGGCGGGCGCTCCTCCCTCCACGCGGCCGGCGGGGCCGGACACATGGATGGCGTCCGAACTTCCACGTCGCGCTTCGTCGACTTGGACGCGCTTCGGCATGAATTGATGGTCTCGCCGTACAGCTCGGCGCCGCCCTCTGCGACCAGGCGCCAACCGCCGTGCGCGGCGCGCCATCGCCGCGCGGGGTCCGGAAGGCGCAAGCTCGCCGGTCAGCCTCTGCCGCCGGGATCTCTCACGGGGAGCGGGAGGATCTCCCGCAACGGGGGAGGGTCGGCTCCCTCACGCCTGCACCTGCAGCGCGCGCAGCTCCCCGCCTCGGTGGCAGCGCCGCTCCTGCCTCGATCTCGCCACTGCGGGTCCTTCCACCGCCACCCGCTCGGGCTGCAGCTCGCGTCCCACCAGCGCCAGGTCGACGGCAGCCGCCCGTGAACCGGATGCCCGTTTCCACGTCCCGTCGGCGAGCGAGGAAGCGCGAGCCTCAGGTCGGGGCGCCCTCGAAGGTGGCGCGCACGCGCACCGGGCCCGCGCCCGAGACGGACGCCGCGCCAGATCGCCGGGACCGGCGTCGAGCCGCCGCCAGGAGCGTGAGGGCACTCGGCCCGTGAGTGGCAACGGCGGCCCGCGTGCTCCCGTCCAGGGCCAGCGTGCCCCTGCACCGGGATGGCTGCCCAGGTTCGCGTCCAGGTCCAGAGCGCAGAGATCGGCCTCGGCCGCCTGCACCCGCGCCTCCGCGCACGCGAGGACGGCCGTCCGCGCGGCGTCAGAGCTCTCCGGTGGCGCCGGTGGGGACCTACGCCGGCGGCCTCGCCGCGGCCGCCGCGCCGAGGCGCCGTGCCCCGACCACGTGCCGGGCTTTCCCGGACGCTCCGCCAGCGCGAGTGCCGGCGTCCACGGAGTGCCGCCACGGGGGAGCGCGGCGGCAGGTGCGCCGGCCCCAGCAGCGCCGCGAGCGTCGAGCTGCTGCGCCGGGTCAGGGCGTTCGTCCGGAAAGCGCACCTCCTCCCCCCCAGCTCCCACGGACAGCGCGCCCTGGAGCGTGCCGTCCGTAACCGCCGGCACGCAGCCGCAGTGAAGTCGAGCCCCCTCCCGCAGCGACAGGTGGGTCTGGCACACGGCGAGGCGCAGCGGTCCCCTGCACTTGCGCGCTGCCCGACCACCGGCCCCTGCGGCCAGGCGCGCCGTCGCCGCACGTCGAGAACCACAGACAGCATGCCCCCTCAGGACCACGGCGTGGAGTCGTTCATGAAGGCGGACCTCAGCCAGGTCGGCAGCCACGGCGGTCGAGCCCGCAGAGCGACGACCTCGTCGTGGGAAGCCGATGCGCACCGCACGTTGGCGGTGAGACCGGGCGAGCGCAGCTGGAAGAGATCGAGGGCGATATCGTGGAGGCGAAACCCGTGCGCAGAGCGGACCGGGTAAGGCTTCGCGAAGGGCAGCCGCAACACCTCGCAGGCGACGGCCAGCTCGCCGCTCACCGCCCCCGCGAGGCCGCCCAGGTGCCGTGCACGTCGAGCTGCGAGGCCGGGGCGACAGCGGCATCTCCTGGTCCTCAGCCCCGGCGCAGCCTGCCCCCGCGCAGCTCCAGGCGATCACTCTCCAGGCCCATCTGGCTGGGAGCGCGGGCCGGCCGTTGCCGCGCCCGCAGGAACTCCTGCGAGGAGGCTCGAGGGTGAGGGCTCCTCCAGGCGGACCTCGGCGTGCGGTAACGGCTTCCGGGAGATCGAGAGGCCCGACCAGGCCCGTCGGCACCCCGGGCGGCCCCCGCGCGGAGGGCGCGCCCCGGGAGCGGGGATCGTCACCGACAGGTCCGTGAAGCGCACGCAGGGCGAGGAGGTCGAGCTGCAGGGTGCCCGCGCACCAAATCCCCCCAGGGCCGCCGACGCCTTGCGCTCGACGAGGGCGTGGGCCAGCCGTCCAGGCGGGCCGAGACCAGCAGCAGCGCCGCCAGGCCGGGAGCGCCGCTTTAGGCGAGGACGAGCAGGATCGACGCGCCCGCGCGGCGCCGCCAACCGCTACATCAGCCAGGGCCAGACACTTCAGGTACTGGCTTTCCGGGAAGCCGAGCAGGATCGGGTGGTCCTGGGACTGCGCGCGACGGTCCATCACCCCGGAACGCGCGCCCCCCACGTCGGCGGCGGCCGCGGAGCCAGGACTCTCGAGGAGGCTCGGCGCTGGCCACGGGTGCGTGCACGAGAGGACGTCACCAGGGTACGCGCCGGGGCCAGGAGGCGCCGATGGCGCGCAGGTTGGATCTCCTTGCGCCGCGGCGGGCGGCCGCCGTGGTCCCGCGGCTCTTGGCGAAGGCCATGGGCGGGTCGAGGAAGACGAGGCGCGTAGCGCCGACCCTGCGCCTCGCGCTCGCGCAGGAGGTCGAAGGCGTTGCCGGCGGTAGGAAGGTGATGGCCTCCGTATGACCCCGTTCAAGGCGGGCGTTTCTCCGCCCCGCAGCCAGCGCCTCACTCGAGGCGTCGACGGCCTCGACTCACGCGCGCCCGCGCGGGCGGCGTGGAGGGCGAAGGGACCCGTGATGGGAGAACGCGTCGAGCGCCCGTCCGCGCGCCGCCCCAGCCAGGGGGCGGCGGCGGCGGCGCGGTTCTCGCGGTGGTCGAGGACGTGCCCCGGTCTTCTGGCCGCGCCAGGAGGTCCACCAGAGTCGCGCGCACGTCCTCGACCTGCCGCCTCCTCGCTGCGACCTCGGGCGTGTCGCCCGGCGAGCCGCACCACTCCGCGGGGCAGGCCCTCCAGCGTGCGTCACGGCCGGAGTCGTTGGGCGGGCGAGCACGGAGGCGGCGGACCGAGCTCCGCTTCCCGCCGGACACGCCGGCAGCACAGGGGCTGGAGGAAGGCGCTGCGCGCCGGCGCGGCAGCACCTGGACGACCAGGTGCTCGCGCCGTAGAGATCGGGGCGACCGTGACCGGCAGGCCGTCGCTCTCGCCGTGGGCGACGCGGAAGGCCGTGGCGCCGGTCACGACCTGGCGCACGCCAGGCCTACGGCGGCCGCCGGGCGCGGGCGGCGTAAGAGCGCCGTCGCCCGGGAGCTCGTCCGCCGCGCGTCGAGACTGGCGCAGGGCGATCTTGGAGGCCGCCGAGTACGACGCCCAGCCCAGGGCCCGCCCCTCGGGCGTCGCGCACCCGTACCAGGTCGCCGGGCCGCGCCGTCCACGGCGGCCACGTCATCGCGGAAGACCCAGGGATGGGGACCGCGGATCCGGCGAGCCCCGCGCGCAGTCACGCGCACCTCGGGGCGACCGCCCCGATCACTCCTCGTCGTCGGCCCGCCGCTCGGCCGTCCTCCAGGGGAATGGTGTCGACCGCTCAGAGTCGACCTCCTCTCCTCCTCGCTCGGGCCTCCGACCTCCCCTCGAGCTCCTCCGGCCCCTCTCTCGTCCTCGTCCAGGGGCTCGCCGGCGCCATGGCTCCTGTACTAGGCAGAGCCCCCCACCCTCCAGCTCCTGGCAGCGCACGCGGTGGCGTGCCCAGGGCTGCACCTGGAGGCGCTTGGGTTGATGGGATCGCCGCACTGATGCAGCGGCCGTACTCCGCCGCGGTCGATGCGGCGCAGGGCGTCTTCCACCAGGATGAGCTGCTTGCGGTCGAGCTCGGTGAGGAGAGCAGTGAACCCCTTGGCGTAGGAGTTCACGGCGTAGTCGATGTAGTCCTCGGTGCCGTCGCTCCCGGGGACCTCGCGGCTCTCGCCCTTGACGGTGGCGTAGGCGTCGGTCAGCTCGCGCTGCTTGGCCAGCAGCGCGATCGCGGTACTTCTCCATCTCCCTGCGCCACTGCGCGCGGCTTGGCCTTGTCGATCCACGCGACGCTCGGGGACGGGGTGCGGCCGGGTGCCGGCCGGCCACGGGCGCGGCCGCCGCCTTGGAGGCCTTCGCCGGCCTTGGCGGAATGCGGCCTTCTTGGAGCGGCCGCGGTCGGGCGCCTGGCCGGCCGGCGCCTTGGTGTGCGGCCGTCTTCGCGGGCCGACGGCTTGGCAGCGGCCTTCTTCGTCGTCGGCTTGGCCTTCATCTGGGACCTCCGGCGTCGCGGGCGGATCGATTGCAATCGTGCTGCTTCGTCGGGATGGTCGCTCCTGGGGTCGAGAAAGTGCGCGCCAATATAGACGCGAGGTCGGGTCGGTCAAGTGGCGAAAGCGTCGAAGTCGAGATCGATCGCGCGCGCGCCCGGAGGCGGCGGTGCGCGCGTTGCGCTCCACCGGGCCAGCCGTCTTCTCGATCCGGGCCACGCGGGCCACGGCGTCTCCCGGGTGCACCATGGGGCAGGGTGGTGGTCCCCAGCACCACCCCGTGCAGTCCCGCGCGCAGCGCCACCACCTCGCGTCCGAAGGGGTTGGTGATGCTGCCCACCGGCATCTCCCGGGTACAGGAGCTCCCCGGGACGCACCGCGCAGGTCGGAGGATGCCTCCGCGCTCCGCCCGCAGCCAGCGCGCGCTTCACCACCACGCGGAAGCGGGCTCGCGCGCGGGGATCGTCCAGCATGCCCAGCTCGGCCAGGACGTTGTAGACGCCGAAGATCCCCTTCCGCACCTCGCGGCGCTGGAACTTGAAGGTCTCCCCCGCCTCGTAGGCGATGGCGGGGACGCCGGCCGCGGTGGCCGCGCGCCGCAGGCGTGCTCTTGCGCCCCGGCGAAGTCGACGACGAACTCGGCCCCGAACGCCTTGGCCAGCCGGCGCACGCCGGGCTCGCCCATGTCCGCGCGCACGTGGGGAGGTTGCCTGTGCCCCAGCGCGCGCGGTGTGCAGATCGATGCCGAAATCGGACTGCTGCACGATCTCCCGGAAGATGGTGGACGCCACCCGGTGGGCGGCGGGACCGGCGGGACTCTCGGGGAAGCAGCGGTTCAGGTCGCGGCGGTCGGGGAGGTAGCGAGAGTGGTGCAGGAAGCCGAAGCGGTTGACCACCGGCACGCAGATCAGCGTGCCGCGGATCTTGTCGTGGGTGAGGCCCAGGATGACCTGGCGCACGATCTCCACCCCGTTCAGCTCGTCCCCGTGGATGGCCGCGGACGAGGAACACGGTGGGGCCGGGCTGCCGGCCGCGGATCACCGTGACGGGGATGCTCACGGCCTCGGCGGTGTAGAACTCGGAGATCGGGATGGGGGATCTGCTGGGTGGAACCGCTCGAGGAACCAGGCCAGGCCTCCCACTCCGGATGCCGGCGCGGCCAGACGTGCAGCGCACCTGCCGCGCACGGGCTCGGCACGCGAGGAGGCCGCGTAGGAGCGTCGCGTACTCGACCATGGCGCGGGCCACGTCGACCCCGGTGGCCTTCTCCAGCCCCTCGAAGCCCGGCGAGGGTTGATCTCGATCACCTTGGGCCCGCCGCGCGACTCCAGCATGTCCACCCCGGCCACGTGCAGCCCCATGATGCGCACCGACTCCAGGCGCCGCCCGCTCGTAGGCGCGGGGAGACGCATGGCGCCTGCCCGGACCCGCCACGATGCGAGGTTGGAGCGGAAGTCCCCACCCGCGGCCGTGCGCTTCACTGGCCGCCACCACCCGGTCTCCCACCACCGAGGGCGCGGATGTCGCGCCCCGGCTCTCGCCGATGAACTCCTGGATCAGGATGTTGCTGCCCGAGGCTGCCAGAGCGTGTGCAGGATGGACTCCAGGACTGCCTCGCGTCTCCGCCAGCATCACGCCGATCCCCTGCGTTCCCTGGATGAGCTTGAGGACCACGGGCAGCCCGCCCACCGATCTCCAGCGCCGTCCTCAGGTGCCCCGGGCCGCGACGCCATCGACCGTCTTGGGGATATCGATGTCGTGGCGGGAGAGGAACTGCAGGCTGCGCGAGCTTGTCGCGGGAGCGGCCGATGGCGTAGGCCATGTTGACCACGGGGACGCCCAGATCATGTCGAACTGGTTGACGACCGCCAGGCCGTAGTCGGTGATGGAGCTGCCGATGCGGGGCAGCACGACGTCGAAGCCCGCCACCTTGCGCCGCGACGCGCCGTAGTAGACGGCGGGCTCGCGGCGCCCGCAGACGAGCCAGCACTCCAGCGGGTCCACCACCACCCCCGCGTGCCCCAGCGGTGGCCGCCGCCTCCAGCAGGCGCCGCGTGGAGTAGAGCGTGCTGCGCGCGAGAGGATCGAGGAGCCGCACGGCGCGCCTACGCCGTGCCGCTGCCCGCGCCGCCCTTCTTCGGCCAGCGCCGCGTGCGCCGCGCGCCAGGCGCGCCACCGGCACCCGGTAGGGCGAGCAGCGAGACGTAGTCGAGCCCGGCGCGGTGGAAGAACGCCACCGAGTCCGGATCGCCGCCGTGCTCGCCGCAGATGCCGATCTTGAGGTTCGGCCGCGGCTGGCGCTCCTCCTCGACCGCCATGCGCGACGAGCCGTCCCACGCCGTCTGCGTCGATGCGTCTGGAAGGGATCCTTGCGGCAGGATGCGCTGCTCGAGGTAGTCGGGCAGGAACTTCCGATGTCGTCGCGGCTGAAGCCGTAGGTCATCTGGGTGAGGTCGTTGGTGCCGAAGGAGAAGAACTCGCGCCTGCCGCGCGATGTCCTCGGCCAACAGGCAGGCCCGGGGCACCTCGATCATGGTCCCCACCAGGTAGGCGCACCTCGCGCTGGCCTTGTCGCCACCTCGGCCGCCACGCGATCGGTCATCGCCGCGCAGGTCGGTGAACTCGCCGCACGCTCCCACCAGCGGGATCATGATCTCGGGGAGCACGCGCACGCCCCTGGCGGCGCAGCGCGGCCGCCGCCTCGAAGATCGCGCGCACCTGCATCTCGTAGATGTCGGGGAAGGTGATGCCCAGGCGGCAGCCGCGATGCCCGAGCATGGGGTTGGCCTCGTGCAGCTGGCGCGCCTTCTTCCTCGAGCTGCTGCGCCGGGACCTCCATGCTGCCGCGCCAGGCTTGCGGAACTGCTCGGCTCGCGTCGGGCGAGGAACTCGTGGGAGCGGCGGGTCGAGCAGGCGGATGGTGACGGGCAGGCCGTCCATGCGCCGTGAAGATGCCCGACGAAGTCCTCGCGCTGCATGGGCAGCAGCTTGTCCAGGGCGCGGCGCCGCTGGCGCGTCGTCGTCGGCGAGGATCATCTCGCCGCACGGCGGCGATGCGGTCCTCGGCGAAGAACATGTGCTCGGTGCGGCAGAGGCCGATCCCCTGGGCGCCGAAAGCCGCGCGCGACCGCGCGCGTCGTGCGGCGTGTCGGCGTTGGTGCGCACCTTGAGGCGTGCGCGCGCGCGTCGGCCCACTCCATGAGCGCGCGCGAAGCGGCCGGAAGAGGGGGACTCGCTGGCGTCAGGCGTCTTCTCACCAGGACCTGCTGGATCTCCGAGAGGGTGGGGATCGAGCTGGCCCGAGCGATGACCTCGCCCGTGGTGCCCGTACGATCGAGAGGCGTCTCCCTCGCGGAGCGTCGTCTTCCCACCGCGCAGGCGCCCGCGCCTTCTCGTCGATGACCGAGCGCCTCGGCGCCCGACGATGCAGGGCTTCCCATCCCGCGCGCCACCACCGCGGCGTGGCTGGTCATGCCGCCCCGGCTCGGTGACGATCCCGCACCGCGGCCACCATCCCCGCCGAGGTCCTCGGGGCTCGTCTCCGCGCGCACCAGCAGGACCTTCTTCCCCTTGGCCGCCATCTCGCACCGCGCGCTCGGCGGTGAAGGCGATGACGCCCGAGGCGGCGCCCGGGCCCGCCGGGAGCCCCTTGCGACCACGCGTGCCGCCGCTCCGTCGCGCTGCCTCCAGGTCCTTGGGGGCGAAGATGGGGGCTAGGAGCTGGACCAGCATGTCCGGCCTCGACCGCGCTGCACCACGCCCGCGCGCGTCGAGGACGCCGGCCTCCTGGAAGTCGAAGGCGATGTTCAGGGCGGCCAGGCCCGTGCGCTTCCCGGTGCGGGTCTGCAGCATGTAGAGCTTGCCGCGCTCGATCGTGAACTCGATGTCCTGCATGTCCTTGTAGTGGGCTCTCGAGGCGGTCGCGCGATCGTCGAGCAGCTCGCGTAGAGCTGCCGGCATCGCCGCCTCGAGCGAGTGTGGCCGCGCGCCCTCGGCCTGCGCGTCGAGATCGGCATGCGGCGTGCGGATCCCCGCCACCACGTCCTCGCCCTGGGCGTTCGCCAGGTACTCGCCGTAGAGCACGTTCTCGCCCGTGGCCGGGTTGCGCGTGAAGCGCGACGCCGGTCGCGCAGTCGTCGCCCAGGTTGCCGAAGACCATGCACTGCACGTTGACGGCGGTCCCCAGGTCGTCGGGGATCCCGTACTGGCGGCGGTAGATGCGCGCGCGGTCGTTGTCCCAGGAGCGGAAGACGGCGGCGATGGCGCCCCAGAGCTGCTCGCTACGGGTCCTGCGGGAAGGCGCTTGCCGCGTGGCCTTGCTGACGCTTGGCCTTGTACCGCGCGGCCAGCTTCTCCGAGGTCCTGCGGCGGTGAGGTCCGGTGTCGTGCTTCACGCCGCGCTTCTTGCGGCCTCGAGCGAGCGTCCTCGAAGGCGTGCTTGTCGCATGTCGAGCACGACGCCCGCGTACATCTGGATGAAGCGGCGGTAGGAGTCCCAGGCGAAGCGCGCGTCGCCCGCCAGCCCTGGCCAGCCCGTCCACCGCCTCGATCGTTCGAGGCCCAGGTTGAGGATGGTGTCCATCATCCCGGCATCGAGAACTTGGCGCCCGAGCGCACCGACACCAGCAGCGGGTCGCGTCGTCGCCGAACCGCTTCCCTGCAGCGTCTCGAGGCGCGCCAGCGCCTCGTCCACCTGGCGCGTCGAGGCCCGCCGGGCATCGACCGCCCGCGCTCGAAGTAGAGATTGCAGGCGCGGTCGAGATCGTGAAGCCCGGCGGCACCGGGATCCCGATGGCCGTCATCTCGGCCAGGTTCGCGCCCTTGCCGCCAGCAGGTCCTTCATCCCGGCGTTGCCGTCGGCCTTCCCGCGCGCCGAAGAAGTGAGACGAGCTTGTCGGAGGCCGACCGAGGCGGCGCTTCTGCTCGCGTTCCATGGTGGCTTGTGCCATGCGGTTTTCTCCCTCAGTGCAGGCCGGGGCCTCGCCGCAGGCTGGGTGAGATCGAAGTGACTCGTCACCCGAATCGCGGCGGAGTTGCGGCGGAGAAGATCGCGGGATCGACGGTCATGGCGCCGGCGACCACGTCCACGATCTTTCTCCGCCGCCTGCGC
>ERZ1370068.2398-contig-1550_pt1 | contig 31804 bp, 42 predicted proteins | sample MGYA00561227_ERZ1370068 | MGnify/ENA primary metagenome ERZ1370068 (study PRJEB38410, sample SAMEA6850437) | metagenome | study: Metagenomic assessment of the ecological functions of the soil: analysis of the soil microbiota associated with the...
GTCGCGACGGGTTCACTGCTTGGGGCTTTCTCCCGCCTGGCGCCGCTTCTGAATTCCTCGCGCTGCTCGGGCGTCATGTTCTGGACGCGCTTCTTCGCTTGCGTCGCGCTGCTCCGGCGTCATGTTCTCGAAAGCGCTTCTTCGCTTCGTCGCCGCCCTTGGCTGGCGGCGCGTCGCAGGCTGTGCCGGCCTCGCCGCGCCGGCGCTGGCCGCCTCCGGGCTCGATCACATCGACCTTCGCCCCCTCGCGCAGGCGATCGACGCCGTCGGTGACGACGCGCTCGCCCGACTGCAGCCCCTGCGTGACCGCGGTGAGTTGTCCTTCCGTGGGCCCCGCGGTGACGGTGCGCAGGGTGACCGGAGCTGTCGTCCTTCACGACGTACACGACCGTGCCCTGGTTGCCACGCTGGATCGCCGCCGGAGGGAACGACGACTACGCCGCGTCAACGTGTCGACCACCATTCGGACGTTCACGAACTGGTTGGGAAACATCGTCGCCGTGCTGGTTCGGGAACTGCGCCTTGAGCCTCACCGTGCCCGTGGTCACGTCGATCTGGTTGTCGGTCGTGAGGAGCAGGCCCTTGGCGAGGAGCACCTCTCTGCTCCCGGTCCCACGCTTCCACGGGCGGGCTGGTCGCCCGCGTTCAGGCGCTGCGATCACCTTCGGCAGCGCGTCCTGCGGAATCGTGAAGACGACGCTCATCGGATCGATCTGGGTGATGGTCGCCACGCCATTCGCGTCGGACTGGTGCACCTGGTTGCCCGGATCGACCAGCCTTCAATCCCAGCCGGCCGCCGATGGGCGCGGTGATATTGGTATACGAAAGCTGCAACTTCGCGTTGTCCACCATGGACTGGTCGATCTTCACCGTGCCTTCGAGCTGCTTCACGAGCGCGGCCTGCTGGTCCACCTGCTGCGTGGCGATGGAATCCTGCTGGAGCAGCACGGTGTAGCGATCGAGGTCGAGGCGCGCGTTGTTCAGCTGCGCTGCGTCGCGCGCAAGCTGCCCTTGCCTGCTGCGAGGCGCGAGCTGGAGAGGCACGGGATCGATCTGCGCGATGCGGTGCCCCGCCTGCACGACCTGGCCCTCGACGTAGTTCACGTCCGTGAGCAGGCCGTCCACGCGCGGCTTCACGGTCACCGAGCGCAGGGCTGTCGCGGTGCCGAGCGCCGTCTGCACGATGTTGATGTCGCCGACCGTGGCCGCCGCGGCCGAGACCGGCTGCACGCCACCGGCCCCGCCCGCGAAGCGCCCGCCCTTGCCGGCGCCGGCCTTGCCCTGCGCCGGCCTTGCCGCCCTTGCCGTCGGCGGTTTGCGCCTGTTGCGCGTCGCCGTCGCTGCTACCCCACAGGCGCCAGCGCCGATCGCCACGAGGATCGCGACGACCACGGCGACGATCAGCGGGATTACCGCAGCGGCGGCGGCCCTCGACGGGCGGGGGAGCGGGGGAAGGTCGGCCATGGTTCTTGGTTTGTTGGAAGTCCGCCATTGGAGCAGGGATCGGGCGACTTGTTTCAATTTGCGAGTGATCGAAATGTAATTGCTATTGGGGCACGAGGGGCGGCTCCTGCATGGCAGCGATCTGCTCCCGCAGCTCCAGCACCCGGTCCTGCCAATAGCGCGGCGTGTTGAACCACGGGAAGGCGATCGGGAAAGCGGGGTCGTCCCAGCGGCGCGCGAGCCACGCCGAGTAGTGCAGCAGGCGCAGGGTGCGCAGCGCCTCGACGAGGTTCAGCTCGCGATCGTCGAACTCCGGCGAAGTCCTCGTAGCCGCGCGAGGATCTTGCCCAGCTGGCGTGCCCATCGACTCGGCGATCGCCGGAGACGAGCATCCACAGGTCCTGCACCGCGGGGCCATGCGCGCGTCGTCGAGGTCGACGAAATGGGGCCGCCCTGCGAGTTGCCCGTGGCCGGCGTCCAGAGCACGTTGCGATGCGTGGCAGTCGCCGTGCAGGCGGAGCGTGCGCGACATCGCCCGCACGCTCGAAGCGCGCGGCGCACGCCCTCGAGCGCGAGCGTCGGCCGCCTGCGTCCATGCGGCGTACGAGATCCGGCGGGATGAGGCCGCTCGCGAGGAGGAACGCGCGCGGCTCCTCGCCGAAGGACGCGATGTCGAGGCGCGGGCGGTGCGCGAACGGGCGCACGCGCGCCGACGGCGTGGATGCGCCCGATGAAGCGGCCCGAGCCATTCGAGCGTGTCGGGGTCCTCGAGCTCGGGGCGCGGCCGCCGCGGCGCGGAAAGACCGCGAAGCGGAAGCCCTCGAGCGTGCGGCAGCGTGCGTCCCTCGAACGCGAGCGGCGCGACGACCGGGATCTCGGCCTCGGCGAGCTCGCAGGCGAACGCGTGCTCCTCGAGGATCTGCGCGTCGCTCCAGCGCGCCGGGCGGTAGAACTTGGCCACGACCGGCGGGCTCATCCCTCGATGCCCGACCTGGTAGACGCGGTTCTCGTAGCTGTTCAGCGCGAGCTAGCCGTCCGTCGGTCAGCGCAGCCCCACGCGCTTCGAGCGCGTTCGAGCACGACGTCGGGCGTGAGGCGGATACGGTGGAATCACGCGAGGCGATCTGCGGTGCTAGAATCCGCGGGCATGTTGTCCCCATTCACCGGAGCTAAAACGATGAAAAATCCGCTGGATTCGCTTTGGGGCACCGTCATCTCGGGCCTCGTGCTGACGGTGGTTCTGTACTTCCTCGCTCGCATGATGATGGGAGCCTGACCATGAGCATGGACTTCATCCAGTACGGCCTCGGCCGCTGGGTGCACATCATGGCCGGCGTGATGTGGATCGGGCTGCTCTACTACTTCAACTTCGTCCAGGTCGACGCGCTGAAGAAGGCCGCGGCGGACACGCCGCCCACCGGCGCGGGCATCACCAAGCACGTGGCGCCGCGCGCGCTGCTTCTTCTTCCGCTGGGCCGCGCGTCGTGACGGTGCTGATGGGCCTCATGATGCTCGGCGACAAGGTCGACGACGCGCTCTTCTTCAAGGAGCGCGCCTACGTGCCCATCGGCATCGGCGCGTGGCTGGGCCTCATCATGTTCTTCAACGTGTGGGTGCTGATCTGGCCCAACCAGAAGAAGATCCTGGGCATCGTGCCGGCGACCGACGAGGAGAAGGCCAAGGCGCGCCGCGTGGCGTTCCTCGCATCGCGCACCGAACACGATGCTGTCCATGCCGATGCTGTTCTTCATGGTCGCTTCCGGCGGCATCTTCCGCCGCGATGTTCGGCGTGATGGCTGCGTCGGCAGGGCGGGTGACGCGAGGGCCCTCGCTCGGCGGGAAGGCCGGTGACCTTGTCGCCGGCCTTCAGCTTCTTCTCCGCGAACCATCCCTTGTTGGTCTCGATCGCGTAGACCGCAGGGCCCGCGGCCGTGTGCGTGTCGAGCGTCTGCGGGCTCCATGTCGAGGATGTTGAGGATCGCGCCGTCGCGCGTCGACGAACGCGACCGACAGCGGGATGAGCGTGTTCTTCATCCACATCGAGTGGTAGGCCGGCTCGTCGAAGATGAAGAGCATGCCGTCGTTCGCTCCCGAGCGATTTGCGGAACATGAGGCCCTGCAGGCGCTGTGGCTCCTGGATCGCGACCTCGACCTTGAGCGGATGGCGCGGCCGACCTTGACCGCGCGTGAGGTCTTGAAGGTGACGTCGGCCGCAGCGGCGCGGCAGGCAGGCAAAGGAGGCAGGATGCAAGAACCGCGGTAGGCTTCCGTGGCGTCTCAACGGTAAGTCTGGAAGAAAGCGCACCGATGGTAACGCAGGGGTAACGCACGATGCGACGACACACTTCCGGCTCTTCCTCGTTGCTCTTCTCGCGGCCGCGTGTGCGGCGCCCCCCGTGGCACGCCCGCCGGAACGCCCGAGGCGCCCGCCGCCGCGCAGAGCGCGCCGCCAGCGGGCCGCGCGCCCGACCTACAACCTCACCGGTTATCCGCCGGCGGTGCGCGAGGGCTACATCGACGGCTGCGAATCGGCGAAGAGCCCCGAGTACGCGCGCAAGGACGCCAAGCGCATGTCGCGGCGACGCGGCAGTACGCGATGGGCTGGAACGACGGCTTCTCGATCTGCTCGGCGAAGAAGTAACCGTCACTCGGCGCGCGGTCGAGGATCCAGTCCGGCGATCGCGTCCAGGATCTCGGGCGACCTCGCCGATCGGCGGCTCGAGGGCGATCGGGATGTGCGGACGCCTCGCGCGGATCGCGTCGAGGATTCGCGGCAGGTCCTGCTTCAGGTGCCCGCCCTGGGCCATGAATAGCGGAAACACCGTCACCGCCGGCGCGCCCTCGCGCGATCAGCGCATCGATCGCTTCCTCGAGCGTGGGCGATCATGATCTCGAGGTAGGCGAGCGCGATCGGACACTCGGGACGGCGGCGCGCACGCGGTCGCGGATCGCCTCGAAGGGCCGCGCCCATTCGGGATCGCGGCGCGCCATGGGCGAAGAGGACGATGCCGCGCACGCTCAGTGCTTGCCGGTGGAGCCGAAGCCGCCCGCGCCGCGCGCGCTCTCGTCGAACGACTCGACGACGTTCAGCTCGACCTGCACCACGGGCACCACGACGAGCTGCGCGATGCGCTCCGATCGGATTCACGCACGAACGGCTCCTTGCCGCGGTTCCAGCACGACACGAACGACCTGTCCCTGGTAGTCGGAATCGATCAGGCCCACGAGGTTGCCGAGCACGATGCCGTGCTTGTGGCCCAGGCCCGAGCGCGGAATGATCACCGCCGCGAGCCCTGGGTCGTCGAGGGTGGATCGCGAGTCCCGTGAGGGATGAGCGTGCGTGTCGCCCGGCCGCAGCGTGATGCGGCGCATCGATGCACGCGCGCAGGTCGAGCCCGCCGAGCCCCGCCGTCGCGTAGGCGGGCAGCTGCGCGCGGATCCTCTCGTCGAGGATCCTCGACGTCGAGCTTTTCCATTCAGGAGGCCTGCTTGATGGGAGTGATGGTGTGCGCGCGGCGCCGCTGGCTTCGCGCAGCGCAGCGCATGGCGTGCGACGATGCCGTGGGCGATCTGCGACTTCGGCGCGCGCGCGAGCGCGATGCGCGCCCGTGCGTCGTCGTAGATCGTGACCTCGTTCTCCTCCTTGCCGATGGTGTGCTGCACGAGGTTGGCGACGATCATCGGGATCTTCTTCTTCGCGCGCTTGGCCTGCGCGTAGTCGGCGAGGTTCTCGCTCTCGGCGGCGAAGCCCACGCAGAACGGCGCGCTCGGGCAGCGCGCGCCACGTACGCGAGGATGTCCTCGGTGGGCTTGAGCTTCAGCTCCATCGGCTCGTTGGACTTCTTGAGCTTGCGCGTCGAGCGCCGCGCACCGGCGTGTAGTCGGCCACCGCCGCGACGCTGAAGAAATAGTCCGCGCCCGCGACGTGCGCCTTCACCGCGTTGACCATCTCCGGCGGCGCTGGTCACGTAGACGAAGTGCGCCTGCGCGGGCGGGGCGAGCGCGCGTCGGCCCGCTGATGAGCGTCACGTCCGCGCCGAGCGCGCGCGGCGGCTTCGGCGACCGCGTAGCCCATCTTGCCCGAGCTCGAGGTTGGTGATGCCGCGCACCGTGTCGATCGCCTCGAACGTGGGGCCCGCGGTCACGATCACCTTGCGGCCCGGCGAGCTGCTTGGGCGCGAGGAACGCGAGGCACGCCTTGCAGCGAGTTCCTCGGGCTCGAGCATGCGGCCCATGCCGACCTCGCCGCACGCCTGGTCGCCGGCGCGCGGGCCCGAGGATCGCGACGCCGTCGGCGCGAAGCGTGGCGACGTTGCGCTGCGTGGCGGCGTTGTCCCACATCTCGACGGTTCATCGCGGGCGCCACCAGCAGCGGGCAGTTGCGCGCGAGGCACGCGGTGGAGAGCAGGTCGTCGGCAGATGCCGTGCGCGAGCTTGGCGATGAAGTCCGCGCTGCGCGGGCGCGACGACGATCGCGTCCACGCCGCGCGAGAGCTCGATGTGCGCCATGTTGTTGGCGAAGCTCGCGTCCCAGAGGTCGGTCACCACGGGCTTGCCGGTGAGCGCCTGGAACGTCGCGGGCGTCGACGAATTTCGTGGCCGGCGTCGGTCATCGCGACGCTGCACCTCGCACGTTATTCCTCTGCAGGAGCCGCGCGAGCTCGGCCGACCTTTGTAGGCGGCGATGCCGCCGGTGACGCCCGAGCAGCAGACGGCGAGTCAAGACCTTGTCCATGAACGCATTTTACCCGCGTCCGGAGGCTGTGCATGTCGATGGCCGGTTGGCCGCTTGCCGAGCGGCCGCGCGAGCGATTGCTGGCGCAGGGGCCGCAGCGTCGCTTTCGGATGCGGAGCTCGTCGCGCTCTTCCTCGGCACCGGGCTGCGCGGCAAGAGCGCGCTGGCGTCGGCCCGCGAGCTCCTTGCGCCGCTTCGGCCGCGTGTTCGCGCCTGCTTTCCGCCGCGCAGGGCGAGCTCGACCGGTGCCCGGGCGTGGGCGCGGCGCAGTACGCGCAGATCGCCGCGGTGATGGAGCTCGCGCGCGCGCGCTCGCGCGAGGAGATGAAGCGCGCGCGACAGCCTCACCTCGCCCGCCGCGGTGCGCGGCTACCTGCGGCTGCGCATGCAGGACCTCGGGCACGAGATGTTCTACTGCGTCTTCCTCGACGCGCAGAACCGCGTGATCGCGGCCGAGGAGCTGTTCCGCGGCACGCTCACGCAGACGAGCGTCTATCCGCGGGAAGTCGTGAAGCACGCGCTGCGCCACAACGCCGCGGCCGTGATCCTCGCCGCACAACCATCCCGTCGGGCGTGGCCGAGCCGAGCCATCCAGGACCAGGCGCTCACCCGCACGCTCGCCGAGGCGCTGGCCCTGGTCGACATGCAAGGTTCTGGACCATTTCATCGTCCGGCGCCCGGCGCATGCCTGAGCTCGCGCGAGCGGCGGGTTGCTGCTAGGCAAAAGCCAATGGAATCAGCTTGGAAGAAGGTCGGTTTGTCTGGGCTATAATGTCGAGCTTTAGCTCGCCCTCAACTTAAGCAGCTCGGAGATATTCCCATGTCGCGCGTTTGCCAGGTCACGGGGAAAGCCCCCAGAGTCGGACACCACGTGTCCCACGCGCAACAACAAGACCAAGCGCCGCTACCTCCCCGAACCTGCAGTACCGCCGGTTCTGGGTCGAGAGCGAGAACCGCTGGGTGAAGATGCGCCTTACCAACGCGGGCTGCGCCTCATCGACAAGAAGGGCATCGACGTCGTGCTCGTGCCGAAATGCGCGCGCGCGGCGTGAAGGTCTACCGAGGAGCCTGACCATGCGCGAAAAGATCAAGCTCGAGTCGTCCGCCGGAACCGGCCACTTCTACACGACGACCAAGAACAAGCGGACCATGCCGGACAAGATGCGAGATCAAGAAGTACGATCCCGATGGCCCGCAAGCACGTCATCTACAAAGAAGGAAGTTGAAGTGATCATGGGCTGGCGCTGATGCGCTAGACTCCGCTCATCCCGGCGAAGGCAGGGATCCGAATAAAAAGGCCCGCGAAAGCGGGCCTTCATTTGCACGGCGGAGTTACTTCTTCTTCGGCTCTTCCTTCTTCGGCTCCCGCCTTCCGCCGGCGGCTGGCCTTCATGGCGGTGTCCTGCTTGGCGATGATCTGGTCCTTGATGCCGTCGTAGACGCTCTGCGGAAGTGATCTTCTTCTGCACGCCAGCTCGTCCTTGCCCCTCCTGTAGGGGCGGCCCTTCACGATCGCCTTGGAGCGCGCCTCGCCGATGCCTTTGAGCGTGGCGAGGTCCTTCTCGGAAGGCCGAGTTGATGTCCATGAGCTCCGGCCTTCGTTGGCGTCCGGTCTTGGCGGCGCCGCGTCCTTCTTGGCCTCGGTCTTGGCTGGGGTCCGCACGGCCGTCTTGGGGGTTTCAGCCTTCTGGGCGAAGGCGATGCCGGTCGCAGGCCAGGGCGGCGACCAGGAAAGCGAAGATTCTCTTCATGCAGCAGTTCCTTCCTCGCAGTGGTGGGGCAGTGTTGACATGGTTGTGGCTAGCACGCGCGCTTCAACGCGGCGCTAGTTTACCCGTTGACGCCACGAATGAAAAGCCCGCCAGAGGCGGGGTCTTCCCGGAGGCTGCAGCGACCGTCAGGGCGTAGCAGCGCAAAGCAGCGGCGCGAGAAGTCGCGCGAGCTGGGCGGCACGCCGCTGCCCTCGGCGCGTCGCACCAGTCCTCGAGCTGGCTCGACGAGCTGATCGCTGGTGAGCGCTCGAGCGCTCCCGAGGCTGGTCGCCGCATCGACCAGGTCGTATGCAGCACGTGGCTCGTGGCGTCGACAGGCGCGGTCGCAGCTCGGCGCGGTGCTGGGCCGGCACTTCGCATGCGTCGCGGTGGAACCACTTCGCCAGACGCGTTGGCCGATCCTTGTCGGGGAAGTGGCCGCTGCTCGCGCGAGCTTGCGCGATCTCGTCGGTGCGCGTCTTCATCGACTTGGCGTAGCGCGCCATCACGTCGAAGCGGTGCGCGATGACGGCCTGCAGCGTCGCGGCGTCCGACCTCGAACTTCGACGGGCTCGAGCTTCACCTTCGGCGCGTGTCTTGCGCACGGTCGCGAGGCCGAGCGACGCAGGATCTGGATGTACATCCAGCCGAGGTCGAACTCGTACCAGCGGATCGAGAACTTGGCCGAGGTCGGATAGGCGTGGTGGTTGTTGTGCAGCTCTTCGCCGCCGATCCACGACGCCCCAGGGCACGATGTTGGTGCTGGCGTCTTCGGTCGCGCAAGTTGCGGTAGCCCCAGCAGTGGCCGATGCCGTTGATGACGCCGGCGGCCCAGAACGGGATCCACAGCGATCTGCGATGCCGCAGATGATCAGCGCCCGGCGATCAGGCCGAAGAGCAGGACGTCGATCGCGCGCAGCGTGATGCACGATGCCCGCACTTGTTGATCGGCGTGTAGACGTTGCGCTCGAGCCAGTCGTCGGGCGTGCCGTGGCCGTAGCGCGTCCATGGTCTCGGGCTTGTGCGACTCCTTCACGTAGAGCACGACGCCGGCCCAGCAGCACCTTGTTGATGCCGAGCATCCTGCGGGCTGTGCGGATCGTCGACGGTCTCGCACTTGGCGTGGTGCTTGCGATGGATCGCGGCCCACTCCTTGGTGATCATGCCGGTGGTGAGCCACAGCCAGAGGCGGAAGAAATGGCTCACGATCGGATGCAGGTCGAGCGCGCGATGCGCCTGGCAGCGATGCAGGTAGACCGTGACCGCCGGCGATCGTGATCTGGACCAGGACGAGGCAGACGATAACGTCGCCCCACCAGGGAGGTTCAGGAGACCGCTGAACATGGAATGTGCCTTCTTGTCCGCGAAGGTTGTGGCGCTCGTCGAGTGAATACCCCATGAGGATCACCCGGAGGATTGACTTACGGCAGTGGTTGTTATTGGAACCTAATCTGTCTTTGCCGTATGAATTCGGCATTTCAGCGTGTAGCAATGAGGCGCACGTCGCGGCGCGGGCAGGACAGCTCGATTCCGCTGCGCCTTGAAGCGCGCCAGCACCTCGCCTCAGCACGTCGCTGCGCACGTCGCGCTTCGCTCGGCCGCGGGATCGTCGATCCACACCGGTCAGCTCGAGCTCGATTCCGTCGTCGCCGAGCTGTTTCACACGAGCCGCGGCAGGCGCGGATCCGCGATCACGCGGCCCTGTTTCGCCGCGCTTCCACGAGCAGCCTGCAGCGCGCGGTCCACGTCGCTCTCGTGACGTAGATGGCCGAGCTGATCACCACGCGACCACGCTTCGGGTCGCTGTAGGTGTGGTGGTTCACCGCTGTCGGTGATGAGCTTCTCGTTCGGGATGATCGACTCGCACCCCGTCGCCGCCCTTGATCACCGTGTAGCGCGCCTGCGATCGCCTTCACGCTCGCCGCGGCGGCCCGTCCACGGTGATGACGTCGCCGATGCGAAGCGACCGGTCCAGCAGGCACGATGAAGCCGCTCACGTAGTTGCTCGCGATCTTCTGCAGGCCGAAGCCCAGGCCCACGCCGAGCGGCGCCGCTGAAGATCGGAGAGCGTCGTGATGTCGATGCCGGCGATCGGCAGCGCGACGAGCACCGCGATCACCAGGATGGAGACGCGTTCGCCACCTTGGCGACGACCACGCGCGTGGTGAAGTCCATCGAGTCCGGCCGCCATCACGCGGCCCTCGGTCACGCGCGAGATCCACAGGGGCGACAGATCACCGCGACGAAGAGCGCGCCGCCGCCTGACACGAGGTCCAGCACGCGTGACCTCGGATCCTTGCCGATCTGTGACGCTGATGCGCGTCGAGCGCCGACAGCACGGCGGGAAGGAGTCCGGTGAAGTGCAGGATCACCGCGATCCATGCGGCCCACGTCACCGCGCGGATCAACCTGCGTTGCAGGCTGCCCCTGCGGAATGCACGTGCCGCCAGCACGTAGGCCGGCGACGCGGATGACCAGGCCACCGGCGATGAGGAGCGGCAACGATCGATCTCGATCGGACCGGCCGTCGGCTCTGCTGGAAATTCGCGACGATGTGCGTGCGCGATCACGGTGAAGCCCACGGCGAGGCAACGCGCGACGGCGCGCCTGGCGCAGAAGCTTCCCTTGCCGGACTCCAGCGCGCTGAGCGTCGCGCGCGCAGGCAGATCGCGCGCGACGCCGATGACGCCAGCGCGATCGCACGCCGCGGCGACCACCAGCTGGACCACGATCCGCTCACGTTCGGCGCCGTTCACGAACTGGCCGTACGAGGCGGCGGACGGGAGAGCTCGATCACCTTCACGCGCTCCAGCACCGCGGCGAAGAAGCCGTCGGTGTCGTGCACGTGCGGCAGGAGCTTGCAGGTATTCACCGCCGGCGCTCGGAACCTTCACGCCCTGGCGCTCCAGCACGTCCGTTCGCGGGCACGAGCGCGGAAATCGGGATGCGCGGCGAGGAATGCCGTCGACGATTTCCTCGTTCTCCTCCGCGAGCAGGCTGCACGTGCCGTACACGAGGCGCCCGCCGGGCTTCACGAGCGCGGCGGCGGCGTCGAGGATCGCGCGCTTGCTTGGCGTTCAGCTCCGCGACGGCCCTCGGCGGTCTGCCGCAACTTGAGGTCGGGATTGCGCCGCAGCGTGCCGAGCCCGTGCACGGCGCATCGACGAGCACGCGGTCGATCTTGCCGCGCAGCCGCTTCACCTTCGCGTCGTTCTCGCCGGCGATGCGCTGCGGAAAGACGTTCGAGAGCCCCGAGCGCTTGAGGCGCGGCGCCGAGGTTCGCGAGCCGCTTGTCGGAGACGTCGAAGGCGTAGAGGCGGCCCGTCGAATCCATCGCCGCGCCCATCTGCAGCGTCTTGCCGCCGGCGCCAGCGCGAAGTCCACCACCATCTCGCCGCGCCGCGCTTCGACCAGCATGCCGAGGAGCTGGCTGCCTTCGTCCTGCACCTCGACCGCGCCGTCGAGGAACATCGGGTGCTGGTTGAGCGCGGGCTTTTCGCTGCAGCGCGCACGCCGAGCGGCGAGTAGCGCGTGGGGTGCGCCGGCGATCTTGTCGTGCTCGAGGCGGTCGAGCACGCGCCTCGCGCGGCGCCTTCAGCGTGTTCACGCGCAGGTCGAGCGGCGCCGGCTGCTGCAGGCTTCGCGCGAGCGCGAGGATCTCCTCGTCGCTCATGCGCTTGCGCAGGCGCTCGATGACCCAGTCGGGAAGGTCGGCGCGCACGCTCGAACGGCAGGCCGTCGAGGTCCTGCGGCCTTCAGCGCCGTGAGCCACGCCTTCTCGCCGGCGCTCAGCGCGGACTCGATCTGGCTCGAGGCCCACGCCCTGCACCTTCACGAGCGCGGCGAGCGCGATCTCGCGCGGCGTGGCCCTCGGGCGTGACGTGCTCCAGCAGGCGGCGGCGGCGCAGGGCGGCGTACACGGTGTCGGCGATGAGCGCGCGGTCGCTCTGGCCGAGGTTCTTGTTGTCGCGGAAGAACTGGCGCAGCAGCTGCGTCCGGCCGGCGCGCGCGCCGGGCAGGATCACGGTGAGCGCGTGGATGATGGCGTCGAGCTGCGCGCGGCCGAGGCTCATGGCATCAGCGCGAGATGGACGCGCGTGGCGACCTGCTCGACCATGAGGCGGTTGCGCGCCACCGGGTAGCGCAGCTTCACCGGCAGGTAGCTGCTGGTCGATGCCGAGCCAGACGTCGACCACTTCGCTCGGATCCTTCTCGTCGACGTGGCGCAGGTGGAGCGCGCGCACCGCGCCGAGCGGAATCTCGATCTCCTCCTCGCCCAGCACCTTGCAGGCGGAAGCGGTAGAACTGCGCGCTGCGTGTAGCACGCAGCAGTCGATAGTCCTCGCCCGTCGGCGGCGGCGCGTGCCGCGATCTGGAAGATCATCGAGAGCCAGTCGACCGACGTTGTCGGCCAGCGGCTCGGTCTTCTTCTCGCCGTTGCGGTCGAACGTGACCGTGCGCGCATTCCCAGTCGAACTCGAGGCCCTCGGCGGCGGCTGGAGGCTTGCGCTCGGTGAAGCTGTCGCGGGCGCAGGCCCTGCGGCGTCACCGATGCCGCGCGCTCTCCTGGATGACGCGCCCCTCGAGGAAGAGCGTGAAGAAGCCGATCGCTTCGCGCTTCGCCGGTGATCGCGTAGTTGTCGCCATCGCGGCTCCAGCTGTAGCCGCGTGCCCGTCGGCCATCGCGGAAGTGAGGGCGTAATTGACGGTGAGTTCTGCCGGCAGCGAGTCGGCCGTGGATTCGGGGCTTCGAGCGCCTTCACCGGCGCGCCGCCGGCTGCGCCATCGCGACGATGTCGGGTTTCGCGGGCTCCGGTGGCAGCGATCACGGGCTCGTCGACCGGCTGGGCAAGCGCGGAGGCGAGCGTCGGCAATCGATGGGATCGAGCAGCGATTCGGGCGGCAGGAACGTCGCCGCGCGATGCGGACGCGTTGCGGGCGCGGCGGCCGCGGCTTCGCGACGGGCGCGCGGCGCAGGCGTGGGTCGCTCACGGGTCCTTCTTCGAGGGTCGCCGAGTAACCCACGCCGGATTCTCTCCGATGTCGCGGCGTTCCGGCGTGCCGACCATCACCGCCGGCATGCAGCGCCGCCGAGCCCGCGAGCGTGAGCCCGAGGATGCGGTAGCGATGGAAGAGTGCGCGCGCTCACGATCCCGGGTCTTCGGCAAGAGCCGCGAGCGACTGCTCGAGCTTGAAGCCGCTTGGGATCGTCGAGGATCGACGCGCACGGGGAAATTGAATGCGTCCTTCGCGAGCCACACGTCTACTCGCGTGTCGTTCTCGCTCCGCGGGGACGCGACGATAGTGGCGCGTCTCGAACTCGCCGGCCGGGAGTCGAGATCTTCCCTTCCTCGACGAGCTTGTACGTGTAGACGCGCACCTTGCGGCGTTCGGCCATCGGGATCCTCGAGCGTCGGGCCGAACTCCTTCAGCGTGGACGAACTGGTACATGATCGAGATGCGGTCCTGCGTTCCCGGCGGGAAACCAGTAATCTGACGGCTCGCCGCGAAGCACCGTGTGCATCACGCTCATCTTCCAGTCGAAAGTGGACTTGAGGTCGCGCTGGTTGTCCCTGGCGCGGCGTCTCCGGTGAACTCGCGCGGAATCAGCCCGTCGGCTCCGACGCGCCCGGTGCTCTGCGGCCGTGTACTGGTCGTCGAGGAACGCCTTCAGCGCGCCGTCCGAGCGCGTCTCGCTCCTGATCGTCAGTAGGCGTTGCCCGTGCGCGAGAAGGTCTCGCTGACGCGGCCAATGGTGATGCCCGCCAGTGGTGGTGACGACGTACTGCGCCTCGATCTGCGCGTCGGCTGGCGAAGCCGCCGCAGCGGCGAGAACGAAGCCGCGATGATGAAACCGATGCAATCTCATTCGATATTCCTGGGTGAAACCATCGGTGTCGCCTGCAACGCCGGTACCGCGCACTGGACGTACGCCCGGCGACAAATTCGACCCGTCCTTCGACGAACACAGCGCGCCGCCTGCGGATAGATGCGGTGCTCCACCGCAGGACCCGCGCGCGCCAGCGGCGCTCTTCCGTGTCGCCCGCGCATCACCGGCACCGTCGCCCTGGATCACGATCGGGCCGTTGTCGAGCGCCGCGGTTGCACACGTGGACCGTGGCACCGTGCACTTTCACGCCGGCCGCGCGAGCGCCTGGCGGTGCGTGTGCAGCCCCGGGAACGACGGCAGCAGCGACGGATGGATGTTCACGATCCGCCGCGGATAGCGTCGATGAAGCCCTGCGTGAAGATGCGCATGAAGCCCGCGAGGCAGGATCAGCTCGGGCGCATGCTCGTCGATCACGGCCGCAGCGACGGCGATCGAACTTCCTCGCGCGCAGGCGAAGTGCCGTGTGGTCCACGACGCGCGTCGCGATGCCCTGCGTGCGCGCCCACTCAGTCCCTGCGGCGTCCGGGCCGGTTGCAGATCACCGCCGCGCACGTCGAGTCCGGTCCCGCGCCTCGACGATCGAGCGCATGTTGCTGCCCGCGGCCCGAGATCAGGATGACGGCGGACTTCAGACGACCACCGTCTGCGGCTCGCCCGGCTTTCGCGCTCCACGATGGCGCCGATCACAGTGCGCCGCGACGCCGTGCTCCGCGAGCGCGTCGATCGTCGCGTCCGCGTCCGTCTTCGGCAACGACGAGCACCATGCCGATGCCGCAGTTGAACGTGCGGTGCATCTCGGCGTCGTCGATGCGGCCGTGGCGCTGCAGCCAGTCGAAGATCGCGGGGCGCGGCCAGCGCGCGCGCTCGAGCTGCGCGCAGAGGTTGCTCCGGGAGCACGCGCGGGATGTTCTCGACCAGTCCGCCGCCCGTGATGTGCGCGATGCCCTTCACCGGCGACCTTGCGTCATGGTCGCGAGCACCGGCTTCACGTAGATGCGCGTGGGCTCGAGCAGCGCCTCGCCGAGCGTGCGCTTGCCGTCGAAGGATCTCGTAGGTCGGCGCCGCTCGTCGCGACCACCTTGCGGATGAGCGAGTAGCCGTTGGAGTGCGGCCGCTCGAGGCGAGCCCGATCACCGCGTCGCCGGCGGCGATGCTTGCGTGCCGTCGATGATCTTCGACTTCTCGACCAGGCCCACGGCGAAGCCCGCGAGGTCGTATTCGTTGGGGTCGTACATGCCCGGCATCTCGGCGGTCTCGCCGCCGATCAGCGCGCAGCCCGCCTGCTCGCAGCCGTCGGCCACGCCCTTCACCACGTCGGCGGCGACGTCCGACGTCGAGCTTGCCGCACGCGAAGTAGTCGAGGAAGAAGATCGGCTCGGCGCCGAGCACGAGGATGTCGTTCACGCTCATCGCGACCAGGTCGATGCCGATGGTGTCGTGCTTCTTCAGGCGGAAGGCGAGCTTCAGCTTCGTGCCCACGCCGTCCGTGCCGGAGACCATCACGGGTTCTTGTACTTCTTCGAGACCTCGACCAACGCGGCGAAGCCGCCGATGCCGCCCAGCACCTCGGGGCGCATCGTCTTCGCCGCGAACGGCTTGATGCGCTCGACGAGATCGTCCCCGGCATCGATGTCGACGCCCGCGTCGCGGTAGGTGAGGTTCGAAGCCATGGAGTTTCTTTCGCGGCAGGCGATTGATTCGAGGGCGAAATTCTACTCCAGAAGGGTGTCGCGAAGCCCGTTTTCCTACCGATGTAAGCCTCGCGACAAGCCGCGCGACCCACGACTCGGAGGGTCGCACGATGTTACTGTTAATGTCGATGACTGCGCCGACGACGAACCTGCGCTTCGCCGAGATCGAGAGCCATCGCGCTATCTCGTTCGCTATGCGCGCTTTCGCAGTTGCGCGACCAGCAGCTCGCCGAGGATGCGGTGCGGAAGCGCTGCTCGCGGCGCTCGAAGGCATCGGCCGCTTCGACGCGCCGCTCCACGCTTCGCACCTGGCTCACCTCCATCCTGCGTTTCAAGGTGATCGACATCCAGCGCCGCCTCACCGCGGAGCGCGCGAACGTCGCCATCGACGACGAGCGCATCGTCGGGGACCACGAGGCGTGGCTCGACGACATGTTCGACGAGACGGGACATAGGAAAAAGTCCGCCGCAAGCCTGGAACGATCCCGAGGCGGCGCTCGAGCAGCGTCGTTTCTGGCAGGCGTTCAGATGTGCCTGGCGGGCCCGCCCTCGACCGCAAGCCGCGTGTTCTTCAAGCGCGAGGTGCTGCGGCGAACGGCCTCTGCCGGTCATATGCAAGGACGAGGGCATCACCTCCTCAACTGCTGGGTGATCCTGCATCGCGCCCGCATTGCACTGCGCATTTAGCCTGGAAACGCAACTGGTTGCAGGGAGGGAGGCGCATGCACGCTGAGGTCGAGGACCTCAACTGCCGCGCGGCCTCGCGCCTGTTGTCGCTCAGCCTGCGAGCCCGCCCGACGCGAACGAGTTGCGCGCGCTGAAGGTGCACCTGGATGAGTGCCTCATGTGCACGAACTTCGAGCGCAGCTCGCTTCCTCCACAGCTTCGCAGAGTCTTCCCGCAACGGCGGCTAGGCGTCCCCGCCCCCTTGAACGTGGGCAGGTGATGCTTCGCGAAGTCGAGCATCCGTCGATGGGCACTGTGGCGCTCGCCGATGGCGCGATCGATGAAGACCTCGTGGCCCGGCGCGCCCTCGAGCGTCTCGAGCAGGTTGTGCAGTCCGTTCATCGCCATCCACAGGGCAGTGCGCGCAGCTCTGGCAGGTCGCGCCCTTGCCGGCGGTGGGCGCCTCGATGAAGGTCACGCCGGGCAGGCGCTTCTTCATCTGGTGGATGATGCCGCCGTCGGTGGCGACGATGTATTCCTTCGCGCCCAGCCGCTCGGCGGCCTGGATGATGCCCGTCGTCGAGCCCACCGCGTCGGCAAGCGCGATCGACCGCTGCGGGCGATTCCGGGTGCACCAGCACCTTCGCGTCCGGGATGCAGCAGCCTTCAGCTCCTCGAGCTGCTGCGCCTTGAACTCGTCGTGCACGACGCAGGCGGCGTTCCACATCGAGCATGTCGGCGCCGGTGACTTGCTGCACGTAGTGCGCCCAGGTGCTTGTCGGGCGCCCACAGGATCTTCTTTCCTGCTGGTGGAGGTGCGCCGACGATCTTCTCGGCGATGGACGAGGTGACCATCCAGTCGGCGCGCGCCTTCACCGCGGCGCTGGTGTTGGCGTAGACGACGACCGACGCGATCGGGATGCTGCGTCGCAGAACGCCGAGAACTCGGTCGGCGGGCGTGGCGAGGTCGAGCGAGCACTCGGCCTGCAGGTCCGGCATCAGCACGCTGCTTCTCGGGATTGAGGATCTTCGCGGTCTCGCCCATGAAGCGCACGCCCGCGACGACGACCGTCTTGCCGCGTGTGCTCGTGGCCCGAAGCGCGCCATCTCGAGCGAATCGGAGACGGTGCCGCCGCTGGACTGCGCGAGGTCCTGCAGGTCCGGGTGGACGTAGTAGTGCGCGACGAGGACGGCGTCGCGCTCCTTCAGCAGCCTGCTTCGCGCGCTCGATGAGCGCGGGCTTCATCGGGGCTGACCGAGACGCAGGCGGCTTGGCCGGGGCGATGCCGGTGTCGCCGTTGAAGCGCTCGAAGCGGATCTGGATCGGTTGATGCGATGGCCATGTCGACTGATTCTACGGGCACTTCTCCGTGATAACATTCGCCGCGTCACTGCGTCGTGCATCTTCGCATCGGCGCGCCCGAACCAAGCCGGCCGACGGAATCCTCCGAGGCGGCGCAGGTCCCGGAAGACCCCATGAGGCAGCTCCTCCTCGACTTCACCAGGCCCCCGCGCCGACCTTCGCGAACTTCGTCCCCGGCGGCAATGCCGAGCTGGCGCACGCGCTCGAATCGCGGTCCACGGCGGTGCATGCGCGAGCGTGTCATCGTACGTGTGGGGCGAAAAGCGGCGCCGGCAAGACCCATCTGCTGCGAGCGCTTTCGCGCAGGCGCGGCGCAGGGATCGCGCTACTTGCGCGGCGCGCGATCTTCGCCGCGACGCCGATGAGCGTCGTCACGCTGGACGACGTCGAGCGCCTTCACCGAGCGAGCGACAGGTCGCGCTCTTCAACGCGCTTCAACGAGCGCGGCCTTCAGCTCGCTCGTCGGTTTCGGCGCGCGTCGTCACCGCGCGACGTCGCCGATCGCGCCGCGACCTCGCCACGCGCCTCGCGACCGGCCTCACCTACCGCGTGCTGCGCGCTCACCGACGACGGAAGACGCGCGCGCTCGCGGCGCATGCGCGGCGCGCGCGGCTTCGCGCTCTGCCGAAGACGTCGACGAGCTACCTGCTCGACGCATCGCGCGGCGCGACATGGGCGTCGCTCATCGGCGCGCTCGATTCGCTCGACCGCTACTCGCTGGAGACGGGCCGGCCGATCACGGTGCCGCTGCTGAAGGCCGCGCTCCAGCCGGAGGCGCTGATGAAGCTCGCGCTCTTCGACCTCGACAACACGCTGCTCGACGGCGACAGCGACTACGCCTGGGCGCAGTTCCTGATCGAGAAGGCGTGCTGCACGCGAGCGAATACCACGCGAAGAACGAGTGGTTCTACGAGCGCTACAAGGACGGCACGCTCGACATCCACGAGTTCCTCGACTTCCAGCTCGCGCCGCTCGCGCGGCGCCCGCGCGCGCAGCTCGACGCCTGGCACCGCGACTTCATGCAGCGCAAGATCCGGCCGATCATCCTGCCCAGGGCAGCCGGAGCTGCATCGCGAAGCCACGCCGATGCGCCTCACCGCGATCGTCACCGCCACCAACCGCTTCATCACGCGCCCATCGCCGCAGCGAGCTCGGGCGTGCGCGACCTCATCGCCACCGACATCGAGGAAATCGAGCGGCGTCTTCACCGGCAAGCCGCGCGGCACGCCCACCTTCCGCGAGGGCAAGATCGAGCGCGTGGACGAGTGGCTCGCGCGGCGCAGTGCACAGCGCTCGCCGACTACGAGAGCTGGTTCTACAGCGACTCGCTGAACGACCTGCCGCTGCTCGAGCGCGTGACCCACCCGATCGCGGTGGATCCCGACGCGACGCTGCGGGCGCACGCGACGGAGACGCGGATGGCGCGATCATCTCGCTTCGCGACAACCTGATCAAGAAATACATCGACAAGCTCTTCGGCCGCCGCGACGCGCGTCACCCACAAGGACGCGCGGCCCGGTCGATCTACGCGCAGCGACAAGCATGGCATCCGCGAGGAGAACGATCAGCCGCTGCGCGCGGCGCACGTGCGAAGCTGCAGCGCGCGGGCTACGTCGCGCTTCGTCGTGGGCGGCGCGGTGCGCGACCTCCTGCTCGGCAGTCAGCCGAAGGACTTCGACGTCGCGACCAGCGCCACGCCCGAGGAGGTGCGCTCGGTCTTCCGCCGCTCGCGCATCATCGGCCGGCGCTTCCAGATCGTGCACGTGCTCTGCGGCGCGGAGACCGTCGAGACCGTCCACCTTCCGCGCGCACTTCACGCGCGAGGCCGACGCCGACAACACCGACGAGCACGGCCGCATGCTCTCCGACAACGTCTTCGGCACGCAGGCCGAGGACGCGATGCGCCGCGACTTCACCGTCGAACGCGCTCTTCTACGACCCGGTGAAGGAAGAGGTCTGGGACTACGATCCACGGCATGAAGGACCTCAAGGCGACGCAAGCTCGTGATGATCGGCGACCCGGCGACGCGCTACCGCGAGGATCCGGTGCGCATGCTTCGCGCCGCGCGCCTCGCGGCGAAGCTGGGCCTCGAGATCGACGCGAAGACGCGCGGAGCCGATCCGCGCGCTCAGCGCCATCTGCTCGAGAACGTCCCGCAGGCGCGCCTCTTCGAGGAGATCCTGAAGCTGCTGCTCTCCGGGCAACGCGCGTCGAGTGCGTGCGCGCTGCTGCGCGAGCTCGAGCTGCACCATGGCCTGCTGCCGCTGCTCGACACCGCGCTCGAGGATCCCGAGGCGGGGCCCTTCGCGCATGGCGGCGCTGCGCGCGACCGACGAGCGCCTGGCAGCCGACAAGCCGGTCTCGCCCGCCTTCCTGCTCGCCGCGCCTCCTGTGGGGCCAGGTCGAGAAGAACTGCGCAAGTTCGAGGGCAAGGGGCAGCCCACGATTCCCGCGCTGCACTCGGCGATGCACGAGGCGCTCGACGAGCAGCGCGAGCACGCTCGCGATCCCGCGGCGCTTCGACGCGACGATGAAGGAGCTGTGGCTGCATGCAGCCGCGATTCCTGCAGCGCGGCGGCCAGCGTCCCTACCGCCTGCTCGAGCACCCGCGCTTCCGCGCCGCGCTACGACTTCTTCGCGCTGCGCGCGCCGCCTCGGCCAACGCGCCGCAGGAGGTCGCGCGCTGGTGGGAGCGCTTCCAGGACGCGAGCGCCGACGAGCGCGAGCGCATGCTGGTGAGCGACGAGGCGGGGCCGAAGAAGAAGCGCCGCCGCCGGCGCAGAGAAGCGCAAGCCCGACGCGGCGGCCGCGCCGCTGCGAGAGGCAGGGGCGCGGATGACAGTGAGCGCGCGGCGATCGCGCTCGGCTCCAACCTCGAGGATCCCGAGGCGCAGGTGCGCGCGCGCCTTCGGCGAGATTCGCCGCGCTGCCGGAAACGACGCGTCATCGAGCGCTCGCGCGCCTCGCATCGCACCGCGCCCGTGGGCTACGCCGACCAGCCGGACTTCGTGAACGCCATGCGCGCTGGTCGAGATACGCGCCTCGCGCGCGCGCGCTGCTCGACGAGCGCTGCTCGCGATCGAGAAGCAGCATCGGACGCGAGCGCGACGATTCCCAACGGTCCGCGCACGCTCGACCTCGACATCATCCTGTACGGCGATCGCGTCATCGACGAACCGGGGCTCCAGCGATCCCGCACCCGCGCGCTGCGAACGTAGAGTTCGTCATGAATGCCGCTGCGGGAGTGTGGCCCGGTGTTGTCATCCCGGCGCTCAAGGGCGATGACCTGGCGACCGCGGTCTCGCGCGAGCGAGAGCAAACGAGAAGCGATGAAGCATCGATACATCGTCGTCGAGGGCTCCATCGGCTGCGGCAAGACGAGCCTCGCCGAACTGGCTCGCGGAGCGCTTGGGCGCCACGACGCTGCTGGAGGATGCGACGGCCAACCCGTTCCTGCCGCAGTTCTACCGCGACATGCGCCGCCACGCGCTGCCCACGCAGCTCTTCTTCCTCTTCCAGCGCGTGCCGCAGCTCGAAGCGCTCAAGCAGCCCGGATCTCTTCGCCCGGCCCACCATCGCTGATTTCACCGCTGGCGAAGGATCCGCTGTTCGCCCGCCTCACGCTCAGACGACGCCGAGTACCAGCTCTACCGGCAGCATCTTCGAGCACGTGAAGCCGCAGGCGCCGATGCCCGACCTCGTGGTCTACCTGCAGGCGTCGGTGGATACGCTCATCGCCCGCGTGCGAGAAGCGCGGCAATCCCGATCGAGGCGGCATCGACGAGGATTACCTGCGGCGCCTGTCGGAGGCGTACACGCGATACTTCTGCAACTACGCCGGACAGCCCGCTGCTCATCGTGAACAGCGAGCGCCTGAACTTCGTCGACGTCCCCGAGCACCTCGACCTGCTGATCGAGCGCGTCAACGCCATTCGTGGCGGCAGGGAGTTTCAACCGCGCCTGGAGCCGACATTCCATGAGCGTCCAGAAGACCGGTTGCAGAAGGTCCAGCGCGTCACCATCCCGAAACCGCAGGCGAGGCCCGCGCGCGCGAGAGCTGGTGATGCTCACGTGCTACGACGTTTTGCCGCTAAGCTCTCCCGACGAGGCGGGCGTGGACATGCTCCTCATCGGCGATACTCCCCTCGGCATGGTGATCCAGGGCCGCGACGATCACGCTCCCGTCACCGTCGAGGCGACCGAGTATCACGTGAATTGCGTGGCGAAGGGATCGCAGCGCGCGCTGGTGATCGCCGACATGCCGTTCGGAAGCTTCCAGGGCACGCCCGCGGCTTTGCCTCGCAGAACTGCGCGCGCATGATGGCGGCCGGCGCGCAGATGGTGAAGCTCGAAGGCGGCGCCGTGATGGCGAAGACCACTGAGTTCCTCGTCGCCTCGCGGCATCCCCGGTGTGCGCACATCGGCCTCACGCCGCAGTCGGCAGAACATCGCGCTGGGCGGCTACCGCGTCCAGGGCAAGCAGCAGGAGGCCGCGGACAGCTTCGGTCGCCGACGCGAAATTGCTCGAGTCAGGCGGGTGCTGCGGATCTGCTGATGGAGGCGATGCCGGCGACGGTGGCGAAGCGCGTCAGCGGAAGCGATCTCGGTTCCTGACCATCGGCATCAGCGCTGGCGGCCGCAGTGTCCGAGGCGGTGTGCCTCGGGAATTACGACATCCTCGACGACGCCCATCCTGGCTCGCAAGGCGCGCTTCGTGAAGCACTTCGCCTCACGGGCCGCGCTTCGATCGGCGAGGCGATCCGAGGCGTATGTGAAAGCGGTGAAAGGACGGCAGCTACCCGGCGCCGGAGCTCTCGCTTCTACGAATGGGATACGCTCCACACGATCGAGTGATCTTCGCAAGCAGGCTCATGCGCGCGTAGTCCGGATCGTGCTGGTGCCCACGATGGGCAACCACGGCGGGTCGGCACGCCCTCGCTCGTCGATATCGCTCCCGCGCGCGCGGCGGCCGCGTGGTCGCCACCATCTTCGTGAACCGGCTGCGCCTCGCGGTCGGCGGCGATTTCGATCGCTGCTATCCGCGCACGCTCGCGCAGGATCGCCGGGGTGCTCTGAGCAGCGCCGGCTGCGATGTGGCGTTCGCGCCCGACGAGCGCTCGGAGATGTATCCCGAGCCGCAGACCATCCGACGTCCGCCGCCGTCGAGATCGCCAGTGCCGCTCGAAGGCGAATTCCGTCATCCGGCCATCTCCAGGGCGCGTGCACGGTGAGTCGCCAAGCTCTTCAACGCGTATCGTGAAGCCGCGGTCGCCATCTGGCGCAGACGGATTTCCAGCAGCTCGCCGTGATCCGCGCTGACGGTGGCTGACGGCTCGATTTCGGCATCTGAGATCGTCGGCGCTGAAACCGTCGCGTGAGGCCAGAACTGGGCTCAAGCGATGTCGGCTCGCGCAACGGCTATCTCGAGCAAAGCCGAAGCGCGCCATGGCTCCACAGCTTCAATGCCAGAGCTGCGAAAGGTGAAGGGAGGGGCAGTGGAGGCCGGATCGCGCCGCTTCGGACCGCCACGACGCGATGGTACGCGGGGCGCTCGAGACGGCAGGATGGAGCGTCGATTACGTGGCGGTGCGCAACCGCGCTACGCTCGCTTTCACCCGGCCGCAACGGCTGGCGAGCTCGCCAGACGCTGGCGGCAGGCGGCGTGCCTCGCGCAAAGACGCGCCTCATCGACAATCTCGAGGTCGCCGCTACCCACGCCGCCTGACGGCGAATCAAAGCGCGATAGAAGCAGTCGAGATCGAAAGAAAGCAGGCTCACCGGCGTCATGCGATCCACGGGCAGGTTGTTGCGCCGCGCGACCGCGCGGATCGCATCGGGGCCTGGCGCCTCGTAGATACAGTAAGGTCTTTTTCAGGTCGTGGCTCACATGCGAATGGATCCACGTGGACTGGCGTCCTTCGCGTTGTTCGCGGCGACGACCGACAGGCAACGCCTTGCGAGCCGTCGTCGTTCACCAGGATCTTCAATCCGTCCGGAAACGTGCGTTCGACGAGGAATCGGGGCATTGTGCGCTCCTTGCTGGTTGCGGCAGCGGGGTTCCGTTGCCTGCCGCCAACGTACCCGCCGGCTCCCCGCGCCGCGCCTACGGATTTTGCGCGTGCTCGCTGCCCAATCTTTCGCCGCCGCCCTCGAGCAGGCCCTCGCGGCGTGCGATCCCGGGCACCTCCGCGCGCGATCTTGCGCCAAGCTTGCCGAGGATCGAATCCACGTGGTGCGCTCCACCGTCCTCACCGAACGGAAGAGGCGCTCGGCGATCTCGGAGTTCTTGAGACCTCATGCCGAGCAGCTCGATCACTTCCATCTCGCGCGCGGTGAGCCCACGCGGGTTGACGCGCGTGGTGAGCGCGGCCCACCTTCACGCCGCGAACGCCCGCCTGGCGCAGGCGCTGGCGCAGCCACTGCGCGGCGGGCTTCGCTCGAGCCGCTCGAAGATCGCGAGCGCTTCCAGCTGCGCTTGCGGGTCACCGTCGCTCAGCGCGCGCGCCTGTTCGTAGGGGCTGTCGAGCAGCGCCGCTCATCGGCCGCTTCCGCCAGCGGCCCTGAATCTGCAATGCGTGGGGCTGCGCGCATTCCGAAGGCGGCGCGTGCTCCGCGCCCTCGCGCCAAAGGCGGAACGAGGCTCGCCTGTATACCAGGGATGCGAATGGCGCCGCGCGAGCAAGAAGGGCTACGCTCGCCTCCGCGACGACGCGCTCGAGGTCGCGCTGTTGGTGCATGTGCTCGGCGCGCGCCACGCTCGCCGGCGCCAGGCGCTGCAGCGTCCCGGTGGCGGCCGCGAGCCGCGAAGCCTCGTCGAGCAGCATCGGCGTTTCCGTCGCCGCGTCGCACACGCAGGCGCCCGAGCGCGCACAGGGCCATGACCCGCCGCGGTGCTCACCTCCGTCGCCAGGTCGGCGGCTTCCTCCGCGTGAGGCCTCGGCATCGTCCCACTTGCCGAGCAATAGCTCCGTCCATCCGAGCCAGGCGAGGCCCAGCGTGCGGTAGAAATCGATCTGCGTTCGTGTCGCGAACCCCACCGCGTCGCGCAGGTAGGACTCGGCCTCGCGAAGCCTGAACTGCTCGGCCGATCCGATGCCCAGCGCGATGCGCGCGTTGGCGCAGAGTAGTCGAAAGCCGTGCTTCGGCCGCGAGCGCCATCGCCTGGCGCAGGTGCGAGGTTGCCCGCATCGTAGTCGATGAACTGCAGGGCCGCCCCCATCGAGACGTGCGCCGCCGCGATGGCGGAGGCGTCGCCATGGCGTGCGGCCAGCATGATCGCCTCCTCTACGCCACCGCCTCGCGCGAGTTGCGGTCGAGCATGCGAAGCTGCGCTTCCACGTTGTAGGCGCTCGCAAGCGCCGGGCCGGGGGCAGCCGCTCCAGCAATTCGATGGCGCGCCGGCTCGAGGCGTCGGCATCGGCGTTCTGCAGCGCGAGGACGTAGTCGAGCGCGAGGCGGCACGTTGCGCCCTCTGGCGAGCGTGTCGTCGCCATCCGCAGGAGGTCGTCCACCACCGTGGCGTGACTCGATCGCGTCGCAGATGTTTATGGATCGCCTGCGATTCCATCGCGAGACGCCTCGAGCAACGCGATGCGTTCGCGCGCGTCCATTGCGTCGGGTATCGCAGCGCGGTGCGATAGTGTGCGGCGGCCTCAGCCGCGCGCGCGCTCGAGTGTGCGCCGCCGCGCGGCGATGGGCGCGTACTGGAGCACGGCATCACGATTCCGCAGCGTGGACGGCGTGGATGCACCAGGCGCGCGACGTGCGCAAGCTCGCATCGCGCGCCACGAGTGCGGCGAGAGCGCGGGCGTGGCGCGATTCGGCAGCGGCAGCGACGTCGCGCGTTCAATCGGACGCGCGCGAGTAGGATGCCGGAAGTAGAGGTGCGTGTTATCCACCAGCAGCAAGGCCCGAGTCGAGGCATTCCTCCATCTGCGCAGCGGTGGGATCCAGCAGCTCGGCTCGCCAGCCAACGCTCGATGCGGCCCGGCAACGATGGCGGCAGCTGCCGCACGACCTCACGTGCCGGCGCGCCAAGCCGCGCGAAACGCGCGAGGACCAGGTCCTGGACGCTTTGCAGGCACTTCTGCCGAACCATGCTGCCGCGCCGTTCGGTGAGGAAAAAGTGCGATTCTGCCGCCGGTCTGTGGTACATGCCAGGCCCGTGCGGGTGAGCGCAATGCGCGACAGGCCGGGCGAGGCCGCGACGCTACTGGACTGCGGACGCGCGCTGCAGGCTCGATGCGCGCCATCAGGTCGAGCGCGATTGAGTCGCCGATCGCTGGTGCGAAGCGCGTGCGATGCCGGCACCTCATCGTCGCGGTGGAAAGTGACGATGAGACGGCGCGAGTGCGATCGATGCGCCGGCCGACGACAGCAGCCCAGGTCCAGCGTCGATTTGTCGATCCAATGGGCGTCCCTCGGTCACGGCGAAGCGCGCCGGCCCCGAGGGACTCGGAGGCTGCTGCGCGACCATCGGTGAAGAGCTGCGCTCCGGCCAGGTTGCGCTCGAGCTGCTTCGCGAGCGCGGGATCGGCCGAACGTGCGATGTCGCGCAAACGGGCCGAGGGGATCGGGGCCTTGCAGCGCCTCGCACGCACCCCACCAGAGGGCGAGTGCGGGAAACTCGGCCGGGCGAGCGGGTCGCACGGGAACTGGTCTTGCCGATGCCCGCTTCGCCCGAGACCAGCGCGATGTGCGCCCGTCGTCCGCTTTCGGCCGCGCGTGCGCTTCACGCCGCAGCTGCCTGCGCGAGCTGCGTAGTCGCGTTCAATGAGGCTCGACAGAAGCGCCATTGGGTGTCGCATAAACTAAAAGAGGCCGTGTGATTATGCAGCACCACGGCCCCGGCGGGCCGTTACAGCCCACCACCAAGTCGTCACAGGGCGGTGCGGCTCATCCTGAACACCACCGGCGCGTCAGGCAAAAGTTGAGAGCCGCCGCGCGCGCAGCGCCCGTCCACGTTGTCCCGTCACCAGCCGCGCCGGATCATCGGGTCCGGGTCGACGTGCATGGGACGGACTGGTGTAACTCGACGGCGATGCCGTGCATGGGCGTGAGCGTTGCGCTGGTGGGAATGGCCCGCGAGGGGCGAAACGCTGCGACCATCATGACGACGATCGCGGATCGCGGCAGAGCACGATGAATCCTGAAGACGTTAGGGGCACGGCGTTTCTCTCAGTAGTAGGGGTGGGAAACAAAGGCGTTCGCGCCAGTGGCGCAACGCCTCCTGGTCTTCGGGCAGATCGGCGGGGCCCCGGCCGGGCGAACCACGAGATGATCCGGGCGAAGTTAATTTTCGCCCACTTCGTCGTTGGCGGAAGATCGGGCTGCGCGTTCTTTCGTTCGACATGGCTGCTTCTCCGTGGCGACAAGCTACGTCTGAGAACAGCGCTGCGCCCGCAGAACTACGGGTTTGTGTCGCACCGGTACCCAAATTTTTGCGGCAAGCGCCGCGAAGCCGGCGCAGATGCGATGAAATAGAATACCGGAATGGAAGAATCTTCCTTTGACGGGCATCCGCGCCTCGTCCGGGTTCTCGCACCTATGGTGATGGGCCCGACCGGCCGGGCTGGTGCTCGCGGACCTCGGCGCCGAGGTGATCAGGTCGGACCCGAGGGGCAGGGCGATCCCACGCGCTACCTCGAAGAGCACGGGCGCCGGCTTCTTCGCCTCGTTCAGCCGCTAACAAGAAGAGCGTGACGCTGGACCTCGCCTCGGCCGAGGGCATCGGCAGCGCGCGAAGAAGCTGATGCGCCACCGCCGATGTGTTCCTCGAGAACTTCCGGCCCGGCGCTCGGAGCGAAGGGTCTCGGCTACGACGCGCTCTCGAAGGTAGAACCCGCGCCTCATCTACTGCTCGCTGAAGGGCTTCCTCACCGGGCCCTACGAAAAGCGCACGCGCGCTGGACGAAGTCGTGCAGATGATGAGCGGGCTCGCGTATCATGACCGGGCGCCGGTCGGGCGAGCCGCTGCGCGCCGGGCGCGCCGGTGAACGACATGATGGGCGGGATGTTCGGCGCCATCGCGATCATGGCGGCGCTTGCGCGAACGCGATCGCACCGGCAAGGGCCAGCTACGTGCAGAGCGGACTCGTTCGAGAACGCCGCGTGGCTCGTCTCGACGCACATGATGCAGCACGCGGTGACTCGGCAGGAGCCGGAACCGATGTCCGCCGAGCAAGCGCGCATGGGGCGTCTACGGCATCTTCGAATCCGCGGCGACGGTGCGGCGGTCTTCATCGGCGTGCGTGACCGAGCGCCAGTGGGAGATCTTCACCAAGCGCGCTGGGCGCAGCCGCAGCTGATGGACGCCGCATACGCGACCAACAACCAGCGACGCTCGCTCGCGCGCGAGACGCTGATCCCGCTCGTGGCGAGGCTGCTGAAGAAGCATCCCATCGCCGAGCTCGAGCAGCATCTGCGAGGAGGGCGGGCTGCCCTTCGCGCGCATCCAGACGGCCGTCGGCTCTCTTCGACGATCCGCACCTCAACGCCGGCGGCTTGCGATGCGACATCACGCTTGGTCGATGGCAACGACGACGACGATCCCCGCGCTTGCCGATCCAGTTCGGTGACGAGCGCCTCGGAATCCGCTTGCCACTGCCCAAGCCGGGCGAACACTAATACAGCGAGATCCTGGCGAAATGATCCGACGCCTTCCTCGGCGTATCATCGCCGCGCTGCGCTACCGCCTGCCGCCTTCGCGCAGGACGACTATCCGGGCAAGCCCATCAAGCTCATCGTGCCGTTCCCGCCCGCCGGTGCGAACCGACGCGCTCCTCGCGCGCCATCGCGCAGTCGATCGCGACCGACGACAAAGTGGACGATCGTGGTCGACAACACGCCCGGGCGCCGGCGGCAACATCGAGGCTGGACGCCGCGGCCAGAGTCGCCGCCCGACGGATACACCATCGCGATGGGACGAGACCGCGAACCTCGCGCGTGAATCCGGCGCTGTATTCGTCGATGCCGTTCGATCCGCTGAAGGACTTCGCGCCCATCGCGCTCGCTCTCCTCGCAGCCGCTCATCGTCGTCGTGAGCGCCACGTCGCCCTACAAGTCGCTCGAAGGACCTGGTCGACGCGGCGAAGAAGAACCCGGGCAAGGTGAACATGGCCTCGGCGTGGAAGCGGCACCATCGGCCACATCGGCGGCGAGAACTCTTCCAGCGGCGCGCGGGAGTCAAGATGACGCACGTTCCGTACAAGGGCGCGGGCAGGCGTGACCGACCTTCATGGGCGGCAGCGCGGATACGATCTTCGGCAACACGCAATCGGTGGGCGGACTCATCGCCGGAGGCACGCTGCGCCCGATCGCCGTGACTCACCGAAGCGCCTCGCGGCATTTCCCGACGTGCCGACGGTCGCGGAGTCCGGGCTATCCCGGCTTCGAAGCGGCCACGTGGAGCGGCTATCCTTGTCACGCCCGCGGGAACGCCTGAAGCACCATCATCGACAAGCTGAATGCCGCCGCGAACAGGGCGCTCGGCTCGACGAGATGAGATGAAAGCGAAGCTGGCCGAGGATGGCAGCACGCCGCTGGGCGGTACGCCGAAGCAGTTCGCCGAGTTCATCAAGGCCGAGCACGCGAAGTGGGGCGCGGCGGTGCGTGAGGCCGGCATCAAGCTCGACTGAGATGTGGAACCCTCGACTTCACCCGCCAAGCGTCATCCAGGCGCGTACTCACGCGCCTGCCGGATTCCTTCCGCAAGAAGCGCCGCAACGCATGGGCGGATGCGAACAAGCCGCGGCCATGAGATCGACAGCTTCTCGAGGGGCCGTCATTCGATCGCGCGGGCAATCTCACGTCACCGACATTCCGTACGGGCGGGTATTTCGCATCTCGCCGCAGCTCGGAGTGGACGCCTCGTCGCCGAATACGACGGCTGGCCCCAACCGGGCTCGTGCTTCCATCGCGACGGCTCGCTCTGGATCACGGACTACCACCGCGGGCTGCTGAGCTGCGCGTCTCGTCCTCGAGCGGGACGAGCCACGGGCTCGGAGCTCGAAACGATCCTCGGCCATCGCAACAGCGAGTCGTTCAAGGGCGTGAACGACCTCACGTTTGATTCCGACGGCAACTGCTACTTCACCGATCAGGGGCAGCCGGGGCTGCACGCATCCGAGCGGTCGCGTACCGGCTGCGCCCGAATGGCCAGCTCGATCTCCCCGTCGGCGGCATTCCAAGCCCCAATGGCGTCGCGCTCTGACACTACGGGAATGGTGATCTTCATCGCGGTCACGCGCGCGAACGCGGTGTGGCGCGGCCCGCTGCTCGCCGATGGTTCGGTCACCAAGGTCGCGTCATTCCGCACCTTCTTCGGAACGAGCGGACCCGACGGGATGGCGGCGGATGCGGGACAACGGGCCTCGTCGTCGCGCACGCGAGTCTGGCGCGGCGCCTTCTATCTCAACTCCGCGCGGCGAAATCACCCACTTCATCAAGTGTCCCGCGGGCACGACGTGTCACCAACGTCGCGTACCGGCCGGGCACCCGAAGCTGGTGATCACAGAATCAGAAAGCGGTTCGATCCTCGAGGCGGACCTGCCGATTGCAGGAGCCACACTGTTTTCGCACGCGTAGATTACTGCGGCTGAATCCGGCGCGTCCTTCACGACCTTCACCCATCGCGCGTTCTCCGCTGCGCATGAAGGCGCCGAGCTCCGAAGGCGACATCAGTCTGGATCCTCGCGCCGTCGTCGATGAGGCGCTGGCGCCAGGCCGGGTCGGATCAGCACGGCGGCGACCGCGCATTGATCTTCTGCACGACGTCGGCGGGCACGCCTTCGGTCCGATGAGCGCGCTCCACGTGCCGACCTCGAATTCGGCGCACGCCCCACTCGGCCATAGTCGGAACGTCGGGCACCGCGGGATTGCGCTGCTCGAGGCGAGCGCGATCGCGCGCACCTTGCCGCCGCGATCTGCGGAACGACCGCGGGAAGTGTGGCGAAGTTGAGCTGCGCCTCGCCGGACATGATGGCGAGCGTGGAGGGCGATCCACCGCCTTGTAGGGGACGTGCGTGAGGTTGAGCGACGTGCGCCGCGCAGCGGCTCGGCGGAGAGGTGGCCGGGCGATCCCACGCCCGACGAGGAATAGAAGGCGGGATTCGCGGTCGTGGAGAAGCTCTTCAGCTCCGCGAGCGATCTTGAACGTCGTCTGCGGCGAAGCGATCATGATCATCGGATACGAGCACACGAACGCGATCGGCGTGAAGTCGTTGATCGGGTCGAACTTCTGCTTCATGAGGCCGGGGTTGATCGCGTGCACGCGCGACGCGTGGTCATCATCAGCGTGTAGCCGTCCGCGGGCGCCTGCAGCATCATCTCCGCCGCGAAATCACCCGCGCCCCCGGGCTTGTTCTCGATGATGATCGGTTGGCCCGAGCTTCTCGCCGAGCTTCGGCGCGACGCAGGCGCGCGACGACGTCGGTGGAGCCGCCGGGCGCGTAGCCGACGTGACCTTGATGGGCTTGTCGGGATAGCGCAGCGCAGACTGGAGTGCATGGCAGCCAGCAGGACCGAGGCAGACCAGCTTCTGCATCTTCACTTTCCCTTGAACACGGGCTTGCGCTTCTCCATGAAGGCGCGGCGGCCCTCGGCGTAGTCGTCGCTCCGAAGCAGTCGAGGATGAGCTTCCTCGCGAGGTCCATGTCGCGCGTCCTCGGTCTTCAGCACGTCGCGGATGATCCGCTTGCCGGCCTTGATGGTGAGCGCGGTGCGTTCTGGCAGAATAGCCGTGGTGTATTCGGCGAGCAGCGCGTCGAGCTTGTCTGGCTTCGGCCACGCGATTGACGAGGCCGATGCAGCGCCTCGGCGGCATCGAGGCGGCGCGCGGTGAAGAGAGATGTCCTTCGCGTGGCCGGGGCCGACGAGGTCGGTGAGGGTTCTTCATCGCCGAGTAGCGGTAGCCCAGGCCCAGCTTCGCCGCCGGGAATCGCAGAAGGTCGATTCGCCGAGGCGATGCGGATGTCGCAGCAGATGGCCACGTTCAGCGCCGCCGCCGATGCAGCAGCCCTGGATCACGGCGACAGTCCGGCTTCGCCGAAATTCGTAGATGCCCTCGGAGCGCGGCTCTCCGCCATCGCCTCGTACTTCTTCACCGCTTCGCCTACGCCGCGCGCATGTGTCCATCGAGCCAGCAGAGATGTCGGCGCCGGACACGAACGACTCTGCCGCCCTCGCCGGAGAGCACACGACTCATCCGGCACGCTGTCGTCGTCCTTCAGCTGGAGTAATAACGTAACCCCGAACTGAAGTAATAC
>ERZ1370068.5910-contig-4913_pt1 | contig 31799 bp, 46 predicted proteins | sample MGYA00561227_ERZ1370068 | MGnify/ENA primary metagenome ERZ1370068 (study PRJEB38410, sample SAMEA6850437) | metagenome | study: Metagenomic assessment of the ecological functions of the soil: analysis of the soil microbiota associated with the...
GATATTACTTCGTTCAGTTACGTATTGCTGGGACGTGCGCATGCTTGCTGATCGCCGCGCGCTCTGCGTCCGTAAGCCTTCTTGGTTGCAACGGCTATTTGAGCCTGGAGGGCGGCGATCAGCTCCTTCGCCTCATCCAGGGTCGTCTTGTCGACTTGTTCTTGAGCTGATCGTCCTTGCTCGTAATCGTGGTCTTCAATGTGGCGATCTCGGCATCCCGGTGCGCGATCACACCAGAGAACCGCCACGCCGCGATCCGGAAAGCGATGGCCCACAAGCAATATGGCGGAAACGTGATGGAGAACGGGGCCCGAAGCAGCCGTCGTGATCTCCCTTCTGGCTTCTTTGTGAAGCAGTTCCAGCATGCCGGGACCAATAAGGCCCCACGAAGTACCGGGCAAGTGATCTCAGCCAGCCCCCGACGATCCGGGCCACCTCCACGCTCACCGCTCCAGTGCCTCACGCCGAGCCTGCGGGTTCTGCGCCCGGTTATAGGTGCCCGCAACCCCGCCCTTGAACCCGCCCAGGTGGTTGTTGCGTACTCCGATCAGGGCAGGGGGCACGATCTCCAACTCCGTCATCAGGGTGACCATGAGGTGGCGCAGATCATGATGCCGCCACGCGGCTCCATGCCGGTGAGTTGGCATCGAGCAGGAGCTTACACCGGGACCACCATTGGAAGCCAACCCACCACCTTGCCGAACATGCGGATAGCTGTCTCGCTTCGGCGGGAGAGCAGGACAGCGCCCGGCGGGAGAGCACCACATGGGCGCGGCCATTCTTCGTCCGTGATCGTGGCAGCGCAGTTTCCACAGCTGCCTCTCCACCAAGGTTCACCTCCGACCACGCCAGCTTGGCAATCTCCGCCCGCCGACAGCCGGTCAGCAGCAGACGGACGATGTGGCCGAGTCGCCCATCTCCCCTCACGCCATACCACCAGCCGCACCTCCTCGGCGGAGAGGCGCGGTCGCGAGGTTCCAGGCTCGGCTTGCGAAGGTGGGCAAGTGGTGGTTCGGGCAATCCACCCGACAAGTGGCGGTGCCCAGCCGTAGATGACCTTTCTCCGCCACACGGCATGTGCGTTCAGCAGACGCCCGGCCGATCCGCGAGCTTTGAAAGAGAGGGTGGCAGTCTCCTGGCCAGGTCAACTGATCCGCCCGACATGAGGCGAGCCGGCATCAGCTCGGTGCAAGACGCGGCGATATTCGGTGAGCGTCGAGGTGCGAAACCGGCGCTCGGCATCCGCCAACCATTTGCGTGGCCAACTCACCAAACGTGACGGCGGATTTGAAAGGTAGAAAGCGGGATAGGAACATGCACAGCCTCCAGGGTTGGGAGCAACCGACCGAGACAGTTCGGCCCGGCCTACCGGCCTATTTGGTGGGGAAGTTCGCCGCTTTGCCGCCATCACTGGGGCTTGGAGCATTGCGGCATCAGAACCCAGGCGTTGTGGGTCTCCGCGCTTGAGAGCGCAGCCCGGTATTGACTGCCTCGGCTATCACAAGCAGTGAACAATCCCTTTCGGCGCTCGTCAGCCCGCAATGGAGAAATGCGGTCTGAGCCAAAGGGCTGCGCACGTGAAATCGGCCGCCGGCCGCGGTTGGTGTCCGGAGGTCGGAAGGCTAACTCCCTCTGGGGATCATGGAGTCGGGAGCCTCTTCCGGGGCAGCGGCCGCGGTCCGATTCACCGGGTGGAGCACCCTCACAATTCGCCTAATATGCCCGTGTCGAACAGGCGGTCGTCCGCAGCGGTGGAGCTTCTGGATGTTCGATGACATCACAGCAGCAATTTCAGCGTACCCGTGCTCTGCCGTGCACGATCTCTGTTTGTCGACGTGTGCGGCAGCACCAAGATCTACGAGGCTGCTCGGCGGCGCCGCCCGCGCCCAGAGCCGTCATCGCCAAAGTCGCTCGGCCTGCTTTCGCAATCCCGCAACGCGCGGCCATCGGGGGACCGTCGTCATGAACATCGGCGATGAGCTGATGTGCACCTTCCCGCTCGCCCATCGATGCCGCGGAAGCGGCCGCGGCCATGCGGTCTGGTCCACGGTCAAGCAGGCGGTCACGCTCGCGGAGCTGGGCGCGTCAAGTCGCTGGCGATCCGGGTCGAGGTTCCACGCCGGACCCGTCATCACGCGAGGGGAGCCGACGTTTTCGGCGACACCGTCAATGTGGCGGCCCGCGTGGTGGCGCATTCCAAAGCCTGGTCAAGTCCTGATCACCAAAGCAAGGCTCTACGCAAGCTACCGAAAGACGCCAACGTCCGCCCGGTCGGTAGCATTCAGGTGAAGGGGAAGAAGGAGGCTGGTCGAGCTGTTCGAGGTCGTATGGGAGCCCGCGGAGCTGACCCAGGTGAAGACCATCGCCGACACCGCAGCCGGCAACATCCGGCTGGTCGTCAAGTTCGGGAAGACCGCCATCGAGCTCAGGGCATAACCGGCCTGTGCTGCACATGGGACGCGGAGACGACAACGAAGTTCGTCATCGCCGATCCGCTTCGCTTCGCGCATGCACGCCCGCATCGAGTTCCGCCGCGACCGTTTCGTCCTCATCGACCAAAGCGAACGGAACCTACCTGCACAGACAGGGCATGGCGGAGATCACGCTGCGCAGGGACGAGATCGGTCTGGAGCGGTCCGGCCAAATCAGCTTGGGCAAACCGATCGCCGCGCAACCGCCAGAGCTGTGCGTGCGGTTCAGCATCCGCAGAAGTCGCTAGCTGCACGCCGACCGGGTCTCGCCGCCCCCAAGCGCAGGCGCGATGAACAGCTCGCCGTTCGACGGTAGCCGAAGCGTAGCGCGGCCGATTATATCTTCACGGCACCACGACTTCTCCTTGCGCCCGGAGAGCCACAACGGCGGGACCTCGTAGATGGCAGGACCATACGATCCTGATCGTGATCGGCACCGGACCCGGCGGATACGTGTGCGCCATCCGCGCGGCGCAGCTCGGGCTGAAGGTGGCGGTGGTGGAGAAGCGCGCAACGCACGGCGGCACCTGCCTCAACGTCGGCTGCATCCCCTCGAAGGCGATGCTGCACGCGTCGCAGCGCTACGAGGAGGCCGGGCCACGGCTTCGCCGCGCATGGGCATCGAGGCTGCGCCCAAGCTCGACCTGGCCAAGATGCTGGCCTTCAAGGACGAGGGCGTCAAAGGCAACGTCGACGGCGTCGCCTTCCTGCTCAAGAAGAACAAGATCGACGCCATTCACGGCAGCGGCGACCATCCTCGGCGCCCGGCAGGGTGGGCGTGGCGCTCGGCAACGGCGACAAGCAGCGGCTGGAGACCAAGAGCATCGTCATCGCCACCGGCTCGGACGTGGCGCAGGCTGCCGGGCGTCGACATCGACGAGCAGACGATCGTGTCCTCGACCGGCGCGCTGACGCTGCCCAAGGTGCCGAAGCGGCTGCTGGTGATCGGCGCCGGCGTCATCGGGCTGGAGCTCGGCTCGGTGTGGCGGCGGCTCGGCAGCGAGGTGCTGGTCGTCGAGTTCCTCGATCGCATCCTGCCCGGCACCGACGCCGAGGTGGCACGCACCCTGCAGCGCATCCTCGATGAAGCAGGGCATGAGCTTCAAGCTCTCGAGCAAGGTGACCGGCGTCGCCAAGAACGCGGCCAGCCACAAGATCGCCATCGAGCCGGCCGCCGGCGGCGGCGAGAGCATGGTGGTGGACGCCGACGTCGTGCTGGTGGCCATCGGCCGGGTGCCCTACACCGACGGCCTCGGGCTGGAGGCCGCAGGCGTCAAGCTCGACAACACGAAGCGCATCATCGTCGATCGAGCACTTCCAGACCAGCGTGCCCGGCATCTACGCCATCGGCGACGTGATCGCCGGCCCGATGCTGGCGCACAAGGCCGAGGACGAGGGCATGGCCGTGGCCGAGATCCTCGCCGGCCAGGCCGGCCACGTGAACTACGACGCCATCCCCAACGTCATCTACACCTTCCCGGAGGTCGCCACCGTCGGCAAGTCGGAGGAGGAGCTGAAGGCCGCCGGCATCGCCTACAAGGTCGGCAAGTTCCCGTTCACCGCCAACGGCCGCGCCAAGGTCAACAAGACCACGGAGGGCTTCGTGAAGATCCTGGCCGACGCCGCGACCGACCGCATCCTCGGCGTGCACATCATCGCCGCGCGCAGGCGAGCGAGATGATCGCCGAAGCCGCCGTCGTCATGGAGTTCGGCGGCTCGGCGGAGGACCTCGCCCGCACCTGCCACGCCCACCCGACACTCACCGAGGCCGTGAAGGAAGCTGCGCTCGCCGTCGACAAGCGCGCCGATCCACATGTGACGGCGGACCTGCAACGGCGGTCACTCATGCGCATCGCATTGCCGCTTTCCCGTCCTGCAGCGTCTTGCCTGCGCCGTCTCGTGATTGCCGGCCTCTCCGCTAGGCGAAGCGACGGCCCAATCGCCTTCGCTGCCCGCCCGCTCAAGCGAGCGACGCGGCGCTGCGCGCCCGGCACCTCGACGCGCTGTTTGTCCACCTCGAGGCCGCCACCGTCGAAGAGGAGGGGGACGCGGATGGTGGCGGAGATCTGGAAGCTGTGGCTGCAGTCGGGGCCGGCCCGACATCGACGCAGCAATGCGGCAGGCCGTCGATTTCATGGGCCAGGGCCTGCCGGCGCTTGGCGATACCGGTCCTCGACGACATCGTGGCGCGGGCCCTCGATTGGGCCGAGGGTGGAACAAGCGCGCCACCGTGCTCTATCTGCTGGGCGAGCATGACCGCTCGCTCGCCGACATCGAGCGCGTCCTGGCACTGGAGCCCAGGCACTTCGGCGCGTTGGCGGGCATCGGTCTCATCCGCATCGCCAAAGGGGCGAGCCACCCGCGCGGCGCTGGCCGCGCATCCGCCGGGCGCTCGCCATCAATCCATTCTTGAAGGAACGCTTTGCGCTGATCCACGGCCTTGGAGCGAGAGAGATCGGCGAGAAGCCGCTATCAAGGGGGTCCAGGCCTCGCAAAGCTCACGCGCTACCTTGACGGAGGGAGTCAAGGGCGTGGTGTCTTCGACACTCAGCACGTTTTTCACGGGGAGAGTCGGTGCTCGCAGCGGCAAAGGCGGATGCAGAGGCAACCGGCTTCACTTAGCCCTCTCCCCCACTGAAGAGTGGGTGAGAGTGCTGGATGTCATGGCGATGGCGAGCCAAGCGAGCGAGGAAACGACATGACCCAGGAGATCGAGATCAAGGTGCGAGGACGGCGTGCAGGTCATCCGCTTTCTGCGCGCCGACAAGAAGAACGCCTCACCGGCCCCATGTACGACGCCATGTCGGCGGCGCTCGACAGCGGCCGAGAAGAGCGACGCGATCGCCGCTCACGTGTTCATCGGCTCGGGCGGCGTGTTCTACCGCCGGCAACGACATCAACGATTTCATGCGCCGCTCGCGCGACGCGTTCGGCAAGGCATCGTGGCGCCCTCGCTAGATGTTCATCCAGCGCCTGCCCAAGGTGACGCGGCCGATGATCGCCGCGGTCGACGGCCTGGCCGTCGGCGTCGGCGTCACCCATGCTGCTGCACTGCGACCTGGTCTACGCCACGCCGGCGGCGAGCTTCCGCACGCCGTTCGTCGATCTGGGGCTGATCCAGGAGGCAGGCTCCGAGCGTCACTGGGACCGGCGCGGCTGGGCTATGCCGCGCGCCTTCGAGCTGTTCTGCGCTGGGCGAGGCCGTGCGGCGCCGAGCGCGCCGCCGCAGGCCGGGCCTCGTCAACGCCGTGGTGCCCGCCGGCCGAGCTGGAGGCCAAGGCGCTGGCCGCCGCCCGAGCGGCTGGCCGCCAAGCCGCGCGCAGGCACTGCTGGCCGCCCGCCGCATGCTGCAAGGCGCACGGCGCTGATCAGCAGCGGCGATTGCCGAGCGAAGCTGAGTGTTTACCAGAGCCTTGATGCGCGTCCCGAAGCCAAGCGAGGCCTTCACCGGCCTTCCTGGAGAAGCGCGCCGCCGGATTTCGCCAAGGCGAGGCGTGGCGCAGTGAGGATTGCGGCTGATCTTCGCCAAAATGGCGGGGTATCCTGAGCATAGCGACACAGTCCAACGTCGATCTCGTCTGGTGAGCGCGGGCGCGTGCTGGCGTCCGTGGTCAAGCCGTTCGCGGTGCTGGGTGCGTTGCTCCTCCTGCCGGTTGCCGTGCAGGCCAACTGGCTCAGCAAGGTCGTCGGGTGCGGCTGAGCACGCAGCTCGCGTGCCGCCAAGCTCGGGACCGGCGCGCTGGAGAACGCCGCCCTGCATATGCGCTCGCTGCCGCCCAAGGCGGAGCGTGGCGCCGCGCTCGCCGCCCAAGCCACGCAGGAGGGCCACTGGCGCTTCGTCAACAGGGCCGGCGAGACGTTCACGGCCGGCACGCCGGAGGAGCTCAAGCGCGTCGCCGCGGTGCTGCTGCCCGAGGCCAAGGCCGACGCCAAGCTCTCGCTCTACGTCACCGAGGACACGGTCTTCCAGCACCGCGCAGCGCTCAAGGACCTGCCCGAAGGGCACCGAGCTTTACGTCGTCGCTCGGCAACGAGAGCTATCGCGTCCTGCGGCGCGGCGACGGCGCGGCCGAGCGGCTGTTCGCGGAGGTGCGCGCCCAGCCTGGTGGTCGAGCTAGCCGAACCGCAAGGCTGTTCGACGAGGCGGTGTGGCAGCTGGCACGCCCGCTCAACAAAGCCAACGTGCGCGTGCTGGCGCTGGAGCCGGGCGGTCCGCCGCGCCTCGCCTCCGCGCCCAGCGTCGATCCGGCCACCAAGCGTGCCCTGGTCGACGTGATCGACCCGGCGAGCCTGCCCGCCGCGCTGGGATCGGTGCGCGGCCAGACCGTGCTGCATCACCGGCCGCGTCGATGGCCGGCTGCTGTACGTGCAGCCATCGAGCGGGCCGGAGCGCAGCCTCGCTGCTGCCGCGACCTGCTTCAAGGCCGCCGAGGAGGCCGACGTCAATCTCGTCGTGCTGCGCGCCGCCTCCACGCCGCGCCAGCCCGGCGGGCGCAACTGGCTGTGGCAGAAGGTGGAGGTGAAGGGGCTCGAGCAGGCGATGCAGCATGCGCGCGTCGCCGATTTCCTCGAACGCGCTGGGCGGCGCCAATTCGCGGCTGCTGGTCTCGGCCAACGCCTCCGGCCGGCGCACCGATCCTGGAGGTCAAGCCGGCCGCCGAGCTCTCCGGCGGGCCGCTGCAGAGCCCGGTCGGCGATCTGTTCTCCGGCATCGTCTCGGACATCACCGGCCGCGTGATCACCGCCGGCCTGCAGGCCAACCTGCGCAGCGCCGAGCGGCAGCAGGAGCTCGACCAGCGCGCTCATCCCGGGCATCCCCTCGGACTTCCAGGCCGGCTACCTGGTGCTGGTCGTGCTCGGGCTCTTCGGCGTGCCGGTCTCGCGCGCCTGGTGGCGGCGCCTCGTGGCCGCCGGAGGCGGCGACCGAGTACGCCGGCCGCGCCGGCTACCTGGCGGCCGCGCGCCGTGCGCGGGCGTGTTCCTGCTCCTCTTCCTGCCGCTGACGGCGCCGGTGACCGCTCCGCTCAACCTGTCGGCGGCAGATCTGGCGAGGTCGACGATGACGCCGGTGCGCTGGTGGCGCTGGCTTACCGGGCGGCAGGCGGCGACCGCGCAGCTGAGGACTGTCATCCCGGAATTTGCGCCAGCGAATATCGGGACCCATGGGCAGGTATAATACGGACCTTGCTGGTCCTGCTCTGCGGTGCTCTCGCGCCCGGCCGGGATGACAACCAGGAGGGCTGAGGATCAGCCATGGCGACGCTCAACAGGCAAGACGCTCTTCATCACCGGTGCCAGCCGCGGCATCGGCCTGGCCATCGCGCTGCAGGGCCGCGCGCGACGGCGCCAACATCGCCATCGCCGCCAAGACGGCCGAGCCGCACCCCAAGCTGGAAGGCACCATCTACACCGCCGCCAAGGAGATCGAGGCGGCCGGCGGCAAGGCGCTGCCGATTGCCTGCGACATCCGCTTCGAGGAGCAGGTGCAGGCGGCGGTCGCGCAAGACGGTGGAGACGTTCGGCGGCCTCGACATCTGCGTCAACAACGCCAGCCGCCATCTCGCTCACGCCGTCAGCGCAGCCACCGACATGAAGCGCTACGATCTGATGCACGGCATCAACGCGCGCGGCACCTTCCTCGTCTCCAAGACCTGCATCCCGCATCTCAAGAAGGCGGCCAACCCGCACATTCTGATGCTGTCGCCGCCGCTCGACATGAATCCGAAGTGGTTCGCTCCGCACGTCGCCTACTCGATGGCCAAGTTCAACATGAGCATCATCGCGCTGGGGCTGTCGGGCGAGCTGAAGGCCGACGGCATCGCCGTCAACACGCTGTGGCCGCGCACGACCATCGCCACGGCGGCGGTGCAAGAACCTGCTGGGCGGCGACGCGCTGATGCGCATGAGCCGGTCGCCCGGAGATCATGGGCGACGCGGCGCATCTCATCTTCACGCAGGACGCCAAGACCTTCACCGGCCGCTTCTCGCATCGACGACACGCTGCTCCACGAGCACGGCGTGCAGGGACTTCGACAAGTACCGCGTCGACCCCACCTCGGACCTGGCGCCCGACTTTTCGTGCCCGACTCGATCCCGCCGCCGCCCGGCGTCGTCGCTCAACCGCGCGCAAGCGGTAAGATGCTCATGCAGCGCCATCGAGATCACCGGCATCCGCATCCGCCCGCGCCGTCGTGCCGATGCGGCGCGTCCGCTCAACACGCGCGTCGGCATGTTCACGCGCGCACCGTTCCTGCTGATCGACCTGGAGACCGAAGGGCGGCGGCGTGGCGCGGGCGCTGTGCTTCACGTTCATCCCGCTGGCGCAGAAGCTGGTGCCGGTCCTGATCGAGGAGCTGGCCGCCTCGGTCAAGGGCCGCAAGATCGCCTTCGCGGACGCGCCGGCAGTGCACGACGCCGGCAGAAGCGCCTCACGCACCTGGGCCACGAGGGCGCTGGCGCAAGATGGCGCTCTCCATGTTCGACATGGCGCTGCACGACGCGCTGGCGCGCGAGGCCGGCGTGCCGCTCTACAAGCTGCTCGGCGGCAAGGCCGAGCCGCTGCCCACCTACAACAGCTGCGGCCTCGGCATCATGGAGCCGCAGCGAGGCGGCGCGCGAGGCCCGCGAGCTGGTGGCCGAGCACGGCGGCTTCGCCCACGTCAAGCTGCGCATGGGCCGCGAGCACGCGGCAGACGAGGTCGCCGCCTACAAGGCGCGTGCGCAGCGCCGTCGGCCCCGACGTGCTGATCTCCGGTCGACTTCAACCAGGGGCCTGCCCGCGCGCAGCGCGCTCGACACCTGCCGTGCCATCGACGGATCTGGGGCTCGCCTGGATCGAGGAGCCGGTCGCCTACGACGACTACGACACGCCAGGCGCGGCTCGCCGCCAAGCTGGCGACACCCGTCCAGATCGGCGAGAACTGGTGGAGCTGGCGCGTCGGCAAGGCGGCGATCGAGATGGGCGCCTGCGACTACGTCATGCCGGACCTGCTGCGCATCGGCGGCGTCACCGGCTGGATGCGGCTCGCCCGCGTCGCCGAGGCGCGCGCCGTGCCGTTCTCCTCCCACCTCTCGCCCGACTATCTCCGCGCACGTGCTGGCCGCCACGCCGACCCGGCACTGGCTGGAGTTCATGGACTGGGGCCAGGACCTGCTGGTCGATCCGCTGGTGCCGGTGAAGGGCTCAACGACACCCGCGCGACACCCCAGGCACGGGCGTCGAATGGAGCGAAAAGGCCGTCGCGCCCCATCTCGTCGCGCGATACGGTGTCAAAGACCCTCCGGGTCTGAAACCATTGCGCGACGCTGCTGATGGGGTAGCGCCAAGGTGTCAGACCTGGAGGGCCTGACACCTGCCTATGTGCGCGGACGCCGCTTATGACCACCCTGCTCCTTACGCATCCCTGCTTCGTCGAGCACGACACCGGGCCCGGCCACCCCGAGCGGCCCGACCGCATGCGCGCCATCGACAAAGGTGCTCGCGCATGAGCTGTTCAAGGACCTCAAGCGCGAGGAGGCCCCGCTCCGTGACGACGTGGAGGACGCAGATCGCGCTCGCCCACCCGCGCTCTATATCGACTGGGTCAAGAGCGAGCGCCCTGCCGAGGCCGGCCGCCGGTCCATCTCGACCCCGACACGCTGCTTTCGCCCAAGTCCTGGGAGCCGGCGCTGCGGGCGGTCGGGGCCGGCCTCGCCGCCGTCGACCGCGTGATGGACGAGAGCTCCGGCATCGCCAACGCGTTCTGCCAGGTGCGCCCGTGCGGCCATCATGCCGAGCACGAGCGCGCCATGGGCTTCTGCATCTTCTCCAACGTGGCCATTGCCGGCCTTTACGCGCGCAAGAAATACGGCGCGGAGCGCATCGCCGTCGTCGACTTCGACGTGCACCACGGCAACGGCACGCAGGACATCTTCTGGACGCGACAAGAACCTCTATTTCGGCTCCACGCATCAGATGCCGCTCTATCCCGGCACCGGCGCGCTCTCGAGACGGGCGTCGGCAACGTCTGGAATGCGCCGCTGCGGCCCGGCGACGCCGGCGACCGGTTCAAGGAGGCCTTCCAGAGTCGCGCATCCTGCCGCGCCTGCGCAGCTTCGCGCCCGACATCGTGCTGATCTCGGCCGGCTTCGACGCCCACCAGGACGATCCACTAGCCAACCTGCGCCTGGTCGAGCCCGATTTCGCCTGGGCGACGGCCAAGATCGCCGACATCGCCGCCAAGCATGCGCACGGGCCGGCTGGTATCGATGCTGCGAAGGCGGCTACAACCTCGCCGCGCTGGCGCGAGTCGGTGGGCGTTGCACGTCAAGGCGCTGATGGAGCGCCGGCGCCTGAGGCGTCGCCTGGCGCGACCAGGTTCAAGGGCAAACATGATGGACGAGGACATGGCAAAGCCTGCCGCAAAGCACCTCGACATCAAGGACATGACGCTTCGAGAAGGCGCTGAAGGAGCTGGAAAGCATCGTCGGCCGTCTGGAGCGGGGCGACGTGGAGCTGGAGGAGAGCATCAACATCTACGAGCGCGGCGAGAGCACTGAAGGAGCATTGCGACCGCCTCCTGAAGCAGGCGGAGGCCAAGGTCGAGAAGCTCACCTTCAACCAGGCGGGCGAGCCCGCCGGCACCGAGCCGTTCAAGCCGCAGGAGTGACGGCAATTCGCTGGAGCTACTGCTCTTTCCGTGCCGCTTTATCACGATGTCGAGAGGATCGCAGACCGCGACGCTACGCCTTCGAAATTGGCCCGGCCGATGCGCTATGCTGTGGCCGTGAGACGATCGCTCGATACAATGCGATCGCAAGCAAGGTAATGTGAGCATGGACCAGGCCTCCAAGACGCCGCTGCTCGACCGGGTCAAGACGCCTGCAGGACCTGCGCGGCCCTGCCACGAGAGGACCTGCGCCAGCTCGTCGACGAGTTGCGGCGGGAGACCGATCGACGCCGTGTCGGTGACCGGCGGGCCATCTGGGCGCCGGGCTCGGCGTGGTCGAGCTCACCGTCGCGCTGCATCTGGATCTTCGACACGCCGCAGCGACCGGCTGATCTGGGACGTCGGCCACCAGGCCTATCCGCACAAGATCCTCACCGGCCGCCGCGGACCGCATCCGCACCCTGCGCCAGGGCGGCGGCCTGTCGGGCTTCACCAAGCGCGCCGAGAGCGAATACGACCCGTTCGGCGCCGCGCACTCCTCCACCTCGATCTCCGCCGGCCTCGGCATGGCGGTGGCGCGCGATCTGGCCGGCGGCAAGCCAACAATGTCGTGTGCGTGATCGGCGACGGCGCCATGAGCGCCGGCATGGCCTACGAGGCCATGAACAACGCGGGCGCCCGCAACGAGCGCCTGATCGTCATCCTCAACGACAACGACATGTCGATTGCTCCGCCGGTGGGCGCGCTGTCCAACTACCTGGCGCGCATCTCCTCGAGCGGCACCTATCTGCACCTGCGCGACATCGCCAAGCAGCTCGCCAAGATGCCTGCCCAAGTCCTGGGAGCGCCGCGCCGCCCGGGCCGAGGAGATGACCCGCACCTACTGGACCGGCGGCACGCTGTTCGAGGAGCTGGGCTTCTATTACGTCGGGCCGATCGACGGCCACGACCTCAACGTGCTGCTGGCCGGTGCTGAGGAACGTGCGCGACGCCCGGCAGGGGCCGATCCTCGTGCACGTCGGTCACCAAGAAGGGCAAGGGCTATCCGCCGGCCGAGGCCTCCGACGACAAGTACCACGGCGTCAACCGCTTCAACGTGATCACCGGCGCGCAGGTCGGCGCCAAGCCGAACGCGCCGAGCTACACCAAGGTGTTCGCGCAGAGCCTGATCGAGGAGGCGCGCAAGGACGACAAGATCGTCGCCGTCACCGCGGCGATGCCGTCGGGCACCGGCCTCGACCTGTTCGCCAAGGCGTTTCCCGAGCGCACCTTCGACGTCGGCATCGCCGAGCAGCACGGCGTGACCTTCGCCGCCGGCCTGGCGACGCGAAGGCTTCAAGCCGTTCGCCGACCATCTACTCGACCTTCCTGCAGCGCGCCTACGACCAGGTCGTGCACGACGTGGCCATCCAGCGCCTGCCCGTGCGCTTCTGCGCTCGACCGCGCCGGGCTCGTCGGCGCCGACGGGCCCACGCACGCCGGCGCCTTCGATCTCGCCTACCTCGGCTGCCTGCCGGGCTTCGTGCTGATGGCGGCCGCCGACGAGGCCGAGCTCAAGCACATGGTGGCGACCGCGGTGGCCATCGACGACCGCCCTCGGCCTTCCGCTATCCGCGCGGCGAAGGCACCGGCGTCGAGCTGCCCGCCGAGGGCCGGCCGCTCGAGATCGGCAAGGGACGCATCGTGCGCGAGGGCTCGGCGGTGGCGCTGCTCTCGCTCGGCACGCGGCTCGGCGAATGCCTGCAAGGCGGCCGATCAGCTGGCCGCGCTCGGCCTGTCGGCAACCGTGGCCGACGCGCGCTTCGCCAAGCCGCTCGACACCGACCTCATCCGCCGGCTGGTGCAGAACCACGAGGTGCTGATCACCATCGAGGAGGGCGTCGGTCGGCGGCTTCGGCTCGTTCGTGCTGCAATACCTGGCCGGCGAGGGCCTGCTCGACCGCGGCCTGAAGGTGCGGCCAGATGGTGCTGCCCGACGTCTTCATCGACCACGACAAGCCCGAGAAGATGTACGAGACCGGCCGGCCTCAATGCGCCGCACATCGTCGCCACCGTGCTGTCGACGCTGGGCCGGGACGCGCGCGATTTCGGCGTCGTCGAGCGAGCCTAACGACCGAGCTCAGAGCGCTTATCCACAAATTATCCACAGAAAATCTGCGGCCTTGCGCCGACGGGCTGAGGAATCGCGATTGCCGAGTCGCCGCGGGCCGGCTTATGCACGAGGGTCCCTAGACTGACTTTCCTGCCCGCCCTCGCATCCCCCATCTCGGCGGCAGGAAGAAGCCCTGGCGGTCGACGCCAGGCTTATTTTCATGGTGTCGAGTCCCAAGGGCGCCGAGATGACCGTCGGGGTCTCGCAAATTCGTCGTCAGACAGCAACCGTGTAGCACCCTCAACTGGCGTTACCCTGAACAGGCGGGAGCCCAGGTCACGCCTCCGTTCGGGGTCGGTCGACGCACCTCTTCGCGAGCAACGCTGAAACGCGTCTGGTCGTTCGGGCGGCACGCTGATGACAACGCCAGCTTGCGGCACCGTATCGTGGGTTCCCGCCTCGCGGGAATGACGTTCTGCGAGGCCGAGCATCGTCACGCCCGCGGTGGCGGGCGCACTGTTGCCGCGTGCACGCTCACACAGCACCCGCTTTGCGGAGGCCGGAGATGTCGGCTGCACTGAAGCCGGCCTCCGTCAATATTGCATCCGTATCCGCGCCCATGGCGGCGGGCGGCGTGGCAGGGCGTCTCCTCGCCGGGGCAGGTGATGGGGAGGCGAGGAGGCGGATGGAGCCGGAGGGGTGGGCGACGGTCGCGCACGCGGCCCTCATCCATCACGAACGGGTTCTCCAGCGCGGCCTTCACGTCGTGCACGGGTGCGGCCGGCACGCGGCCGCCGAAGATCTCGATCCATTCCGCCGTCGTGCGTCGCCGACAGGGCGGCGTCGAGCTCGACGGTCAGCCTGCGCGCGGTTGGCCAGGCGCGCCTTGAAGTCCCTGTAGTCGGCGCGCGCGCGCCACTCCGGCCGGCCGATGCAGCCGCACAGCACGGGCCAGAACTTCTCCTTGTTGCACATGATGAAGATGAAGCCGTCCTGCGGTGCGGTAGAGCTGGCTCGGCGTCGAGCGAGGGATGGCTCGAGCGCGGCTCGCGCCCCTGGTTGACGCCGGCGTTGAGGTACCAGACCGCGAGATAGGCGAGGTTCTGCAGCGCGGTGTCGAACAGGCGCACGTCGATGTCGCGCCCCGTCCCCGTGGCGCGCGCGCGAGAGCAACGCCCGACACCAGCGCAAGGCCGCGTATGAGCCCGGTCATCAGGTCGACGATCGGAGAGGCCCATGCGGCGCGGGCGGGCCGTCGGGCTCGCCGGTGAGCGACAGATAGCCGGCCTCCGCCTGCATCAGGTAGTCGTAGCCGGGCCAGGCTTTGCGCGGACCCTCGCGGCCGTAGGCGGAGAGATGCGCGCAGACGATCTTCGGAGTTGACATCCTTCAGCTGCGCGTAGGTGACGCCGAGCTCGCTCCGGCTGGTCGCCGCGCAGGTTGTCGAAGGTCGCGTCCGCCGATGCGCACGAGCTCTGTGCAAGCACGCCGCTGCGCCTGCGGATGCTTCAGGTTGAGCGTCAGGCTCTTCTTGTTGCGGTTGAACGCCTGGAAGAAATGGCTGTCGCCGTCGGCGAAGAAATGCGGGCCCGACCGAGCGGCTGACATCGCCGCCCTCGGCCGGGTTCTCGATCTTGATCACCTCGGCGCCGAGATCGCCCAGCAGCATGCTGCCGAACGGGCCGGCTCCGTATTGCTCGACGGCGATGATGCGCAGACCGGCTAAGCGGAAGCATGGCGATCAGCTTGTCGGACGCGGCCTGGCAGATGCGATCGATGACGGGCGCGCATCTCCGTCGCCTCGCTCGAGGCCGAGCACCGCCTCGCGCACCTGCGATCGGCCTGCCGGGCCGAGAGGCTCATGCGCGCGTTGCCGGTGAACTTGTCGACGATGTCGGCGTTGGAGAGCGGCCGGTCGGCGCAGCCGCGGTTCATGGCCTCGCGATGCACCAGCGTGCGGCCGTCGCTGAGCGAGATCTGCACCTCGCCGGTGTAGTGGCGCGGGAAGGTCGAGCGCGGGTCGACCTCGTAGTCGACCAGGTCGCACAGGCGCAGGATGCGTCTCGTCCGTCAGCGCATCGGGCTCCAGCTCGGCCAGCGTGAAGCGCCCGCGCACGAGGCTTGCCGCCACCAGGTAGGGGATCGAGAACTGCGCGTCGTAGGCGTTGGCCGGGCGGCGCTTGTTGGCCTCCGGCTCGCACACGGTCTTGACGACCTCCGCCGGCACCAGCGCCTTGATGCGCTCGATGTCGCCAATCGCGAACTTGTGCTGCTTGGCGAGCGCCAGCGCCGCGTCGGAGCAGGCGTGGGTGAAATGGCAGGCCGGCAGCGGCTTGACGGCGACGGCCATCGTCTCCCAGACCTCGCCGCAGGCCCGCCGTCGCCCGGCCCCAGCGCTCGGCCTCGATGCCGGCCTGCAGGTAGGCGTTGAACAGGCCGAAGCGGCCCTCGTAGGCGCGCGACGGGCCGACGAAGCCCTGGCGCGCCAGCGCCGCCGCCGTGATGCCGGACTGCGCCGCCCAGCCCGGATGCATGCGCTTGGTCCAGGCGCCGTCCTCCAGGAACTCCATGCTGCCCGAAGCCATGGACAGGGCGATGCCCTGTGCCATCACCAGCGCCTGCGGCGAGAGGCCCATCAGCGTGCCGGCGGCCAGCGTGCAGCCGAACACGCCGATCAGGCCGGTCGGGTGGAAGCCCAGCTGATGGAACGGGCCGCTGCCGACGGCGGCCAAGCCGTGATGGCCGCTTCCGACGCCGGCGACGTAGGCGGTCAGCAGGTCGGCGCCCGATGCACCGCGCATATGGACGCCGTTGCCATCACCGTCGGCCACAGGCTGGCGGTGGCGTGGATGATCCCGCCGGTGTGCGTGTCGTCGAAGTCGAGGCCGTGCACCAGGATGCCGTTGATGAGCGCGGCGTCGCGCGGAGGGAGGCGCTGCGGGCAGGCCGATGACGGGCACGCTGCCCTCGCCGCCGAGGCCGGCAATGGCGGTCATGGCCTTGTGGGCGAAATCGTAGCGGCCGGAGGCGAAGGCGATGCCGGTGGCGTCGAGGATCAGGTGCTTGGCCCGCTCGACGCACCTGCCTGGCGGGATGGCTGCGGGCGCCAGGCCATGGGCGAAGCGCCGCCGAGCGTCGCGCGGAGATCAGCTGCGCCTGCGCTTCCGCGCTCGGGCGCCTTGTCCACCGTGCGCGGCATTGCGGTCATAGGCTGGTCTCCTCGATCCTGCGGCGATTCGTCTGCACAATAGACCCTCAGGTCCCCTGGCAAGCGCGTGGCTCGCGCTGCGATAGCGATTGGCTCTAAGTCGCCGGCCGCGCGGGCATATGATCGCGCATTGAGAGAGGACTTGCGACGTCATCCTGCGCAGGCGGGACCCGCATAGTCTCCGCACTCTCGGCCTAGTGCGTGGATTCCCGCCTGCGCAGGAATGACGTTGGAGGGCAGTGCATGGTGGCGACGGCGAAACAGGTCGGGCGAGGCGCTATCGCGAGAGCTTCGGGCGCTACTTACGAGGACTTCACGGTCGGCGACGTCTACGAGCACCGCCCGGGCCGCACCATCACGCGAGACCGACAACACCTGGTTCACGCTGCTCACCATGAACACGCACCCGCTGCACTTCGACGCCGGAGTACGCGCAGCGCAGTCCGAGTTCGGCCGCTGCATCGTCGCCTCGCCCGTTCACGGTGGCGCTGATGGTCGGCATGAGCGTCACCGACGTCAGCCAGAAGGCGATCGCCAACCTCGGCTGGACCGACATCAAGCTCACGCATCCCGTGTATCGCCGGCGACACGCTCTACGCCGAGAGTCGAGGTGCTGGCCAAGCGCGAGTCGAAATCGCGCCCCGATGCCGGCATCGTCACCGTGCGCACCACGGGCAAGAACCAGGACGGCGACGGTCGTCGTGCACGTTCGACCGCACCATGCTGGTGCAGCGGCGCGGCCACGCGCTCGAGGACAAGGCGAACTACTAACAGGGCGAAGGACCAGCGCATGTCGCGCATTTCCATCAAGACGCAAAGAGGACCTCCCCGACGGCGCTGCGGCCGCTGTGGAGAAGATGCAGGGCTACGGGGACGTTCGAGAACCAGGCGGGCGTGATGGCGCACCGGCCGCCGATCTTCAAGAACACATGGGCGATGCTGACCGAGCTGGCCGAGGAGGGCGTGCTGTCGAAGCGCTATCTGGAGCTCTGCCTCGTCACCGTGTCGCTGCATCAACAAGTGCACCTATTGCGTCTCCCACCATGCGCCGAAGCTGGCCGTGCAGGGCGTCTCGGAGGCGGGTGCCGCCAGGCTGCTCGACTACAAGACCCATCCGGAGCTGGACGAGGTGGACAAGCTGGTGGTGGAATATGCCATCGCCGTCACCAACAACTGGAACCGCACGCGCGACGAGATCTTCACGCGGCTCCGAGCAGCACTTCAGCGAGGCGCAGATCGTCGAGATGACCTGGCGCACCGCGCTGTGCGGCGCCTTCAACCGCTTCAACGACATCCTGCAGCTCGACATCGAGCTCCGGCGTCGCCGTCCGCGAGGCGGCGGAGTGATGTCATCCCGGCCTTGTGCGCGGGATCGAATTCGCCAACTGCGCCGACGCAGGCGGATGACTGGATCCCGACGACAAGCACCGGATGACAACGATGGAGCAGGACCGCGATGGCAGCCAGGCAAGCCTCTCCCGAGGATGACGACGCGATCCTCGACGCGGTCGGCAAGTGGCTGGAGCGGGACGTGCGCGCCGCACGTGCACGCGCTCGGAGCACGACGACATCTACCCCGCGGAGATGGTGGAGCAGATGAAGGCGCTGGGCCTGTTCGGCGCCACCATCGGCCGAGGCGTACGGCGGGCTCGGGCTCTCGGCGACGACCTACGCCCGCATCGTGCAGAGGGTGTCGGAAGTGTGGATGTCGCTCGCCGGCATCTTCAACTCGCACCTGATCATGGCGGCGCTGCGTGGAGCGCGTCGGCACCGAGGAGCAGAAGCGCGCGTATCTGCCGCGCTTCGCGACCGGCGAGCTGCGCGGCGGCCTCGCGCTCACCGAGCCCGATTGCGGCACCGACCTGCAGGCGATCCGCACGCGCGCGGTGCGCGAGGGCAACGACGCCTACCTCGTCAACGGCACCAAGACCTGGATCTCGAACGGCATCCACGGCCAGGTGCTTCGCGCTGCTGGTCAAGACCGATCCCGCCGCCGAGCCGCGCCACAAGGGCATGAGCATGCTGCTGGCCGAGAAGGGGCCGGGCTTCCGCGTCTCGCGCAAGCTCGAGAAGATCGGCTACAAGGGCATCGATCCAGCCGAGCTGATCTTCGAGGACTACCGCGTGCCGGCCTCCGCGCTGATCGGCGGCGCGAGGGGCGCGGACTGCAGACGGCGCTCGGCGGGCTGGAGCTCGGCCGCATCAACGTCGCGGCGCGCGGCTGCGGCATCGCCAAGGCGGCGCTCGACGAGTCGGTGCGCTACGCGCAGCTGCGCAAGACCTTCGGCAAGCCGATCGCACGAGCACCAGGCGATCCAGCTGAAGCTCGCCGAGATGGCGATCCGCACCGAAGCCGCGATCGCGCTGACCTACAATGCCGCGCAAGGCCTACGACGAGGGCCGGCGCTGCGACATGGAGGCCGGCATGGCCAAGTACGCGGCCTCCGAGGCGGCGGTGGAGAATGCGCATCGAGGCCATGCGCATCCACGGCGCCTACGGCTACTCGAAGGAGCTCAACATCGAGCGCTACTACCGCGACGCGCCCGCTGCTGCGTCATCGGCGAGGGCACCAACGAGCTGCAGACGCATCATCATCGCCCGCCAGCTGATCGAGCGGAACCGGATCTGACGGCGCTCGCGGCGCGCGCGCCCGCGCACCTCTACGCGAGGAAGTAGGCCAGGATCGCCGTACCGGCGACGGCGGCGAGCAGCAGCGATACGACCAGGACGGCGACCATGTCGCGCGGCCCCGTTCCCTGCCGGGCTTCCGACGGTGGTCACTTTCGTCGGCTGCTCTTCGGGGGTGCTTTGCGGCTGGTCGGCCATCGGCGTCCTCTCCTTGGCGTCGCGCGCTGTTGGTGAACGCACGCTTCCCGCGAGGGTTCCGCCGATCAGCATGCCGACGACCTCCGCGCCCTCTGGAACCAAACGGAAAAAGCGTCCGTTGACTCTCTCGATGGCCCACAACCCGGAGGCTTGCGATCATGAATTCACCTGTTGACTCCCGAGAATGCGGACCTTGCGAGGCCCGAAGCCGCGCAGCCGTGGCGTCGACCGGAGCTGAGAGCCTGAGCGCCATCGTCGCCGTGGTCGCGGTTGCTGCGGTGATCATCGCCGGCTTGCTCTACATCCTGCAGCCGCCGGCCGGGACACCCGGCACAGTCACCGGCGAGGCGCCCACCGTAACGACGCCGGCACCCGCGCCGAAACCGAATACCGGGGTGAGCGACCCAGCCCTGGACGATGATCCGGCGCCGGATGCGCCATCCCGGCGCCGGGCCGTAGCGTCCTCAGGCCCTGGGAAGGTCGAGCTGCATCAGCTGAACCGAAGGCGCGATATTCTGCTCCGGCATCGGCAACCGGCTGCAGGATGATCGTCTGATCGCGCGCCGCCGATCAGGGACTGCGCCGGCAAGGTTGCGCATCATCCGTCGTCTTGTAGACGCCGACGAGGTTTGCCGTGCTGCGGACGCGCGTCCCGGCCAGCACGGTCCACAACCAGCAGAGCCCGGCACCGGCGGTGCGCATGCCCTGGTCCAGGCCCGGTAATCTCGCCGCCGTAGTGTTGCACGCCGGTGGTGCCTGCCTGCTCGAATGCACAGGAGAGCTTCCACCCGCCGAGCTGCTTGGCCTCCGACGGCGCGGGCTCCGCCGTGGCAGGTCAGCGTACCCACGAGTGAGGGCGCGGCCCTGGTCCTGGCCCGCTGGAAAGGGTGCCGAGAGCAGCTATCCCCAACAGTAAACGCCAAAGTATCGCGCTCATGTGCCGCTCCTCCTTGGCCGCATTGCCCCGCGTGAGAAAACACTCGAGCGGTGCCCGATCAGGTTCCGCCCGCCATTTCGGTGCTTGTCGAGGAATAGCCGCACCCGCCTTGCCGCGGTTCGACCCCCGGAACAAGTTCGACGGCAGACAAGCTCACCGCGGTGCTGGCAGTTCCTCGCCGCGTGAGCACCGACCCAGTCCTGAGCTCAGTCGAAGGTCGCGTGACGCGCCCACCAATCCCGGTTCGACCCTCGGGGCCAGCCTGGCCTGATGGCAGACAATCCCGGTACGACAGCGTCGGCGCGTGTCGAAGTGACGAGACGCATGAAAAGGTCGAGCGCGGCGGTGAAGCGCCGCAGCACCGGGCGACGCCGCGGGCGGGCGATCGATTTCGGCGAGCTGCCGACCTACGTCGGCTATCAGGTGCGGCGCACGCAGGCCAAGATCTTCGCCGATTTCGAGGCGACGCTCGCCAGCGTCGATTTCACGCCGGGCTCGTTCGGCGTGCTGACCCTGATCCCGCGCCAATCCCGGCATCACGCAGGTGGCGCTGGCCGGCGGCGTTCGGGGTCGACAAGTCGACCATGAGCCCGGTGATCGTCCGCCTGGAGAAGCGCGGTCTCGTCGCGGCGCGAGGTGCTGGCGAGCGACCGGCGCTGCCACGCGCTCTATCTCGAGGCGTCGGCCGAGCCGCAGTTCCTGGCCGCGCGCGAGAAGGTCCGCGCCTTCGAGGCGGCGCGTGGCGTCGCGGCTCTCCAAGCCCGAGCAGCGCGAGCTGGCGCGGCTGCTGGCGAAGCTGCAGGGGCGGCGGGGCTGGAGGTAGGGATACTAAGAGCCCACGAGCGTTTCTACTTGGCCGTCGAAGTGGCTCGCTGAGGCCGCCCGGCTGCTCGGGCATGCGGGAGCCGGACGCGCTGGAAAGCAGGTACACGATGTACTGGTTGAGGCTCACGCCTTCCGGCTTGGCAGCGCGAGCGAGCTGCGCGTGAAGTCGGCGCGGCATGCGCAGGCAGCACTTCCCGCTGGTGGTGATCGCTTGCGGGAGCTGACGGCGGAGGAATCAGGATTACCGGCTGCTTGGGCTGCCTCGATCCACGCTTGGATGGCGTCCTGCAATTCGTGGAGCGCTTCTTGCTGTGTTTGTCCGAATGCCGAGCAGCCCGGGAGGTCGGGCGCGACGGCAATGAACCCCTTGTCGTCCTCGTTCCAGAATACCTGGGCCGGATACCGGTTTGTGTTGGTCATGAGCGGTGTTCGTACTTTTCGATCATCGCGAGCAGCTGCCGGCTTGGTAGCGGGGGATTTTACCGCCTCGGTCTGGAAGTTGAGGCCGATGGGCTCCGGATCTTTGGTAGGCGCGATGGCTGCCCTTGCCGCCTTGTGGACGAAGCCCAGCCATTCCGCGATCCGGCAGCGTCCGCGAAGCGACGTCGCCCGTGTTATTGCGGACGGCCCGCGAGTAGCTTAGCACGTCAGCTCATGGTTTGATACTACTTGCGATATCATCAGAGGAAGACTCAGGTTGACTTGTTCCTTTTTTGTTCTTATAATCCAACTGCGCCCTGAAAATCAATCTCGATCCAGACCAAGCCCCTGATTTCACATGCGTTCTATCCAAAGAAAAGCCGCTTCCCCGGCGCCAGACGCGCGCGGCGCTCTCCTCCCTTGGGGTGAGGGGGCCTGGGGGCATAAGATCGGCTATGGGGTCAGACCCTCCTGCTCTTCCGGCTAGACCGAGACGAAGTGGCGTACCGAGGGTCTGACCCCATTCCTCTCCCTTCGTCGGCTCGGCCGGAGGATTTGCCGCCGCGCCATCGAGATACTGTGAAAGCTGCGCGCATCGCGGCCCTGCGGCTGCAGGCATGGCGAAGCTGGAGCGCGCGCATCCGGGGCCGCCCGCGCACCTGTCGCTCGGCGTGCCGCAGATGCATGCCCATCTGCCGGGCCCCGGCCTCGCCTGCGGCGTGCTGCAACGAGATCGCCGCGGCGGCCCATGGCGACCGGCCGGCGGCGTTCGGCTTTCCTCTTCGCCTCGACGGCTGCAGCGCTGCGGTTGCGTCCCGGCCTCGCCGTGCTCGTCGCTCAGCGGCGCTGCCTGGCGGATTTCGGCGCGCCCTACGGCCACGGGCTCGTCCAGCTCGGCCTCGATGCCGGCCGCCTGCTGCTGGTCGAGACGAAGAGCGACAAGGACGCGCTGTGGGCGCTCGAGGAGGCGCTGCGATCACGAAGCGCGGCCGGCCATGGTCGCCGGCGCCGTCGCGGGCAGTCTCGATCTGACCACCAGCCGCCGGCTGAACCTCGCCGCCGCCGCTCCATGCCACGCCGCTCGTGCTCCTGCGCAGCCTCGGCCGCCACCGGCACAGCGCCGCCGCCACGCGCTGGCGCATCGCCTCCGCACCGGCGGCCCTCGACCGCTTCGGCGCGTTCGCGCACCCGCGATGGCGCGTGGCGCTGGAGCGCTGCCGCAACGGACGTACCCGGGCCAGTGGCTTATCGAGTGGGACCATGTCGCGCATCGTTTCCGTTTGGTTGAGGGCGTGGCCGATCGCGCGCCTGCTGAGCGCTCAGGCATCCGGCTCGCCGGCTGACGCCATCGAGCATCGCCGGCCGCTGGTGCTCGTTGCGCCGGGCAAGGGCGCGCGCGCATCGTCTCGCTCAACCGGGCCGCGCGAGCCGGCGGCCTCGTGGAGGGCGAGCTTCTCTCCAACGCCCGCTCCAAGGTCACTCGACCTGCAGACGCGCGATGCCGACCCCGCCGCCGATGCCGCCGCCTTGCGCCGGCTGGCGCTCTGGTGCCTGCGCTATACGCCCATCGCGGCACCATGGGACGAGTGCGAGCGGCGCCGACGGGCTGTTCCTCGACATCACGGGCTGCGCGCATCTGTTCGGCGGGGAGGAGCGGCTGCTGGCCGATCTCGAGCGCCCGCCTGCGGGCCTTCGGGCTTTTCCCGCGCACGGCGATCGCCGATACGGCTGGGGCCGCCTGGGCGGTTGCCCGCCATGGCGCGCACGGACGCCACCATCGTTGCCTCGGGCGACGAGAGCAGGCGGCCCTGCAAGCCTCTGCCGCTCGCCGCGCTCCGCCTCGGCGAGGAGGCCTGCTCCTCATGCGCCGGCTGGGCTTGCGCCGGATCGGCGAGGCTGATCGACCAGCCGCGCGCGCCCTTCGCCGCGCGCTTCCAGGCGGAGCTCCTGCGCCGGCTCGACCAGGCGCTGGGGCATGCGCCGGAGCCGCTGGTGCCCGTGGTCGAGCCGCCCGTCTATCGCGCGCAGGCCACCTTCGCCGAGCCGATCCTGAGCCCAGGAGCACGTGCTGGAGGCGGCACACGCACCTGCTCGAGGCTCTCGCCGCGACCTGGAGCGCGATGCCGTCGGCGCCCGCCTGCTGCGGCTGCTGTTGTTCCGAGTCGGTCGAAGACGCGCCTCTCGAACGATAGCGATGGTGTCGCTGGACCTGGGCTGGCGGCGCCGAGCCGGGACGCCCGGCATATCGCCCAGCTGATCGGCCTGCGTCTCCATCGTCTGGGGAGCGAGCTCGAGGCCGACTTCGGCTTCGAGGCCGCGGCCGTGCACGTGCTGGTTGCCGAGAGCCTGGCCGAACGCCAGGACCGACTTGCCGTCGGCGAAGCCAGCATCCCGCCCGAGGAGCCTGGCGCGGCTGATCGACCGGCTGCAGCAGCGCCTGGGCAGCGGCGCCGTGCGCCAGCTGCATCCCCGGCAAAGCCATATCCCCGAGCGCGCCGTGCGCGCGGCCTGCTACCGCTCTCCTGCTCATCGCTCTTCGACGCACGGGGAGAGGGTCGGGGTGAGGGCGGCGGCAAACGTCGGAGCAAGCGGCTGCCCCTCACCTAACCCTCTCCCCATGCCTGAAGAGCATGGGAGAGGGATACCATCGCGCCCGCCCGCTGCTCCTGCTGGAGCGCCCCGAGGCGGCCGAGGTGCTGGCGGTGGTGCCCGACGGCCCGCCGCGGCATTTCCCGCTGGCGCGGCGTGCTGCATCAGGTGGCCGAGGCGCAGGGCCCGGAGCGCATCACGCCGGAGTGGTGGCGCCGCACGGCCGAGCGGACGCGCGATTATTACGTCGTGGAGGACGTGGAAGGGCGCCGCTTCTGGCTCTACCGCGCCGGCCTCTACGGCACGAGGCGGCCGCCACCCCGCAATGGTTCGTGCATGGGGTGTTCGGATGACGACGTGCGCCAGGTCCGCGGACATGGAATCAGCCTGCCGATCTTCTCTCTCGCCGCCTGGGCCAGAAAGGCCGAACGCGTGAGCCCTCTCGCGGCAGCAGCAGCGTCGATCCGATCGACCAGCGCCTTGTCGAGCGAGATATTGATCCGCACCGTCCGACCGGCATCGGCAAGCAGGGGAACGGCGAACAGCACGGCTCCGGTCTCAACGGACGCGGCCACATCCTCCTCGAGGAGAACCTCGTCGATCGGAGCGCGCCGAGCGGCACGCGTCGGCCTGCGCTCTCGACGGCTTCCACATGCTGACGCAGCGCCGCCGCAGCATTCGCAACAGCCTCTTCCACTGTATCGCCAGCCGAGAAGCATCCTTCGACGTCCGGGAACCATACGCCGAAGGCGCTGTCCGGCTCTTTCTCGATGACAGCTACGTAATGCATCGAGCGATCTCCGCGTCACATCCGACGATCGAGTCAGCACGACCAGTCGAGTACGCCCGCGCAGCTTGTCAGGGCCGCCGCACGGGCCTCGCGTTGTGGGGATCCGGGCCTGGGGTAGTCCCACGTAGGGATGATCCGTTCGTGATGCGAGCGCTCAAGCCAGCGCATAACAACCGACTCGGCTTTCTTTCCTGCCTCTTCACGCACCCCTGAACCCCTCCCCGTCATCATGCCGGAGGCGTGCCTTCGACACCGACGGGAGGGGAACTCGCGCGGCGTCTGCGGAAGGCGCGCATGACCGCCTTCGCCGAGCTGGTGGCGGCCACCAACTTCTCGTTCCTGCGCGGGGCGGCGCATGCGCACGAGATGGTCGGGCAGGCGGCGGAGCTGGGGCTCGACGCCATCGGCATCGCCGACCGCAATACGCTGGCCGGCGTGGTGCGCGCGCATCAGGCGGCCAAGGAGCACAAGATCCGCTGCCTGACGGCTGCGCGCCTCGTCCCCGGCTCGGAGGCCGGGGCAAGCACCACCGACGGCTTCGAGGCGGTCTGCTATCCGACCGACCGCGCGGCTTACGGGCGGCTGTGCCGCCTGCTCACGGCAGGCAACCGGCGCGCCATCAAGGGCCAGTGCGAGTTCTCGTTCGAGGAGATGGTCGCCGCAAGCGAAGGCCAGATCTTCATCGCCATGCCGCCGCGGCAGCTCACGCCGGGTTTTCAGCGAGCGCCTGCGCACGCTCGCTGGCTGCCGCGCCGGGCCGCGTCTATCTCGGCGCCGTGTTCGCCTACGACGGCAACGAGCGCCGGCGCCTCGGCGAGCTGGCCGCGCTCGCGGGCGAGATGCGCACGCCGCTCGTCGCCACCAACGACGTCGTCTATCACCACCCCGATCGCAAGCCGCTGGCCGACGTGCTCGCCTGCATCCGCGAGAAGTGCACGATCTGCCGACGCCGGCTACCGCCTCGAGGCCAACGCCGAGCGGCACCTGAAGCCGCGGCGCCGAGATGGCGCGCCTGTTCGCGCAGTATCCGCAGGCGGTCGCCCGCTCGCTCGAGATCGTCGGCGCGCATCCAGTTCAGATCTCGACGAGCTGCGCTACGAATACCCCGACGAGCCGGTGCCGCCGGGCAAGACCCCGCAAGCCTACCTGGAGGAGCTGACCTGGGCGCAGGCTGCGCGAGCGCTATCCCGACGGCGTGCCGGACAAAGGTGCGCGCGCTCCTCGCCAAGGAGCTGGCGCTGATCGCCAGGCTCGACTACGCGCGCTATTTCCTCACCGTCTACGACGTCGTGCGCTTCGCCCGCAGCCAGGCCATCCTGTGCCAGGGCCGCGGCTCGGCCGCCAACAGCGCGGTGTGCTTCTGCCTCGGCATCACCGGCGTCGATCCCACCGAGATCGACCTGCTGTTCGAGCGCTTCATCTCCGCCGACCGGCGGCGAGCCGCCCGACATCGACGTCGATTTCGAGCACGAGCGGCGCGAGGAGGTGATCCAGTATCTCTACGCGCCGCTACGGCCGCGAGCGCGCCGCCATCTGCGCAACCGTCATCCACTACCGCCCGCGCATGGCCATCCGCGAGGTGGGCAAGGCCATGGGCCTCAAGGAGGACGTGACGGCGGGCGCTCGCCGGCCTGATCTGGGGCGAGGGCGACGGCGAGATCCCCGACAAGCATATCGTCAGAGGCCGGGCTCGACCCGGCCAATCCGGAGATCCGCCAGGCGATCGGCCTGGCGCGCCAGCTGCTGGGCTTCCCGCGCCACCTGTCGCAGCACGTGGGCGGCTTCGTGCTCACGCGCGCGCGGCTCGACGAGACCGTGCCGATCCACAACGGCGCCATGCCGGACCGCACCTTCCTCGAGTGGGACAAGGACGACATCGACACGCTCGGCATGCTGAAGGTCGATGTGCTGGCGCTCGGCATGCTGACCTGCATCCGCAAGGGCTTCGAGCTGATCGAGCGCCACTACGGCCGCAGCCTTACGCTCGCTACCGTGCCGCGCGAGGACAAAGCCGTCTACGAGATGCTGTGCCAGGGCCGACTCGGTGGGCGTGTTCCAGGTCGAGTCCAGAGCGCAGATGTCGATGCTGCCGCGCCTGAAGCCCGCATGCTTCTACGACCTCGTCATCGAGGTGGCGATCGTGCGCCCCGGCCCGATCCAGGGCGACATGGTGCATCCCTATCTGCGCCGGCGCGACGGGCGCGAGCCGGTCGACTATCCGTCCCGAGGCGCTGCGAGGCGGTGCTCGGCCAAGACGCTGGGCGTGCCGCTGTTCCAGGAGCAGGCGATGCAGATCGCCATCGTCGCGCGCCGGCTTCACGCCCGACGAGGCCGACAAGCTGCGCCGCGCCATGGCCACCTTCCGCCACGTCGGCACCATCCACACCTTCCGCGAGAAGTTCATCGCCGGCATGGTCGGCAACGGCTACGAGCGCGAGTTCGCCGAGCGCTGCTTCAGCCAGATCGAGGGCTTCGGCGAGTACGGCTTTCCCGAGAGCCACGCGGCGAGCTTCGCGCACCTGGTCTACGTCTCGTCGTGGATCAAGCGGCATTACCCGGACGCGTTCTGCGCCGCCATCCTCAACAGCCAGCCCATGGGCTTCTACCAGCCGGCCCAGCTCGTGCGCGATGCGCGCGAGCACGGCGTCGAGGTGCGCCATCCCGACATCAACGCTGAGCGACTGGGACTGCACGCTGGAGCTCCGTATTCGCCCCTCTCCCCGCTCGCGGGAGACGGCGCCAGACTTACGGCCCATTGCAGCACTCACAACGTCGCGGGCGAGCTAGCCGATGGCGTTCCGGTGCGGGGACTGCCACCGAACTGACACCCCATCTCGCACGCCCAGACGAGGCATCGCCCGTGGAGACCTGCTCATCGGCGACGCGAAAATGCTGCGCTGCGGCTCGGCTGCGGCTCGTCGGCGGGTTGGCGGAGGAGGTGACCGAAGGCGACGGTCCTGAAGGCGCGCGGAGCCAGGCTATGCCGACATCGCGTCGGTGTGGATGAGGAGCGGCGCGCCGGTCGAGCGTGCTGGAGCGGCTGGCCGACGCCGACGCCTTCCGCTCCATGGGCCTCGACCGGCGCGCGGCGCTGTGGGCGGTGAAGGGCCTCGACGGCGGCGCGCTGCACGGCGGCGCCGAAGCGCGCAACCTCCGCGCACAACCCGCTGCTGACATGGGGCCGACAGCCGCACGACGGGCGGCACCGGCGACCTGTTCGACGAGCGCCGCTGTCGACCTGCCGGAGACGACGCTGGGCGAGCACGTCGTGCACGACTACGCCGCCATCTCCCTCTCGCTTGAAAGCGCACCCGATCGCCTTCTTCCGCGAGGAGCTGGCCCGCCGCGCGCGTCATCACCAGCGCCGCGCATTGGGACGAGAAGCTGGCGGGGCGGCGCGTCGAGCGTGGCGGGCCTCGTGCTGGTGCGGCAGCGGCCCGGCACCGCCAAGGGCGTGATCTTCCTCACGCTCGAGGACGAGACCGGCATCGTCAATATCGTGGTCTGGCCCAAGGTGTTCGAGAAGAACCGCCGCACCGTGATGACGGCGCAGTTCCTGATGGTGCGCGGCAGCATCGAGCGCGAGGGCCTCGTCATCCACGTCGTCGCCGAGCAGCTGATCGATCTCATCCGACGAGCTCCAGCGCCTGGGCGACGGCACGGCCGGCATGCCCAGGACCGACAGGGAAGTGCGCGAAGGCTCCTGGAAGCCCAAGAGCCGCGATTTCCATTGGGAAGCTCCTGTCGCTCATCAAGAGCAAAGGACTGGACGCTGTCCTCTAGCTGATCGCCCGCGGGCAACTCCGGACTATCTGTGGAAATGTCCGTGCCGCCGATGGCGATCGGCGATGGGTCATGCAGACTTCTGCATCGATTCTGGGAGGCTGTGCCGATGGAACCAGTGGCCATTCTCGAACGGCTCGATGCGATCGGGAGGACCTCGCCGAGGGAGGCGCTGCGAGCGGCCGCGGAACGGCGCGCGGAGATGGTTCCCCATTAGTCGCGCGAGATCGAGATACTGCGGTCGGCGGCGGCGCGGCGCGAGACATGAGAGCGCGCCTCTTCCTTCATCTTCCACCTGCTCGGCGAATGGGGCGAGACCTCGGCCTACCGCTGCGCTCGCCCGCCTGCTGCGCTGCCCGCCCGACGACGTCGATGCGGCCATAAGGCAGCGCGATCACAGAAACCTGCGCACCAGGTCATGGCCGCCGGTGTTCGACGGCGACCCGCACCCGATCTACAACATCATCCTCGACGAGAACGCCGACGAATTCGTGCGCGCGCGCATGTGCGATGACGCTGGCCATGCTGGTGTTGCAGGGGCGGCTGGATCGCGCCGAGGCGGCATCCTTCCTGGGCGATTGCTGGATCAACCTGCAGCCGCGCGACGACTGCTACGTGTGGAGCGGCTGGCAGAGCGCCATCGCTCTGCTCGGGCTGGTGGAATTGAAGAGACATCGTCAAGGAGGCCTTCGATCGCGAGATCATCGATCCCGGCTGGCTCGACTATCAGGACTTCGAGGACGATCTCGCACTCGCGCTCCATGAACCCGAGCGGAGCCATGGCACAACCGCGACGAATCACGCGCTGTTCGGCGATACCATCGAGGAGCTGTCCACCTGGTACTGCTTCTCGGAAAGTACAAGGCAGGAGCGCGAGAGACTGCGCAACGTGCCGCCGGCGCCGCTGTTCCCGTCCGCAGCGAGCCCATCCAGGAACCCGTCTGCGCGGCGTCGGCTCGCAACGATCCATGCCTCGCGGCAGCGGCAAGAAATACAAGAAATGCGCTGCCTGCATTGAGCCTGCGGAATTGCGAGGCGGCGCGTTCAGCGCATTCGAGATCCACAGGACCCCGCACAGCATTTCCACACCCCCATTGCACTCTTCGCGCGGCAAGCGTTTGATGCGGCGTGTTCTGTTGCGTCTCGTCGCGTTGCGTGCCCTGCAGTTGGTAGTCAGCGGAGGTAGCGCAATGTTTGAGCGTCACCAGCATGCACCGCGGTGCGTGTACCATCTTGCCGATAGTCTCGACACGCATCTTGGCGGCATTGCGAGGACTTGCTCGGCGAGCACATCGAACCAGGCCACCTGCTCCGGCCTACGAGCTCGCTGCCATCACGCACGTGCTCCAGGCCCGCCGGTACACGGAGGACTCGACGCCGGCGGAGCCGGTCCTCATCGACCAGTGCGTTCTTTTCCTCGCGGGTACGGCCGCACTCGACCTCGAGCATCTCGAAGCGGCAGGTCGCTGCATCCGCAGCCGCCGGCATCCACTGACTTGCGGGTCTCCGAGAGCTACCTGGTAGGTCGACGACGCTCCCGATCGGCGTGCTCGCAGAACTCGCAGCAGCGATGCTGGACGCTCTGAGGCTCACTCGTGCTCTACGAGGACGGGGATGATTCAGCGAGCGTGCGCCCTGTCCCGCCGACGGCAACCGACCAGCGCAGTCACTCAGTCGGGTCCTGAAAGGACGAGCTGCGCCGACCTCGACGCGCGGCACGAATGCCTCCGACTTGATCGGCGACTTTCACAACGCCGCAGCGGCAAAGCCCAGGCTCGCTCACGCACAAGCAATGCGGCGCTCACAAATCTTGAGTGGCTCGGCGGCGGACTTGCGTCTACAGGCTCAACCCTGCGCTGCAGCTCACGGGGTTCTGCATGTCTCCAGAAAATTTGGCGGTCTTGAGATCGCTGACAATCCGTCCGAGCGCGTCCATCGCGCCGAGCATTCTTCCTTTCGTTACCGGATTGCAGCAGGCGGGCTATGTCACCCAGGGTCCGTCGGGTTGGATCGCGACTGCGAAGGGATGCAGGATTGGTCGAACGGGCACCGTCCTAGCGGCAGTCTCATTGCCTGACAGGAACCAACCCTGACCTCTACCGTTGTCGAGGTATGGCGCAAGATCTCGACCGCCGTCTGGAAGAGCTGCAACGACAGATCGCAGAGCAGCAGGATCATGTCCGACATACGATCGTGTGCGGGGCGCCGAGCCAGGCTGTCCGAAGATCGCTTGCGCCAACTGCCACAGCAGCTGGCGCAAGTGAAAGCCGGTGACGGCTGTCAATCTGAGCGCGATCAAGCTCATTAGGTGCGACGCCCGAAGCCACGGGCGGGGATTGAGCTGGCAGCCGAAGGCTCTGCTGCCGCTGCACCGGCCATGGCGGCGGCGGGCTTCGCGAAGCTCACAGGACGCGTGGAGGATGGCGGCATAGGATCTGAGATCTGCCTGGTAAGGGTTCGGCACCTCGCCAGCAGCTTCTGCTTTCTCCCCGGAGAAGAGCCGACGACCGACGCGCCGCGCCCGCGAAGAAAGAATAGACACGATAGAGGATGACGCCGAAGCCGAGCAGCATCAGGATCGGCGTGAGCGCCACCGCCGCCGGTCGAAGCCGGCCGCTCGGGAACGGGGGCAATCTGTCGACGCCGGCCACCGCCAGCAGCATCTGCACGGCATCCTCGCTGAGCGCGAGATATTTCCCGTCATCGCCGACGTAGCCGACCCACTCGCCGCCGCCGCTCGTGAACTTGTAGCCAAGATCAATGTGACGCCCATCGGCGCGCCGCAGTTGGGGAATATCCGGCAGGTCGAGCACCTTGACGATCTCTTCGCTGTGCCCGCCACCACCGACATGGAAAAACCGGAACTTCTTTGCTGACGCTTCGGTCGCGCCCAGCATCAGCACACACATGACCAAAACCGCTCGTATAACCGGACGCGACACAGCCCTCCTGCGCTAGCAACAGTGCCTCCGGAATGAACTTACCTTTGCGCCGTTGTTTCCTCGTTGAGTAAGCATGGTTGTCGATTGCTTAAAGTCGGGTCCAAGATCGCAAGCATTCGCATCGATCGTCGCTGACGCTCGATCCGGCCTGTGCACCGAGCCATATGATCGAGCGGTGCATGGGTGCTTCTTCGCCGGGATGATCGCTGGAGGTTAGAGCAGGATCGCTTCAGATTGAATAGCAATACGTAACTGAACGAAGTACAA
>ERZ1370068.10960-contig-9613_pt1 | contig 31793 bp, 42 predicted proteins | sample MGYA00561227_ERZ1370068 | MGnify/ENA primary metagenome ERZ1370068 (study PRJEB38410, sample SAMEA6850437) | metagenome | study: Metagenomic assessment of the ecological functions of the soil: analysis of the soil microbiota associated with the...
CCAGCTGGATACGTGCCGATTGATCAAGCTGGTTCAGCCATCCGACTAATAGCGCAGGCAGAAAGGCGCCAGACTTGCCGCCGATCATCTTCCGGCTGCGATGAACATACGACGTGGATATCTGAAAATACAGTTAATCCGAATATGGATTAGGTCCTGGTGTGCACTGGTGCTGTGGTAAGATTTCAGTTCAGAAATTAGCGACGAATGCGGGCGATCGTCGACGTTGCTGTGCCGCCACCCAGGGTGTCGACCACCCGATCTGCCGTTAGCGATGATGCTATCCTCTACTATGCGCTGAGTGGTGATGTTAGTGCTTAACTTTTGTCAAACGGGCAGTGAGCTGTAGAGCTGGCAGTGGCGCAGAGCAGTCTGGCTCACTGGACATGAAGAGCCCCTGGGTGTCCCAATGGCCCGGCTGAAGCACCTGAGAAGCTGTGATCCCCGGCAATGATTCTCTATAGCCTGATGAGGGGCGCTTGAGCCTCATCAACTAGAGATTGAAAGTGCTCACTAAAAGGTGGTAATCTATCCTGTCATCTCAAATGTTCTGGGACGTACCGTGCCATGGTGAGTAGAATCCAACCGAGCTTGATGACTGCCTGATTTGAAAGCCGAGCCGATGGTTGGTAACGCCTCAGACTGATGCTCCGGCCCGACAGATCCAGGTGCCCAGGGCGATCTCTGACCATCAACTCAGCACTTCAAACTCTGTGGTAGTGGTTTCGCAGACTGGTGTCCTCGGGACTGGTCGATCGATTTGTTTCCGGAGATAGATCGATCGGCCTCGAGCCGCCTGAAATCGACGAATCCAAGATTTTGGCGTGATGGTCGCGCTGTCGTTTCGGCTAATTGGCAAAGTGGAAACATGCCGTGGTGAAAACACTTGGTTAAATAAGATCTGGTGAATCAGTAATGTGTTATTTATCTTAGAGATCTCCGGCAGAATCAGTAGGTGGATAAAGTGAAATCCTTGGCAGATGAATATTATTTGAACTGATTAATTTTCGTTTGATGAAAACTGGAAATAAAACCGAAATGGAAACGTGTAAAACAAAGCAGACTGAATTCCTTAATCAAACGCTGGAAACCGGCGGTGGGGTGTTCGGTCCGCGTATGGTGAGCTTCAGAAAGAAAACCCGCCGTTCACAGTCCAGCACGTTCACCCCGCTGAGTCCCGCGACGTCCCCAGTTTCAAGAACTAGGAATCAAGCACGTGGAACATGACATCACATCGATACTCAGAGCTACATAGAATCCAGTAATTTCCTTCGCTGTTCTTAGCTGGACGACAGATCCTGCCGCTGGCTTCCAGCCAAAGCGCTATCTCGATTCGCCAAGAACTGGCAACTTCTTGCACAGATCGCGCTGGTCCGATCAGTTCGCGCAATTTCGCGAACCGATGTGAAGACTTCAGCTTAAAATATGTCAAATTCAGGTGCAAGGAAACACAGTCAAAATCGAACTGCTAACTTTCGATCCAATGCAATGATAAAAGCTAAGTAACCCAGCCGTTAAGCCAAAGTATACAAACAGTGCTGAAACAAAGGAAAGAATCATCAACAAGTGGAAGCTTGCATTGAACAAAGAGTCATCTGGATACAGATGCAGATTGTCTGAGTAGTCAAAGAGATGCCCAAGCGAGAGGTGCAAATTTAAAAAGGTTCCAGAGTTCCAACTTTTGAACCTGATTGGGCAGAGTTTTGGTATTGTTAGTCTGTGGATAACCCCACCTCGCCGCAATTTCTTCGTCATTCATTTCAGCCTGGTCTTCTCCATCGATCGAGGATCATTCCATCGCCGAGCCCGCTTGGCCCTCGAAGCCGCTAATCCCCGATTGGCGGCGGATCTGAAACAGTTGGAATGCAGCACTTAGTAATAAAAATTAATGTAATAAAATAACAAAAGCGTAGTTCAGCAAGTTTCGCGTGGATGATTTCCAGTCGCTGGGCGCAAACCAGGCTGAACATGATGTCCGATCCGTAGTGGTCCGGACTAACGCCCGTTTGCGTTCGGCTTGCCGTCGGCCGGAAACCAGAGAGTAACCCGTCCACCTCGACCACCTGTGTTGCCCCTGGCAGGGTGGCGGCTGATGAAACGCGCTCGGTGGGTGATTGAACTGAAAACAGAGCCAGGCCGGCGGCATGCCGGCTGGCCGGTCTTTTAGGTGACAAAAAAGGCAGTCTCTGCCCAGGAATCAGAGCAGGTAACTGTTGAGATAAAAAAAATATCGGTAAACACCGATTTTCATAGTGTTCACCAACCATCACACCTCGCCGCCCGGCCCGTCCGAAATTGAATCATAGTAGTGTAAAAGCCGGTGGACATCGTAGTCCCCTCCTGCAACTCTGGCGTGGAGAGCGTCTGATATGGGGGTTGGGAGACCTATACATGTTCCAGTTCGACACCAATACTGGATAGATCGTCTGCCGGCTCACCCGGTCCGCGTTTGTAAATCACAACCGCTTGGGCATTAGACTAATGTCCGAGAGTTATGAACACCGTAAGTCTGGTAGACAGCCCGTATTGTTGTCGGCCGCGCCAGCCCTGGTTTTTGGTTAGATTACCCCAGCAAAAGTTGAAGCAAAATCACTAATTAATGAAAAAGAGCGGGAAAGCAAGCAAAAAATAAGACTAACTTCTGATTCGCTGTAGATGAGACTCCACGGTAGGATGTCTGATACTGAAACCATCCCCCATTGTCTGTGTGTGATGTTCATGATCTCTCCTCAGTCGGTCGTGGCCCCAATTTGACGAAAATTGCAGTCCCCAGCGCCCGAATTCACGAAAGGGGCGCCCACAGAGGGACGCCCACTAGCCACTACCCCTTTTTCACGTTTCATGGCGTTTTTATGGTGAACAATGTCGCGCGCATCAGCGTTTGCGCTACCACAGATATCGAGCTCCGTTGGGCCATGCTGGACCATCACTGTTCGGGACTGGCCGGGTTGAAGGGCTCAAACTTAACGCCAGATCAAAACACTTTGAAATTAATCGGACAGTTCTACAATCGCTCCGATACGCCAGTGCCTTTGCGCGGTTCAGCGAATGACGCGCCTCTATCCAGCATTACGCCCTTGCGCACAATCAACGGAGTGCGCTTCGACAGTTTGCAGCGACGCTGGTTCATTGAATACGAGTGGCGTTATCAAATGCGGGTAACACGCGCCGATCCTCTGGATCTCTCGGCAACGATCTCAACTCAGTACGGCACGGTGGCGAGCCTCAAGTCATTTGTCGTGCATGGCCTGCGCGGTGGTTACGACTTACCAAAAGGAGAAGTACCGGCTTTCATTCACCCTCGGCATAGAATAATCTGACGGATCGGTTTTACTTCGAGCACTTTCAGACTGCGCCCGCGCCGGGGCGAAGTTTCGTGTTCGGAACGACACTCGAGATTTTTAATCTCTTAGAAAAATGGTTAATGTGAAAGTGACTCGCGGTGCCGAATCGAAAAGGCCGACAAAGTACTCTAGCTGCTGAATTACGGTGCGCGCTGAGATGTGGCTCAGATCGGCACCGTACCTGTAATGAAGCGCTACTTACTAATAGTGGTGGCCATGATGGCCTTCTTCCTGATCACATTTTTTCTGGTCCAGGCCACTGGGAATTCCTTGCTCGGGGATCCCACGCCTCGGATGCAACATGGTGGAGTTCTCGCGGCCAGTCTGGGCGTCGCCCTTCTGATCGCAGATGTTTTATTGCCGGTGCCATCCAGTTCTCGTGATGGTTGCTCACGGCGCCCTCTTCGGGGTAGTTGGCGGAACTCTGCTTTCGTTACTTGGCAGTCTGGGCGCGGCACTCTTCGGATTTGCGATTGGACGACGCGGTGGAACGTTGCTCGAACGCCTGGTGACGCCGTCAGAACGAGACCGGGCCGATCGAATGCTGGCTCGTTGGGGCGGGCTGGCCGTTGTTATAAGCCGGCCCATTCCAATAGTGGCGGAAACTGTCGCGATCATGGCGGGCACCTCGCCGCTCGGATGGGGACGCATGACGGTGGCGGCGCTGGTCGGATCGCTGCCACCGGCGCTCTTGTACGCGCTTACCGGGGCCACGGTGGCAAACTTCCAGAGCACTTCTCTGATGTTCGGAGTGGTGCTGTTGGTGACCGGTTCGTTCTGGCTGATCGGACGCTGGTTCGAACGTGACGCGAAGTCGAGCAGAAACAAACGAGTGATAAGAATCTCGCCCCCTCGCACGCTTCTTTGTTTGAACTTAAGGTCAGACAATTTCTATTCCTGAAGGAGATCCCATGAGTACTCAACCGAAGGTAAAGCTCCAAACGCAAATCAACCATCGAGTCTGCCTGACGCAGAGAACTGGTTAGACATAACCTGCCGCGATCCGGGGAATCCCCGGTTATTGGGTTTTCTTCAGTTATGCGCTGACCGGCGATTCCATAAATGCATACAAGCGCAGTTTCAAAAGACGCTGGGCTGAAATCGCCTGAGGATTATTGGATACATGCGGACGCCGGCGGAACACCGAAGATGAAGTCCCTGACAACAGCGCCAGACTACTGTTACCACAAAAAGGAGGTGCGGTTGATGGGATGGGCCGCCCACGGGAACGGATTGCGGCGGGTTCGGGGAGGAGGTGCCGGATCGTGTGATCTGGCGAAAATTGTGGAAAGTAGCCAGGAAGAAAATGGCAGAGTATGACGAAGCTTGTCATTTTGTTTACTTCGCGACAATCAAGAAGGAGAAGGGTGCGGAGCAGGCGGTTGTCTATTGCATGAAACGTGAAAAAGGGAGCAGATAACGTCTGAACAGCGGCGGGACGGCTTGTAAGTTTTGAGCTTCGGACTCTGACTCGAATCCCGCGTGCCGGTTTTCAATCACTGCGTCAAATTCTGATGTTGACTGAGGAGAAATCATGAACATCACACACAGACTAAGGGGATGGTTCGGTAATGAAACTGCCGTTGAGTCTCGTCGCGCGAAGATCAAGTTGATCTTGTTTTCTTTGCTGCTGTTTTCATTATTTGGCCTGGGTGCTTGTCAACGTGCGGCACCCGAGACGGCGCAATCAAACAGCAATCCGACGCCGTCAAATAGCAATACGAATGCCGGAGCCGTCTACCAGACGTACGGTGTTCACAACTCGCCCGATATTAGTCCTTGTGCCAGCCCGGATTGCGTTTACAAACGCGGACCGGGTGAGCCGGCAGACCCGATCTATCCCGAATATTGGGTGTCGAACTGGAACATGTACCGGGTCTTCAACAAGTATTCCCAGTTTCCGCCGCCTTATCAAAATGCTCCTCCGCCAGAGTTGAAGGAAGGGACCGATTACGAAAAGTCTACGGGCACGACCTACTATGATTCGACATGGACGAGCCCGGGCGGCGAGGGTGCCATGATGGAGCACTATGAAAATCGCTGTTTGCCGATATTTCCGATCTCTAACAAATTTACCTGCTCGTTTATTTCGCTAGGCAAAACTGCCTTCTTTGTCACCTACGAAAAAGACCGGCCCGCCGGCATGCCGCCGGTTTGTCTGTTTTCGAAATTCAATCACCCGCCGAAGCGCGATTTCATCAGCCACTTACCCTATGCCAAAGGAGACAGTGCACAGATTGGTCCGGGTGGACAGGGCTATTCTTTCTGGGTTTCTGCGGCCGACGGCAAGCCGGTCCAAACGGGCGTTAGTCCGGACCGCACCGCGGATCAGGACATTATGTTCGGCTACGGTTTTGCACCCGGCGACGGGAAAATCATGCCGCAAAGCTTTTACTTTTCTGGCTACCCGCTGCCACCAGCCAATGCGCCGTTTGTCAGTCAGAATTATGTAGATTTCAAAGTAGTGAAGCCCAATCCGGCCGAAACCTGGGACCAGGTAAATAAGCTCGATCCGGCCAGTCTGCCACAATGCCAACTGTTCGATCCGCCGCCAAATCCTAAACTGGCAGCCGAGGCGAAGCGGGCGCCGACTTGGAACGATATTGGTAGATGGAAGAAGAGCCGGCCCGAAATGATTGAGGAAGAAATTTAGCGAGCGAGTGGGAGTCATCCGCAGATTACACAAATTACGCTGATTCAAACTGCAATGCCCAAAGCCTCGCTTGATCAGTTTAGAGGCCGGACTTGTCCGGACGACCTGGCCGCACAAGTGCGGCCTCTAAACGGAATCTCTTGACTTCTTTCCGAACCAATCTGTGTAATCTGCGTAATCTGCGTAATCTGCGGATAGACTCTCTTTTCATCGTGCTTCGCGTGACCGCGTTCTTACTTCGACCCGGCCTGCACTTTCCGACACCATGCTTGCAGAAGTGTGGTCCGGCTGGCAGACATGTCGCGCGTCATCGGCATATAGCCTTTCGTCATCCAGATAGATGGTTCGATTGCATTCAAGATACCCTGCGCCTTCTCAGTGCAATCCCCCTCTGAGTTGAGCTGCGACATGCGGGATCATCACCGGGTAGAGCAAGTAGTACGTCCGCAAAACCTTCTCGTAAAGTAAATCGAAAGTTAGCAGGTCGTTGCCTACGGGTTCCGGCGCGTTTGGGTCCACGTAGTACTGGCTGAAGTCTTCATCGTTCGGCAGAATCCGCAGACTGATGGACGGGGCATTCGTGAGGAACGGCGGATTCATGAAGATGAGATAGCTTTGTGGCGGAAAGCCGGATTCTGGATCGTCGTTGATCGAGAACGTGAAAAGAAAATTTCCCGGTTGGCTGGTATCCACGGTAATCGGTTGCCCGGGTTGCTGGGTTGTCGAGATGGCCAGCACGTCGCCGGGGGCTTGCAGCGGAATCGAGCGATACTGCCAGACCGTGAAGGGCGGGCACTGATCTGCGGGAAGCTCCTGCCCGCGAGACCAGACCGATACCGACGCCGGCTCCAGCGTTCCCTGGTTAAGGAATTCCGATCCGCTCCCGAATTGCTCCGCATAGATTCCCTGCTGATTCGAGACGAAATAGTAATCGGTCTCTGCCAGGACAGTCCCGAGCGAAGAATTCATCAGTTGGAATGAAGCATTCGCATCTGCCAGGATCTGCTGCGCTTCCTGGTTCGCGGAGATATCAAAATCAAAAACCCAGCCTGCCTGGTCTCCTCGAATCGTATTCGCATAGTCGACCGTGCCGATGAGGGCGCTGTTTGAACCAGCCGAAACGTATAGTGACACGTCGCCAAAATCGAGCTTGGGATTTGTAGTTTCTGACGGCGGTGCGGCCGGTGAGCCAGGTTGATAATAGTCTGGAAACGTCCCGACGAAATCTGCCGAGATGATGTTGCCGTTCTGCCGCAATACTGCCGGGGCCAGGGCGAACAGGTTGTGTTCTTCATCACCCTGATCGGGGCGCCGTTATTATTCGTGCCGGGCGTCTGGATCTGAGGCTGATTGCAAACCATCAGCCGGCCCGTCGGCGTCGTGAAGATAGTTTCGTTCTCGTAGAGCGGCGCGAAGGTCCCGACGATTTCCAGAGTGGCCGGGTTAATTTGCTGCCGCTCGTAGAGCGCTTCAATCTGGGCGTTGGTAGTGGCGCCTTCGGTCAGGCCATAGAGATAGTAGCGCAGGATAACGCCCACAATGTTCGGGTCGTCAAACCCGGGAATGTTAATGGTTGTTCCCGGGCTCTTTCATGATCACGTGATAGACATACCCTCCCGCGCCGCCGTCTGCCGTCAGATTTACGTTCCGGTAAAAGTTAAGCCACTGGCATGCGCCCTTGCTGGCGCTGCCGTCAAGGAATGTCGTGTCATCGTTCGCGAGCGTCAGTTGGTCGATAAAAACTGTGTGGCCGGAGGCGAGCCTTCAGAATTGACGTCGGTGATGTGCCCGTTCGTTAAGCTGAGGGCCGCACCGAGCAAACTCGTTACCGGCACCGTTGCCTCCGGTTGAGTGTAAGTTTCACCGGGGCCCGTAGTGACGCCGATTATCTGCGCGTCGACGTTATTCATCTCCATTCCGCCGTAGTAGTTCCACTCGGCCGGAATGATCGGCGGCAGCGTCTGGCCCGGTTTACCTGCAGCGTCGAAGGTTCGGGCTTTTTGCACCCACGCCATGAATTCGGCGTCGGACATTCCATAGGTTCTTGGCTGGACCAGCTTGGAATCAATCAGCGCCAGAGGTTCGCGCGCGTACGGCGGTCCCCATGATTCCGGAAGCATAGCGGCCGGGGCATAATCGTCGTTGTTGGCGGTGCCAGGACTAAGTTGAATTGTTCCCTGAAAATTGATGCGGGGGTAGTCGAAAATGCTCATCGTTCACCTGTCCTTTTTGCTTTTGCTCTAACGACTAAATAAATCAAAGCTTCGACGCCGGTTGAGGCAAATGTCGACAAACTTTGCGAAGCTCTGATCCAGAGTTGGATCCGCCCCCTAGCAGGCTTAGAGCGTGGCGCAGCTCGCCGAGCTGCGCTCCCTAAGGAGAGCCCGTCCAATGATTTGCATCCTCTTTTAGCTGTCGCCTGAAAGAGACAATCTAAAAACCTGTCAGGCCTTATTGCATCAAACTGACCGACTACCTAACCGGGAGGAGACCAGCCAGGCGGAATCGAATTCACGTTAAAGTTCGGAACGTTGTAATTGTTAGCGACCAGATAAATCCAAAGTTGCAGCGCCGAGTCGCTTGCCGGACGACATGTCGCGCGTGATCGGCATCGCGTAGGTGCTCTCGACTGCGCGATTCCTGAGAGATCGCCGACCAGATACCACTGAGGTTCTGTTCGACGGCCTGCTGGCTGCCGAGGTTGACGTATTCCAACATGACGTTGAAGAGCATGTCGTAGACGTAAAGAATTTCGTAGTAGATGAAGTTCCACGCTGCCGCCGGATCCTCTCTGCCGTTCCAGAGATCGACAAACGCTTGCGGCACGGCGTCGTCGAATGGCAGCACGCGCACTGTTGTGTAGAACGCGTCGTCGACGAAATTGAAGGAGCGACGGCGGCTGCGGCAGTGCGTCACCTTCGGCATAGGGAAAGAAGCCGATCACCGGGAAAACCCGGAGTCACAGCGCCGATAACGAAAGTGGCGTAGCCGTTCTCGTCGGTCGCGAGCGTGGTGACCACGGTGTCGATTCCACCTGCGTCAATCGTCTGAACATTGCCGTTTTGGAATAGTACGTACTGCGGCTGATTGCTCGGGACCAGGTTGAGGTTGGAGTCATACTGCGCGAGCAGTACGTTCGCGCCTGGACTCGGCGCTCCCATCTGGCAAACCATGACCTGAAATTCTGCGTGCCCGTTCTGATCCAGGTAGATGCCGCGCGTGTCGGTCTCGGCCGTGTAAATTTGTTCGAGGAGCGCAGTCTGACCCTGGGCCTGTATAGCGATGGTTCCGCTTTGCAGAAGTTCGCCCGTGCCGGAGTTTGGAAACGGGATATCGACGATCCCGGCGCGCGCTTCATAAGCGTATTGCTGATACTGATCGTATTGAATCGTAGCGATTGGCGTGAAGTTACTACCGCTGAGGACGCCGACGGTAAGCGGGCCAAAGTCGGCTTTCGTAAGGTCAGCGGGCCACGACCCTGGAACGCCCAGCTCAGGCATTGTGCTATTGAGGTCGAGCGAGATAAGACTCGCTCCATAATCAACGTTGACCGCGACCGGTCCCAGCGGAACCGGGTCGCCAACCACGCTTGACCGCAGTCGACTTCAGCTCATGACCCATGACGACCACAGCGGATGGACGTGGGGACGGGTTGCTTTTGACACCACTCAAGCCGAACGGTGTCACGCTCGCATCTGCCGCCAGACAGCGGCCGCCGGGCACGCTCGCTAAGCTCGCCGTCATTCCAAACTCCGACCACGCCGACAATGTGGCTGTAACAGGGATTCGAGAAGAACTGTGAGGGTCGCCGCTCTGGTTCCAGAGATCCCAGGCCGCCGCCAGTGCACTGGCGAGCGACGGGTAGTCGCGCACCTGCGCTTGAATGTTGTTGAGGATGCCATTCATGAAGTAGACGTTAACGTAGCCGGTGAAGCGCACCATTATTCCCAGCGCGCCCGCCTGCTCTACGGCTTGCTGAAGAGCGAGAACGAGTGTCGAATTATTCGGGTTGTCCCAGCTCACTTGATCGTAGGGTATGCATGTCTGAAAACAGACGCCGATGCTGGAGGCCGGCGAAGTAAAGAGATTGGTCGGTGCTGTAAATCCGATTTGGATTCAGCCAGCGCGAGTGCATCCGGTATACGCGCGGGCCACTGAGACCCGGAGCTGCCGCTGCCCAGTGCGAATTGGCCGAAATAGATCTGGCTCGACCAGGGCGAGACTGGGTTGGTATCAACCAGCCGTCCGGGGCCGCTGCCACCATCGCCGCTGAGCGTTACTGGTGTACCGATTATCGGATCGCTCGTCACTGGCTGGTCGTATCCGAGGTCGCCGCCGATGATCGTCGTCGTGTAATCCTCGTACTGCACGAAAGAGACGCCGTGTCCTCCGAACATATTCCACTCGGCCGGGACGCGTGGGCCCGACGGGGAGTCAACGCTATCTCCCTGCAAAGCGATGGCCCACGGGCGAAACGTGCTGGTGAAGTTCTGCTGCGTGATCGGCGGGTTCTGCGTCTCCAGAAAGCTCCAGTTGAGGGCCGCGTTAACGGCGTCGTAAGTCGGGAACTCCTGCCAGTCGTTGTTGTTGAAAGTGCACGGGTCCCACTGCATGAACCCTTTGAAATAGATGCGAGGAAAAGAGAGTACGCTCATGGAAAACTCCTTTCGGACCTTGGGTGGTCATGTAAACCGATCGGTCTTTTGCTTCGGCTAGTGCGCTATTGCGGTAACGCGGCAGCCAGTTTCATCAATGCCTGCTCTTCGGTTGATCCAATTTCGCCTTCCTGGCTCCACGCAATTCCGACGACTGCGCGCAGGGCGCCCGTTTCGTCCAGCACCGGAAGGGCGACCGCCGCTTGCGCATCAACTGCTTTTGCGCCCGGCTTGATGTTTCCGGTTTCGTCCGTTTGCAGATTGCAGGTTTGCACCGGTTGCTTTCTTCACCTGGGCCACGCCGGCCATGCCCTTGCCGTGCGGCACGTGCGCGACAATCGCGATCACCTTCGGCGGAATGTTATGCGCCGCGGTCAGGTAGAGATCTTCGCCTCGCTGCACATGCACCGTGCCCGGCGATTCCACCATGCTGGGCGATGAACGATTCCAGCCATTGCTGCTGCGCTTCATCCTGTTCGTACATTTCCGGACCTCTCAATAACGGATCTTTACGCCTCGCTCGCTAACGGGATGGAGAGATAGCCTGAGATGTAGGCGCACAGCGCGTCGCCGTCCCAGCCTCCCATCCAGAAGCTGAGCGGCCAGTTCATGTTTTCGTCCGCGCCGATCTTGTTGACGTGCACGGCGCCGTTGATGTCTACGGCCCAGCCGTAGGCTTGCAGCGTCAACTGATGCGCACGCCGGTCAATCGGCTTCCCACCCTGCGAGAGCTCCCACCAACGACGCAGGATGTTGAGCTGGCTGATGCGCGTTTCCAGCGCCGCGCGCTCGACCGGGTTTCTCGTGTGCTTGAGCAACTCTTCCAGATTCCGCTGCCGGATACGGCGGTTGTTGATGCAGGAATCGTTCGAAGCATCTGGCAACCCAGTTGCTTTGGCGACCTCGACTGAGTTGTCGGTTAAGCCCTGCGGCTGACGGCGCTCAAGCATCTCAGAAGTCGCCTGCGTGATGGGCAAGCCAGGATTGTTCGGGTCAAGGAAATCTTCGCGGTCGAGCACGAGCGCGCCGCGCTTTTTTCTCACCTGAACGCGCAAAGGATCTATCGCAAAGAGGTCATTGCGAATGACAATGCCGTTGCGCTCGGTGAGCTGCGCCTTGACGAATGAGACACGAGCGCCGACGTATTCCGGCGCCTGGTGGTAAACGAGCTTTTCATCGTCATACCATTTCGCTTCCGTGACGCTGACGCCGACGCGCGGGCCGATATCGTTTTTCCCGTAGCCGAAACGGCGCTCGCAGACGCCCTCGCTCATCAGGTTGGAGGTGGACGAGGTTGTCAAAGTCCGGCTCGCCGGCGAGTGCGAAGGTGTAGCCGCTGACGCCGCGGGGCTCGTCCGAAGGGTCAGGATCGGTGGCCATTCGCATCTGAAAATAACCTTCAAACGAAAGATAGAGCCACATGGCGCTTATTCACCCCTCCCGACGTTTTGCCAGTGCGCGCGCCAGTCGTCGGCGAGCCGGCGCATGTTCTCAGCCATGTAGCGCAGCCGCTGAATGATCTCATCGCTCTCGCGGTCGCAGTTCGTAAATCCAAAGGTGATCGAACTGCCAGGCGAGGATGTCAAAGTGCCTCTGAAATTCGCTCCACACGTGCTCGGGCGGCGGCAGCGCCAACCTGTCTTTGGACAACTCGAATCCCGGGCCCGGCATTTCCTTTCTTGTCCTTGAAGGCCGGAAGCTGTGTCAGAATCTCGCTCAAGGGCCGGATGAACATCGTCATCAATGGGAAGAAGATGGCGTTCATGAAATCAACCCGCATTGGTCTTGGTCTTCGGGCTGCTGCCGTAGAGATAGAGCATCATCAGCAGCATCGTCTCGTAGGTGAGGTTGAAGAGACTTGCGATCTCGCGGGTCTCGGGGCGTGTGATGATGTTGACCTCTTTGGGTGCAGTGATGTCCGGATGCATCTTCGTCAGCGGATTGCGCACGACTGGGCGCGCGGCATCGAACGCCGGTTTCTGGGCGCGCATCTCGTCGAGCATCTTCGTGTAGATGCAATAGTGCGTATGCTCAATGTAGTCGGGCGGTGCGAGGATGCCTTCGCCTTGCTCGACGATTTCGACAATCGCATCAATCGCGCTCTTGAGATCAACGACCTGGATTAGGTCTAAGCCATACTGGCTGAGATCGTCCATAGAGCCCTCGCCATAGGGCGTGTTCGGCCCGCCCCAAATCTCCGCACTCAAGTCGCCGTTGAACAGATTCTTTTCGCCGATTTGCTCTGTGACCGTGACGAAGCCCGCCGCCAGACTGACGTAGAGATCCTGGACAGAGGTGAACTCGATCTCACGCGCTGCGCCTTTGTGGCCGTGGTCGTCTCGCTTGCGGAACGACGCGTAAAAACCTGCGGCGCGAGCAACTGCGCGCGAATCTCTTCGCGTGCGATGCCGCGTGTCGCGCAGAATTCGGGGCCGGGCTCGGGATGTGGCGATTCAAACGCCTGAAAGCGCTTGATAGTCTCTTGATCGAAACGTGTGAGTTCAGACTTGATGCCCAGCTTTCCGTAATGCGATTTCCGCTGCGGGAAGTTTGGACGTTGAAAGTACGGTGTGCCGCCGATCGCGGTGAGGAGGTTGAGCACCAGCCCCATGTGCTCCATCTCCTGTCGCGCGACGAGCGTCATGAGCGCGCCCCAGCCGCGTGTCTTCTCAAGTTGCACTTCGCTCAAGCCCTCGCTGACGGAGCGCTTCATACTGTAAGCGGCGAACAGATACTGGCACATCAGGTTGTGCTCGAGCTCAGCCGCCAGGTGCAGCGCGTTGATCAAGTCTTCGCGACTGGTGAGTTCTAAAGTCAAGGAAGTGACCTCATCGGTTATTGGCGCTCAATAGGGCGCGCTCTGCGATTGGCAAATTAGGGATTGAACCGCTCTCCGGCCATAGTCCCGTCATGCGACAGTCTTTCGTTTCATCCGGGCCCCTGAGTCTTTTCCGCGAATGCGCCTTTCTTTTTCTTTGCGATTTGGTTCTTGAGCCAGGTCTTGATCACCTCGATCTTCTGCGGCGAGAGATCGCGCGTCACCGGCATCCTGTGCGGAGCTTCGAAAGGTAAAGAGAAGACCTCCAGGAGCGCTTGAAGGTTTGCCTGGACCACTGACAGTTGCGTCAGGTCCATGATTTGTTGCATGCCCGGGTACATGCGCATGTATTCGTCGAAGATAGGCTGCACCTGACCCTCCCAGGTGGGATGGGCCATCCCGGCGGACTGGTACGGCGACCAGACTACCAACGCGGCGGGCAGGATTGCGTTGTCAGGCGAATTGAACGTGGTAGAAAACAGCCCCCGTTCAAACTCGTCCACGGCCCATTAAATAGATAGACCAGGCTGTCAAGCTGTTGCCGGTCGGCCGGAATGTTGAGACTGGCGGGCGTCTTGACGGTAAAGACTGCGCGTCCATTCTTATCGGTCACGGCCGACCCCGAGCCGTCGTTTTGGATCACCAGCGATGCCGGTGTCCCCTGTGTGGACTGGGCGGTGAGACTGAGCTTCTCGTTTGGAAGTGCCTTGCCCCACTGGAAAGCCCGCAACTCGAAGGTCACCTGATCTCCGGCCACAGCCCGCGCTGTAAACGGCGAGATGTTTACGAACTTGCCGCTCTGGTGTTCAGCGAGGATGGTCGTCCAGGTTCCTCCTGCTGGCGGTTGTAGCTCGATGCCGGCGCGCATTCCTTCCAGCTTCTTGGATTGGTCCGCAGTTAGCGGCACGTCGATGATGCCACCCTGAGTTTTGTTAGTGTCAGCCGTGAACTTGAATGGCTGCTGCAGGATTTCTTTGGTCGAACCGTCCGGGGCCACAATCACCGCGCGTAACTGTCCAACCTGTAGCGGCGGGCCGGCAAAGCTGGCCAGTGGAATCGCGTTGACGAGATCAATGCTGAGTCTGCGATTCTTCGTGTCGAGTTCGAAATTGCAAGCCTGGAATTTGGGCGAGGGCGCTTTGGCCGCTGCCGTAAGACCTTGTTTCTTTATCTCGAAGTCGGCGTGGATTGGCCGGCTCGCAACACCAGCCGCAACGTTTTTGATTTTTTGGCCTGCGTTGTGGGCGGCATCAGGCGCCGTCGAGCGAACTGGATCGGATCGCCCTCCAAATGTGGGCCAATCGAACCGGTCAACGTTCCGTAGCCGGAAGCGGGATCGTTCGGATCAGCGAAGAAGAAGCTGCCGACAATGAAGCGGATTGCCAGCTGCGAGTTCTTCGTCGTGTCGCGCAGCAGCTTGAGGGCGGCAACCTTGTCAGCGTTGGTCCACTGGACCAGGTTCAGGGTTGAGACAAAGATCGAGCTGGCGTTGCTGCCGCCGGCATCGCCTTCCGGGTTCGGGGCGCTGGGCCACATATCCTGGAGATTGCAGGGTCCGAGCACGCCCTGGAATCCGGCGCCTGACGCGGTCGTAAGATTCAACGCGACACCGATAACCTGAGAGAGAGCTGCTGGTCGGGGTCGAGGTCAACCAGCTTTCCTGGCGCAGGCTTAGTCAGAGATTTGAGCGGAGCCCCTATCAATCCGCCATTGTCGCCCGGAGCCTGCACCCCGGTAACCGTGCAACTGTCGAACTTGAAAGGGCAACTCCGTTCGGGTTCCATCCAGGATCACCGACCGGCGAGCTCGGATCATAGTTGGTTAGATCGTTGTTGATGGTCGAGACATTAGTATAGAAACGACCAGTGAAGTTGATTCGAGGTTGATCCAGATAACTCATACGCCTCCTGTCGGTCAGTAAACTGATGACGCACAAGACGAGCAGCGCAGCTTTGACGGATCTGCTCCGATCGCACGCTCACCGGAATTAACGCTCTTTATGATTGCGAGGTGACCGCACCTTAGCGCGGATTACTGCAAGTGTCAAGATGTGGACTAAAACGATGAGCCTAGCAGTCTTAATGGAGCGATTCCCGACGGTGGAAGCGGACTAAACCACGATCGAGACACTTGGCAATCGGGATGCCGATCAAGCGGTGATCGAGGAGTTTGCTAAGCAGTCTGCGCGGAGGAACCATTACGCCGTTCAACTGAAGAGCGAGCGAGCGGTGGAGCGTTAACTTTACTCCTCGTTGCAGCAGGCTAAGTTATTGAGAGAAGTTTCCTTGCCTTGGGAGCAGTTGAGCGCTACAAAAAGCCGGCTTATTGACCTTGCCAGCGACGCTGGGCCATATTGTGCTTCTTATCTATCTACGCCTTCTTCAACTCGATCGAATACCGGGGACGTTTTGGACCATGAAGTGTGCGAGCAAATTCCGAATTGAAGATCTATTAAGTCTCAAGATTAGGCGTGACTTTCAACCAGCTGCGGAGCAGCTCGTTGGAAGGTTCACGTCTAAATCGAATAGCTGCGAGCGGATCGGCACGACGGTACCCGGTGCCGTCGCGCTACGACCACCGAACGACTCTCTTGCCTACTCCTCGTCACAGCAACGGCCACACTGCTTGATCGTCGCGATCAATATCAGCACCCCGTTAATGACTCCTAGTAAAGCTAACCAAGCTACCAGACCGAATCTTCTGAGTCCCATCAGGAAGACCAGGCCGATAACGAAATACGCGACCGCGAAACCGAGTATCAAAGCCGATAGCAAATCGCAATCAGAGATCTTGCAGAGGCGACGCCAATAGATGGAGCAAGCCAGCAATAGCACAATCGCCAGCGCTGCCAGCGGCGCTGACCAGAAAAGCGGTGCCAGCGCGATCAGGACCATCATAGGCGCCAGGATTGCCGGAACCAGCCACTTCAGTCTGTGGTCGCATTTTGATCGCCGACCGTCTCCGTCAGGCGATGGCAGGACGTCGTCGGGATTGCCGCCGAACCCGGCCACGCGATCGCTCAGCTGGTCGAGATAGCGTCTGAAGACCGGGTACCAACGACTGTCGGCGGAAATTGCCTCCCCTATCCACCTCATCACCGAAAGCAGACGCTCTTCGCGTGGAAGCAAGAGCGATTTGGTTTGTACCGGAATGTTTACTTGAAATGCACCCAGCACCCGACGCCATTTGATTGGGTACTTCTTCACGACCGCCGCCGCGTGCGAAGGCGCACCCGGAGGCGGCGTGTTGGTCGTCCCGAAAGCGCTGGTCAACTGCTTGACGACTACGTTGAAGTGTTGGCCCCGCATAATGCCAGCCGGAAAATCCAGCGACAACAACCCGGCAAAGTTCAGTTCAGGGCCGCGAGGAACAGGAATGTATACGATCCCGTCTGCCGCACATTCAATCGTGTGGCTATCAACGCGCGCCAAGCTGTGGGTCGTGTACATCCCGTCTGCCGTTCTGAGAACGTCGTCGACATCAACCGCCGGCAGATAGATTTGCGCGGTCGTTCCCGCCGGCACGTTCCCCATTCGATCATCAACTCATCCGGAGTTTCGTGGGGCGGCAAGGTCTGCGGCGTCGGTCGAATCTCGAAGCTGTTGATCGCGCGGCGCGAGCCGTCAACTCCGGGATTGGCGAGATCACCCCAGGCCAGGTTGCGCTGAGCCAGCTTGTCCGAATTGAAGGGTCTTTGCCGCCCGGAATTGAAATCGGATCGAACGAAATCTCGGCGATGAGGCATTGGTGCGAATTGCGAAGGATCGCTTTCTGAATCGGTAGCGGAGGGTTCGCGGGATCCCGAAATGGTCCGTCCTTCTTGGCGTCCACATTGACGGGCAGCACATTGTTCGGCGTAACGCCGTCAGGCTTGTAAGGTTGATTAATGTCGAGCCAGCAACCAAAGAAATGGAACACCTCCTTGCCCTGCGGATCGGCACCGATATCCTGCACGTTGAAGGGAAAGTCGATCTGGTCATCCATCGTCTCGACGGTCGAATCAATACGATTGTTGGCGAAACATGGAATCGTTGTGTATTCGGTGCCATGAATACCCGCGCGTGGAATTGGATCCGGATGGCCGGCATCAGCATCACGGCGGCGGTAATTGTGACTCAAATCAAATCCGGTCGAGGTGGTTAGTGCCGGGAACAGGCGAAAGAACACGCGGACGCTCTGGGCGCCGATGGTGCCGATGTAATGCACCCGGGCGATCGCGAAATTGAACACTCTCTTCTTCTTGTGCGTGGGAAAAACGAAAAGCTGGTCATCAAGAGTAGCGAAATGCTCGCCGCCGGCCACTCCCTTTCCATTTTTGAGGGCGGCGATTAAGGTCTGAATATACAGCGGCGCTGATGTGGCGTCGGGACATGAAAGCCCGAACCTGGTTTCGTCTTCCGCAATTGACAGCACCCGCAGATCGACGCTCAACCACGGTGGATCTCCATCCAGGATGAAAGGATTTGGTTGCTTGATGAGTTCGATTTCGCCGGCAGCTGACGAGACCGTGGGTGGTCACATTCAGGATTATGGGTTTGGTCGGATTGGGAAAATTAAACGCGTCGTCCGTCTGACCAAAATCAAGATCATAGTTAAACGTGAATCGCTGTATCTCCGATCCATAACTACCGGTTGCAGACTTGTTGCCCGTGCAATTTATAGTCATGCCGTTGATCGGAGAAACCACATTTAGCTTGGTGCTCGAGTTCGTCACGCCAAGTTCCGATGCCGTAAGTCCGTCTACGATGACGTGGAACGCGTCGGGCACCACGGGCCCGCCGGGAAGATTTCGCCGCGCATCTATCTCGTCCTGGCCCAACGTGCTGCGTTCAATGAGGAGAGCGCAGCGAGGCACGGGGACGATGTCGGTATACAACTCCTCCTGCCCGTCACGAGTGTCTGTCCAGCACGGATAGAAGCCCTGTAACTTGCATCGAGCCCAAAGTAGTCGCCGATGAAGGTGCAGCTTGCATCGATTTTGCTAAAGTCGTTGCGCCAGTGCGCCCACGGCGCGTTGATGGTCGGGTCCCACGGCTGGTCCGTGACCTTGAACGGCAGAAAGGTGAGGCCGCCATCGAGCGATCGGGCCACGAACACATCGATCAAGTTGTCCTGCGGCTTGGGTCCGAACTCGTAGTAAGAGCAAGCGATGACGCCGCTTGGATCGGCAATGACCTGTGGAAAGACGTGATGGAAGTTGTCCGGGATCGATCCGGTTAATAACGGTTGACCGGCAGGATCGGTTATCCAGGAGGCACCGCCATCATGAGAAAGCGCGTAGTAAATTCGTGCTTTCCCGTCACGCCAGTCAGCCCAGGCGATGACGACGGTTTGGTCGACTACGCACGCCGAGGGCGCCGTGATTACGCGGAAGTTCCCGCCGGGAAGGACTGCCCATCCTCCACCAGCGCTCGGTGTTCCATTAAAAGGATCTATTTCGACAACGGTGTTAGTGGGGGCGTCGGGCATCAGGGTGAAGCTGTCGCCGCCATTGTCTGATACCAACAAAACAAATTCGACGACTCTGAAAACGACGTAAACGTTGCCGTCCGCTGCGATATTTATTTCAGGATCATGGGAGTTCGGCCAGATCGTCGTGCCGTCAATCGTGCCTCCGGCAATGCTCTCCCAGCTATCGCCATGGTCGAGGCTGCGCGCATATCCCAGGCCACCAGCGCTGTCCCACACGGCATAGAGGTTCCCATGATGAGGACTGTTGAGATTGGTGTCTCCGACCAGCCAGCACTTGTCATCGCTCGCGCCGCTATGAATTACGTACGGATCGCCCCAGGTCTGCCCTCCATCTGTCGATTTATAAACAGTGATGCCGACGTCGTCGCCTTTGGGCAGATTCTTTAAGGCCAACCCTAACAGGAAAACGTTATTCGAATCGTCCCAGGCGAGAGCGGGATCGGTGATACCGGATGCGTCCAACGGCAGTTTGAGTGCTTGTGATTCATTCCAGTTGTGGCCGCCATCGATTGAATACGCAGTGGCGAGAACGAACTGGTAGTCGTGCAGTCCGTTGAACATCTTGGAGGCTGCCACCACTTGCTGCGGATTGTTGGGATTGACGATGACGGCGCTTTCAGCTCGCGCATTGTCCGGACTCGCACTATGCGTGACTCGAATGTTGGACATGTAGTGGCTCCGTTTTCCTGAGGCAGATTCCGGGCGACTGAGTGCCAGGCAGATCGATACTGTTTTTCAGTAACTGACCGAGCGAATGATGCTTCCCCAGTTCGAGAGAAGCTAGTGCGAGGAATATCCGAGTTCAAAAATGCGGTCGGATGCTACGCTGGCCCATCCCTGGTGTCAAGGCAACAACCGCAACGCCAAAGAAAGATTACGCGGAAAACACAGAGATTGTTCTCCTGGCCTCACACCGGGATTTGGTACTTCGCCACCAGCACCGTCACGTTGTCTTGTCCACCATGTTCCAGGGCCAGATCCACGAGGGTCTGACATGCGTCCTGAGCGTTCTGGCCACGCATGAGCACTCCCGCAATTTCTTCTTCATCAACCATCTCCGTCAGCCCATCAGTGCAAAGCAGCAGCGTGTCTTCGTTCAGCAGCGACAGGTGTCTGACCTTCACATTGATCCTGCCTGAGCCTACTCCGATAGCATCAGTGAGAATGTGACGCAGATGATGAGTCGAGACCTCGTGTTGAGGGATCTGACCGATATCTGCCAGCAGTTGCGAGTACGTTTGGTCTTGCGTCAACTGCAGCAAACGGCCCCGGCGAAAGAGATACACGCGCGAGTCGCCGACGCTGCAGACAAAAAGATCACTACCTGCACTGAACGCTCCGGTGAGCGTCGTACCCATCCCGGTCAATGAGGGATCTGCGCGGCCCTGTTCGATTACCGCTTCACCCACACGTTGATAGAAGCGTTCCGCCCGCTCCGACACCTCACGAGCAATCTCCTGGTTGATTCGCAGGTTCCATTTTCCGAACTGAAGACCGAGATGCGCGAGAGTGCTGATTGCCAGGCGACTGGCCACTTCACCGCGAGCCGCGCCTCCCATGCCGTCGGCTACGACCATGGCGTAACCCGATTCCTGAAAGTGCCGCGCCACGTCACCCTCAGGCAGGTTGGTAAGCAGTGTTTCCTGATCCCGGCCCAGTCTAGTAATCATGTAGTGATCTTCATTGATGGGCCTAACCTTTCCAGTGTGCGATAACCCGCCGAGGTCTACTTTGACGGTCGAAGAGAGGACTTCGAATTCTCTGTTTTTGCCGAGTGGTGAAACCCGATACAACTCTTTCGTGTTTGTTTCTTTGTTCATGGTTCCTCCACTGACCTCAATCTAACCTTCGCGTGCAACGTTCTATCGTACCGCAGAGGCCTGGCTTCTTCGGAAAGAGCGCAATACTACTTCATCGGTCCCGAATGGACAAAAATGCGGCATCCGTAGATCTCTTTTACTTCTTCTTCATCAAATTCACAAAAATGTTAAGCGTCAGCCCAAGCGCGTTCACGTGAGGCTCTTTGCAAGTCGTGCAGTTTTGATGGACGAAGTACGAGTCCAACGACAAGAGTTTCTATCGCTGAGCTTTGGGGCGCCAACGACGGCCCAATTCGTAATTGAAGACCACGCACTGAGACATAGCTGGCATCATCTGGCGCGTATTCGCAAAGTCCTGGGCCGATAATCTCTTGCTGGGTCACTCGCTCCGTTACCAAAAAGTTACCCCACAATTACCCCAAGTTTATGACTCTGGTGCTTCGCTCGATTTACGCTCTGCGCTCGGTGAAACGGTGATCTTACGATCGCACCTGGACAACAAGCACCGGCTTTTTAGACTTTGAGAGCAACGCCAAAAGTATAGTGAGCCGGTTCCTGCGTAAAGCATTTCGAGACTCAATACATTTTCGACTTAGTCATAGGAATTAAGAAGGAGAATAGCTATGAGACCCATAATTCGCAGTACCGCTCTAATCGTATCGCTGACTCTCTTGGTGACGCTTGGCTCGATACAAAGTCAGGCACAGCCTGCTGTCAAATCCAGCGCGGTCGTAGGCAACTGGAATCAATTGGCGTTGGCCACGGCGCGAGACGAAAAATGCCAGTGACGCTCAAGCCGCGCGGCTCTATGCCATGGTCAATGTCGCGATTTACGATGCGGTCAACGGGATCGAATCGAGACACAGCGCCGTGGACCGTGACTTCGCTCTGGTACCGCCAAATGGCGCTCCAGCTCAGGAAATCTTGTTGCCGCAGCGGCAAGCGCGGCACATGCGGTGTTGATCGGGCTCTACCCGGACCTGGCCGGGCAGTTCAATGCACAGCTGGCCAGCGATCTGGCTGGGCTACGTGATAACGGGCCGGTGTCGGCGGGACGCGAGTGGGGTGAACATGTCGGCGCAGAGGTTCTGGCCGCGCGCGCAAATGACGGCTCGAGCCCGGATGAGAGCCAGCCGCCTGGAGTTGGCCCAGGACAGTTTCGGGCAGCGTGGTCCGGCACGCAGTTTCGCAATCTATTGCCATTCGCGATTGCTGATTCAAGTGTTTACGTCAGTCCTGGCCCTCCGGCGCTCACCAGTCTTGACTACGCAGCCGCGTTAGCAGAGGTAAAGCTGCTGGGCAATGCGGCAATTCCGGACGCTGACAAGCTCGCCACTTTCCAGTATTGGAACCTTCCCGCGGGAACCAGTCCCAGGCCCCCGGGGCCTGGATCCAGATCGCTCTCGCGGTTACTAACGATCAGACCGCTTCAGCTCCCGGAAATAGCGCGGCTATTCGCGCTGCTCGGTATGACGATGGCCGACACCGTCGCGCCTACCTATCAGACCAAGTTCGTCTTTCACGCCTGGCGCCCAGCCACGGCGATTCGGGAAGCGGATACAGACGACAATCCGAACACCATCGCAGATCCGGGATGGAGTCCGCGCGCCGGGGAATCGGAGGAACGCCAGAGCATTGGTCCGGACACAGCTCGTTCGCCGGCGCCGCGGCGCGGGTGCTCGCCGGCTTTTTCTGCCAGGACAACATTCCCTTCACTCTGGTTACCGATTCCGCGCCGGGCGCTCAAGCACGAACTTATCCCAGCTTCTCGGCGGCTGAGGCCGAGATGGGGAGATCGCGTGTATTGGGTGGAATCCACTTCGAGTTTAGCAACCAGGCCGGCCTTAAAGCGGGCCATGGGATCGCCGCGGAGGTTCTATCTCGTAAACTCCTTTTGCAGCGCGGCCCAACGCACCTTGGCCAGTGTCCCTTGTAAAGACAACTGACCGCAACCCGAAGGGTTGCAAAGAAAGTAGCCGGTGGTCGGAGTCGGCGGAGACCACCGGGAATGCGATATTAATTGGGTCGCACCCCGGAGGGTGCCAGAATTTGCGAGAGAAATCCCTCCGATACCGCGGACAGCTTCGACACTCATGTTTTTCTTCATTTGTTCATGAATTGAGAGAGCTTCTCAACGCGGCGGGTATCGAATTTTGAGGTCTGGCACCCCTCCGGGGTGCGGGTCATACTGATGACTTTTCCGGTGGTCTCCGCGGACTCCGACCACCGGCTACTTTCTGGCAACCCTTCGGGTTGCGCTAGGTGAGTCAACTATATTAATGCCCTCACAGAGCTTCGCCTTGGGCTTAGCTCTGGGCGCTGCCCCTAGCTTGGCTTCTTTCGAAACGGACAAGAAAGCTTCCTAAATCAAACTGACCGGCTACCCAGCGCTTGCCCTGGATAACTCATCAAGCAGCGCCTTTGCTTCTCGCAGATCCGCCGTATCGAATCCCTCGGTGAAGTTGCTGTAGATTCGTTCCAGCAGACCGTGTGCTTCTGCCCGCTTGTTCTGGTCTTGATAAAGGCGGGCCAGGCTCATTACTGGCGCGCAACTCCCACGATTTCGCTTTCTGCTGGCGGGCAATCTCAATTGACTGGTGAAAACATTCTTCCGCCTGAGCGGCCCGAGGGTCGTGACGTCTATCACGGCCTGTCCACCTGCGGCCGCTCGCGAGAGGCGTCGATCTGTAGCTTGTAAGAGTAGAAGTTCGCCCTTGATCCGGTACAACTCCGCGAGGTAATACCTTTCACCGTTACGATGGATCACCGCCAGCGCCTCCTCCAACACGCGGAGTCCTTCCTCAACCTGGCCAGCTTTGGCAAACGCCTCAACCAGTAGCGCCAGAAAGTGAGGAAGTATTACTTCAGCGCCCGTCAGGCGATGGGCAGCAAGTCCCTCACCCATTTGTTCCATCCCCTCCTCCTGGTTGCCCCTGCAAGATCAACGCCCAACCGCGCGTAGCCGTTGACATCGCCTGATACAACGCCAGCCCGTGTTCACGCGAAACAGCAATGGCGGCCTCGGCGTCTTCCTGGGCCTTTCGCTCTTCCCGCCGCAACTGATGAAGAACTGCTGCAAAGAACAGTGCCTGCGCGAGACCGTGAGGTTCGAATAACTCGCGCGCGAGGTCAACGGCCTCGTGAATCCGCTCCACAGCCTGATCGGGTTGACCGAGAAACCAGAGTGACCACGCAGCAAAACAACGCATCGCGACCCCTGGGTTCTGCACATATAGGAAAGCATCATCGAGATGATGGTCAGGATCGTAAAACGAAAGCGCTTTCTCGTAATGATCCAGGGCCAGAGTAAACTCCCCGAGGTGCAGGAAAATGATCTCCATAGCCCAGTGACCTCGCATCGCGAGTCCGGGGTAAGAGAGACGCTCAGCCAGTCGCAGAAACTCTTCCGCGATCTGCCGGGCAGTCGCGAACTCCGCTCTCAATGTGTGATAGGTCCTGAGCCCCCAGAGAACTTCAGATACATCCGCAGTGCCACCTAACTGCTGACATAACTCTCGCGCCTTCAGGTACACATTGCCCACGTCTGGAGCGGCATAACCCTCGGTCGCGATCAATGGCACGCCTAAAGTGAGTTGCATAAGTAGTTCCTGTTCGGCCCGCTTGGCAGTATTCGGCAGCTTGCGAAGCAATTCCAGCCCACGGCGCGCGAGTCCCACCGCCTCGCGATAGGCAAAACGGCGGGCGGCGTTGTTTGCCGCTTGCTGAAAATGCTTTGCTGCCCGTTCATAATCCCGTCCGCGGTCAAAGTGCATCGCCAGCTCTGCCGCAATTTCTCTGGCGTTTTCGCCGTAGACATCCTCGCCTCGCTCCCCGATTCGCCGGTGCAGTTGTACGCGCCTCGACTCCGACAGGCGCTCATACAAAACGTTCTGGTACAAAGCGTGTATGAAGCCATACCGTGTCGACGCTTCTCCATTTGGTAGCGCTTGCACCCCGCGGTCCTGAATAAACTGATGCTGACGGGCCAGTTCATCACACCGCGCCTCTACGAGTGTTCGGTCCTCGCCCAAACCAGCAGCCACCGCGATCGTCGGAAACTCCGCTCCCGCCACGCTAGCCGCTTCAAGAGTTCGCCGTTTATCTGCATCGAGATGATCGAGCTGTTTCTCGATCATCTGCTTGATGCTGTCGGGCACCCCCACCTCAACCTTCCCAATCTCCACAACCAGTTCGGAGCCCTGTTCAAGTTCAACTATCAAACCTTCCGTCACCAGAAAGTCGACGGCGTTGACCATAAACAGGGGATTTCCTTCCGTTCTTTCGTGTACTAACCTCGCAAGTCCCGCCGGAAATCGATGGCCCGGAAATCGAATGGCCAGATACTTACCAACTGCTTCTTCGTTGAGGTATTCAAGCGGTAACTCCTCGCATTGCTGCTTGGCCAGCAACTCCTGTTTAACTGCCTTCAGCGGATGACCGCTCACAATCAACTCGGCAGTCCGATAAGTCCCGATCAACATAAGGTGAGCTGGCTGACGCTGTCTGGGCCAGGTATGAGATCAAATCCAGTGTCGAGTAATCGCTCCAGTGAAGGTCTTCCAATATGAGGACGAGCGGCATTCCAGCCGTGAGCGCCTCCAAAGCCTCGCCCATCTCTCGCAGCATTCGCTCACGTGTGGCTCCCGATACTCCACGATTCAACAACTCACGATCCGAATCGCTGACCAGAGAGGGCATTTGCAGCAGCCACATCGGAGCATGAGCGTGCAGCACGTCAACAACATGTGGCTGCTCTCGACACAGCCGCCCGATCGCTTCCAGTACCGGCAGGTAGGCTTCCCCGGTACCGTACTGTTCAAGGCATTGCCCTCGGCCTATCCTAATTCTCTGATCAGAAGCGATGCTGCACGCGAAGGTATCGACCAACGCGGTCTTCCCGATGCCGGCTTCTCCAGTAACAAAAATGATCTGACGTTCACCCGCCAGCATCTTCTGAAGCCAGTTTTGCATTCTTGTCAACGCTTCATCGCGACCAACAAATCCCCAGGACAAATCTTCGCCGGGCAGACCTGAAGACGGAGTTGTTCTGACGCGCCCGACCCGGCCGGCTGTCATCTGTTCACTTTCTGCGAGTTCACCGATAAAGCGATAGCCTCGACGATGCGCAGTTTCAATGAAGCGAGGAGACTTTGGATCATCGTTGAGAGCCTCCCGGAGTTGGCGAATCGTGACCTTGACGACGGCGTCGCTGACAAAGGTTTCGGGGCCAGATGGAGTTCAGGAGTTCCTCTTTGGTGACGAGTTGGCCTGGACGCTCGAGGAGATAGTTCAGCACTGCGAAGGCCTTGGGTCTGAGTTTTATTGCCTGCGATCCTCGCCACAGACACTCGTTGACCAGGTCGAGGCTAAAGGGATTGAAGATTATCTGCGGTTCGTTCCCCACGGCGATAGAGAACGTTACCAGAACTTTGTGTCAGGCTTAAGGAGTCAGAAGCGCGGAAGGCTGATCGGGCAGATGCCGTGCTCGTCTGAGCACCAGGCTTCATTACTCATCGAGGAGCCTTTTAAGCCATTCGGAGTAATCCACCCTCGGCACCAACTATTGTCGAAAGCAGCTTGGCTACTGATCCTTCTGGTGGTCTTTCTGTGTGCGGCGGCAAACTGGAAATGGTAAATCCAGGACAAGTGGGTGTCGGCCCTGGTTTTGGTTTACCAAAACGTTGTCAATAACTCCTGTCAGCCGACTACGATTCGTGGGGGACTCCTTGAAATGCTAAACTCTCTCCAAGGCAAGTTGCTTAGACGGGCACTAGATTGTTTACCGAAACGAGAGGACAATTTAATGTCGTGGATTACTTTACAAACGACTTCGGGACCAGAAGAGTACCAGATTACCGACTTGGATGAAGTAGTCTGGTGGAAATCGGAAAATGGAATGATCAGCGGTTGGTTACATGGACATGGTTTCAGGTCTCATGAGTCTGAGTGACTTAGAAGCTTGTCGGATGAAACGACCAGAGATTGTTCATGAATCTCCGGGGCAGCAACCATCGCTAAAGCCTGAGAGCATCACAATCCAATAACTGGGCAGCAAGGGCCAGGCTGACAACCTCTACACACTCTCTCCTTCGTCACGCAAGCTGTTAGCTTGCGATGAACCTTAATCAGGGAAGAATTGAAAACGGGCCAACAGGTTTGGTTACGCTCCGACGCGTCCGCGTTTTTCGATCTTTGCCCATGTATCGCGCAGGCCGATCGTCCGATTGAATACTAGTTTGTTCCCCGAGCCCCCAGAATTTTCGTCAACGCAATAATAACCAAGCCTTTCAAACTGATATTTTGTCCCACGCTCTGCGTCTCGCACACTCGGTTCTACTTTTGCAATCGGGCAATACCTGTAATGAATCAGGATTCAGGTTTTCGGTAAAGTCGTGTCCTTCCGCAACCTCGTTAGGATCTTCTTTAAGAAAAAGGTTGTCATAGAGACGAACCTCTGCTGGTAGAGCGTGAGCCGCTGAGACCCAGTGAATAGTGGACTTTACCTTTCGACCATCAGGCGTAGTACCACCGCGGGTGGCCGGATCGTAAGTGCAACGGAGTTCTACAACCCTGCCGTCGCTGTCTTTGATGACTTCTTTGCAGGTGATTAAGTAAGCATAACGGAGGCGCACCTCGCGACCAGGGGAGAGCCGGTAAAACTTGCTTCGGCGGGTCTTCACGAAAATCATCTTCCTCAATATAAATCGTCTTTGAAAAGGAATCTTTCGGCTTCCCGCCGGAACTATCTTCGGGGTTGTTGATCGCATCCATTTCTTCCACGAGGTCGTCCGCGATAGTTTTCGATAACCACGCGTAATGGTTTCTGCACACACATCACCCGGGGAACAATTTGATTCAAGTTTTGGCGCAGAAAGTATTCGAGCTGCTGTAACTGAGTAATGCCGTTCGTCTTCGAGACCCCAACACTTCGCGACGAAGTTGCGAATGGCTGTCGATGTGTAACCGCGCCGGCGCATGCCCGAGAGCGTTGGCATACGCGGATCATCCCAGCCTTCGACATGTCCGTCTTCAACCAACTTCAGTAGCTTGCGTTTGCTAAGCAGAGTATGGGTGAGTGCAAGCCGGTCGAACTCATATTGCCGCGAAGGAAAGATGCCAAGGTTGTTCGATGAACCAGTTATACAGAGGACGATTATTGTCGAACTCCAGAGTGCACATCGAGTGTGTCACCCGCTCAATCGAATCCGACTGCCCATGCGCGTAATCGTACATCGGGTAAATACACCACTGACCACCCGTACGATGATGGTCCATGTGGAGGATTCGATACATGACTGGATCGCGCAGACTAAGGTTTGGAGAGCGCATATCGATCTTCGCACGCAGCGTTCGCGAACCATCCGGGAACTCTCCCTGTTTCATGCGCTCGAAAAGATCGAGATTCTCTTCGACAGAACGGTCGCGATACGGGCTGTTCTTGCCGGGCTCGGTTAACGTGCCACGATACTCGCGAATTTCGTCAGCGCTGAGATCGCAGACGTAAGGCTTTCCCGTCCTTAATCAACTGAATGGCCCAATCGTACAGTTGTTGGAAGTAATCAGAGGCATAGAAGAGACCGTCCCACTGGAAGCCCAGCCACTGCACGTCCTCCATGATGGCTTCAACGTACTCTGTTTCTTCTTTTGACGGATTGGTGTCGTCGAAACGCAAGTTGCACTTGCCGCCAAACTCGGCCGCCAAGCCGAAATCGAGGCAGATGGCTTTGGCATGGCCGATGTGCAAGTAGCCGTTTGGTTCTGGAGGAAATCGGGTTTGTACACTACCTCCATGTTTGCCACTCTGTGATGTCCTCGATCATGATGTCTCGAATAAAATTCGAAGGCCCATCATTAGTTGGTCGCGATTCTGTCGAAGTCTCAGTCGATTCAGTTTCGATACTCACGTTCGTGCGTTCTCCGTCTGTATTACGTTCTAATTTCAGATGCTGAGTCTGGATCATCTGCGCAGAAATTGGTACGACTCACAGACTGATCCGGACCAGTGCTCCAGTGTACGAGAAATGACGAAGCTTAAGACGGTGCATCAACTGACTGGCTGCGAAGCATCGGTAGGACTTTAAGCCGGATGCTTCAGGTTATGCGAGCCACTGGAGTACATCACGCCCGTCAGGATCGGTAGCGGTACGTTGAGGGTCCATGAGTCGGTATTCTGTCGTTAGCGATTGAGGGCTCTGATCACATGACAGCCCGCGGAGAAGGTCGGCACCGCTACCGCAGGCTCTGATGAGGTCCCCATTCTGCTTCATCGCAAGGCCATTTCGAGCACAGATCTGGCACCCTTCGGAGTGCGATTCGTTACGCCGGTCGGTGGCTCCGCTGCGCTCGACCACTGGCTACTTGCAACCCTACGGGTTGCTGCCGCCACGCCGCGTCGCTTCGGGTCAGTGCTCTGACTCGTCTTAATACTTCTTCCTCGCCGAGGTTTTGCGCGACCAGGAAAAGATCCGGACTCGTTGTTAGTCCGGTCATAGCGATCCTGATTGCATTGCTCACATGACCGATCGAGCCGGCAAAACTTCTCCGGACTCTTCTTGTATTGCCCGGCTGTTGGTGCGAAGCCGTGGTCGGAGGCCAACTTCCGGATCTGTTCGAACCAGGCCTCTTTGTTATCCTCATGACGATACGAATCAGCAAAGCCCTTCGCCAATTTGACGACCATGTCAGATCCAACTGGAGCGAAGCGTGGATCTGAAGCATCACTCACTGGTGGAAAAAGCTCCTGAAAGTACAAACCGTACGCTGCGCGGAACTCGTTCCATTTCGCCAGATCCTTACGTTGCACAGCGGGATTTCGCTCGTTCGCAAAGATGCGGCGAACCTGCGGCAAATTTCCGGTTAGAACTGTGGACAACTCAGGATCATTCTCCCGCGCCCAGGTAAGCAAACCTTCCAATGCCTCTTCGATGGGAAGTTGCGCGATAAACTCGCGGCTGATCGATTCAAGTTTCACCAGATCGAAGATCGGACCAGCTACTCCGCAGTCACTTAAACTGAGAGCAGACGAAGCAGATTCCTCGAACGTCATTTCAGCGAACCTGCTGTTGGCAAGACCTCTTAAGTAATGCAGCACCGCGCCTGCTGGATAACCCGATTCCATGTAAAACGCGACGTCAGCCTCGTTATCTTTTCGCTTGCTCAGCTTGCGCCGGCTCGCTCCGTCGAATTTCATCAGCGGAGCGATATGGGCATACGGTATTGGTTTGAAACCAAGTGCGTTGAATAGTTGCAGATGCACCGGCACTGAAGAGATCCACTCTTCACCTCGAAGTACCACAGTGACTCTCATCAACGTGTCGTCAACCACGTGAGCAAAGTGGTAAGTAGGAAGTCTCGGAGATTGATCGCTACTCTTCAACAACACGATGTCGTTCACATTGTCCTGGTGCTCGATGCGACCGCGGATCAGATCGACGAACTCGATCGCGCCCGGGTGAATTATCGGGTGAACGAAACCGAATCGTATAAGGCTGTCCGGCTTCGAGACGGCTCATGACTTCAGCCTGCGAAAGATTTCGGCAGCGCGCCCAGGAACCGTAATAGCCGGTCTGGAGCTTTGCCGCATTTTGTTCTTCCGTCATCTGGGCCAACTCTTCACGAGTGCAAAAACATAGATAGGCATGGTCGCTCCGCAGCAACTCTCGCGCGTAGGTGTGATAGATCCGCTCTCGCTTTGACTGTTCGTACGGTCCCCACTTTGAATTCGAGTCGTTCTCGTCTGACTCGATGTCGAAGTAGTTGAATCCGCGTGCAAACTGTTCGCGCGAACCGGGGACTTCTCGGGCCTGGTCGGTGTCTTCGATGCGAATAAAGTAAGAACCACGCGGAATGGATGTGCGAGGTTCTTGCCAAGATTGGCGGTGTAGACCCCGCCGGTGTGCAAAAAACCTGTTGGGCTTGGAGCAAAGCGCGTCACGATCGCGCCGGGCGGAAGATCGCGCGGAGGATAAGAAGACTCCCAATGCGAGGGCTCTGGCAGTTCAGCGTCAAATAACGTGTTAATGAACTCAGCTAGTAAGCATTGAGATTTAATCGATCCAAACAAAGCGGGATGTTTCGCGATCCTTTCGCACTCGATCTATGGGAAAGACTTGATTGTGCATTACGACATAAATACCCGGATCAAGTATCCGCACAGCAAAGAGACTCTCCGTAAGGTTTTGCAAACCATCGCTTCCTTCAAACCCCAGTGGAGTCATCGCGCCCGTTAGCACAATAGGAACCTTCAGGTCAGGTAGAGCTTGCTTCAAATAGACGACCCGTCTGAACCATTGTATCCGTACCGTGAGTCGATTACGACTGCCGAGCGCTCACTTAACATCTGCTCGATGAGGCTCAAGAATCGCGCTGCGGTCAGCATCAGTCATCTCTAAACTGTCTTTATTCATGAGCGGCACCACGCGGACATCGCAGTCCGGCAGCCGCAACCGACCCAGATATCGATCGATTTGGTTATCCAGGTTTTCTACCGTGCTGGTCTGCTCCGAATAAACTTTTTCAATTGTGCCACCCGTAGTGATCACGTTGACCTTCAGCATCGTCGAATTCCTTCCTTGCCTACCTGGAGTTCATTTCGGCTCATCATCATCTTAACAAATCATCAGTATCCAACGTTCTTGCGAATCACCAAAGTGTGCGGAGGAGGTAGTCTAGTGTCTCTCCGTCGGACACGGACATCCGGTAGCGTTCAGGCGAATCAAAGAGCCACTGCCGAGCAAGTCGTACACAGCTGCATGATCCGACCGATACTTCTCAAACCCAGTTCGGACTACCGGAGCTGAAAATCAAGCGTTGCATTAGAAATCATGTGCTAATGGCGAGCTTATTGGAGCAACGAGAAAACGTGGTTGTGCACCGGCTAAGTTATTGAAAGGATTGGTAGGCGCGTGGGGATTTGAACCCCAGACCCCTACCGTGTCAAGGTAGTGCTCTACCCCTGAGCTACGCGCCTAAAGAGGATTTTCAATCTGAGATCTCAAATCTGAAATTTGAAATCACCAGTGCCCGCCGAGC
>ERZ1370068.7552-contig-6463_pt1 | contig 31792 bp, 39 predicted proteins | sample MGYA00561227_ERZ1370068 | MGnify/ENA primary metagenome ERZ1370068 (study PRJEB38410, sample SAMEA6850437) | metagenome | study: Metagenomic assessment of the ecological functions of the soil: analysis of the soil microbiota associated with the...
ATTGTACTTCGTTCAGTTACGTATTGCTCTACGGACTGTTTGTCGGTCCTTCGCCTTTCCTTCTGTCAAAGCCGCAAAATAATTCGGGCAGGACGTTGCAGTTTCAATAAATAGTGACGCATCAAGCAGTGCATTTGTCAGTTGCCGTGTTTCGGCACGACCAGCCCATATTTTGAAAACCCTCTTGCAATGATCGCTACATCGATAGTGGCCACACCGAACCATTATGATGGGACATCGGATTGTATCGTTTTTCAGGCTCTGCTTAGTGTACTGAGTGCCCCACCCGGTGAACATATCATCACGCAATAACCGGTTGCGGCCATTCGCTTTGCCCTTTCCTCCTCACTGCAATTCGACGTGATCAATGTATGCCCCGCATTGGAAGCGTACCACCCGACACGGCTTTTCATCTCCGCCAATGCGAGCACGTATGCTCCCGGCTGCACTCATCCCAAAATGCTTTATTGAATTTTATTTTCAATTCTTGCAAGCCTGTTTTTCCGAAGACGACTTGGCTGTGGTTGTATGGCCTAGTGCGCTTTGCCATCTTTGCTGCGCCTTTTTTGCATCATACACATAAGCTTGCACTTCGCACAAAGCGATCAGTGAGTTTTGCCAGTGAACCGTCGGCATGCATAATGCTGTCATGCGAATCTTTCCACCCTGGTTAGTTGATCCCGTTACCGATTTATGTATCATATTCAGCAAAGTCATCTCCATCAACATCTCCATAATTGTCTATCCAGCGTAAAGCTGCTTCGATATTTTCGAGATAGATCTGATCCATTCAATATCGGCCGTGCAGATTATGGTAAGCCTGCAGCAAGCATTATGAACAACGGTGTAGCATCCACGGAACCGTAATAACATTTTAAAAGGAATTTCATTCAAGGCCACCATTTCACCGCCACTCTTGCTATCGTGAACGATCTTGCGCGGGCTCCGCGTCGCGGTAGGCGCTCAGTTCAGTGGGCACTGCGTAACTGCCCAGGTAATTCAAAACGCTCTTTTGCAATATCGGGGAGCCAGCCACAAGGTTTCCAGGGCTGTGATGATACCATCTCTGCCCAGCGCGGTATTATACCGTGGCACGCCGGCATAAGGATATTTTCCATGATCTGTATTTGTGAGCAATGAGAGCAGAATCATTTTGTGACTGAGTGATCCATTGATTGAACTGGTCGTTTTGAAGTTTTTGATCTTTTGCAATGATCTTATTGGCCTGTATCTTAACTCGTCGCTCGAGATGATTTGTTGGCCTCTGAAAGCGAGAGTAATTTCCTTTCCTCTTTACCATCCAAAAAATGAATAGCGTATTCGACCAGGTATTCTTCCGTTGAGGTTTCAAGCACAGCATTGAAAATGGCCCTGTCCTGTCCTTCCCACTATCAGGTCTGCGTGAAAAATGGACCTCGGTGATCACGCTGAACTGCCCGTCCAGTCCATTATAGCGAATTCGGATGCCGCCCTCTGGTAGATGCCTGATCATCACTGATCTGCCCCACTTCGTTCCCGCTTGATCCCTCTGACTTCAACAATGTCTTTGAAGTCTGCGGTGAACTCAAGTGAGAATTCAAGGCGCACTCATCATTGCCATAGTTATTTATCCTGACACGCTCATAACAGCCGCCATTGCGAATGAATTCGCTTCTTATCCCCCAAATAAGAGCATCGTCTTTGGAATGATCAGTCCATCCGACTGTAAAAACAGGAGTTGAGGTCAGGTCAACGGAAAGAATTTCATTTTCATCTTTTACTGACGAGGCTCACTTGCAAAAGCGGACGTTTACCATTGAGCCGCAAACCAAGATTGGAGATAAAGCGCATGCCATTGTGATAAATGCCCTGCACTTCGTCTCCCTATTTTTTTATGTCGCCCCAGCGATCGAATAATGCCGGGAAACCTATCGGCATCGATTCAACACCTTCACCCGGTCATCGGCATAGGTTGAATTGACAGATATGTAATATTTATTCTCTAACTGAATAATATCAGTCATAAGAAGCATACTTTTCTTTAGGTGACCAATTCGGAGGCGCCTGCGGACCGGAGAAATTTTTCCTTCCTTTCTGCAGAATCTGTTCATACAGCGATACACATAATTTCCTGCCATCACTGTAGATGTAAATGAACGTTCAAAAACCTCCCGGCAGTGCGATCTGTTTAAAAAATAAAGATTTCTCAGCAGCTTCTACAGCCTGCTGCATATTGTTTACAACAAATCCTGTCTTTCCATGTTCAATGATCTCTCGAGGAACTGAGCCATGATTGAATGCGATCACTGGCGTTCCCGTTTGCCAGCGCTTCGATCATTTACCATGCCAAGAGGCTCTGGCCAGTCAATAGGAAATAATAAAGACCAATGCATTTCCCCGCCGAGGAAATTCTTCTTTTGATCGTCACCGATCTCACCAATAAATTCGATCAATGGGTGGTCGAGAAGTGGCTTTATCTTTTCTTCAAATATTCCTCATCAGCCCTATCCACCTTGCGGCTATCTTCAAAGGTATTCCTGTTCTTTTTGCAATTTCGATCGCCCTGTCTGGTCGTTTTCGGGCGATATTCGTCCCAGGAAAGCAAGATGAATTTCCTTTGCCGTTGCCCGCCTGGTACATGTTCTCTGGAAGCCCATGATAAACCGATACTGATCCAGTTTATATGAGACAATGGCTTGCGTTGGTTATTTGAAATTGAAACAACAGGTATATGGTAGAATTTTTATAAATAGGTTTCAGATCTTCAAGATCCAATCTTCCATGTAATGTCGTGATGTGCCGGTAGTGACCCTGGCTGGACAGAGAGGAAAATGCAGATAATCATTATGAAAATGGATGATGTATCAAATTCGCTTGCATTCTCCGTCACCAGTTGCAATTGGTAAATATGCCACGCTAACGCATCCTTACAGCCGGAATTTAGTCTCATTGCCTGGTCTGGAAATGGGATACAAGTTGGCGCTGGTTGCACTGAGTCGCTTTGTGCCGAACAGAGTAACCTGGTGTCACTTGGCTTCACCCAATTCTTCTGTGAGATAAGAAACAACTTGCTTTCAGTACCTCCGTAAAGTTTAGGTGGGATCGATTCGTAAAAAGTGGCGGGATTTGTGCCTTTATCCTCATGGTCAATTTTTTTTTTTAAAAAAATATGTTTTGCCCTGGTGAGCTTCTGACTTTAGTTACGTGAGCCAGGCTTTATAATAGCCAGTCTGTTTAATAAAATACTGAGCCAAACTCAGATAGTTATAAGAGATCTTTCTTAAGTGTGCTCAAATGGTCTGCTATATGTCTTAATCAAAACAAATACCATTTCATATTTGCATGATTAATGAGTCGTTTTGAAGTAAAAGCGATAAATTTTCAAGCTATTCGCCGAGATAAGGGATCTTTGATCTTTTTTGCCTGAGAAGTAGCTAATATTGGAAAATTTCACCTCACATTTTTACCAGTGGGTGATTGTGCTAAAAAACCCAGTGTAAGATGTTTATCTGTGTCAAACTGAAGATGTCTTATTAAAAACCATTTTTCCCGTCAAGAGAATAATAAAGTGTGATAACATTATCGGCCTTTGCCAGTTTGTAATGGACCTTATTCGTCTATTATTTCAACCGAATTACAGTCATCTGAAATATTCTTTTGTTACTACACTCACCACTCTTTTAGCGCCGGTATAATCTTTTCAAAACAATTTGATCCAGTTCAGGCTGTCCTGCTTGAGCACAATGGCCCCCGCCGTCCCACTTGCTGGAAAATGAATGTTCAATGGATGCGGTTAGTACAAAATCATTGTCGGGTCTGAATAAAAGTTTTGGCGCATTGTCAGTGTTATAAGTCACATTGGGATCCCTGAACATGTCTGTTTTCTCCCCGGCTACCATGATCATTTCATTGTTGGTTGCTGAAAATTTTCGGCCTTGTTTTCCCAAAACATTCCATACGGGATTGAATTTATTCTTATCAGATCCATTTGCGCTTTTGTTTTGCTATGGAGAAGCAGGATGAATAATAAGATGTAACTGAATGTTCTTTTGTTCATTGTAAACGGTTATGAAGTTGTTCCAGGTCTGTGGCGAAAGAAATCTTTGAATTTGCCTTCTGTGCTTTAAAACATGAACGATCGCATGCTCCATCATCTGGTCAATATCGTATACCTGCCCCCAGTGGGTAAGTATTTTTTTGAAGGATCGTATTCCTCAAGTGGTATGTTTGGGGTGTTCCATAAAAAATTCTCGCAATAGTGAAACATCCCGTTTAAGTCTTCAATATATTCATGCGCATTTTCAAAAATTTTTAGGACGTCTTTCTTGTTTGCTGCCGAAATGGGTTTCAATAAAGTTGGTATAACCATAAGCCTGCGTATACCACATGAGTTAAGTATGGTTTGGATGGACCGGCAATTTTCGTTGCTTGTTTTATCGTCTCTTACGATCAAAATTTCTTTAGTGCCAAGCGGTTTGATAACAGCAATCAATTCATTGATCGCCTTTTTGTACTCATCAAGCAAATGCTTTTATTGTTCCCGTTAATTCTGGTTTCCAGACTCTTAGAACCTTTCTTGTGAAATTAAGATATAATTTTGAGGTAGCTACCTGCTTCAAATGCGATATAAACCTTAAAACTGCTAATATGCTACGCTTGAGAAATCTTTATTTTTATTTTTTACATTGACTGCGTTTGAGCTTGATGCTCAAAAACTTCACGATCTCATCTCCCGATGGGAACCTGCAATTGAAAATTGATGCAGGAAAAAACTCCAGTGGAGTGTGACTCATCAGTCCCAAACCATTATTGCTCCTTCGTCAATATCGCTAACTCTTCAGACCGGGGAAGTATTAGGGAGCAAACCCTAAGATCCGAACTCCGCTGACCGTCGGGGCGAAATTCGAAAAGATAAATAATAAGATCACTGCGCTCAATTACAAAAAAGAGATTGTTGAAGACAACTACAACCAGCTTACACTAAACTGCAAAGAAGACTATGGAGTTATTTTCCGTTTATACAATGATGGAGTAGCTTATCAGGTTTTTTACCAAAAGAAAGGCGAGTACTCATCATCAGATGCCGAAGCAAGCCAAATTTAATTTCACTGATGAAGATTACGCAGCTTACATTCCTCATTCCAGCGATCCTGCGCAATGACGACAAATATTCACTGCTCGTTTGAAGATACTTACCAGCATATACAACCACTCGCCAGTTTCCAAATTCAATGCAGACACTTTAGGTATTTGCCTGTACTGGTTGAATTAGAGAACAATAAAAAAGCGGTGATCACTCGAAGCCGATGTGCGAGGAATATCCAGGCATGTTTTAACGCAGTTGGAACCAGCATGCATCATACGGGATCAAGTGGCGACCTTTGCTCCTTATGCACTGGCAGAGCGCTGCGAGGTTAACGAATCGCATCACATACATACTGGTTACAAAGAGGCGCGCCGTCTACATTGCCAAAACAGGATGGAACAAGAAATTTTCCTGGCGCGTAGTTGTCATCATCAGCACAAGCGATAAAGATCCTTTTGAATAATGATATGGTGCTAGCGACTTGTCTCGAACCTGATAAAATTGCTGAATACATCATGGATTCAGACCGGGCAAAGTAGCCTGGGACTGGTGGAAGTGACTGGAATATTTCTCATGTTGATTTCCAAGCGGGCATCAACACAGCCACACTATAAATATTATGCTGACTTTGCTTGCTGCCAATCACATCGAGTATGTCATACCGATGAAGGCTGGAGTCGAATGACTGGGACATCTGAAATCAGTTAAGCCGGTGATTGACCTTGATGAGATTAGTGCAATATGGCAAACAAAAGAATGTGGGCTTTGATTGTGTATGGGCACATGGTACGCAATTACAAGAGATATGGATGAAGCTTTGTGCAAAGTATGCAGCAAAATGGGTGTCAAAGGGTTTTAAGATCGATTTCCTGGACCGCAATGATCAAAAGACCATCGCTTACCACATAGTGAAATTGCATCTATTGCTGCCAGGCACCAGTTGGTGCTCGATTTCCATGGCATGTTTACCAGCCACACGGGTTTGATAACGCACTTGGCCCAACGTTGTAAACTGTGGAAGCGGTGCGATGGAATGGAACACAGTAAAATGGAGCGCTGATGAACGGGTACCGAAGCATGAAGTAAGTCATTCCTTTCATTCGCATGGTGGCGGGATCCGATGGATTATACACCCCGGCGCCATGCGGAATGCCACATAAACAGAAATTCAATACCAAGCAATTCCATTGCCCGTGAGCCAGGGCACACGCTGTCACCAGCTGGCGATGTACATTGTTTACGAAGCGCCATTTGCAAATGCTGTCCGATAATCCTACAGTATATATGAAAGAACAGGAAAGTGCACTGATTTTATGGCAAAGGTTCCCACCACGTTTAATGAAACAATTGCACTCGATGGAAAAGTGAGCGAATACGCCGCAATTGCAAGAAGAAAAAATACATACCTGGTATGTTGGCGCCATGAGCAACTGGAATGCAAGGAGATATAATTCTTGATCTTTCATTTTTAAAAGCTGGTACTTATGAGGCAGAAATTTTTAAAGACGGTATCAATGCCGACCGTGATGCAACAGATTATAAAAGAGAGATCATAAAACTTTCTCCGGGTCAAAAATTGAATGTGCATTTATCGGGTGGTGGTGGCTGGGCTGCAAGGATCTATCCGGCAAAGTGAGTGGTGTCATGGATGTTTCGTGCATTTCTTGATGATGATTATTGATTACTAATTATTAATTCTTTTTTGTAGCCAGCCTCATTACTACTAGTAAGCTTTGGTTGCGTCGCACTCTTGTGCGTTCTTATCGCTGCTCAGCATTTGTGAAGTTGTTGCCGTTCGCTCCAAAGGAGTCCGCGGACCTGAACAGCATTTACATGTTGCTGTTGGGGCGTGCGATCAACAACAGCAATAACGGGTTTAGCAGAACAATCGCTATTTATACTCCCTCATAGTGCGATCAAATTTCGGCCAGCTCATTTTGATTGGTTTCTGAGCATTAGTAGGATAATACTCTATAGCGCCTCTTGAAATAGTTATTTCTCCAAGCTTCTTCCCATCTTCATAAATAAAAATCTTGCATCTACTTTTCCAAGCTGCCGCTCCGGTAATGTAAATTTTACGTTGTGAGAAGCCATAATTGAGTTATTTGAATGTTACGTTGATTTCATATCGTGAACAGGTAATTTTTCAGCTTTTATTGACATAGGCATGCAATCACTACGCAAGATAAGAAAGGTGAATCAGATATTACTGAACGCACAAGATCGAGTGACACAACAGAAGCTGCAATAGTACATTCGAATGTTAGCTACATAATAATAACCTTAATAATTGCTGGAGGGGTTCATCCGATGAAGCAGGATCACAACGACGTCGACAAGTTTAATGGTGACATGACATCAGGCGCATTAGTTTTGTACTCATTCAATCGTTTCAGTTAATCATATCGATCAATGGCATTATTATTTGAACCCATCAGTATTCGGAGCATTACCTTAAAGAATCAGGATCGTCGTATCACCCATGTGTGAGTATTCATCGCAGGATGGTTTTGCCAATGACTGGCATTTGGTACACCTGGGCAGCCGTGGCTGTTGGCGGCGCTGCACTTGGTCATTGCAGAGGCCACGGCCGTAAGCCCTGAGGGAAGAATTACTCATGATGATCTTGGCATCTGGAAAGATGACCATATTGATTTTTTATCCCGTATCACTTCATTCATCGAAGAACAAAATGCAGTGCCCGGCATTCAACTGGCACATGCCGGTAGAAAAGCCAGTCATCACAGTCCGTGGAAAGGAGGTAAAGCATTACAACCACACGAAGCACCCTGGCAAACGCTGGCACCAAGTGCTATACCTTTTAAAGAGGCTGAAGCAACACCTGCAGCAATGAGCAGGCAACAAATTCAACAGGTGATCCATGATTTTGGCTCGGCTGCTATCCGTGCCGGCAAGGCCGGTTTTAAAATAATGGAGATCCATGCGGCCCATGGGTATCTGCTGAATGAGTTCATGTGTTTATCAAGCAACCAGCGTACTGGATGAATACGGCGGTTCTTTTGAAAACCGTATTCGTATTGTACTGGAAGTGATCGATGCCATTCGTGAAGCATGGAGCAAAGAGCTGCCTTTGTTCATTCGCATTTCATGCACAGAATGGATAGAAGGAGGATGGACAATTGAAGACTCGATAAGATTTGGTTAATGCGATCAAAGACAAAGATGTTGACCTGGTTGATTGTTCATCGGGTGGTAATTCTCATGCACAAAAATTCCTGGTGCGCCCCTGTACCAGGTTCCTTTTGCAGAAGCGATTAAAAAACAAACAGGCATGAAAACCGGTGCTGTGGGTTTGATCACCACTGCGCAACAAGCAGAAGGAATATTGACAAGCGCAACAGGGCAGACCTTATTGTTCTTGCAAGACAATTATTACGTGATCCTTATTTTCCATTGCATGCGGCAAAAGAACTAGGCGGTGATATTCGCTGGCCGGATCAGTATTTGAGGGCGAAGTTGTGAGTGGTGTAGGTAGGTTAAATGAGTTATGAGTATATGAGTATATGAGTAATGAGTGATGAGTGATGAGTAGTCACTGTGGATATTTATTTTTATGTTTTTAATTTTTAATTACGGAAATATAAAACCCCGGCTTTCACCGGGGATCCTTCGAAAATGAAAAACACCAAAACTTTTTATATTAAATGATCGCGACGTATAAACTTCCTGAAGAAACGATCGTTTTACTCTTAATACAGAGTATGGCATATAAATATCCTTTGTAACCCCAACCGGTACCCCAGGAGTTTTGAACAATGAAAACTCCACCACCTGGTTGTGAAGCATCGTCGATATAACCAATTATCGGAACAGCATGACCACCGAGTAATTTTAACCCCGATACTAAGGTCCCGTCTGCATTGAGTGGATTATAGGTATACTTGCCTGATCTTGTACTCAATCCTTCAAAATATTGATAACTTGAATTATCGTACACATTAAAACCCATCATCACCGGTTTATTATAAGCAATGGCCGTTTTTGCATCCGTTATGGGATCAGTAGAATTGATCACGAAATACCCATGTGACTGGTTGTTCCACTGCTGCCTGTTGTTCCGCTTTCTTTAGGCCAATTTTAAAATTCCCAGCATTTGAAATAGCAGTAGCCAGCGGTGGCGATTGCGTAGATGAATGAGAACCGTGGAGGGATAAGGATAAAGATTCTCATAGCGCCGGCAAAAGTATATTTTGTATTGTTGATGGTTAATGTGAGTGGTGTACCTGTTCCACGATTGTTACTTAATCCCTGGAAAGTTTCGGGAATGGCTACCATGTATGCACCTCCATCAGCAGTGATCGGTTGTTTCATGACCACGCAACGTTCTACATAATAAATGAACAAAGGACTCAATGCCAGCTGTGACGACCAAACAGAGAAGAATTTACGAGCTGCGTTGTCGTTGCTTTTGGATAAACCGGTACTAAGGGTCAATCCTGTATAAGTCGTGGTTTTTGTTTTATAATAATTGAGTATCTCGTTGGTCTCAGCGCCGCAGAAAGCAGTGCAGGACCCAATTTGTCCCTGGTTTCTTATTGCTGGAGACGCTGAGTAAATAACTGGCAGGCAATGTTTTTACCGGCAGTCCCGATATTCTTTCGCATTCTCTGAAATATTCTGTTGAAAATTCAGGAACGAACGACCACTGCTCCGGTTGCATGGGCAGTACGCCATAGGTATGAAGCTCCGGTGTTTGATCGGTTGCCGGTGAATTTTCAGAATTGTTTTTGGAACAGCCGAAGAGGATTAGAGCCAAAGAGATAGCAAGTGTTGGTTTTGTCAGGCGTTTCATAGGTATTTTTGTTAGAGTTTAAAACTAAATAAAAGCAAAATAAAAATCAATAGAAAAGATTTACATAATTATGATTTTTGTAAAACATTTTGCAGTGATCATCGCCTCAGGAGTTCGATTAACCACAGAGGCACTGAGAACGGATGCACGGAGGATGTTGGAGATATTCTATCTTATAACCAAAACTATTTCTTAGCCTCGGCCAGCACTTCTTTATTTAACCTGATATATTCTGCACTCGGTTCGGCCATTGCCAGTTTTAGTCCCTGATTGGCAGATTCGATAGCGCCAGCCTTATCGCCCATCTTCAATTGAATTCTTGCCTTCCAGTATTTTATGTTGTAAGCATCAGGGCTATTTTTATCAGATTCGTTGATCCATGACAGTGCCTTGTGCATGTCTTTATCATGATTATAATAATAGATCGCCGCGAAATAATATGGCTTTTTCTCGCCCTTCATTAATCTCGTCTCATGTTCGCCATCACCCGGGCATCCACATCCGTTTCGAGTCGAAGAGATACTACAGTATTTTCCCACGATAACTGCAGATCACAATGGTCAACAAATGCATTGGCAAATTGAATGGTAAATGTTTCCATCTTTTTGTCAAGCTTTCCGGTCTTTACTTTAAACCTCAAAGCATCCTTTTGTAGAATCATAAGAATAAGCTCCCCATTGTTGTGCTGTTTGATTAAGGATCACCATCCACTCGCCTGGTCCCGGTATGGTAAACAAAGCATATTCACCTGGTAGCACCGGGTGTTTTTCCATCATGACCGTATCGGTAAATTTAATTTTGTGGCAGCATTAGCGCCGGTGCGCCACACAATTCCGTAAGGTTCTGTTTCACCAAATATCTGTCTTCCTTTAGGTTGGGTCTTGAATAAGTGATACTGATCTGACCCAATCCAAAATCCTGTTGAATTGTTTGCTGAGTACTCGGCTGAGGGATCTTTAAACTTTGTGCATGAATGACATTACATGTAAATATTAAAGCAAGAAAATAGTTTCCGATGATTTTCATAACAAACAGTTTTGATTTTCCTAATGGCTGGCAATAGCTCATTATTATCGAAAACTATCGGTAAAGTGAAGCTTTTCCTCTTAGCAGGAATGTTTGACAATAAAAAACCCTGCCATGGATGAGCGGGGTGAATGTTTTCTCAGTTTAATTGTTTTATAAGTGAGCTTCTATCTTTTTACAAAATTTCCTTGGGTTGTGCACCTTACTAATTTGTCAACCACTCTCGGCCATTTTTAATAAACAGGATGGCAGGAATAGAGGTGATGCCATAATTCATGCTCACCTGGGGGTTAGTAGTCCAACATTTACTTTACCTACATTCTACTTTTACCATCGTATTCTTTGGAAAGGTCCTCGATAACCGGACCAATAGCACGGCAAGGACCACACCACTCAGCCCAAAAATCAACCACCGTTAATTTATCTGAGGAGAGCACCTCGTTCTGAAAGTTTGAATCATTGAATTCTTTTGCCATATACTAGTTTTGAAATTTTTTTGTTGGTTCATAAGGACTGCAAATTTAATCCCAAATCTAATAACACGAAGTTAAGTGACATCATTTTGTGATTAACTTGTCACAAACATGATTGAAATCATCAACGACCTGCTAATCTTGTCTATTTATAGAATTTCTTAACATTTGTCAATCAAAAAGGTTCGTTCCTCTGTGTGTTTCTCTGAACTCCGTCTCTCCTGTGGTTATTTACGCACAGAGTCACGAGAATAATACAGAGAAAAACAGCCTGTTAAGCAGTTGTTACCTGCACCTCAAACTCAGGTTTGTTTTCATGGAACTCGGTCATCTCATCATTCATTTCAAAGCCATTATCCATTGTTAGCAAACTTATTTTCAGGTTGTTCCTGGGTTCACTAAATGTAAATTTCAGCGTGGCTTTGCCGGGATGATCTTTTACATTTTTTCAATAAAACTCACGACGTCATTCGTAACATCTTTGGGATGCACTTCAATATGTACTTGTTTTGTCAGGTTTCTTTTCAGTGTTTCGGCCATTGACACCGACATGATCTTAAATTCAAACTCAGGGCGATTATAACGTTGTCTGAAAAAGCCTGTTATAAAAACTGTGCTGCCTTGTAGAAGAAAGGGTGAGAACTTTGCAAAATCATCGCTCCACAAAACAATTTCTGTTTTTACCTGAATAATCCTCGATCACAAAATTTCCATACTTGTTTCCCTGCCTTGAAATTTTATGTTGTGCATCTGTTACCAAACCAAGTAGACGAAATTGACGGCCAGGATTGGCTTGTTTCGAAATGACCTCCTTGAATTCGTTAAAATCAGCAATGGTTGTTATGCCGTAATGCTTCATTTCAAATTTGTGATGATCCAATGGATGACCACTTAAAAACATTCCCGTAATTTCTTTTTCATGATTCAGTTGCTCAACCAATGGCCAGGGCAAACATTCAGGTAATCGTGGCGGAGGTATTTCCATGGTAATGGGAAGGTCCCCAAACAATGTATTTGTAGCGGTTGCATTTTGTGTTTGGATCGACCTGTCCGTATTTGATTATGCGTTCAAGGCCACTGATCGTTTCTTCGGGCGGTACATGAAAATATTGTGCACGGTGATGTTCCCGGAAACGATCAAACCCACCGGCATAAGCAACACTTTCCAACGTTTTTTATTAACTGTGCGTTGGTTGATGCGTTTTATGAAGTCAAAAATATTTTTAAATGCGCCATTCTTCTTTCTTTCATGGATGATACTTTCAACCGCTGCTTCACCAACTCCCTTTAATCCACCCAAACCAAAACGAATCTCGCCCGCTGTATTTACTGCAAAGCCCTTTAATGATTCATTGATATCGGGTCCCAATACTTTTATGCCCATGCGTTTGCACTCTTCCATAAAGAACGTGATCTTATCAATGCTGCCTGCATGATTCAACACAGCGGCCATGTATTCGCCAGGGTAGTGTGATTTTAAATAAGCCGTCTGATGAGCAACATAAGCATAGCAGGTGGAATGCGATTTATTGAATGCATATTGAGCAAATGCCTCCCAATCTGTCCATATTTTTTCTAATCTCTCCTTTGGTATACAACTTTTTGTTGCACCTTCAATAAACTATCCTTCATTTTATCGAGCGTCTTGCGATCTTTTTTACCCATGGCTTTGCGCAACACATCGGCATCGTCCTTTTGTAAAATTTGCAAGCTTCTGGCTCAGCAACATCACCTGTTCCTGGTAAACAGTAATGCCATAAGTATCTTTCAACGTTTCTTCCATCTCTGGCAGATCGTATGTAATGCTCTCACGCCCATGCTTACGTTCAATATAATTTGGAATGTATGCCATGGGGCCGGGACGATACAAAGCGTTCATCGCGATGAGGTCATTAAAGGAATCTGGGTTTTAATTCACGCAGATATTTTTGCATGCCCGGGCTTTCAAACTGAAATGTCCCGATCGTATCTCCGCGCTGATAAAGCTGAAAAGTCTTTTCATCATCAAGAGGAAGAGCATCGAGATCGATCTCGACTCCATGATTTTCTTTGATGAGTTCCAATGCGTCGCGAAGGATAGTAAGAGTTTTTAACCCCAGAAAGTCCATCTTCAGTACGCCTGCGTCTTCGATGGTGCTACCTTCAATTTGGGTAACCCAGAGATCGGAGTCTTTGGCTGTTGCCACAGGAATTAATTCAGTAAGATCTTTTGGTGCAATGATAATTCCTGCTGCATGAATACCGGTGTTGCGAACTGAACCTTCCAAATGTTCCGCTTCATGAAGTACCGTCGCTTCCATGGTCTTGCCATTATAGATCTCACGAAGCTTTTTTACATTTTCGATATCATCAGACCCAAGGCCTTCTTTTTCGATCAAAGATTTTTCTCCGTTCTTTCGGAGAAATGGAGCCTGCAATAATCTTCTCAATTCAATACCCGGTCGGTCGGGAACAAGCTTTGCCAGTAGCATTTGATTCAGGCAATGGCAGATCCATCACTCTTGCCACATCTTTAATACTCATCTTCGCCGCCATAGTACCATAGGTAATGATCTGTGCTACCTGGTTCTTTCCATATTTTGCAATAACGTAATCAATTACTTTTTGCCGGCCCACATCATCAAAATCAGTATCAATATCCGGCATTGATTTACGATCCGGGTTTAGAAATCTTTCAAAAAGTAAATTATATTTTATCGGGTCAATATTGGTGATGCCGATACAATATGCAACGACAGAACCTGCCGCAGAGCCACGACCCGGGCCCACAAATACACCGATTTCACGACCAGCCTTAATGAAATCACTCACGATCAGAAAATAACCGGCAAAACCCATGGTCTTGATGGTGAACAATTCAAAATCGAGGCGTTCACGTAATTCCTCGGTTATTTCGCTATATCTCTTCTTTGCTCCTTCATCGGTAATGTGCTTCAGGTATTCCCATTGATTTAAATTATTAGTCCTGTGTGAACTTGAAATTCTTTTCGAATTGGGAAAGCGGGAAGAAGAATATCTCTTTTCAGGTTTAATAGTTCCACCTTATCGACTGATCTCATTGGTATTATCGATCGCTTCCGGAAGATCATCGAAAGTTCTTTGACATTTCCTCTGTCGTTCTTAAAATAAGAACTGGTCATTGGGAAATGCAAAGCGTTTGTTTTTTACAGTACACGTCATCATCTGTAAATTCTCTTAATGCAGGAGTTGCTAATTTTTCTCCGGTATTAATGCAAAGTAAAATATCATGAGCATTGAAATCAGTTTGATCAACATAATGCGAATCATTGCTGGCAATGATCTTTACATTGTATTTACTGTGCAAATTTCACCAGCACTTCATTTACCTTATCCTGCTCTGTTCATACCATGCCGTTGTAATTCCACATAATAATCTTCACCAAAAAGATCGAGCCACCATTTGAACTCTTCTTCGGCCTCTGCTTCGACCTTTCTTAAAATGGCCTGTGGTACCAATGCGCCAAGACAACAGGTTGTGGCAATCAAGCCTTCGTGATATTTTAAAATAAGTTCTTTATCGATCCGTGGATATTTGCTGTACATTCCTTCAATAAAACCAAGTGAAGTAAGCTTTACAAGATTCTTATAGCCGTTTTCATTTTTTGCGAGTAATATCTGGTGATGACGCGGATCTTTTTCGTCTTTTGAGAAAGTTTTTCGAAGTCGATCTGTTGTGATATAAAATTCACAACCAACAATTGGTTTTACTTTCAGGTTTCCATTTTCATCTTTGTGTTTATATGCTTCTGCCACAAATTCAAAAACGCCAAACATATTTCCATGATCACTGATTGCCAGGGCCGGCATACCATCAGCAATCGCTTTTTATAAAGTGCTTGGATAGATGCCGCTCCATCTAATAGAGAGAATTGTGTATGTACGTGTAAGTGAGAAAATTTCATAAGTTAACCTGCGATCATGCAGAATTGCAAATGTGCTAATAAACTCAATTCAGAAAACGGTGGTTAATAACTTTTCTTAAAGGTCAGAATATTTATAGCCCCATTGGTATATGTGCAAACCCATGCTTCCAGTTTATTGATCGTCTTCAAAGATATCCACACCAACCGGTTTCCCTTTGCATTCGATGGAATACAATTTCTTAAACCCTTTCTTATTGATCTTAAAAACATCCACCATGTTCCCATTATAACAGGTAACAAATAAAAATTGTTTGTTTTTTGACAGCGCAATGGTTCGCGGTTGCGTATGAGTAGGTGCAGTAAACAGAGTTTTTCCCGTTTCCGCATCGATGCATGCAATTTTGTGCCAGTTTGTTGTACGACACAAACAGTCTTCCACTGGTATCCATGACTATATGGCGTGGATTGGATGCCACCTGCAGATCATCTTCCTTTTGCCAAACCCAATTGTTCAGTACTGTAATACTTGCACCTCCCATTATTGCTACATACGATTTACTGTTTCTGTCATCGACGGCAATACCGCGAGGAATTGAAGAGACAGGGATCCTATTTATAACCTTTGCATAGGGGTATTGACCCGGATTTAGTTCAAGAACACTGATGGTATAGGAATGCCAGTTACTCACCAACAAATTCTTATCATCGGCAGTTTTGGTGATCACCTTTGGTGTTTTCCCCGTTTTTATTAATGGTGCGTCAAAAGAATCCGTTTGTGATGACCCCGGGTAAACCGAGGGTAATGTGTTTGGTCTAGAATTGAATCAGGCTTTTTGGGATACAATTGAAATGAATCAACCATGATTGGAACTACTCCTCCTGCATTGTGAAGAGAAACCCAGAGTATTTTATCATTATTGGAAAAACAGGCTTCTACGGGTTTTTCCTCGTATGAAACGATAGCGGTATCTCCTTCGTAATCCCAGCCCACTCCTTTGGTGGGTCTGAATTTAAATTCCTGAGTATCTTTCTGGTCGATTGTTCAAATTCATACACACTCATGCCTTCAAGATTCATCGCGTATAATTTCGTACCGCTTGTATTGAACAATACTGACTTGGTACCGGGGGCTGAATTCAAAGCTTCCTTTTTTCGAAAATTATATTTGAATAATGTGGTGAGACATTAACGAAAGCTGCGTCTGGACCGGAAATAAATAGTTCTGCTAATTCCTTTTGGGGAAGAGAATCTTTGTTTTCAGTGATGTTGTCAGAAATGATCCTGCTTTCCGGGTAATGACACCCGAATAAAAAAATTAAGACGGTAGTTGAAAATAATTCCCGCATGGCGATAAGACAATGTTAAAAAATAAACTCATAGTGCAACTAAATCCGGGTTCTAAGTCCTAAGTAACTAGGTTCCAGTTTTTTCAGTTGATTTTAAGGATTCAAGAGGTAATTTTTGCAGATAATTTTCGTTTAAAATTGACGGGTTAGGAAAACAATTATACATTTGACATTCCGCTCAGGACGGGCTTTCCAGGGGGCGGGCATCTAAACAGGGTACCAGGTATGTTAAGAAAGATTTTAGCTGCATTTGCGGTCACTATTTTTTAGTGAGCTGTACCAGTCTTAAGCCATTATCAACAACAAATAGTAAACAAACTCCGACCCAAAGTAGTTCTGACGATAAGAAGGAAGTAAAATTTCTTGATATTTCTTCTTCAGACGATGCGAGTTTAGAAGCCAAGAAGTAAAAGAAATACATACATCGGGAACTCAATCTGTAAGGTCCGATGATATTATCTCCCGCGATAGCAAACCAGTTGAAATTGAAAAGCTTCTGCCCTTCAGTTCAAATATGCCTTGTTGCTGAATACTGAAGTGGAGCAGATTCAAAATATTCAACTTTATCAGAATATTGACGATTGGTATGGCACGCGTTATAAACTGGGTGGTACTACAAAAGATGGAATTGATTGTTCTGCGTTTGTTCAAACCATTTTCCTCTCCGCATTTGCGGTCACTCTTCCACGTATGGCAAAAGACCAGTATAAAGTAACCCGTCGTATCTCAAGAACAGAATTGCAGGAAGGGGATCTTTTATTTTTTAATACCCGCGGCGGCGTTTCTCATGTAGGTATTTATCTTCAGAACAATAAATTTGTTCATGCTTCTGTTTCCGGTGTGTACGATCAGTGACATGTTTGAACCTTATTATGTAAAACATTTTATCGCTGCCGGTAGGGTAACAAAAATGAATAACAACTCTTCTGTCTTCCTCAAACCCTGAGGCCAATTCTTTTTTGAAAGAGTTCCAAACTGGTATTATGTCAGGTGAAAGCTTGAGATAAACTGCACCTGTACCGTACAGAATGCAGAAAACAATGCTTCTTAAAAAAGCCCCGCCAACCCATGCATATTTTGAAATAGAAAGTAACATATACCAAAACAAGCACCGGCGAAGAGAATGGTATATAGTGATTGCAAAGTGAAGGGACGCAAATTGAATTTTTCCAGAGAAAAATGATACGGATAAGGTTGTAGACGGTGATAGAAATAAGACCGGCTGATGCCGTTCCGACAATGTCATATTGTTTGGTAAATATATAGTTCAAAGGAAGCATGACAGATAATAAAATAATGCCGCTGATGAATTCAAAACGCCAGTATGTCGATGTACCGATGATCTGTGAATTGACGCCGGTACCCATATCCACGACCTTTGTAACCCCAATAAAAGAAAAACATAAAATCCATTGAGATAACTCTCCTTTAAATGAAAAGTATTTACGGCGTCGATAAAATTTAGAGTGATCAGAGCATACAATCCGCAGGAAAAACCAATTGATTGATCGAAGATCGCTGGTAGATCCTTTGAAGCGTTTCCATTTTCTTCTCTTCCAGGCTTTTGACAAATGCGCAATGGATGCAGAAATGATCCCTCGTTGCGGAGCTTGTATAATGTTAGCAATGTTTTGCGCCAATGAATATACGGCCAATTTGGCCAGGGCATCATTCAGTACAGCACCAATGACCAGTGAATCAAAAACCAGTGAAATGGTAAAAATGAGTGAACCTACATAGACAAATGAACATAACCGCAGAATGCTTTTAAAAAACCTTTTCGTGACCTTACTGACCCTGGAATGTAAAATGAATTTTTTGTAAAGATGAGATACAGGAAAAGTATTACCGCAATAGCGGGATAGGTAAAGGAAAACAATTTTATGAAAAGACCATAATCACGAATAACACCAAACAGGAATAATAAAATGAAAATCGTAGTAAATATGCGCCATTGAACTTCGCGAAGGAAATTTGTCAGGATGGACTTATGAAACTGCCATGCAAAGGCCTCCAATACCGTGTAGATCATCAGGCCGTAACCGAGAATAAAAGATCCAGTTATAATAAATGACGATCTCGGGTGAATGTTCAATGTATTTCCGGACAACAAAGTCTTTAAAAACAATTCCTGCAACTATAACAAGTGAATAGCCAATGCTACTCACTACAAGTGCCCATGTGATCAGGTCATTTTTTGAGGAGGCAGGTGATCTTTATAGTACGGGAAAAATTTGTAGATGTAGGAAGGCATAGCCAGGTTGGCAAACGCCATCATGGTCGTGGCTACGGCAATAAAGGCGTTGTATAATCCAAATTGTGGCATCTGTAAAATGATCATTTGCGGATAAGCCTTGCCTTGTGAATAGATAAATATTCAATAAGCCGATGGCAAAGCCAATATAGATCACAACCGATGAAATAATACTTTGCCGGCGAATATTACTCATGCTTCAATTTGCTTATCCCGGTAGGGAGAGTTGTGCAAATATGTCCCGATAATTCGGGAAGCACATAAAATTGTCAGGAAGGTTTTGCACATTGTGTTTCTACTAGACTTTTACAGTGATGTAGAAATTATTGTCAACCATGGAAATCATTCTTCATCGCAGCAGTTAATGTGGTTTCTTTCCAATCAGTGCCTGGGCTGAGCCATTGATCCGAGTTGGCAAGTTTAACAGGCATGTTGAAACCACTAATGCAATTTGTCCAGCGATATGAAAGCTTTTCACCCTCGATCTTATACTCTAATGTCGGGATCTGTGTAGTTCTTAAATATTGATCGAACAACTTTGAAAGATCCTTTCCTGATCTTTTGATGATATAATTTTCTATGTCCTTTGAGTCAACCGTTTTATGATAGAAAGTTTCATTTAAACCTCTTAATATATTTCTGAATGTAGGAATCGTTATCAATGACCTGCCGGACCATGTGCATGATATTGTTTCCCTTGTTGTACATATCGTCACTTCCTTCCTGGTTCACTCCATAAGGTCCAATGATCGGTTTATCATTTCTTATCGTTCTCCTCAATCCCTGCGTGTAAGCATTAGCAGCTTCTTTACCTGACTTGCATTGCACAAAAAGAGTTTCAGAGTAATCTGTAATGCCTTCGTGTATCCACATATCGGCAATGTCATTGCTTGTAATATTATTGGCAAACCATTCATGCCCGCTTTCGTGAACAATAATATAGTCCCAATTATTACCCCACCCGCTGCCGGACAGGTCTCTTCCTAAATACCCGTTCATAAATTTATTTCCATAGGCAACGGCACTTTGATGTTCCATTCCCAAATGAGGAGTTTCTACCAACTTGTATCCATCTTCGTAAAAAGGGTAGGGTCCCATCCAGTATTCAAAACATTTCAGCATCGTCATCAACCTGTGTAAATTGCTTTTTTGCCTTTTCCAGGTCATAGTCCAATACCCAATAGTCACAATCCAGTTTTCCTTTTTCTCCATTATAATCTTCATGCCAGGTGACGTATTTTCCGATGTAAGGAATGATATTATAATTGTTGATCGGATCTTTCACTTCCCATGTCCATGTTGTCGTTCCATCATTTGATCTTTTTCTCCTTCAATCTTCCATTCCCGACTGCTACTAATGAACTATCAACCGTGATACTTAGACTGGCCCCGTTATCCGGTTCATCACTTTGATGATCTTTACACGGATACCACACGCTGGCACCAAGTCCCTGGCAGGCTACGGTCATCCAGGGTCTTCCCTTCTGCATCCTTTGTAAATATCCATCCTCCATCCCATGGTGGGTTTTTTGCTATGCGTGGGTTACCGTGATAAATAATACTGATTGAATGAACAGAATTTTTTGGAGCTTTTGGCAATGGAACATGCCATACATTGCCTTCATTGTAGTACGGCTTGCGGGGATAATTGATATATCAGTTTGCTGTCATAATAGATCGTATCAATTTTCAGAGGCTGTTGCAGATCGATCTGCAGATAGTCAGAATATTGTATCTTTAATAATTTTATACTGTATTGTTGTTTCACCGGTGATCGACTTGTTGTCGTAGTCAGGAGTTACATGTATATCGTAATGTAATACATCCCACCACTCTCTTTCGGGTCCTATAGCTTCCACGCAATGTATCCTGGTGAGTAAATTTTCCTTTTTGACTGAGAGGTTGTGCGGTGCACTGAACGGTCAATAACGAATAACTTGTTAGAATCAAAAACAGTTTCTTCATGTGTCTGAGTTAAGAATACTTCGCTAAATTAGGCCGGGATATTCTATTTCATGAGCCACTTAACAAAAATTTCTTCCAAAGCTGTCCTTCGAGGACTGGTTTCTGGTCTTTGGTCGCTGGTTACTTGTGCCTTGTACCTTGTACCTTGTTCCTTATTTCTTTTGCCCTGGTTCTTGGTTCTTGTTCAGGAAAGCATGAAAACGATAAAAGCATTTTTCATTACAATGAACAAACGGGTATTGCATCGCTCGACCCTGCTTTTGCAAAAACCAGTCCATTATGTGGGCGGTGCATCAACTGTATAATACGTTGGTTGAGGTAGACCAGGATTTAAATACTGTTCCTTCACTGGCAAAAAGCTGGGAGATCTCTGATGACAGGCTTACTTACACTTTTCATCTTCGTAACGATGTTTTCTTTCATAATGATGATGTTTTTGAAAATGGAAAGGGAGAAAGCTGATTGCAAAAGATGTTGAATATAGTTCTCAAGCGTATTATTGATAAACGAACGGCAAGCCCCGGAGCCTGGATATTTAATAGCAAAGTAGATTCGGTAAATGGCTTTAAGGCAATCAACGATAGTACTTTTCAAATTAAGCTTGATTCGGCCATACATGCCTATCCTCGGCATTTTGTCAATGCAATATTGTTCTATCGTCCCAAAGGAAGCAATAGAGAAATATGGAAGTGATTTCCGGCGACATCCTGTAGGCACAGGACCATTTCGTTTTGTTGCCTGGGATGAAGGGCAGGCATTGATCCTCAAAAAGAATAAAAATTATTTTGAAAGAGGATAGTGCGGGTAAACGCCTGCCTTACCTTGATGGGATCAAAGTGAGTTTTTACGACAGTAAGGCCACAGAATTTTTATTATTCAGGCAAAAGCAAATTGATTTTATTAATGATATTGAATCATCGTTTAAAGATGAAGTGCTTACGAAGACAGGACAGTTGAGAAAAACTGGGATGGCAAAATTGTTTTGCAAACACATCCCTACTTAAATATTGAATATCTCGGAATGCTAGTGGATACTACGAATCCACTTGTAAAAAATTCACCAATAAGGTTGAAGAAGATCAGGCAGGCGATCAATTATGGGTTTGATCGAAAAAAATGATCCTGTATTTGAGAAACTCTCTGGGCATTCCGGCCGAATCAGGATTTGTTCCTGATGGACTTCCTTCTTTTGACTCTGCAAAAGTGAAAGGCTATTACTACGATCCGGTAAAGTCAAAACAACTATTGAATAGAAGCTGGGTTTCCCGATGGAAATGGCTTACCTGTTAATTAAGCTACTGACCATTCCAAATTATTCTGACCTTGGCTGGATTTATTGCAAAGCAATTGGAAGAAGCCGGGATCCCTGTGCAAGTTGAAGTGGTACAAAAATCTTTGCTGCTCGAATTAACATCTAATTCAAGAGCATTATTTTTCCGCGGCAGTTGGATCGCAGATTATCCTGATGCAGAAGAATTATTTGTCTGTTTTTTATTCGAAAAACCCGGCGCCGCCAAATTATACCCGTTATAAAAATCCTGAGTTTGATGAATTATTTGAAAAGGCATTGACTGAAACCAATGACAGCTTACGCTATGAACTTTACAGGGAGGCAGACCAGGTGGTGATAGATGATGCACCCGTGGTGCCTCTTTGGTATGATGAATGGATCCATTTAGCCAGCCGGAGATAAAAAACTTTAATGTAAATGGCCTGAATTTGCTGGAACTTCGAAACGTTTACAAGAGCGAAAGGTGACGATGAAGGTTTTTGGTTCCTAAATGCCTGATTTGCAGTGGCGCGATGGTTATAGAGAGCCTCGTGTTTTTACTGTTTGCATAATTAAAAGATGACTATTATTTTAGCGGTAGATTTTCTCCTTCACACCGTACTCCAAATCCTTTAAAAATCTGAAAAAATTTCCTGTAAAAGCCATTCGTAATTGCTTAAACTAAAAAAGCGTGCTCATGAAAGCGAATGGATTCAGATTAATTATTTACAGAGCTATTTTACTCGTACTTCTTAGCTTGTATTTTATTCTGTGTTTTTGGACGAAGTACCTGATAGCAGTAATTATTTTCAGCAAATCAACTACACCATAACCGGGAAGCAATCTCTACCAAAACTCCTGAGTTTTGATGGCGTGTCGTCTGGACAAGCAGGTAAAATTGAACTGGAGATTTGAAACAATTAGCAGGTCTTGATGCATGCGTTCTTGGAAAGGGCTGATAAATCAAATGAATTTAAACCGGATAGCTTATTTTCTTTATAACAGAGGATATTAATATTCAGCTCTTAAATACACGGATAAAGTTCCTCAAAGAGCAACTTATTTTTATCGCTTAAAACTAACCGGTAAAGATGGGAGCGCTGATTCCAGTAGTGTGGTCACGATAAAGATCGGCAGCGATCAAAAAACTCATTGACCTGCTAAGAAACTAACTAACTAACTTTTTTCATTTTTAGTTTTTCACTAAATGCTTTTCCTGAATTTCTCCAGTTTGGGTCCTCACCACTACCGCTTGCAATATGGATTTTTATCCTTATTGTATTCATAATAATCATGCATGATAATTTTCAGCAGGATAAAAATTTTTCCATAGGCACAATTTGCGTAACAATGGGCTTATCATAGGCTACCACTGCTGGTCCAATTCCGTTTCTGTATTTCCCGGCTAATCTTTTTTGTTCATCATTGTGATAAAATATTACGCTGCGGTACTGTGTGCCCTATAGTCATTGCCCTGCCTGCTTCCAATGAAGTGGGATCATGAACTTTGAAAAAACTTCCAGCAATTCATCGTAAGAGATTTTTGAAGGATCAAAGGACAATTTGTGTGCATTCTGCATGACCCGTCTCTCCGCTGCAAACTTCTTTATAGGTGGGATTTACAGTTTGTCATCGCCAAGATATCCCGGCATGACGAGAGATCACTCCTTCTAATTCTTTAAATATAGCTCGGTGCACCAGAAACAACCAGTGCCAAAAGTTGCCGTCTCAGTAGAATTCATAAAAAATTGAAGGTGCAAGTTACGAACTTGAGTTTTCAATTGATGCGTACTCTATTCGTCGCTTTTTATTCAAAGCGGCGGAAAATTGTCACTACTTCATGAACATCTTTAAAATCAACAATTAATGGTGAGTATTTAAAACTAATAAGGAAGTTTTACCATAGCGATCAAATGATACACAGCTAATCATTTTTGCGGTCTATTTACATAAGAAATGCTACTACCCTTCAGGTAGTAGCATTGGCATAGTGGTGGTTTTCGAGCGGTGAATCGAAGGTTTCTTAAATGGTTAGCAACGGCTACTAACCTCAATTCACTTTGTATAACAGGGTGAAGTTTATACTCACCATTTTCTTCATTTATAGAAAGTGCGGCGTTAAAGTCAAGTGTAAAGGTGTTGAGTGTTTCATTTAGTGCCTGGCCTATCTTGATCTTTAAACCCGATTCTTCTGCACTTGGGTGGCTAAAGAGATAAGAAATACCATTGACGACCACCTTGTTACCGTCGCCCAGGACAAATGGCGAACACTTGTTGTAATACACCTGCTGGTATTGTGTCTTGTGCAATTAAGGCAGTATATGCCATTCTGGAGATCCAGCAAATTATATAATGCTGTCTTTGGTGTTGATGCGGTATCCATGCTTCATCGTCGTGATTGAGCTGAACGTTGATGGCAACAATATGAACATTCCACTGAGTCATAAGCGGCCGGCTTATCAGTCAGCATAAAACTGGACGGGTGCTGTCTTGTTTTCTTTTTACAGGAGGAGATTGAAATGACCGCTAGAAAAAGATAAAACAAATAAGATGTTTTTTGTTTTCATAGACTGTCGATTAAATTGTTTAGCTAATAAAAGAAAAATCCTGCCATCGACAGGATTTTCCTGGGATTACTATTCTTATTTTTTATTAACAATCGAAAGTTTACCGTGAATAAATTGTCATTTACGTAGTAGGTTTATCAACAAAGGCTATCAGGAACTCTTTGGTAAGGAAAAATGTATGATTGAATTAAACTTCCCGCGCAAAAGCATCGTCAATGATTGCTTTTCATATTCGTTGGCCAGGATCACAAGACCGTTGTAATCTTCAATTCGCTGAAACAGGTAAGAAACTTCCTGGTTGCTGTATTTGTCGTGTGCATCTTTTACACCCGTCCGTTTGCCCAAATAATGCTTATCAGCCTCATCAAAAAATAACGTCCATTCTTTTTCCTCCGCACGATCAAAGATGATCTCCGGGTTCTTTCCGTTTCACCAATATATTTCGTCTCCAGGTTTGCAAGATCGATTCTATAGACGGGCTTATCAAACTCTCTTTCCCCAGAATTCAAAGCGCGCCGGTCAATTTTCCCCGGAGCCTTGTGGTCCGTAAAAATAGCTTCTGCGATATCGAGGCTTTAATTTTTTCTCTGCCGCTTTCGCGAGTTATCAACGATGATTGCACTGAGCCAGGCTTTTGTTTCTTCTAGTTGTCACCGCGCTGTATTCGGGCAAAGCCAGGTCATCCCATGACTGGGATCCGGTAGCGACAGGGTGACGAAGGAGGACTGCTCATGTTTGAAGCTTCTTAGCTTGATCAGTTTTCAGCTACTGGGAGCTATTTCTTCGTTCAGAGTGTGGCGAAGCCCTCAAGGCCATGAATCTATCAGTAAGTTTGAAATGCAGTTTTGTTCTTCCAGCAGGCAAAGTTCACAAATTTTGTGTTATCCATTCAATGTCCAGGCAATGACCACGATCAGGGATGATGTGAAGGAAAACAATGTCAGGTATTATTTTTTTGATTCGCTCGGTATCAGTTAGAGGTTAGAACTAAGTATAAGGGGTAACAAGGATCGTTAGGAAGTGTAGTGAGAATGGGGCAAGAATGCTTACCTATCAAAATGAACCCGGTGCCGATGAGAGAAAGTGAATAATACAAAAATAAGTTAGATGAATAGCGGTAATGATAACTAATTCACCTTACGATTAAAGTGATACGGGAATTTTCAGCAATGCACATGCCCGAGTAAGAAATATACAATACCAAAAACGACGAGGAAACCGAGACAAACCGCCGCCCCATTCCAACCTGCATACCCTGCTATCAATGTTCTAAGCCAATTATTCATTTTTTATTTTTTCTTGTAGTCAAAGAAAACTGGCTGCCAACCATTTTCAAAACCATTTGCAGGTTGAAGAGAATTTTATTCTTCCATTGTTTCCATGACCACATTGTTTTTCTTCCACTTTTGGCTTCGGTTTCCATTTTCCATAGTTTCCCGTCCGTTTGATCAATGTCAACTAATCGAGTTGTTGTTGCATTTTTCTAGCTGATCTCATCGGAAACAGAAACGAGCCATATTCTCGGCACTTTGACACCGCCAGACCTTGGGCTTGCCGTAGTCGCCCTTCCTGACGACGTTCGTTACAGTTAGACTTCAGGAGCCCATCTTGCCAGCCGGATTATAATCGTAAATAGCAATATCTTCTTTCAGGCCCTCTTTTAACTGGCAGCCACCTGTATCAAACTCGGATAAATAGCCGCATGTCAGAAATATTTTTTCTCCTGTCGTATCGCTGAGTTGTGTTATCATTGTTTTTTGATCCTTGTCATTGTAATATCCCCGTGACTTTACGCGGCTCCAGGAATTCAAGGCACATATCCCGTTTGTGCATTACCACGAAGAATGAGTATATCGGTTCAAGATCGCTTTCAGCTAGCTATGGTACTGTCGATCCAGAGGATTTTGTTGGTTTAGTTTCTCCTCTGTTATGACAAAGACTTTTCCATCAACAAGCTTTACTTCATTTAAAACTTTTACCAATTTCCCATTTAGCTGTGTCTCTGTGCACTCTACCAGCTCATCTGGCAACGATCTATGTTTGATCCACTTTTTTCGGATTGCTTTTTCCGAAGGAATTTAATTTGAGTTGCCCATAAGAGAAAAAGCACGAAAAAAGAAAAGGATAATGGTTGATAGGATCTGCTCCATAAAACGCGGAAGCTGTTTTGTTGTTCACAGAAAATTTGGTTCGCCATTATAAAGGATTTCCCATGTGAGCACGGTAAAATTTTCTTCTCAGCATATTGCTCACTAGCACGGATCTTTTTCCTGTGAGTCTGTAATCGCGTTCCGGATATCTTCCTGCAGATTTTTATCCCCGTTGAGTTCGTATATCAAATGGATCCCTGTGTATTCGATAGGTGGCTGTACTTGCTGATCTCCTCACCTCCACACTTTCAATCTGAAATCGCTAACCTGTTTCCCAGCCTCTCCTCAACAAGAGGAGATCACATCCATTCCCGCATGCCACGCATCCTGTGAGGTGCAGTCAAAACAAAGAGGGTTTGGGTATCGGGCCGTTATTTTCTCCACCCACTTTTTCCGGGCCATCCATAATTAAAAGTATGACCATTCACCAGGGCATTGAACTGCATCTTCCCTGTCCATTGCGTTTCTACATGAGTGTTTTCGTGAGTTCGTTTTTAAACGCGCCAAAGGTGGAATAAATAAAAAATGAGCTTCTATAACTTTGCTTATATAAGATTTGAATTCACAGCCGGGAGTTTAAATTTTGGAAAGGGTGCCTGACTTGCTGTGATTATTCCATAAGGCTTGCCGGAAAGAAATACCGTTTCGTCACATTTTTCATTAGCACTAGCATCATCAATATTTTCCAAACTCCAGTTTCCTTTCACCAACACATGGAATTTTCCACCCGCCCTTTTTTCACCACTGACAATATTTGTGCTTGTAGTTTTGTAATAGCCAACTTCAAAAGCTTTATCGTTTAGAGGCGATGCGCTGGGTAAAACGTACCAATATTATTTTTCCAGTTACTCCATTTTGCTTTTGTGCTGTCGGGAGTTTTCTGAAAATATTCATTCACATCCTTAATACTCGGTCATCATCACTGGTTCGCTCGCATCACTTCCTTGCCGTGGACAGCCCCTGAATGCTTCGTTGTCATCGCTGCTAAATGCCTTGACAAACGGCTTCACACCTGCGCGTTGATCTCTTTTCTGGAAACGGCCTGTTTGCGAAGAAGCAAAAGCCGCATGGCATAACAGGCTCACGGCGGTCAATAAAAACTTTGTCGCGAGTTTTTCTTAAAGGTAAATCAAGTAGAGAGCATTGGTAGAAAAAAACAGTGTCCTCGCCTTAGCTCAATGGCAAGTGCCTTTAGGAAAATAATTCCTGCCGTTGGGTTATTCGTCAATGAAATGTATGCTTTTGTTCTTTACTTAGAGAACGAAAACTACCATTAACCATTAAACCTTCGAGCAATATGTCCGACCAGGTATGCGCTGAATGCGCCGGCGATCCAGCGCTAACGTTGGATAAGAGTTAGCCGACTCCGGCAAAGTGTGAATTGGGTCTGGGATGTGGCGCGGACGTCATCAAGAAGTTCCCCTTAAATGACAATAACAGCCAACCTGAGGAGCCACGGTCTCTCCTCGACGAGGTTCGACAATTCGCATCTCATATACGAACTCATCGCGAAAAACTTATATGATCACAGTCGATTTGCAGGGGAGACACGAGCCAGCCAAACCCGCCCGGTGGTTTTGGGGCATAAAGCAGGAAGTGAGGTATTGATGGCGATGGCTGGCACTCAGGATCAATAAAATGCAATGTGGGAAAATTTCGGCGATGGGAAACTCTGACACCGCTCGGGCACCCTCAGAGACGGTGCAGCCACTTGATACAGTGACAGGAATGAAACTCCTTCGCCCAAAGAAAAAAAAAAATAATTAATACGTGAGCGCCATCTGAGAGCTGCGTAGAAAGCCATCGGAAAATTACTAAATGGATTCAAAGGGACTTGACATTGAGCAATGATTTGAGAATCTTTGTAGCTCACTATGAAGACCGTACCCGCTGTTGCTCTTGCTATTGTTCCCAATAATTGCACTCACCCAGGATTCCTTGAGTAATACACAGGCCCTGTTTTCTTGTATGGTCTCGCGGCCTATGATATTCCAAAGGGTTTTGGTTTTACCATCGGCGCTTCCATTCCATTTCATTCTGTCACCAACTTAAAAACAGGTTCTGAGAAAACGAGTTCATATCTTCAGAACTAGGCGAATACCGTTATCCATTTGCCTATACATCCATTCTTTTCAATGCCGGCTTTGGCATTGAGTACATTCGAGTCTTCAAAACATTTTACAGAATTATCCTTTAGCCAGGGATTGTTGCGAACAATTTATGATCGGTAAAGTTTATGAATTGGATCAGAATGGAAATATCAAGGAACATAAATTATATGGGCGGACTTATCTCATCACGCAGTGTTCCTATTCACTTAATTGTAGAGTTGTATAAAAGAAATCCGAATTTATGGTTCATTCAACTCAGACCTTCTGGCCTGGTTACAATATCCATACAATAGTTTTCTGAAACTTCATTTTTCCCATGCAGGCGGGGATCAGTTACTGTTTAAAAAATCATGCCTTTTCCTAATCAAAAAAATGAGATCAATTCCTGTGAAATACATATGCGCCAGTATCATTATTTCCGTGTCGAGCTTGTTTTTTCACTGGCTGCAAAAAGGAATTTGCGGGCTTGTCTGCAAATGCAAACGAAATTTTCTGGGTTACAAACAATGGTGCGGATATGCCTGTACGTGGAGGGAAATACCGCATCACACATAATCATTTTAATTGTTCATGGAGGACCGGGTGATGGATCGTTTGATTATGCTGATTATAAAACGGCCCGGTTAAGAGAGAAATATGCTGTGGCGTTTTGGGATCAGCGCAATGCAGGGAGTGCTGCGGGTAACAATAACCTGGGTAAATTAAATCTGTCTCAAATGATCAGTGACCTTGAAGCCGTCGTTAAGGTGTTAGAATTTCGCTATGAAGGAACAGGATATTTATTTATGTGCTCACAGTTTCGGCGGTCTGTTAGCCGCCGGTTATTTAGTGAAAGATTCGAATCAAAATCAATTGAAAGGGTGGATTGACATTGACGGAGCTCATAGCTACCCGTTATGTGATTACGTCGCATCTAGAAAATGCTTGAGTAGACACGCCCACCTGAAATCGATAAAGGCAATCACGTCTCACATGGCAGAATATTTTAATTATTGCAATGACCACGATCCACCTTCTCTTATGCGATAAGTTCGCAAGACGGAGACCTATGCACACATAGGCAGAAGAATATATGGGAATAAAACGCAACAAATCGATCTTTTCACTGTGCGGAAGATCCTTCGGACCAGTTAACTAATTATTACAATCTATATTACACCTCTGCAGGGAATAATTTCATGGAAAGCCTGAGGATGCTGATTACTCTGATCAATTGCATAAAGATCAAGGCCCTTCGCTTTTATTATGGGGCCAATATGATTTTGTGGTGCCGCCAAATGTTGGTCAGGCCGCGGTGGCCAACCTTGGTTCCTCTTATAAAAAATTGTTTTATTTCTCTCATCTCAGGTCATCATCCAATGGAAACAGAGACAGACCCAGTAGAGGATGAGATAATCAATTTCGTTGAAACCTTTTAAATAGTTTTCCAGGCAGCCCTGGTTTCTAGCGCTAACTTCTCCCGGCAGTAGTCCCGTGGTGCTAACTGAAATTGCGACGTCATAAAATCTATCATTTCAGAAATCGTCGGGCTTAACTTCCATTTTACATGATCACTTTTTTCAAAGCGTAACTGTGAAGTAGTCATTTTAATTTCATTGCCCACTTCCGGAAAGGGGTTCAAGCGAAACAGGGTTGGCACAACAATTGAAGCGCCGGCAAGCGACAAAGTCTTCATAAAATCCCTGCTTTAGAGGGTCTGTCATTTGTACCGCCCATTTAAGAGGAATGGTAAAGTTAATATTACCGGGTTAACGACAGATACCGGAGATCACAACGACTTCATATTATTTTAGCTCTGCATTTTATATATCAACTAGTGCCAACGCCACTTATGAGCAACCTGTGTTTTTATTCGAATTAATTTTTGCGTCCAGTCGACAAATCCACCATCGGATAAATTGATCTCTTGTCCATTCCTTACAAAAAAAAATTTGAATTAAAAGCTTGTAATAATCGCCGGGATCCAATTGTCTTTCAATTGAACAATAGTTGAAACACTTGTTTTTATGCTGTCTTTAGTCCTGATGAAATACTTCATTTTCCTCTTTAGAAAGATCTTTAGAAACAATCTCTTATCCAAATCAAATTCATTTGAAAAACAGAGAAATGAATGTTGATGTGATCCATAAGCTGTTCCAGTTCAGGCAAAACTGCCTGTATCGGGTCCACCAGTTGCCAAACAAAAATACCAAAATGAGCCGTGAATGCCGGATTCGAAAGAGCCTGGCTCCTGCATGCCTGTGAGTTGCCGTATTTTATAAGTCCATGATCTTTTTTCTTTTAAAATCTCTTGCTATGAGGATAGCAAACACATTGGTTGCATCAGAAACAACTTCTGTTCCTCTTAACGCAGTCACGACATTATTTGATCAACAAATGCAACAGCCGAACATGTGCCAAATGGGCCAAAGGAGAAAGTGTACTGGTATGAAACTCTTCCTTTGCCAACTTGAGACATCTTATTTCAAACTCCTTAAATTGATGGTGTCAACCTCAGAAGGTGCAGCAACCTGTTTTTTTCAAATTGTCTCAACAATTCTGCCGCCGTTATTTTTTTTGCCCTTGTTCTGAATAGCTCCAGCAACAAAGTATTCAATCCGATGCGGAAAGTTTTTCGCTGAGATCATTGAAAAGGTTGCTATAACCCATTTTTTGCGACAGTTTGAAATATTGCTCATAACGATCAATTGGTAAGTTTAATAAATATACATGCTTATGAGATTTTGCCTGAACAAGGAACTTTTATTCGATGAAAATGGTTTAACTTTAGTGAGTAGACAAGCGCGAAGGGAATAAATGCTGCAACAATCTCGTCATGAAAGAATTTTACTTTCTCTTTTTAGCAATACGTAACTGAACGAAGTACAA